>Ga0335072_10016894_pt1 | contig 10335 bp, 10 predicted proteins | sample Lox_Sample_21_FD_206725 | JGI IMG/M metagenome (GOLD analysis project Ga0335072, IMG submission 206725) | Soil microbial communities from Loxahatchee National Wildlife Refuge, Florida, United States - Lox_Sample_2.1 | ecosystem: Environmental > Terrestrial > Soil > Wetlands | place: USA...
AACGTGGTGGCCCCTTGCGCGAAGCGCGCGAGCTCGGGCGTCGTGGGGCGCGGGGCGCCGTAGAGGGACATGTGCTCGGCCGAGAGTGCATCGATCGTGAGCAGCACGATGTTCGGCCGCGCGCCCGAAGCGCTCTGCGCGCTCAGCGGCCCGGGTTGGGCCGCAGCCCCCCTGCCGCCGTGCCACCCGAAGACAGGCAGCGACAACACCGATGCCGCACCCACGGCGGTGATCGCCATGGCGAGGCTCGAGAGCCGCAGCGCCTGCGCCCGCGTGCGCGGGATCGCCGCGAGTAGGACGCCGAGCGCGAGCGCGATCACGAGCGAGCCATCGCCGCCCGGATCGCCCCAGTGCCATCCGAAGGTGCTCGCCCAGTTGAGCGCGGCGTAGAGGAGCGCGGCGATCGCAATCGCCGCGGCCAGCCCGAGTAGCCCGACGCGCAGGCCGGTGCGCACGCGCGGCGCCCCCTCGAGCGCATCGAGCCCTTTCACCGCGAGCGCAAGGACTCCCCAGAGCGGCAGCGCCGCGATCGCGAGCAGGAGCCAGGTGGTCGCATAGATGGGCAGGAGCCCCACCGGGCGCACGTAGTAGAGGTACTGGTCGGTGAGGCCCAAGAAGAGGAGCGGCAGCGCGATGCCGAGCAGCGCGAACCCCGGGAGCGCGGCCATGCGCCACGCCGGTAGTGCGGCCGTGGGATCGAGGGGCTTGCCGTTCATCGCCGCCCGGGGAGGGCGAGCGCCGAGGCCGCTCGTGCGGGCTGCTTCAGACGCGGGGTCGCTCGCCCCGCACGACGGCGACCACCACCGTCGTGACTCGCACCCAGGCGCGTGCGATATAGCGGCGCAGCGCGGCAATGGCCGAGCCGACCGCGATGAGCAGGGGAAACAGCAGCTGATAGAGCGGTCCGGCGGAGTTTGGATCGATGTACGCCTCCGCGGGCTGCACGGCCACGGCGGCAATGAGCGCCGAGCCGACGGCGAGCTCGATGAGGGGTGCGCGCTTCATGCAGGGAGATCCTCTTGGTGTGTCCGCAAGCTCGAGCCTGAATCAATGAATCATAGAGGCAAATCGCCGTTGCGGGCAAACGCTCTGCCGAACTGTCGCCGCGCGGCGACCCGCATCGCCTCGAGCTCGCGAACGTGCGGGGCGTCGGGTAGTTCGGCGCGCGTGCCGGCGTGCACGGGAACACGGGCAATCGCCGCATCGAGCCGCGCTGCCGAGCTCTCGCTTGGCGGCGGGACGCCCAGATACTCGAGCACCTCGCGCAGTACCGCGCGCGGGTCGGCACGCAGCGCTTCGAAGTCGACCCACAACAGCCGCTCTCTCGGGGTGGCCTGAACGCACTCGCCGAGCACGCGCGTGCACGCGATCACCATGGCCTCGAGGAACCCTTCGATCTCGCGTGGCGGGCAGCTCCACAGTCCGTAGCGATCGATCATCGTTCGCCACATCTTCGCGTTGGAGGCGAGCACCTCACCGGTTTGGCGGCCGATCCAGATGAACTGCGCGCGCGGAAAGCGTGCGCGCAGCAGCGGCAGACGGAAACTGTGGTTGGGCGACTTGAGGAGCACCCGCGTCGCCGCCCCGGCCGCGATGCCGCGAATGAACATCTGCCAGCGCGTGAGGGGATCCGGGTCGGGGGACCCCAGTTGCGTGCCGCACTCGCGCAGGCGCCGCGGATCGATGAAGCCCCGGTAGGCCGAAGGCTCCCCGAGCAGGAGCAGCGCGAACTCATCCTCCTGCGGTCCGTGCGAGCGGATCAGCCCCTGATCCATGGGACGGCCGACCGTGCGCGGCGCAGGGGGGCCGGTGAGAAAGCAGGTGGAGGGGTTGAAGCACTGCCAAGTCCGCGGTGTCACCCAGCCGGTCGCCGCCGCGAGCAGCTCATGGAGGAGCGTGGTCCCGGACCGCCACAGCCCGAGAATGAACACCGGATCCTCAGGCAGGGTGGCCGCGCCCAGCCGCTCGACCTGCGTCGTCCAGTTGCGCTCGAACCAGTACGCGTGCCACTTGAGGAGCGTTGCGTAGCCCAAGCTCGCCCGCTGCGGCCGACCCCCGCCGCGAATCCACTGCGCGAGCGATCGGGCGCCGTAGAGCGCGTGAGCGGCCGGCATGCCGCTAGCCTTCCGCCTCCTGCGCGAAGCTCATGCCGACCGTGCTGAAGCCGTTGTCGACATACAGGATCTCGCCGGTGATCCCGGCGGCGAGATCCGAGCACAGGAACGCGGCGGCATTGCCCACGTCCTGGGGCGTGACGTTGCGGCGCAGGGGCGCGATCTCCGCGACCTGCGCGAGCATGCGGCGGAAGCCCGCGATGCCGGCCGCGGCGAGCGTCTTGATCGGCCCGGCCGAGATCGCATTCACGCGGATACCCTGGGGACCCAGGTCGGCGGCGAGAAAGCGCACGCTCGCCTCCAGGCTCGCCTTGGCGAGCCCCATGACGTTGTAGTGGGGAATCGCGCGCACCGCGCCCAAGTACGAAAGCGTGAGCAGTGCGCCCGCGCGGCCCTGCATGAGCGGTCGCGCCGCGCGGGCGAGCGCGGTGAAGCTGTAGCTCGAAATCTCGTGCGCCGCAAGAAACGCGGCGCGCGTGGTCGCGTCCACGAAGTCGCCGGTGAGCGCCTCACGGGGCGCATTCGCTACGGCATGCACCACCACGTCGAGCGCACCCCAGTCACGCCCAATGGACTCGAAGGCGCGCTCGATCTGCGCGTCCGCACCGACATCGAGCTCCAGGATGAGTTTCGAGCCGAGCGATCGGGCGAGCGGCTCGACGCGCTCGCGCAGGCGCTCGTTCTGATAGGTGAAAGCGAGCTCGGCGCCCTCCCGGTGCATTGCCTGAGCAATGCCCCAGGCGATCGAGCGATCGGTGGCGACGCCCACGATCAATGCGCGCTTACCGCTCAAGAACCCCATGGTATCCCCCCCGCGACGAGGCAAGCCGGCCTTGCCCGACTGGGCGGTAGTGTAGACGAGCGGGAAGGAGTGCGGCTGTCAGCGCGCCGCGAGCAGGATGTGGAGCCGCTCGCCCGGCCGCAACGCGCTGTGCGCAATGCGGTTCCAGCGCTCGAGCTCGGTCACGGTCACCTGGAAGACCTGCGCGATGCGGTAGAGCGTGTCGCCCGCGCGCACGATGTAGGTGAGCGTACGTCCATGATGGGTGTGATGGGCGCGGGTGCCGCTCACGCCGTAATCGACGCTCGAAGCTGAAACCAGCCGCAGCCGCTGTCCGGCGTGCAGCGTATCGCCGGGCTGCATCCCGTTCAGAAGCGCGAGTGTGTGCACATCCATGCCATGACGGCGCGCGATCGCCCAGAGCGAGTCGCCCCGATGCACCACGACGCGGATGTTCGGACGCCACATGTGCCGGTCGCGGGCATCGACGAGCGCCGCCGCCCTCAGGACCTTTTCGGGCAACTGGGACACATCCGCCGGTACGCGCAGATCCGTCCCGATCACGAGTGCGCCGCTCGGCACGTCGTTGAGCTCGCGCACCACTTGGGGCGTGGTGCCGAAGCGGTGTGCGATCCCCGCCATCGAGTCGCCGTGGTGCACGGTGTAGTGATCGACCCGCATGCGCTCATCCGGGGTGAGCTGCGCGAGGTTCGCGCGGAACACCGGCGCCGTGTCGGTCGGCAGCAGCAGGTAGAAGGGGCCGGAGGGATCCGTTGCCCAGCGATGGTAGGCGGGGTTGAGCTCGTAGATCACATCCGTCGTCACGCCCGCGATCTCCGCGGCAACGCGCAGATCGATCTGGCCGAGCGTATCGACGCGCACGAAGTACGGCCGATTGGGGATGGGCGAGAACGTGAGCCCGTAGGTCTCCGGGCTCGAGACCAGCCGCTTCATCGCGAGCAGCTTCGGTACGTAGGCACGCGTCTCGGCGGGAAGCTTGAGGCTCCAGAAGTCGATCGGCCGTCCGGCGGCGCGATTGATCTGAACGGCACGGGCGACGGCGTCCTCGCCGCAGTTGTAGGCCGCGATCGCGAGCAGCCAATCGCCGTTGAACTGATCGTGCAGGTACTGCAGGTAGTCGAGCGCGGCGCGCGTCGACTCGATCACATCGCGGCGGCCGTCGTACCACCAGTTCTGTTTGAGACCAAAGCGCGAGCCGGTGCCCGGAATGAACTGCCACAGCCCCATCGCGCGTGCGCGCGAGTAGGCGTAGGGCTCGAAGGCGCTTTCGATGACCGGCAGCAGCGCGAGCTCGAGCGGCATGCCGCGCGATTCGAGCTGGGTGACGATGTGGTAGAGGTAGAGCTCGGAGCGCTGGAACGCCCGCTGAACATAATCGGGATTGTCGACGAACCAATCGAGCTGCCGCGTGACGGCGCTGCGGTCGACGTCGGAGAGCTTGAAGCCTGCCCGCATCCGGTCGAAGAGGTCCGCGTACTCATCGGGGTTGATTCCGACGAGCGGCTCAGGCGTTGCGGCCAGCTCCGGCTGAGCGGGAGCGGCGCTTTGCGCGGACGGTGCGGGTGCGGGGGTCGGTGCGACGGGGAGCGCGGAGGGGGGCGGCCCCAGGGTTACGGTGACTTTCGGCGGGACGTTCGCCTCACGGCTGGGCGCATGAGCGCAGGCGGTGAGTCCGAGGAGCCCTCCCAGGAGGAGAATCGAATAGGCTCGCCGCAGCGTTTCCGTCGTCAACTCCGCACCCTCAGACAGGCGATGGGCTGGCCGCACACCGGCGCCGAGGCCGACTCAATGCCTCGAGCGGTGTACCCGGCTCGATTCCCCACCGCGCCGGCGGCCGAGCCGGCGATGCAGGGTTCGAGCTCAATGTTTCCGAGCATCCCCGAACGGTTCGCCGTGGGAGAGCTCCAGGCGACCACGTTACGTGTTTGTGTGGGGGAATTTACCCGGTAATTTCACAAAATTGCTACTCTTTTGAGATGACCTCACGGAAATTTAACGCGGTGCTCCCGCCGGACCGCGACGGGGCGCTCAGGGTCTGGTGGCAGGGCGCGCTCGGGCGGGCCGTCATTGCGGCGGAATCCGAGCTTCTCACCGAGGCGCTCGAGGACGCCTTTGGCTGGGAATTCCTGCAGGTCGGCGCGTGGGGTGGAGCGCGCGAGCTCACCGCCGGGGCGCGCACACGTCGCCAGACGGTCATTGCCCCGGCGAGCCTCGCCGCCGGTGCCGACATCGTCGCGCGGCCCTCGCAGCTGCCGGTGGTGAGCGACTCGACCGATGTCGTGCTCCTGCCGCACACCCTCGAGTTCGCGACCGACCCGTACGCGATTCTGCGCGAGGTCGATCGCGTGCTGATCGGGGAGGGGCAGCTGATCGTGCTCGGCTTCCGGCCGATCAGCCTCTGGGGCTTGCGCACCCGCAGCACGCGCAGCGGCTATCCCCCCGGTATGCGGCGCATCCTCTCGGAGCGCCGCGTGCGCGACTGGCTGGTGCTCCTGGGGTTCGAGGTGGCCGCCTCGCGGCGCTACCTCTACGCGAGTCCCTGGAGCCGCCCCGAACCGGCCGACGGGCTCGCGCGGCTACTGCGCCGCGGACTGCTCAACCCCCTGCCGGCCGGCGCCTATCTCATCAAGGCACGCAAGCGCATCTACACGCTCACCCCGGTGCGCCCGCGCTTCAAGGAGAAGCCCGCCGTTCTCGGCGGACTCGTGAAGCCGACCACCCGCCAGTCCTCGCACTGACCGCGAGTCCGCGCGGTGAGCCTCATCGAGATCTACACCGACGGTGCATGCCGCGGCAATCCGGGCCCCGGCGGCTGGGCGGCCCTGCTCTCGAGCGAGGGGCACGAGAGGGAGCTCGCCGGGGCCGAGGCGCTCACCACCAACAATCGCATGGAGCTCACGGCCGTCATCCGCGCGCTCGCGGCGCTCAAGCGACCGGCAAGCGTGCGGCTGTTCACCGATTCGGAGTATGTCCGGCGCGGCATCACCGAGTGGCTCCCGCAGTGGAAGGCGCGCGGCTGGCGCACGGCGAGCCGCAAGCCGGTGAAGAACCAGGATCTCTGGGAGGAGCTCGAACGCAGCGCCGCGGGCCACCGCATCGAGTGGCGCTGGGTTCCGGGGCATGCCGGAGTCGCGGGGAACGAGCGCGTCGATGCACTCGCGAATCGAGCGATCGATGCGCTCGGCGCGTAGAATCCACCCCCGATGCGCCAGATTGTCCTCGACACCGAGACCACCGGCCTCGAGCCCGGGCTCGGGCATCGCGTCATCGAGATCGGTTGCGTCGAGCTCGTGAATCGCCGTGCGACCGGGCGACGCTTTCACCGCTATCTCAACCCGGAGCGCGACATCGACGAGGGCGCGCTCGCCGTGCATGGACTCGCGCGCGCAGACCTCGAGCGGGAGCCGCGCTTCGCGCAGATTGCCGAGGAGTTGCTCGGGTTCATCGCCGGAGCCGAGCTCGTCATCCACAATGCCGCGTTCGATGTAGCGTTTCTCGATGCGGAGCTCGCGCGGCTTCCGGGGGAGCCGCGCACGATCGGCATGCTCTGCGGGGTGCTCGACTCCCTCGCGCTCGCGCGCGAGATGCACCCGGGTCAGCGCAACAGCCTCGATGCGCTGTGCAAGCGCTACGGGGTCGACAACTCGCGCCGCGAGCTCCACGGGGCGCTCCTCGATGCGCAGCTCCTCGCCGAGGTGTATCTCGCGATGACCGGCGGTCAGGGTGCGCTCGCCTTGGGCCAGTCCTCGGTCAGCGCGCGCGCCGAGTTGCGGACGGAGCGCGCGCCCATCCGACCGCCGCTGCCGCTGCGCGTGATCGCTGCGAGCGCGGATGAAGCGCGCGCGCACGATGCGTTTCTCGATCTGATCGCGGAGAAGTCCGCATCCGGGCGCGCCCTGTGGGGCGCGCCCGGATCGGACGGCAAGGCCGCCGTTGCGGCCGCCGAGCCGCTCGCCGCCGCGGCAGGCGCACAGGCCGCCCCGCGCGGGTAGTCGTGGAGCGCAGCCCGCGCCGAGCGCATCCGTGAAGGTGCTCGTCACCGGCGCGGCCGGCTTCATCGGCTTTCATACCGCGCGGCGGCTCCTCGCCCGCGGCGATCAAGTGGTCGGGCTCGACAATCTCAACGACTACTACGATGTGAGGCTCAAGGAGGCGCGCCTCGCACAGCTCGGCAACGCACCGGGCTTCCGCTTCGTGCGCCTCGAGCTGGCCGATGAGACGGCGATCACCGCGCTCTTCGCCCGTGAGCGCTTTGCGCGGGTGGTGCACTTGGGGGCCCAGGCGGGGGTGCGCTACTCGCTCGAGGCGCCCCACGCGTACGTGCGCAGCAACGTGACCGGCACGCTCAATGTGCTCGAGGGCTGCCGCCTGAGCGGCATCGAGCACTTGGTGTACGCCTCGACGAGCTCGGTGTACGGGGCGAACACCCACATGCCCTTCTCGGTTCACCGGCCGGCCGACCATCCGCTGTCGCTCTACGCCGCCACCAAGCGCGCGAATGAGCTCATGGCGCACAGCTACTCGGCGCTGTTCGGCATTCCGACGACGGGGCTGCGCTTCTTCACCGTCTACGGGCCCTGGGGGCGACCCGACATGGCGCTCTTTCTCTTCACGCGGAACATCCTCGAGCGCAAGCCCATCGATGTATTCAATTACGGCCATCACCGCCGCGACTTCACCTACATCGAGGACATCGTGGAGGGCGTGGTGCGCACGCTCGATAAGCCCGCCGCGGCCGATCCCCACTGGGAGAGCGACGCGCCGGACCCCGCGACGAGCCGTGCGCCCTATCGCCTCTACAACATCGGCAACCACCAGCCCGTCGAGCTCATGCGCTACATCGAGGTGATCGAGGAATGCCTCGGGCGCAAAGCGGAGAAGAACCTGCTCCCGTTACAGCCCGGCGATGTTCCCGAGACGTTCGCGGACATCGAGGATCTCGTGCACGATGTGGGCTACCGGCCGGCGACGCCGATCGAGGTCGGCGTCAAGCGCTTCGTCGACTGGTTCTGCGAGTACTACGGGTATTCACGCTAGAATCTCACTTTGCGCCGTAAAGGAACTGCCGTGGCCGCCGCCGAGCTCGCGCGAGACATCCGGATGAAGGTACCGCTTCTCGACCTGCAGCTTCAGTACCAGCCGCTGCGGGCCGAGATCCTGGCCGCGATCGAGCGGGTGTGCTCGAGCCAGCAGTTCATTCTCGGGCCCGCCGTCAAGGAGCTCGAGTCGCGGATCGCCGAGTACAGTCGCTGCCGCTACGCGATCGGAGTCTCCTCCGGGACGGATGCGTTGCTCATCGCCCTCATGGCGCTCGAGATCGGAGCGGGCGATGAGGTCATCACCAGCCCCTTCACGTTCTTCGCAACCGCGGGAACGATTGCGCGGACCGGCGCCCGCCCGCTCTTCTGCGATATCGATCCGCGCACGTTCAATCTGTCGCCCGCGGCGGTGCGCGACTGCCTCGATCGCCGCTGCGAGCGGCGCGGCGGGGAGCTCGTCAACCGCGCGACCGGCGGGCGCATCCGAGCGCTGATGCCGGTGCATCTCTACGGACAGGTGGCCGACATGAGCGCGCTCCGTGAGCTCGCGAGCGGCCATGGACTCAAGGTGATCGAGGACGCGGCGCAGGCGATCGGCGCCGACGATGCCGCCGGACGGCGCGCCGGCTCCGTGGGCGATATCGGGTGTCTCTCCTTCTTTCCGACCAAGAACCTCGGGGCGTTCGGCGATGCCGGGATGTGCGTGACGAACGATCCTGCGCTCGCCGAGCGGCTCGACGTGCTGCGCGTGCATGGCGGCAAACCCAAGTACTACCACGCCCTCATCGGCGGGAACTTCAGGATCGATGAGCTGCAGGCGGCGGTGCTCAACGTGAAGCTGCCGCGCCTCGATGCGTGGAGCGCCGCACGTGCCCGAAACGCCGCCTACTACGATCGCGCCTTCGAGGCCGCCCGCTTGGGACAGGCGCTCAGCACCCCGTACGCGCAGCCGCAGGCGCGCCACATCTACAACCAATACGTGGTGCGCGTGCGCGATCGCGACCGCTTGCGCCAGCACCTTGCGGAGCGCCGGGTCGGGACCGAGATCTACTATCCGGTGCCGCTCCACCTGCAGCAGTGCTTCGCGTATCTCGGGCACCGAGCCCGTGATTTTCCCGAATCCGAGCGGGCGGCCGCCGAGACGCTCGCGCTGCCGATCTACCCGGAGCTCAGCGAGGCGCAGCTCGGGCACGTCGTCGACTCGGTCACGCAGTTCTATCGGCAGACCGAGACGGACCATTCGAGAGCGGTATGACGCTCAAGGGCATCGTTCTCGCAGGCGGGTCCGGTACGCGGCTGCACCCCGTCACGCTCGGAGTGAGCAAGCAGCTGCTGCCGGTGTACGACAAACCGATGGTCTACTATCCGGTGGCGACGCTCATGCTCGCCGGCATTCGCGATGTGCTCGTGATCTCCACCCCCACGGACTTGCCCGTCTATCGGCGACTGCTCGGCGACGGGCAGCAGTGGGGCATGTCGTTCAGCTACGCGGAGCAACCGCGGCCCGAAGGGCTCGCGCAGGCGTTCGTGATCGGCCGGCCGTATGTGGGCACGGACCGTGTCGCGCTCGTTCTCGGCGACAACATCTTCTACGGGCACGGCCTCCCCGACCAGCTGCGCACGGCCGCGCAGTTCCCGAGCGGCGCCACGGTGTTCGCCTACCGCGTGCGCGATCCGCAGCGCTACGGCGTCGTCGAGTTCGATCAGGCAGGCCGCGCGCTCGACATCGAGGAGAAGCCCGAGCGCCCGCGGTCGAACCACGCGGTCACCGGACTTTACTTCTACGACAATCAAGTGCTCGACATCGCCGCGGCGCTGCGACCGTCGGCACGCGGGGAGCTCGAGATCACCGATGTGAACCGCGCCTACCTCAAGCGCGGCTCACTGCGGGTGGAGCTCCTCGGACGCGGCGTCGCGTGGCTCGACACCGGCACGCACGAGTCGCTGCTCCAGGCCGCCATGTTCATCGAGGCGATCGAGAGCCGCCAGGGCCTCAAGGTCTGCTGTCCGGAGGAGGTCGCGTTTCGGGCCGGCTACATCGACGCCGCGCAGCTCGAGCGCCTCGCGGCACCGCTCGCCAAGACCGGCTATGGGGCGTACCTGCTCGAGATTGCGCGGGGGCACTCGTAGGATGAACTTCGAGCCGCTCGCGATTGCGGAGGTCATCCTGATCCGCCCGCGCGTGTTCGCCGATGTGCGCGGGTACTTCCTCGAATCGTGGGAGGAGCGCAAGTTTGCCGCCGCCGGCATCGAGGCGCGCTTCGTGCAGGATAATCACAGCCGCTCGGTGCGCCACGTCCTGCGCGGGCTCCATTACCAGCTGCGCCACCCGCAGGGGAAGCTGGTGCGAGTCGTCGCGGGCACGGCGCTCGATGTGGCG
>Ga0335072_10016895_pt1 | contig 10335 bp, 11 predicted proteins | sample Lox_Sample_21_FD_206725 | JGI IMG/M metagenome (GOLD analysis project Ga0335072, IMG submission 206725) | Soil microbial communities from Loxahatchee National Wildlife Refuge, Florida, United States - Lox_Sample_2.1 | ecosystem: Environmental > Terrestrial > Soil > Wetlands | place: USA...
CAAGGTCTGGGTCACCGGCCCCGGCGACGAGCCGTGGGAGGTCTACGTCGTCAAGGGCGACGCCGACGTCCTCGACAAGCCCGCCGACTCCGCGTGCTGCGCTCCCGCGGCCGGCACGGCGGGCGCCGCACCGTCAGCCGCTTCCGCCTGCTGCTGACCGGCACCGCGAGCGAGCCGGTGAGCAGGGCGCGAGTGCGGTACTCTTGCGGCTGGTATGGGGCGGTAGCTCAGCTGGTCAGAGCAGCGGACTCATAATCTGCCGGTCGCGGGTTCGAGCCCCGCCCGCCCCACCTGCGGTTATGTGTGATATCCGGTGTTGCCTGGACGGTTTCGTGGACCGAGATAGTTTGCCGGTGTTACCGCCATGACCCATGCCCTTATGGTCACAAAGAGCAACTGTTGAGCGATCGCGGCGTGCCGTGGTGTGTGGAAGCCACGTCAGCGTTGCCCCGGGCTGCTGGTCTTGCTGGGCATCACTGGACAGACCGAGCCCGACCACGACCACGCCGGCCTCAATAGTCTCTACGGCCCCTGTCACTGCGCCCACTGAACGACTGTCTCGACACGTTCGCTGCTCCGCCATCGATGTTCTTACCTCCCGGTGCGCCGCCTTTCCTGGAATCGACGGGGGTAAGACCGGCGGCCCCGGGCCGCGCTAAGTGTGCGGACGGATCCACGCGACGACATACAAAAGGAGGCAGGCCATGTCCCTGCTGCACCCGGGCGACATATTCCCCCAGCTGACCCTCAACGTTCCCGGCGCGCAGGCCATCGAGGTTCCCGGCTGGTTCGCCGGCGAGTTCGGGGTCGTGCTGTTCAACCGCGGGGCGTGGTGTCCGTACTGCACCGCCCAGTTGCGCGCGTTCCAGCGAGCCGGTGACTCGCTAGCAGCGGCCGGCATCCGGGTGGCCGCGCTCTGGGTCGATGACGAGCAGACCACCGCGGAGTTCACCGCCAAGCACGGCCTTACGTTCCCTCTTGGGCATAGTGCCGACGCCCGCGCGGTCGCCGGACTGACCGGCGCGTTCGTCAATGAGGACCCGCTGTACCTGCAGTCCACCGGCTTCGTGCTGGACCCGCAGGGCAAGGTGGTCGTGAGCGTGTACTCAAGCGGCGCCATCGGCCGCCTGGTGCCCGAGGACGTGATCGGCCTGGTCGGGTACCTGCGCGAGCACGCCGCCGCGTCATCCTGACCGCCATGGGACCGGATGCCGTGAACGACGCCGTCCTCAGCTCGGTGTCTCACCTCGCGGCGCGTCCTGGCGGCTGATGCGGGCGAGATCGTCTGGATCGGGGCCGTTAAGGGGATGCCCGGTGTCGCCGGCGGCCCCGGCAGATTGCCGAGATGAACGCCCAGGCGTTCAGCCTGACCGCCGCCGCGTTCTCCTAGACACCCTGGTACCGCTGGCCGGCATTTGCGGTTACCTGTGTCGCTCACCGCCGGCGACACGGCCGGGGATGGCGAGGCTCAGGCCGTGACACCACCGTCCGTTCGGAATTATCTGGATTTCCCGAACGGACGGTGGTGCTTGCCCCAGCAACATGGTCTGGCGTACGGTCAGGACGCTTCGCCCGCGATCGCGGCTAGCAGCCCTTCGAAGTCTTCTCCGCACGGGCCGCAGGCGCGCAGGTGCGCGGCGATGCCCAGGTAGCGCTCCTCGGCACGGACTCCCGCGGCCACCAGGTCGGCATACACGTGGAGCATGTCCATCGCCTCAGCGCACCCCACGTCACGCGGATCGGTGTGAAGAAAACGGTCCAGCGCCGTCCAGCCGTTCATGAGCGCCTCGATTCTCCATCGTTGAGATACCCGTTAGCAACCAGAGCCGCGCGCAGCTTACGCCGCGCGTCGAACATCATCTTGTAGACCGCGTTACGGTTCGATCCGAGCTTGAGTGCCAGGGCATCAGGCGGGACATCGTTGAGGACGACCGCGACGAAGACCTCGCGCTGGCGGAGAGTCAGTTCGGTGTCGACGGCGCGGCGCAACGCGGCGAGCAGATCCCGCCATTCTGATTCCTGCGCGGGGTCGAAACCGAACCGGTCCGGCAGCCGGTCCCAGCTCTCGGCATCCAAGGGCATAGTCGGGTGGCGCCAGAAATGGCGGGCGATCTTGGCCGATACCTCGAAGATGACAAACTTGTAGGCCCAGGTGGTGAACCGGCTTTCGCCCCTGAACTGCGTGACCTTCCGCGTGATCGCCAAGAGCGCGTCCCCTGCCGCCTGATCGGCCAGATCCTCCAGTTCGGGGCCGGTAATCTGCATCCTCGGCCCGCGCCGCGCAGCCTCACGACGGGCGGCCCGCAGCAACATCGCATACAGCTCCGCCAGCGCCGCATCTCGTCGCGGGCCATCATCGGCAAGCGCCTGCAGCCATCGGGCCGAGTCGGGATCAAGCCCCGGAGCCGCGGGAACCCCGTCCCGCCGACGGTGCGAGGACGCTATGCCGGTAGTCAGTGGGGTCTTGCCAGCGGGTTCGGTTGTCATGGAGGAGGCACCAGAGCCTTTCGGCAGGACGGGTGTTTCCAGATACCACAATCGACACGGCGTACGCCGCGCCTACTGAGATGAGTGGCAGGACCCGGCCGGGTTCTTACCGCCACCCCAGTCTTGAGCAGCGAGGTGCCGATGGACCCGCCGATTGCTGGCCAGCATCGATGGCCGCTGAGGCCACACGGGCGTAGCTTGATGGGCATGCGGGCAGCGGGCTCGCCACCAGAACGGGTGGCTGACGAAACGCCGGTGCCGTGTGAGTGGGTTCGGGCGCTGAGCGGGGGCGGGGTCGGGCGGGAGCGCGCCACGGCCCGGCTGCACGACATGCTGCTGCGCGTCGCGCGGGCCGAAGCGCGCCGCCGCAGCGGGCAGTTGCAGATCTCCGGGCCCGAACTGGACGATCTGGCGCACCACGCCGCCGCGGACGCCGTTCTCGCGATCATCGCCAGGATCGGCGAGTTCCGCGGCGAGAGCCGGTTCACCACGTGGGCGTGCAAGTTCGTCATCTTCGAGGTGTCCGGCAAGGTCGGGCGGCATTTCTGGCGTCGTCCCACAGTCCCGCTGGAGGCGGGGGACTGGGACCGGCTGCCTGACAGGCTTGGCCTCGACCCGGCCCGGGAGTCCGAGCAGCGCGACCTGGTCCGGGCGCTCCGCCGGGCGGTCGAGGAGGAGCTCACGGAGCACCAGCGGCAGGTCTTCACCGCGATCGTGGTTGACGGCGTGCCGCTGGATGCGCTGGTTGCGAAGCTGGGATCCAGCCGGAATGCCCTGTATAAGACGATGTTCGACGCACGACGTAAGCTGCGGGTCAGCCTCGTTGCTAATGGATACCTGCACGAGAACCGGTGAGGCACTGATGAACGGCTGGCCGGAACTGGACCGCTTCTTGCGGACTGACCCGCGCGATGCGGGATGCGACAAGGCGATGGAGCTGCTCCACATCTACGCGGAAATCGCGGTCGCCGATCCCCGCGGAGCGGAGCAACGGCACCCGGAGGTGGCCGCGCATCTGCGGGCCTGCGGCCCGTGCGCCGAGGACCTCGAGGGGCTACTCGCGGCCATCAGGGCCGACTTTACGGAATGATAACCGCCCGCGGTGCACCGCCGCGGTAACCGTGGCGGGTCTAGCACCGGGGAGGCGCAACCGCGTCCGACCTGGAGCCCGCACGGCGGAAGGTTTGGCGGCGGTAACACCACGGCTCGTTCGGGATCATGAATTTTGTTCCGAACGAGCCGTGGTTCTTGTCCTGCCTATCCTGGTTCGCCCTGCCGCGCCCAGATCTCCTGGCGAGATCTTCGGCGTGCAGGCGCGGTTCCGGGCAGATGAGCGCCGCAGCATCGGCAGGGACCGTCTGCTCCAAGCTGCTGAGGTCACCCGAGGGTTCGTTACTTGAACGCAAGGACGTCGACGGGCCGGATGTCTGGGTCACTTGCCAGCAGGTCGACCGCAACCTTGGCCAGGGCGGCCGGGATCTGGCCGTTGATGTGCGCGGTGCGGGCGCTGTAGGTGGCGAAGGTGTCGAAGATGCCGTAGCTGGTATCGCTGATCTTGAACGCATACCAACTGACGGTTCCTTCTTCGGCGATGGCCAGCTCGCGGGCCTCCTTGAGGAGTTCCGCCAGCTCGCTGCCCTTGCCGGGCTGGGTTTCCAGCAGGGCCAGTATGCCGAGTGTCACGGTCATGGAACGATGTCCTTTCTGGGAAGCGTCATATCGGGCCGTTCGGCCCGGTATTGGTTGGCGTCGCCGGCCGCTGGTTTGTTACCGCTCGCCCGTCCAGCGTGCAAACTGGACCGGTCCTGCGCGGCAGCCGCTTCACGACGTGGGCGCACAAGTTCGTCATGCTGGAGGTGTCAGGCCGGAGCCGCGGGACTGGGCCGCGGCTCCGGTCGTCTGGCTGGAGAGCTAGCTGACGACGATGCCTGCGGGTGTGGCGCCCGTTGGCAGCGCAAACGGGGAGGTGCCCAGTTCGGTCAGGTTGCCGCCGCCGACGGCGAACACGCCGACCTTGCCGGACTTGCTCTCATCGACGTACAGGAAGCGGCCGTCCGGGCTGAGCCGCGCGTCGACCGCGCCCACCCCGCCGGTCTGGCTGACCGGCGTGCTGCCCAGTAGGGTCAGCGTGCCGTGCGGGGCGATCTGGTAGCGCGAGATCTCGCCAGATCCGGTGTTCACGGTGAACAGGAACCTGCCGTCATGGGTGATCTCTACCCAGCACGGTGCGGTCTGCTGGTCGGCGAACGGGGAGCCCGCGATCGGCGTCAGCGTGCCATCGAAGGCGTCGGTGAACGCCGAGATGGTTCCGGTGTCGGCGCCGACATTGTGGGCGTTGGACACAAACAGCTGGTCGGGGTTGGTCGGCCGGAACTCGCTGCCGAACGGGCCCAGGCCCTGGGCCGGGAACGGCGAGCCCGGGGCGGCGGTCAGCAGGCCGTTGAAGCCGACGGTGAAACTGTCGATCTTTGAGGTCCCCACTTCGGTACCGGCCAGTTTGGTGCCCGTGCTGTTAAACAGCACGTCACCGGGCGCCGCGTTAGCGGCGAGAGCGACGGTAGAGCCGGGGATCGGGACCAGCTGGCCATTGAGGCCGAGCCGGAAACCGGTGTAGTTGGCCTCGCCGTTCCCGGAGTTGGCGACGTAGACCAGGTTGCCGTGCACCGCGATGCTGTCGGGCAGGGTGCCACGGGAAGGGATGACGCCGCCAGGCACGGGGCTGAGGGAGCCGCCGAAGTTGATCCGCAGTACGGAGATCTGGTTGCTGCCCGCATCGACCGCGAGCAGGAAGCGGCCGTCCGGCGTGATCTGGATCGCGCCCTGCGAGGACAGCCCGGTGCCGGTCCCGGCCCCGCCGGCCGGGAACGGCGATCCGGCCTCCGGGGTTAGCGTGCCGTCGGCATGCCGTTCGAACGCGGCGATGGTGTTGGTCCCGGCGGTGTTGTCGTTGACGTAGACGTGCCCGGCCACCGGGGAGGCATCGGCCCGGTGGGCGCCGGTCGAGGCGGAGGCGGACGCGGGTACCGCCACGGCTGCGGCCGCTGCCAGGCCGAGGATCACGGCGCCCGACTTACCGCGCCTCAGGACGTGGAGGTCTTCTCGTTTGGCATCCTTCGCATGCGCGGCCGTTCCCCTGCGCCGATGTGACACGAACTTCATTTGCTGCCCTTCCTCTAGCTAAGCCGGATCCGGTTGGCGGCGTTGGTGCCACCGCTGCTTGCTCACAGGTGGTTGGCGTCCGAGGGCAGGCAGGTCTTACCTAGAACAGGCGAGGTAACCGCGGTCAGGCGCCGTGGGCGCTGAATTGTGGGAGTGCCGATTAGTCTGCCGTGGCGCGCGGCAGCCAACGGGGCTTCGAAGTCTTCACCGCACGGGCCGACGCGCGGGAGCGCGGCGATCCAGTGGTATTTGGGCAGGTCAGGTGCCATATGGAGGTGCGGGCGGGAGCGTACTATAAGGCCGTGGCTCCATGATCGCCAACTCGCTCGAGCGGGTACAGGCCAGGCGCTCTCGGCGACGTTACGGACGGTACCAAGGCGAAGGACATAGGCGCTTCGGCCGTGGACCGGTTCATGGACCAGCGTGCCAGATAATTCCAGCGCGGTGAGTGCCGTCAGTGCAATGATCCGGCAGATCGGGTGCGGCCCCCTGTCACGTTCGGTCAGCGAGCCGGTACGGTGACGGTCAGTTACCTGTCCAGCGGACAGGAGACGGCCAGCCGAACGCCGTCGCACAAACTAAGCTACGGCCCGCGCTTAGACCTGGCCAGCGCGGACTCACAGAGTAATTACGACTTCACCCGCCCCGCTTTGCGGGGCCGGCCGCGCGGTCGCTTTTCGGTGATGATCGCGCCGGAGGCGAAGATCTCGCCGCCCCAGACCCCGTGGGGTTCGTGTCGTTCGACCGCGCCGGCCAGGCAGGGCCGGCGCATCGCGCAGGGCTGGCAGTATTCCCTGGCGAGCTGCAGGTCGGCCGGCTGGTCGGAGAACCACAGCTGCGGGTTCTCGCGGTGACACGGCAGCGGCTCATCCAGTGCCTGTGCCCGCGTCATCAGCAAGACCAGGGAGCTGGCCATGACCTGCTACCGTCCGGGGATCGGCGCGGCGCGGTGGTGGCTGCCGGACCGTACCCGGTCGGCATCAGGACCGCTGCGACGGGCGATCCGGTGGGGCGTGCATGATGTCCGGGTCGCGCGGGTCGAGGGCCAGCGGCTCTTGCCGGCCGCCAGCCGATCGGCGATGGCGCTTGGCCCTCTGGATCTGTTTCATGTGAGGCCTCCTTTCCAATAGGACTTGCTGCTGCCCCTGATGTCATCGGCGCCGGGCTGGTCTGCCAGGGTGCTGACCGTCTGCCATCCGGATCGGCGGCGCGGGGGCTGCAGCCGATGGTGAAGATGCTCATAGCGTGTGGCCGCACCGGCGTCGCAGGCATCGGCCAGCTGGCTGATGTTCCCGGCCGCCGGGGCCGCGACGATGGGGGTGTGGAGATCCGTATCGTCTTGGACAGGGCCGAGCCGCCGGCCGGCCGTCTCTGGGTGGTCCGCGCTTCTGGGCAGGCCCCCGGCTCCCCCGCGGGGCAGGACATCGGGTTCACCGGCTGGCTGGGGCTGCTGCGGGCGCTGTATGAGGTGACCGGAGAGCCCGGCGCCGACTCATCTGAGGGGCCATGACCATGCAGCGGCTGGCTGCCCTGCCGTGCTCGCCGGGACCGCAGTACCATCCGGTCATGGGCGCGGTGGCCCCGGTCGCGCGGATCTGCGGGCGGGAGGCTGAAGTCCAGGCCCTGGGCGAGGCCCTGGACCTGGTCGCTGCTGGCGGGCCAGCGATTGTGCTGGTCGAGGGCGAGGCCGGGATCGGCAAGTCCCGCCTGCTCGCGGAGGTCCTGGCGGACGCGCGGGGCCGCGGCATGCGGGTGGCGGCGGGCCGGGCCGAGGAGCTGGAGCGGACCCGGCCGTTCGGCTTGCTGGCCGCCGCCTTCGGGTGCACCCGGTCAGCGCCGGACCCGCGGCGGGCGGCCATCGCCGCACTGCTGGCCGCCCCGGCTTCCGGTGACCTGGGCCCGATCACGGTGACCAGTGACCCGGGCCTGCGGTTCCGGGTGGTGGATGCCTTCACCGACTTGGCGGAAGAGTTGGCGCTGGCCGGGCCATTGGTGCTGGGCCTGGATGACCTGCAGTGGGCCGATCCGTCCAGCCTGCTGACGCTGGGTGCGCTGGCCCGCCGTCTGACCGATCTTCCGGTGGGCGTCATCGGGTGCTTGCGGCCCTCCCCGCGCGCTGCTGAACTGGACCGGCTGGCTGGCGCGCTGGAGGCCGCCGGTGCCCGGCATCTGGTCCTGCACCCCCTCACGGGGGAGGCGGTGACCGGCATGGTGGCGCAGGCCGTGGCTGCCGAGCCGGGCCCGCGGCTGCTCGCCGAGGTGGCCGGGGCGGCGGGCAATCCGCTGTTCGTCACCGAACTGCTCGGCGCGCTGGCCGAGGAGGGGGCGATAACGATGGCGGGCCGGCGGGCGGAGGTGGCGGAGACGGGACTGCCGCCGACGCTGCGGCTGACCATCTTGCGCCGCGTCAGCTTCCTGCCTGAGCCCACTATCCGGGTGTTGCGGTCGGCATCTGTTCTAGGGTCAGCCTTCTCGCTCACCGACTTGGCCACGGTCACCGGCCGCTCCGCTGTCGACCTGTCCGTGGTGCTGGGCGAAGCGCTGAGGGCCCGCGTTCTGGAAGACGACGGCGCACGGCTGCGCTTTCGCCATGACCTGATCCGCGATGCCATGTATGAGGACCTGGCCGGCAGCATGCGCCGGGCCCTGCACCGCGAAGCCGGCCAGCGCCTGGCGCAAGCGGGAGCGCCGTCCCTGCAGGTCGCCGAGCACCTGGCCCGCGGCGCCACGACGGGGGATACCGTGGCGGTCGCGTGGCTGGCCAGGGCGGCCCGCCAGGCGGCGCCGCGGTCACCGGATGTCGCCGCGGATCTTCTGGGCCGGGCGGCCGGGCTGATGCCACCTGGGGATCCCGGCCGCGATGGCCTGCTCGCCGAACAGGCCACCAGCCTACTGTGGGCCGGGCTGGTCACCGACGCCGAAGCGGCCTGCCGTTCGCTGCTCAGCCGGGACCTGGACCGGTCCGCGGAGGGCGCCGTCCGGGTATGCCTCGGGCACGCCCTGCTGGCGGGCGGACAGGCGGCAGAGGGTCTTTGCGAGCTGGAACTGGCAGGCCAGTCGCCCCTGCTCACCGACGCCGAACAGGCCGAGGCCCAGGCCTGGGCGAGCCTGGCCCGGCTGCTGCTGGGAGACCTCGACGGCGCCGCAGCCGCCGCCGAGCAGGCATGGCCCGCAGCCGTATCGGCCCGCGATCACCTCGCTACGAGCGTCGCCGTGGTCTCGCTCGCGCAGGTTTCTGAACTGCGCGGGGATCTCGGCGGCGCGCTGCAGGTCATCGACAACGCCGTACGGTTGGCTGACGACAGCCCAGGCAGGCTTGGACACCGCTTTCCGATCCACGACTTCCGGGGACACATCCTTATAACGCTCGACCGGCTCGATGAGGCCAGGACCACGATCGAAACCGGCATGCGAATCAGCGAGGAACTCGGCACCCGATGGGCCCTTGCCAACTATCACGCCGTTCGTGCGCACGAGCGCTTCCTCGCCGGGCACTGGGATGAAGCGGTCGCCGAGATCGAGACGGACACCGGACTGGCGGGCGTGCCCGGCGAGAGCTATAACAACCTCCGCCGCCGCCGTGGCGTGCTGTCCCTGATCAGGCTGCACCGCAACGACCTCCGGGGTGCCCGGGACGCCGTCCGCGCCGTGCCGGGCGAGCCACCTGGCACCGGCGCCGGCGGCTACCGTGCTGATTGGTCCGCGTGGGCGCAAGCTCTTCTACTGGAAGCGGACGGCGAACACGCGGATGCGCTCGCCACGCTCAGCGATTGCTGGGACCGGTGCGCCAGGCCCGGGCTCGCGGTCGAGTACCCAGTCATCGGTCCTGATCTGGTCCGGCTGGCGCTGGTCGCCGGTGACGCGGGCCGGGCCCGGGATGTCGCGGCCGCGGTCACCGGCGTGGCGTCCCGTAACGAGGTGCCCTGGATCACCGGCGCCGCGCTGCGCTGCCAGGGACTGGCCGACGGTGACGCCGACATCCTGCAGGCAGCTGTCAACGCCTACGCGAGCGGGCCGCGACCGCTTGAGCTAGCGCTCACCTGCGAGGACGCGGGAGCCGCGTTCGCGCGGCAGGGCAACGTGGCCCGCGCCGGCCAGCTCCTTGATCAGGCGATCATCATCTACGAGCGCCTCGATGCCACACGCGACCTGGCCCGGGCCGAGGCCGCGCTGCGGCGGATGGGTGTCCGCCGCGGACGCCACGTCACCCACCGCCGCGCGCAAAGCGGCTGGCAGAGCCTGACCCCGAGCGAGCGGGCCGTGGTGGACCTGGTCGCCGAGGGACTGTCCAACCCTCAGATCGGCCAGCGGCTGTACGTCTCCCGCCGGACGGTGCAGACCCATCTCGCGCATGTGTTCGCCAAGCTTCACATCGTCTCCCGCACCCAGCTCGCCGCCGAGGCGATCCGGCGCCGGGGTAACCAGCCGGGGACAGAGGACGGCCCGGCCGTTACCTGAGCCGGGCGCAGCCGCCGGCCGCCGCACTCGCGACCGCAGGGACCGCTGCCCGGTAGGCCCGTCCGGCTGTCCGGGGGCGCCGATCTGCGCGCCGGCCGCGGGGGCCTTGCCGATCGCATATCAGCTAGGTGGCCGATGCCTGCCGGGCCGGTGCCGCCGGACGATAGCGATGCAGAGTCCGGCTTCCCGAGGAGGGATTCACGATGCATGTCAGGACACGGGTCGCGGCGG
>Ga0335072_10016897_pt1 | contig 10334 bp, 1 predicted proteins | sample Lox_Sample_21_FD_206725 | JGI IMG/M metagenome (GOLD analysis project Ga0335072, IMG submission 206725) | Soil microbial communities from Loxahatchee National Wildlife Refuge, Florida, United States - Lox_Sample_2.1 | ecosystem: Environmental > Terrestrial > Soil > Wetlands | place: USA: Florida...
CCCAGGTGAATACGATCAATACGGTGGCCGGCGGAGGCGCGCAATCCACCACGGCGAGCACGGCCTATCTGCCGCAGCCCTATGCCGCGGTGCGCGACTCGAACGGCAACACCTACATCTCCGTGCCTACGCTGGACGTGGTCTACGAGGTGACGCCCGGCGGAGCCGTCAGCATTTATGCGGGCACGGGTATCAGCGGATTCTCGGGCGACGGCGGCTCGGCGACGCAGGCGCAACTTTCGTTTCCGGAAGGCCTGGCGATCGACAAGAACAACAACCTCTTCATCGCCGACTTCTACAACAACCGCATCCGGCGCGTGGACGGGACGACGCACACGATCACGACCGTGGCGGGGAGCGGCGACCCGTATTTCGGCGGGTTCGGCGGCGACGGCGGCCCGGCGACCGGCGCGAAGATCAATCTTCCCCAGGGCGTCGCGGTGGACGCGAACGAAAACATCTACATCGCGGATACGTACAACGGGGCAGTGCGGATGGTGAGCGGGTCCACGGGGGTTATCAACACGATCGCGGGAGGCGGAGCGAATTTCGGATGCCCGAGCGGCCCCTCGAGCGGCGCGGCCTTCGCGCAGCCGACGGGAATTGCGGTGGATCAGAACGGCAACGTTTTCGTCTCGGATGCAACGCTGAACATCGTTTGCAAAATTACTTCCAGCTTCTCAATTTCCACCTACGCGGGAAATGTGAATATTCCCGGAACGCCGGGCGGGGGGAACGGCGACGGCGGCCCGGCGGCATCGTCATTCCTGTTGCTGCCGCACTCGCTGGCGGTGGACGCGACGGGCGATCTCTTCATCGCAGACAGCGGCGAGCCGGAGATCCGCAAAATTGACACGACGGCGAGTCACATCATCACGACGGTAGCTGGAATCGGATTGATCTGCGGGTCCGGAGGAGCGACGGGATCGGAGCCGGGATGCGGCGACGGGGGAACGGCAACGAGCGCGTCGCTGAACTTTCCCGAAGGCGTGTTTGTGGACGCGAACCAGAACATCGTAATCGCCGACTCGGACAATATGCGCGTGCGCGTCGTGGGAACGGGCACCGCGCCGGCAATCGCGGCTTTTGCCGGCGGCGGGTCAGGCGGAGATGGAGCTCTGGGGACGGGCGGAATCATGGGCCTGCCGCAATACGTGGCTGTGGACAAGAACGAAAACGTGTTCGCGCTGGAAACGAACGGCGAACGGCTGCGCGAATTGAACGCGGCAACGGGGAAACTGAGCACGGTGGCGGGCGACGGATACGGCGGGGCGACGGTGACTTGTGTCGGGGCGGCGTGCAGCGCGGGAGCCTCGAATGGAGACGGAGGGCCGGCGACGCAGGCGAGGTTCGTGCGCCCGGACTCGTTGGCGTTTGACGCGAACGGGAACGTTTACATTCTGGATTACGGGACGTACGTGCTGCGCGCGGTGAACATGCAGACGTCGGCAGTGACGATCGCGGGCGTGACGATTCAGCCGGGAGACATTCAAACGATCGCGGGCAACGGGCAGCAGTGCGGGGCGGCGGGAAATCCGAACAACCTGGCGGCGAATGGGTGCGGCGACGGAGGGCAAGCGACCAGCGCGAGCTTGATGAATCCGTACAGCGTCGCGGTGGATGTGAACGGAGTGGTCTACATCGCGGACCCGGGGCTCAGCACGGTGCGCGCCATCGGCACAGCGGGAGTGATTTCGACATTCGCCGGGACGCCCGGGTCGGCTTGCACGTCGTATCCGACGAATTGCGGAGACTTTGGGGTGGCGACGTCGGCGCTTTTGAATTTTCCTGCGGGCTTGGCGGCGGTCACGGTGGACAGCGACATTCTGATCTACATCGCGGACAGCGGGGACAACGTAATCCGGCAGGTGGATGGCGAGACGGGAGTGATCACGACCTACGCGTTCAACGGGATCCCGACGTTCGGCGGGGACGACGGAATGGCGTTGCAGGCGAGCATGAATTTCCCGGAGCAGGTGGCGGCGGACAGCGCGGGAAACGTCTACGTGGGCGGCGGAAACAACAATCTGGTCCGGCGGATTGACGTGACGGATGGAACGGTGCTGACGGTCGCGGGAGACGTGCACAACCTCGACGGCGGTTTTTCGGGCGACGGCGGACCTTCGACGGACGCCCTGATCTCGAATTTCGGGCTGGCAATTTTCAACACGCCGGGGAAAACCCACGACCTGTTTATCGCGGATACGGGAAGCAACCGCGTGCGTGAGGTACGACTGGCGCCGTCGGCGATCGAGGCGGACACGCTGCTGCCGTTTGGCCCGGCGCTGCCGGGGGCAACGAACGTAACGCCGCAGTCGCTGGAGTTTGCGAACGACGGGCTGGACGCTCTGATCCTGACGGTGACGCTGACGGGATCGAACTCTTTCACCATCTACCAAAACTGCCTCCCGACGGGACAGCCGGGAGTGTGCCAAATCGTCGTTTCGCCGGGTAACGAACAGGATTTGACGGTGAGCTTCAATCCTCCCGTGGGAGCGGCGGGAACGCTGACGGGAAATCTGGCGATCGCCACGAACGACGCGCAGAATCCGACCTACAACTTCGGGCTGACGGGAACGATCGGGGCGCCGGTCACGCTGAACGTGACAATCAGCCCCGCGGGAGCCAACGCGGGATTCGTGGAGAGCTCGGATCTCTCCATTTTCTGCCCGGTTGTGAATTGCTCGGCGAATTTCCCGCAGGGCGCGACGGTGACGCTGATCGCGAGCGGGAATCCGGGATTCGGTTTCCAGAACTGGAACGTCGGGAATGCTCCGGACGCAGCGAATTGCGCATCGGATACGACGGGATTCTGCTCGTTCACGCTGAACGGGTCGGAGAGCATCATCGCGGATTTCCAGACGGTGATGGGAGGTCCGACGAACTACACGGTGACGGTGATCGGCTTCGGCAACGGCAGCGGCACAGTGACGGGAGGAATCGCAGGGGGGCCGCAGATCAATTGCACGATCACGAATGGCGTGGCGGGGGCGACGGGCTGCTCGGCGACATTCACAACGGCCACGGCGCCAAACGGAGTGCAGTTAACCGCGACCGGGTCGGTATTCGTCGGGTACACGGGAGAGTGCTCGGAGGGCCAGGGGACCGCGAACCAGTGCACAACCTTCCCGGTGACGGAAACGGTGGGCGCGGTATACAGCGGGCCGGCGCAGGCCTTCCAAAAAGGCCAGGTGTTCCTCGACGTGCTGAATTACATCTTCGTGCTCGACCCCACAAGCGGAAACGTAGTGCAAGTGCTGAAGGACACGCTCGGACAGGGGCAGGGAATGGCGTTTGATTCCGTGGGCAACCTGTACGTGGCGCTGCAATCGGGATTCCTCTCAGTGTTCTCGCCGACAAACCCGGGAGCCGGGCCGACAGCATTCGGAAACAACGGCGACAACGATTCGACGTCGGTGGTATTCGATCCTTCGGGAAATGCGCTGGTGAGCAACCTCTTCGTGACAGGCGACGAGCAGCCGACGATCCTGCAATTCAAATCAGGGACCGGGCCGACGGGAGGTGCCACGGCGACCTACTATCCGGGATACGAAAGACCGGACGCGCCGGATTTCTGGATGGAGCTGCTGGCGGATGGTAAGACCGTAGCGTACACACTGGGAACGACCACGCTGAAGGCGTACAACCTGGCCGAGGGACTCCAGTATCCGGACATCGCCGTCAACCTGCACAATGCGCATGCGCTGCGGCAATTGAGCGACGACACGCTGCTGGTGGCCGACAACGACCGGATCGTGCGCATCACGCCGGCGGGAAATATCACGCAGACGTATACAGTGCCGGGTTCGTTCTTTGAAAGCCTGAACCTGGATCCGGACGGCGTGAGCTTTTGGACGGCGGACGAGATAACCGGGAAGGTATATCGAATCAACCTGGGAACGGGCGCGGTGATGAACAACGGCGGGAACGGGTTCACGACGGGAATCGGAGAAACCCAGGCGCCGTTTACGGAGATCATCACGGGAATTGCAGTGTTCGGGCAGCCGCAATCGGGCGGGGCCGACCTAGCGGTAACGATGACGGCGCCGGCGTCGGTGCAGCAGGGCGCAAATATTGTTTATAACGTATCGGTGGTGAATAACGGCCCGCTGAACGCGACGGGGGTGACGTTGACGGCTTCGATTCCCAACGCACTGCCATTGGGCCTATCGCCGTCGAACTGCGCGGCGGTGGCAAACGGAAGCGTGACGAACATCACCTGCGCACTGGGGAACGTGAACAGCGGACAGACGGTGCCGGCCACATTCACGATGTCGCCGACGATCACAAGCGGAACGATAACGGCGACCGCGAATATTTCGGGCGGGCAACCGGATCCCGATCTTACGAACAACACGGCGACGACGAACACGACAATTGGAACCGCAACGCAGACGTTTACGGTGACATTGACCGGGACGAACGGCTCCGTCGTGGACAATGACAACACGGCGATCCTCTGCTCGATCACAACCGGAGTTGTAACGGGGACTTGCTCGTTCAATTACAACGTGGGAGTCGCCGTTTCCCTGCAGGTATCCGCAGGAACGAATTCGACCTTTACCGGTTGGACAGCGGGCCCGTGCAGCGGTACGAGCACGAATCCATGCACCTTCACCATCAGCGCGAATACGACGGGCGCGACGGCCGCGTTTGCCGCGACGCCGGCATCGCTGAGCATCGCGAAGTCGCATACGGGGAATTTCACGCAGGGACAGACGGGCGCGACTTACACGGTGACTGTGTCGAACGGAGCGGGAGCGGGGCCGACCAGCGGGACGGTGACGGTGACGGAGAATCCGCCGACGGGCTTGACCGTGACGGGCATGACGGGGACGGGCTGGACGTGCACGGCGCCGAGCTGCACGAGGACCGACGCTCTGGCAGCGGGAGCAAGTTATCCGGCGATCACGGTGACCGTGACCGTGGCGGCAAACGCGCCGGCAAGCGTTACGAACGGAGTGACGGTTTCCGGTGGAGGGTCGGCGACGGCCAACGCGACGAATCCCACTACGATCAACACTTCGGGAGGCGGCGGGGTCGCGTTTACCTCGACGACGCTTCCGGCAGGAGCGGTAGGAGTGCCGTACGGAGCCGATATCCAAGCGCTCGTAAATGGGGGAACGGGACCGTACACCGTGGCGCTGCAAAGCGGAAGCACGCTGCCGGCAGGATTCACGCTGGAGGTGCCAAACGGAACCGGAGACGTGCTGCAGGGCCACATATTCAACGACAGTCCGGCGACGACGGGAACGTTTACGTTTGGAGTTACGGTGACGGACTCGTCCGTGCCGGCGCAGATGGCGAACGCGACACTTTCGCTGACCATCGGCACGGTGCCCAACACGCAGGCGGGATTGTTGAGCGGGCCTTACGCGGTGGAGATTCGGACGCTGGCCGATTGCGGAGCCAGCGGGAACAACTGCCCGGCGGCCACTTCGACGGTGGGGTTGTTTGTGGGGAGCTTGAACTTCGACGGGAAGGGCGGCGTCACGGGAGTGATGGACGCGAATACTTCCGGCAACGGCGTGCAGCAGGACGTTTCGGTGACGGGGACGTACTCCATTGGCCCCGACAACCGAGGGTACCTCGTGATTCCCTCCGGCGTGGGCGGGACGGGCATTCACGCGATGTTCTCCGTTGGAACGGTGTACCGCGGAGTTGCTTACTCGGCGCGCTTCACGGGATTCCGCGATGATGACGGGATGCGCGGGTTGGGCACGGGCTTCCTGCAGAAGCAGGTTTCCACGGCGTTCAACCAAACGTCATTCGCGGGTACGTACGTCTACGCCAATACCGGGCAAAGCTCGATGGGTCTAAGAGCGGCGTTCATCGGGCTGATCACATTTGACAACGCGCTGAATGTGGTTTCCGGCATCGAGGACATAAACGAAGGTGGAACGCTAGGCAAAGAAGGAAGCATCACGGGGACCTACACGGCGCCGGACGCGAACGGGCGCACCGTGCTCAGCTTGAACTTCGCGGCCACGCCGGGAGGGACGATCACCTCGACTTCCTCGGTGGCCGTGTACATCGTTTCAGCGAACAGCGTGATTTCAATGACGCTGGACGCGCGAGCGAATAACGACGTCAACGAAGGGACGGCGGTGCGGCAGGCGAACCCGGGGAACTTTACGGCGAGTTCGCTGGCGGGGCCGGACGTAACGAGCTTTACGGGCGTGTCGAACGGCGGAAACTTCGCCGGAGTCGGTCTCTTCACGATTTCGGGAACGAATCTGACCGTTACGCTGGACCACAACGACGGCGGGACGGTGAATCTCGGAGACGTCGCCACGGGAACGTTCGCGATGGCGGCCAACGGGCGAGCGACGTTCTCGGTGACGGATGAGGTGAGTGGAGCTCCGGGGGAGGGAGTCATCTACCTTGCGGGGCAGGACACCGGATACGTGCTGATCGCCGACAGTTCGGTGGCGATGGGGCCGCTGGCACCGCAGGTTGGTGGTCCCTTCGCGGGATTGTCCTTTGGCGGGAACGTCTACTTCGGGCAGCAAGAGACGGTGACGGGGTCAGGGGGAGAGTTCTCTGGCGCGACTACGTCTGTGGCGGCGGGCACGCTCAACGCGATCTCCGATGAGAGCCACGCGGGGGGTGATCTGTTCTACGGAGAAAACATCGGAGCGATCACTTACAGTGTGGATGCCAAAGGCCACGTGACCGGGCAGGTGACGGGCGGAAGCGGCGTTACCGGGTATTTGGTCTCGCCGTACGAGGTGGCCATATTTGACACGACCGGACCGGCATCCGATCCGGCGCCCTCAACGCATCCAAACCTGACTCTTTTCCAGACGGTAGCGGCGCCGCCGGGAACACCGTCGCCGGCCACGTCGGCAGTAAGCTTCTCGACGCCGGTGGCGATCGGAGGCAGCGCGCAGTCTTCCCCGGTGACGATCACGAACACGGGGCTGGGACCGCTGGGGATCAGCGGCACCGGGGTGCCGCCGGACTTCAGCTTCGCGAATACGAGCACGTGCATCAACGGAACGGTGATCCTGCAACCAGGGGAAAGCTGCACGATCGTGATCACGTTTATGCCGTCGTCGGGAGCGACGCCGGGAGCGCAGCTGAATGAGACGCTGACGGCCACGACTGACGGGACGAGCAACATCACAATCAATGCGTCGGGGACCGTGCTTTCGGCGACCACGCCGGCATTGAGCATCACGAAGACGCACACCGGAAACTTCTCGCAGGGGCAACAGGGCGCGACGTATACCGCAACCGTATCGAACGCGGCGGGAGCGGGAGCGACGAGCGGGACGGTGACGGTGACGGAGAATCCGCCGACAGGCCTGACCGTGACGACCATGGCCGGGACGGGATGGACTTGCACGGTGCCGAACTGCACGACGACGAATGTGCTGGCGGCAGGGGCAAGCTATCCGCCGATCACCATAACGGTGAATGTGGCGGCGAATGCTCCGGCATCGCTGACGAACTCGGTTTCGGTAACCGGCGGCGGAAGCGTGGGCCCGGCCGCGAACGGGACCGACCCGACGCAGATCAACCAGACGCCAGCCTTGGGGATTACGAAGTCGCACACGGGCAATTTCTTCCAGGGAGAGCAAGGGGCGACGTATACGGTAACCGTGTCGAACGCCGCAGGAGCGGGAGCGACGAGCGGAACGGTGACGGTGACAGAGAATGCGCCGGCGGGCTTGACGGTGACGAACATGTCGGGCACGGGATGGAGCTGCACGGTGCCGACTTCGAATACCTGCACGCGCAGCGACGTGCTGGCGGCGGGAGCGAGCTATCCGGCGATTACGGTGACGGTGAACGTGTCGGCGAATGCGACAGGGTCGCTGACAAATTCCGTGACCGTGTCCGGCGGAGGCTCGGCGAATGCGACGGCGACCAATCCGACGACGATTACGCCGCCACCCGCGCTGAGCATCACGAAGACGCACACGGGGAACTTCGTTTCAGGACTGACGGGAACCTATACGGTGACCGTGTCGAATGCCGCGGGAGCGGGCGCGACCGTGGGAACGGTGACGGTGACCGACAATGCACCGTCGGGCCTGACGATTTCCACGATGACAGGCACGGGATGGACGTGCACGGCGCCGAGCTGCACGAGGACGGATTCGCTGGCGGCGGGAGCGAGCTATCCGGCAATCACGGTGACGGTGAGCGTGGGGACGGATACAGGCTCGACGCTCGTGAATTCCGTGACGGTTTCGGGGGGAGGCTCGGCGAACGCGACGGCGAACGATTCCACGACAATCGTGCCGCCGGCGCCAGTCTCCACGCTGAACCCGGCGGCGGGAGGCACGGTGGCCTTCGGGGGGATCGGCGTCGGCTCTTCGAGCAAGCCAATGACCGTGACGATAACCAACACGGGCAACGCGAACCTGAACGTGGGAAGCGTGCGCATCTTCGAGGATTCGGACACGACCGACTTCTCGCAGACGAGCAACTGTATCTCGGCACCGCTGACGCCGGCGCCGGGAGCCGGCTCTAGCTGCACGATCAACGTGACCTTCACGCCGAGCGGAACGGGGCAATTCACGGCGACGCTGACGATTACGACGAATGATCCGAACAATCCCACGCAATCGCTGACGCTGACCGGAACCGGCTCGACGATTTCGCTTGTGCCGACCGGCGGCGGGGGCACGACGGTGACCGTGAACCCCGGAGGGAGCGGCGTGATCGGCTTGACGTTGAATACGCCGCCGGGCACGACGGGGACGGTGACGCTTACCTGCGTGAGCCCGGATGCCTCGATCAAGTGCACGGTCGTCCCGGGAACCGTGATGCTGACCGGCAGCACGATCCAAACAGCGATCGTGCTGAGCACGTATTGCCAGGGCTCGACACCAGTCGGGGCGCCGAAGAATCAGATTCCCGTGCCCCCTGTGTTCGCAGGGGTGCTGGCTCTGCTGGCGGCGCTCATGATGGCAGCGGCACCGAAGTCGCAGAGGAAGCGGCTGCGACTGGCGCTGGCCCCGGCGTTGCTGGCCGTGATCCTGATGGTCAACGCGGCGTGCGGCAGCCTGCCGAAGAGCCCGACGGGAGCAGCCACCCCGCCGGGGACCTACACGCTCGACATCACGGCGACACTCGGCAATTCGAGCTTCACGCTTCCGGTGACGCTCGTCGTGCAGTAAGACTAAACTTCAAGAGCAACCTTCGCGGTAGAGCGAGGAAGAGGGATGAACCAGATCCCTCTTCCTCCTCCGGCTTGTCCTCCGTCTAAAAGCGAAACGTGACGCCCGCATAAGGCTCAAGCTGCGATGTGACCGCGTTGGTGAGCTGTCCGCTGACAGTGAAGTCCGGCGCCTTGTAGACGAGCACGCGCAAACCAGCACGGACGCCGATATGGTGTGTGGCAAACCATTCGGTGCCGCCGCCCGCAAAAAACGTGGCTCGATCCTGCGTGAAGGCGCCAGGAGAAGTGGCGCCGTTGAAGATGGGCGAGAAGATCAAGGCTCCGGTGCCGGCGTCAACGTAGGGCTTGATGCCTTTGAAGCTGCGATTTCCAAACGTGACGAGATACCCGAGAGTGATCTGGTTGAGATTCGCCTGGGTCTGGCTGGAGATGGTGCCTCCAGTGGGGCAATAGAACTGCGTGAAGCGCGTGCGGCCGTAGTCCACTTCGATGCCGCTCCAGGAGTTGAAGTGATAGCGGTAATCAATGAGGAAGCCGCCGGAATTGGAAGCGCTATCGGTGGTGCCAAGGCCCGAAGTGCTGGATTGGAAGTTGCCGGTGAAGCTGGCGGAGACTTCCGAATTGCCATTTTGGGCGAAAGCCGGGATGGCGGAGAGCGCAAGAAGTCCGAGCACCAAGGTGATTCTGTTTCGCATATTCACTCTGTCCTTTTTCACCGGACGGCGTGCGGGCACACCCGTAGCTCCGATGTGTGGAGTGCGAGCACACCCGTGCCGGCGGATCGTTTTTGATTTAAAGCGGGACCAGTGCGCTGGGAGACGCAGCCGGTGCAAGCCGCGGCTCCAGACCGAGGAAAAATCCCCCGCACGCTAAGACGCAGATGGCATGCGCGGGGTTGCAGGCGAAGGGGTTCTCCGGGAATAAACGCGCAAAAGAAAAAGGGCGCCGCGGCGATGAAGCCGCAGCGCCCTGGGAATGCAAGCCGCGTCGCGCCGGTGAAGCGGAGCGCGGCGAGGAAGGCGGTTTAGTACATTCCGCCCATGCCGCCGGCGCCCGGAGCGCCCGCAGCACTCTTCTTCTCTTCTTCCTTGATGTCGGCCACCAGAGCTTCGGTGGTGAGCATCAATCCGGCGATGGAAGCGGCGTTCTGCAGAGCGAGGCGGGTGACCTTGGCCGGGTCAATGACGCCGGCCTTGAC
>Ga0335072_10016898_pt1 | contig 10333 bp, 7 predicted proteins | sample Lox_Sample_21_FD_206725 | JGI IMG/M metagenome (GOLD analysis project Ga0335072, IMG submission 206725) | Soil microbial communities from Loxahatchee National Wildlife Refuge, Florida, United States - Lox_Sample_2.1 | ecosystem: Environmental > Terrestrial > Soil > Wetlands | place: USA: Florida...
CGCAGCTTCGGACGGCGTCCGTGCCGCCAGCATCATGGCGGCGAGCCTCGGATGCGCGCCAAGCCCGCTCATTCGTCGGCCAAGCTCCGTGATCGCGCCATCGTCCGTCATAGCCTCCAATTCGACGAGCAGCGCGCGGGCGGCGGCCATCGCGCCTGAGGGTGGCGGATCGGGGAAGGGCAGGTCGGTGGGTGCCGTCCCCCAGGCTGCGCAGTCCAGCACCAGCCCAGAGAGCTCCGCCTCGATGATCTCAGGACGGTCGAAGGGCCGCAGCCCGCGATGGGTTGCCGTCGTCCACAGCCGGATGGCAAGCCCGGGCGCCTCGCGCCCCGCCCGGCCGGCGCGCTGGTCGGCGGCGGCACGGCTGATCCGCTCCGTCGCCAGTCGGGTCAGCGCGGTGCTGGGATCGAGGCGTGGGGTGCGGCGATAGCCGCCATCCACCACGATACACACGCCAGGGACCGTCAGCGAGGTTTCGGCAATGGAAGTGGCCAGCACCACGCGCCGCCGCTCGGCCGGGCGCAGAGCCAGATCCTGTGCTGCCGGTGGCAGATCACCATGGAGCGGCAGGACAAGCGCCTCCACACCCTCCAGTGCGGCCTCTGCCCGGCGGATTTCGGCCATGCCCGGCAAGAAGGCGAGTACGTCGCCCCCGGCCGCGCTCATCGCGGCGCGGATGGCGCGCGCCATCGCCTCCGGCAGATCGCGGATGTGGGCGAGGTCGCGTGGCTGGTGACGCACCTCGACGGGGTGCATGCGCCCGGCGCTCTCGATGACCGGCGCGCCCATCAGATCGGACAGCCGCGCACCATCGAGCGTCGCCGACATCGCCAGCAGGCGCAGGTCAGGCCGCAGCAACTTCTGCGCGTCCAGGCAGAAGGCGAGGGCGAGGTCTGCCTCCAATGAGCGCTCGTGAACTTCGTCAAGGATGACGGCGGAGACGCCCTCCAACCCTGGATCGGCCAGCAGCCGGCGGACCAGCAACCCGGTTGTCACCACCTCGATCCTCGTCCTTGCGGACATGGCGCTGTCGACACGGGTGCGGAAGCCCACGGTTTCGCCCACAGACTCTCCGATAAGGCTCGCCATGCGTGTCGCGGCGGCGCGGGCAGCGAGGCGGCGGGGCTCGAGCATCACGATGCGGCGATCGCCCCAGCCCATGTGACGCAGGAGGGCAAGCGCCACAGTGGTGGTCTTGCCGGCTCCGGGCGGCGCGACCAACACGGCGTTCGGATTTCCTTCCAACGCCTCCAGTAGCCGGGGCATCGCCTCCGTTACCGGCAAACGGGCCGTCAGGCTCTCCTGCAGATCGGCGATGTCCGTCATCTCTGTGTTACGGTCGGTCGCTATGGAATGAAGCTTCTCTAAAGGAGTAGAGAGGCTCCATGACACATCCCGGTGCTCTCACGAAACCGCTGCGGGCAATCCTGGCCCTCCTCGCTATCGTCATCGGTGGTGCCTGGGTCGGGCGGTCCGCTTGCCCTCAGGCTGAAGCGGCACAAAGCGCGATCGCCGGGACGCTCGACGACGAGGTGAGCCTCGTGTCGGACGTGGATCGGATCGCCGCGGGCCAGCCTTTCCGGATCGGATTGTTGTTCAATCTCAGCCAGGGCTGGCACATCTATTGGACGAATCCCGGCGATGCTGGTGCGGCACCGACGCTGAACGTGACGCTGCCGCAAGGTGGATCGGCGGGGGCGATCCAGTGGCCCATTCCTAAAGTCCTCAATGACGGTACGGTCACGAGCTACGGCTATTCCTCGAAGACGGCGCCGGTGCTGTTGCCTCTGACGGTCACGCCTCCGAAGGCGTTGCCGGTTGGATCCGCCTACACTGTCACGGGCGCTGCAACCTGGCTCGTTTGCAAGGATATCTGTGTTCCCGGCTCGGCCAATCTCACGCTCACTTTGCCCGTGGCCGCCAAACCTTTACCTAGCCCTCAGGCACCGTTGTTCGCGGCGGTCGATCGGCGCATCCCGGCTCCCGCCCATTGGACGGGCTGGATCGCGGCCGATGGAACTCTCACGGTTGACGGCACCGGTATCACCCGCCGAGACGTTGCCTCGGCCTATTTCTTTCCCTTCCAGCCGGATGCGATCAATCAGGATTATGATCAGCCGTTGAAGGTCCATCACGGCCGCGTGGTGCTCAGCCTCAAGCCCGGCTCCGCGTTCACGACGGCGCACCCCCTCACCGGTCTGCTGGACCTCACCATGGCGGATGGCAGCGAGCTGGCTGCCGCGGTCTCCGCGCAACCGGGCGGCCCGCCGCCTTCGGCGCCGGTGGGATCTCGGCTTGCCATATTGCTCGGCATGATGACCTCGGTCGGCTATCTGACCGTGTTGGGTGGCGCCTTGCTGGGTGGTCTCATCCTGAACCTGATGCCCTGCGTCTTCCCGGTGCTGGCCATGAAGGCGGCGCATCTCGTCAACTTCTCAAACGCGAAGGCTGGTGCCGCGCGTCGGGATGGGCTCGCCTACGGCGCGGGAGTGATGGTCAGCTTTGCGGCGCTTGGCGGCGTGCTGCTGGCCTTGCGGGATGGAGGTAGGCTGGTCGGCTGGGGCTTCCAGTTCCAATCTCCGCTTTTCGTGCTCGCGATGATCTGGCTGCTCTTCGCGGTAGGGTTGAGCTTTTCCGGAATTCTCGTGATAGGCGGCCGTTGGATGGGGGTCGGACAGGGCCTCACCGGCCGCGGTGGGGCGGTTGGCAGCTTCTTCACGGGCGTGCTGGCGACGGTCGTCGCGACGCCGTGCTCGGTGCCCTTCATGGGTGCTGCCGTGGCCGGCGCACTGGCCGGCCCTCCGGTCGCGGCTATCGTGATCTTTCTGGCGCTTGGCCTGGGTCTGGCTCTGCCGCTCGTGCTGATCAGCCTCATCCCGGGCATTGCGCGTATCATCCCGCGACCTGGCCCGTGGATGAACATTCTCCACCAAGCATTGGCCTTTCCGGTTTATGCAAGCGTGCTGTGGCTGGTCTGGGTCGCGAGCCGGGAAGGTGGATCGGCGCTGCTCCTTGCTGCCGGCTGCGGGCTGTTGCTGATCGCCTTGGCCGCCTGGCTCGGGCGGCTCGGAGGCCGGGTCGCGCCAGTCCTGGCGGCCCTCGCTGTCATCGGGCTTGCCCCCGTTCTATGGACGGCGCAGAGCGTCCGGCCGGAGACCACGCATAGCATCGCCGCCGGAGCCGAGCCCTTCTCGACCGCGCGACTTGCGGCGCTGAAGGCCGCCGGAAAACCGACGTTCGTTGATCTCACGGCTGCCTGGTGCATGACCTGCCTCTTGAACGAACGGGTTGCGCTTGATCAGGCCGCTGTGCAGGAGGGCTTCCGGCGCGCGGGTGTGACTTATCTCGTGGGAGATTGGACGCGAGGAAACCCCGACATCACGTCCTATCTCAGGGACAACCGGCGGGACGGCGTTCCGCTTTATGTCTTCTATCCGGCGGGTGGCGGCCCCCCGGTGACGCTGCCGCAGATCCTGACGCCTGGGCTGGTGCTGAGCACCATCCATGCATCGTCGGGCTGAGTTTCGGAGATTTGAGCTAGCGCGAATCGAACACGCGCATTCGGCTTGAGGGGCTGTTCAAGAAGCGGCCTTAATCAGCGGCTTGTTGATCTTGTAGTGATCATTTCGCTCGCCGAGTGTCCGGCTTTTCCCGCCAATTCAGAATGCCGGGAAACGCGGTGAGCGGACGAAGCCGTCGTATGATGAGGTAGGGCGCGGATCGCGGGCTTTGGATTATTGACAATTTGATTGATAAAATATACTGAGGTCGAACCCTTACTGCTGACGAAGGCGGTTTGGTTGGGGTGAGTCACACGCGACCGAACTGAGTTCGCTCGCCGGCTGCCCAAGACTGAAACTCTGCGACGTCCGCGCCCTTCAGCGAGCAAAGGGAACCCAATGAGCGTCTCAAGGCAAGCGACACATCCGACTATACTTGATCAATTTCGGCTTGATGGTCAGAGCGCGTTTGTGACGGGGGGTGGCCAGGGGATCGGCCGGGCGTACTGCCATGCGCTGGGCGAGGCCGGCGCCAAACTCGCAGTCGCCGACATCGATTTATCGAAGGCGGAGCAGGTGGCGACGGAGTTGCGCGCGAAGAGTATCGAAGCCTTTGCGGTCGTTATGAACGCTTCGGATCGGATATCGATCGGCGAGGCGATCGGGCGCACCGTGGACCGGTTTGGTTCCCTAGATATCGCAGTGAACAACGCGGGTGTGAACTTCAACAGCGCGGCGGAAGAGACAAGCATAGAGCAGTGGGATACAACCTTCTCGCTGAATCTCCGCGGTGTCTTTCTTTGCTGTCAAGCTGAGGCAAAGATCATGCTTCCGGCCCGGCGGGGGAAGATCATTAACACGGCCTCGATGTCCAGCATCATAGTCCCCCATCCGCAGAAGCAGGCAGCGTACAACACATCGAAAGCCGGTGTCGTTGCGCTGACACGGTCACTGGCGACCGAATGGGCGCATGCGAACATCCAGGTCAATTGCATTTCGCCGGGAATCGTTCGCACGCCCCTGATCGAGTCCGATGCTCTCGCTCCGCTCGCCAAGGAGTGGATCGAGCAGATTCCGGCGGGCCGATTTGCCGAGACGTCGGATCTTCAGGGCGCCATCATCTTTCTGGCTAGCCAGATGTCGGACTATATGGTCGGACACAACCTCGTGATCGATGGCGGGCACACCGTCTGGTAAGGGGCGCCGTTCAGGACCCTGCCGGCAGTCTCACGCGTTTCGTGGTGCCATAGCGGATGGCATAGATGCGAATATACTCGTCGGGCGAGGCCGGTAAATGCTGGCGGATCAACTCGACAAGGCGGTCGTGGTCCGAACCTTTCATGGCTTTGATCATGGCCCAGTGCTGTTTGACGACAGCGCGCATATGCACCGCGTCACCATATTTTGTCGCGCGGATCAGATGCGCCTTCCGGGCATAATCCTCGATTGTCTGCACGAGATAGGGGTTTGAGCAAGCAGCATATTGCGTGCGATGAAACTCGATGTTGAGGCGAAAAACCGCCCGGAAATTTTCGCTGATAGTGGCTTCTTCATGAAGCGTTTGTATGCGGTTGAGTTCCCCGATGCAGGTCGGGTCGACGGGCAGCAGCGTTCTTCGGGCCGCCTCGGTCTCAAGCAACTCACGAATATCGTAAATGTTTCGAACCTGTTCGGGTGTAAGCTCGTTAACGACCGCGCCCTTGTTCGGAAGGCGGACCACGAGACCGAGATCCTCCAGCCGCGAGAAGACTTCTCGGATGACGTGGCGCTTCTCGTCAAAGCGCTCCATCATTCGCTCCTCGACGAGGCGTGCCTGTGCCGGAAGCACACCAAAGACTATGTCCTCTTCAACTGCCGCAACGACGTCCTCAACAGACAAAGCCCGCCACCCCCCTCTTCGCAAATGGCAACCAGTAGCTCAAAGGGGATGCGGCCAAGACTGAACGCGACGCTCCGGCTCCTGCGCGCTCAGCCTCCCGATGCCCTGTTCCAGCCGCGACCATGGTCTCCATATGCCTCCCAGCCCGTCTCCGTCACGACGACCGTATCCTCAAGTTTGATGAAGCCTCGGGCCGGGTGTTGCAGAGTCGTTTCTATTGACAACACCATGCCCGCTTCGAGCGGCCTCTCGGCATGGTAGGCAGGGTATGGCACCGAGCAACGATCGGTCAGCCACGGCGCCTCGTGACTGACCAGGCCCATTCCGTGTGCAACGAACTCCAGCTTCTCGCGATACGCCGAGCGCTCAACAAGCGAATCCGGCTCGACGTAGACGTCGCCGCCGCGCGCCCCCGCCTGGATCGGCCGCCGTGCCGCCTGCTGAATCTCCTCGATTTCGGCGAGTAGGTCGATGAGCTCCGCATCCGGTTCGCCGAGCACCGCCATTCGGGTGAGATCGCCAATATAGCCCGATGCGTTGCCGCCAGAATCAAGCGCCAGCACCTCGCCTTTCCTCCAGGCCTGGTTCGACGGCGCGCGGTTGAAGACCGTGCCCATATTGATCAGGCAGTAGTCGAAGTTGAGGCCGCGACGGATTTCCTCCCGCTCAAGCGATTGAACGATTGCGGCCTTCGTCACACCCTCGCTCAGGCTAGAGAACACGGTGAGCATCGCATCGGCGACGTTCTCCGATGCTGCGCGTATGAGTTGCAGTTCGAACGGCGTCTTGATGGCACGCAGAAGTTCCAGGGTGAACGTGGCGTTGACGAAGTGTGCCTCGGGGAAAGCGCTCCGAAGGACGCCGAAGGCCTCGACGGGAAGAAAACTCATCTCGACGCCGATGCGCGCCGCACCCCGAACCCGGTCCTGAATCTGCTCCGCGGCGGAAGCGGCCGACTCGGCGGCTGTCATGTTCTTGAAATGGGTCCTCTCAACCCAGAACTTGCCGAGATCCTTTTCGTATCGCTCCATCGGGCTGCCGATGTAGGCGGATGCTGCCGGACTTCCCTTGAAGTAGATGAAGAGCGGCAGATATCGGTTGAGACCGTGAGCATCCATCGCCGAGTAGAAGAAATACCGATAGCCGCCAAGCAGGTATTGGATGTTGTGCTTTGATGTCGCGACTAAGATATCGATCCCGGCATCGTCCATCAGGGTATCGAGACGGTGCGCGTCGAATGGCGGCAGCGACGAGTGACCCGCCGTGGCCCCGGCGGAGGAAGAGGATAATCCGGTGACGACGACGTCGGGTTGCTCCGGCATCATGTGCCTCCTGTCGCTCGGGATCCGCCGGTGCGTGCGGTCATGCCAACTGTGATCGTAGGCACGCACCAAACCACCAATCGATATTAACGTCAATTAGATTATTGACAATTTAGGCGCCGCTCGATAACGCTTGCCGTGTGCAGGCGTTCGGCCGCGCTGATCGAGATAGAAGGAGCAAAGCAGCCCCTATGAGGGATCCCCGTCGCCTTCTACACAGGTTCGGTCGGCGCATCCGTCTCGGCATGGTCGGAGGAGGCCAAGACTCTGTCATCGGCGGAACTCATCTGGTCGCCATGAATGTGGACGGGCTGTACGACCTTGTCGCGGGTGCGCTTTCGATAGATGCCGACGTGGCGCTGCGCTCGGCGCAGGACGTTCTGATTCCTCGTGACCGCACTTATACGGATTGGAGGGAGATGGCGGCGAAGGAGGCGGTGCGCGAGGACGGCATTGATGCCGTCGTGATAGCAACGCCACCACATCTTCACCTCCCGGTTTCGCGTGCCTTCCTGAACGCGGGTGTTGACGTGCTTTGCGAGAAACCTCTGTCACGAGATCTGGAGGAGGCGAAGACGCTTCGCGCCGCGGTCAAGGCGACCGGGCGTCACTTCTGTCTTACCCACTGCTACACCGGCTATCCGATGGTTCGTCAAGCGCGCGCGATGGTCGCGGCGGGTGCGATAGGCGGCGTGCGCGTTATCGAGGCGGAGCTGAGCGCGGGGGACATAGGGGTTCTGAACGAGCCCGATGATCCGTCAAGACGCCATTGGCGGTTCCGGAAGAACACGATGGGGGCCGAGGCTATTCTCGGTGAAGTTGGGTCCCACGCGCATAACATCATCCGCTTCGTAACAGGTCTCGAGGCTGAATTCGTCTCCGCCCATATGTCGATCGTGGCGCCACGTCGCGAGGTCTATGACAATGCCTATTTGACGGTTCAATGGTCAGGTGGGGCAGCCGGCCGGCTCTGGAGCAGCTACGTGGCCGCGGGCAATGACCACGGGTTGTGGTTCCGGGTTTTCGGTGAAACAGGAAGCCTCACCTGGCATCAGGAGGACGCCGAGTTGCTCTGGCATAAGCGCCCGGGCGAGCCTGCGACACGCATTGCGAGAGGTTATGACAGTCTCGCGGAGGAGTCGCGCCAGGTCACGCGCTTCCGACCCGGACATCCGGAGGGCTACGGTCTTGCCTTCGCAAACCTCTATACCGAATTCGCGCAGGAACTCATCACCAGCCGGCTGGGTGATCGGACCGAAGGCCCGTCGCTTCTTCCGACGGTAGAGGACGGCGTCCGTGGTATGGCTCTCATCGAGGCTGCTCTGCGATCTCACGATAACAACGGCCTGTGGTCTCAGGTGGATGCCGCTTAGACTACGCCTTAACACCGGATCGGGGTTTTAGCATCGCAATGGCTTTTGAACTCCGCCACTTGCAATCGAGCTCCAGCTGGATGTTGGAGCGATAGCCCCGAAAGAAAGGTGCCGATGCGTCGAAATATCCTTCGCCAAAGAGCCAAAGACGGACAGACCTCGATCAACGCGTGGCTCTCCATACCATCGTCCTACGCCGCTGAGGTGATCGGCCATCAAGGCTTCGATAGTGTCACGGTCGATCTTCAGCACGGTATGATCGGCTTTGACGCCGCTGTCAGCATGCTACAGGCGATCTCTTCGACACCGGCGATGCCGATGGCGCGTGTCAGCAAGTGTGACAGCGCGCTCGTCATGCAACTGCTTGACGCGGGCGCGTTTGGAATCATCTGCCCAATGATATCCTCCGCCACCCAGGCACGGGAATTCGCGTCATTCTGCCGCTACCCACCGCGCGGTACGCGCTCTTTCGGTCCGGCGCGCGGGCTCCTGTACGGCGGCCGCGATTATTTCCAGCACGCGGACGGGGAAGTCCTGTCTCTGGCCATGATCGAAACAGCCGACGGGGTCTCCAGCCTCGATGAAATTTTGGATGTTGATGAACTTGACGGCATCTACGTGGGTCCGAACGATCTTGCCCTGGCCCTCGGCTGCGCTCCGGGTGATGAGTCAGACGAACCGGTCGTAGGGCGGGCCACGCAAGCGATCTCCGCCGCCGCCCGCAGGCGCAACAAGCTTGCCGGAATCTTCTGCTCGTCGGGCGAGGTCGCCGCGCGGCGGCTGGATGAGGGCTTCGGCCTCGTAACGCCTGGCAACGACGTGGGTTTGCTGTCAGGAGCCGCCAGAGACGCGATCGCGAGGACGAGGCGACTGGCGCCGAGCGAGGCAGGCAGAGGGGAGGGGTATTAGATGCCCTGAGCGAGGAAGTTCGATCGGTAAATGACGAGGGCAGGATCGCCGACGCACTGATCGATCGCCAAACCGCCATATGTTCAACGATCGGTCTAAACCGACATTTGCTTAAGAAAAGAAAACGATAAAGGAGCGAAACCGATGCAACCTAAATTCCCATGGAAAGACTCCGTGACCCTGACGTTTGTCATGGCAACCCTGGCTGGGTTCGCGGTCGCCGGCCATAGTCCCGCCGCGATCGCGGCTTCTTCAGACGCGAGCTGTCACAAGAGGTTTACAGTTGGCTTCATACCAAAGCAGACGGCCGACCCGTTTTTTGTCGCCGGCAATCAGGGGGCGCAGGAAGCCGCTAAGCAGCTCAATCTGCATGTCATCTATAAGGGTCCGATCAATCTGGACCCCGCCGGCCAAGCCCAGATCATATCGACGTTCATCAATCAGCACCTAGATGCGCTCACGGTCTCCGCCGATGACGGGGACGCATTGGTTCCCGCCTTCAAGAGAGCGATGGCCTCAGGCGTGAAGGTGAGCGCGTGGAATGCCCAGGTGAACGGCCCGTTCTTTTTTATGGGGAATCCGCCGCCGTCAGCGCTCGCAAAAGCCCTGGTCGATCAGATGGTCTCGGCCGTCGGGCCGGACGCGAAACTCCTGGTTGTGACCTCGACGCTCCAGGCACCGAACCAGAACGCCTGGCTTGATGCGATACGAAGCTACATTGCTGCCCATTATCCCAATCTCGTCATCCAGACCGTGCTCCCGGGGAACGCGGACACCTCTACGAGCTTCAATGTCACCAAGAGCTGGTTACAGGCGCATCCGGAGACGAAGGGCGTTCTGACCGTAGATGGCAGCGCCCTCGCCGGCGCGGCTCAGGCGGTTAGGGCGCTCGGGCTGGTCGGGAAGATCCCTCTGGTGGGAATTGGGGTTCCGAGCCAGAATGGCCCCGATCTCCTGAACGGTACCGTGAAGTCCGTCGTTCTCTGGAGCCCGGTCGACCAAGGCTATGCGGCGATGTACATGGTTCACGCGCAGCTCTGCGGGACATTGAAGCCCGGCCAGAAGACCCTCGATGCCGGTCGTCTCGGCGCGCTGAGCTTCACCTCCGATTACGATATCACGCTGGGACAGCCCACCATCTTCACCAAGGAGAATGTCCAGAATTACCACTTTTAGCGACGGATCGCCGGCGCGCGAAATCGGCGTGAGAAACGGTCTTCTCGCTTCGCGCGTCTGGGTCCGCCGATTTTGCCGAGTATCCGGGGAGAGCGAGCTGTAACATCATAGGTGATGGAAGTTTCTTTGAGAGATGACGGCGGATCCAGAGAGACCGGCTTCCCTGAGCGTAGC
>Ga0335072_10016899_pt1 | contig 10333 bp, 10 predicted proteins | sample Lox_Sample_21_FD_206725 | JGI IMG/M metagenome (GOLD analysis project Ga0335072, IMG submission 206725) | Soil microbial communities from Loxahatchee National Wildlife Refuge, Florida, United States - Lox_Sample_2.1 | ecosystem: Environmental > Terrestrial > Soil > Wetlands | place: USA...
CGGAGTTCGGGCAGAGCGAGCGCACAGCCTGCAAGCTGCTGGGTGTGGATCGATCGAGTTACCGTTATGAGCCGAGGCCGGACCGCAACGCGGAGCTGCGCGAGGAGCTGATGAAGCTGGCGCGGCAGAAGCCGCGGTTCGGATACCGGCGGCTGCATGCGATTCTCGAACGTCGCGGAGAGCGTGTGAACGTGAAGCGGATCTATCGTCTTTACACCGAAGCGGGGTTAGCAGTGAGGCGGCGCCGGAGGAAGCGTCTGGTGCGCGATCCGCTGACCTCGGCGCGGCTGACGCGGCCGAACCAGGAGTGGGCGATGGATTTCATCGTGGACGGGCTGGCAAACGGACGCATGGTGCGCATCCTGAGTGTAGTCGACGCGTTCACGCGGGAGTGTCTGGCGCTGGAGCCCGACGTCAGTCTGGGCAGCGGGCGGGTGACGCGGGTGAACAGGACGGCGCGGTGCCGCACGAGCGGTGCGAGTTCTTTGAACATGGGATGGTCCTTAAGGATGGAATTGGATTTGTGTCCGGGCGTCAGCGCCTTCTAAGAGAGATCTGTCCAGCGAAATCTCCAATCAGCAGACGATGATGCATGGCGTGATCGTCCGGGAGTGCCACTGGGCGGGGCGATAGTCGAGAACGGCGGCGATGAAGGAGGCGAATGACTGAAGTGAAGCCAACGTTTCCGGGACGGATTTGAGATCTTTGGTTCGCTCCCATTGCGGGTTCATGGTTTTCTCGGGCAGCCGTTTTTTTAATTAGATCGGCTTTCCCGAACCTGAACACCGCGCCATTGCAGACGCTGATTTGTGCCATTTACTATCAATGGCTGGCTCCCAAAAGTTACGCGCTACCCTTCCTATGTCGGAGCCTCTAAGGTATGGCATGGCTAAGAACAGCAAGACAACATTTAGATCTGGTCCGTCTCGAACACTAACAGACTTCATTGAGAAGTTTGAACAATACGCGAAGCCGTCAAAGCATGTATATGATCTGAAATGCTATCGCGGCCAGGCTGATGCCTCTTGGCCAATCGTCGCGGGAATATACCGACGCGATTTCGAAGGGCTTCTTATAAATGAGAAGAGGGCAGTGCGTGATCTGATCTCAGTTCACCCCAACGAGTTTGCGTCCGATGAAACCATGTTCGATAAGCTTGTCCGGATGCAGCATTTCGGGCTGCCGACTCGATTGCTCGACGTTACTCGGAATGCGCTGGTCGCTCTCTATTTCGCAACGGACCCGGGAACACATCGCGGCGAACCGAGCGACGGAGTAGTCACTGCTTTCGCAATTCCGGAGGAACGCGAGAAGTACTATGACAGCGATGCAGTAAGTTGCATCGCCAATTTGGCCAATATGACTTCCGACGAAAAGGACGCGATCTGTCAGCTGAAAGAGTCGTTAATAGAGCTACCCGAAAATGAACAAGTCGCGAAATTCAACGATGATGGTGTTATAAAACGGCTCCATCAATTCATTCGGTCGGAAAAACCATATTTTCAGTCGATTATCAATCCAATAGATTTATTTAAGCCATATTATGTTCATCCCAAAATGAGCAATAGGAGAATCGTGGCACAATCCGGCGCCTTTATTCTCTATGGTTTAGATCCATTGAGCGAGATATTCTTTCCGTACAAGATTGAAGAGACACGATTCCTTGTTCCTCAGAAATCGAAGGCGCGTATCCGAAAAGCGCTCGAAAATCTAGGCATCGGCGAAAGCACACTTTTCCCCGAAATCGACAAGGCTGCCGCCCGGATCAAGAATAGATATTCCAGATAGTTAGGAAAGCGGTAAAGAGCGCGGCTAGAGCGGAGATCCAATCCGAGACAATGCGGAGCGACGGGGCGAATATTACGACTTGGCGCCGATTTGGCTATGAGACTTTCCGCCACCTGTCCCGCCCGCCAAGCTTTGTTTCGCGGACGCGCTCAACGTGAACTGCCGCATCCGGATACATCTCACGAGCCCGCTCAATGGCCTCAGCTTGGGTTGGGAGTACTGCACTGGCCCTTTCCGAACCTGGTTTCCTCACCGCAAAGTCTCCCTGTTCGCGCCTTTCGATATACACCGCACTCGTGGCCATGCAATCCCTCCTTTCCTATGGATAGGATACACCGAAGGAAACTAGGTCGCTGACGAAGAGTCGCTGAGCGTCCGGTAATCCCTGCACCCCGGATCTCAATGTGCCGGTTAACAAGGACTAGCGCTCATTGACCCGATCGTCGAGAGATTCCACCCCTTCTCCTTGCTCTCCTCCAGAGATCCGGATCCACAGGTAGGCTGCTCATTTTTCCCGTTCCAGCATTGAAGAATCCGCCGTGATGGATGAGCGTGCCGTAACGGAAAAGTCTCGCCAGCATGGCCAGTGCGCTCGCCGCGAGAGTTTGGTTGATGAACGGCTCCTGCCGTTCGAGCGCCTCGACCGCGGAACAACTGGGCAACAAATCTTCGCCCGCCGCTGCGTCAGCAATCTCCGGATAGAGCTCGCTGACCGTTCGCAGCCGTTCGGATTTCCGGCGGTTTCTGCCGTTGAGCGGCTGGCCCAGCACAAATTGCCCGCTCGACGCATTGTTCCCGATATCGAGCCAATACGCGATATAGCTCGATCTCTTCATCACGCTTTGCTCGATGACACTCCGCGCCGCGCGTGTGTCCACGCACCCGATGAGGAAATCCGGATTCCGGTCACTATTTGATCGAAGCGTTGCCTCATCGAAGCAAACTGGCTGGGCATTCCACTTCGTTCCCCAGAACAGGTTGATGCGGTTGATGAGAACCGTCGCCTTATTCTGGCCCACATCGGACCAGGAGAACGGTTGACGGACGCAGTTCGTTTCGGAAACCGTGTCGCCATCCATGAGAGTGACTTCAAGCCCATAAACATGTCCCCAGGCCCGCATAGCCTGGTGGAGATACGGCAGGCCCATCACGATGGCGCTCCCGGTGCCACCGGCCCCCACCACCAGGATTCTTACGGGCCGGCGACCGAGGAGGCCGGACGGGAGAAGATGCTCCACACGCATCGGCCGCTACCTCCCCTGAATGAATTGCGCAAGCGTCTGCGGCAGCCGAATTAGCGCGTCGGCCGGAAACGCTGTCCGCTTGCCTTCCAGTTCAGCCCAAAGAGCATCGTGGCCGCCTTCGTGGCGAGTGAGTCGGCCAACATTGGCGTGCGTGAACGCGCTCTCATAGAATCCCTGCTCCCAGGCTCCGATCGATGCCACTGAAACACTGTCAGGACTGCGCATCGAGCCCAGACACACCCGTCCATCATCCGAGAGGTTCCAGAATGGAGCGACAGCGAGCGTGGTTTTGGCATTTGGCCGTTTATTCTCGCAGAGCGCCCGGATCTTCAGGTCACCCTGCGTCACCTTCCACACCAGCGCCGGCTGTGGAAATACCTGTCCATTGAGCTGCTGCGCCTTGCCTTCGGCGTTTTCGAAGAACATGCGCCGCATACGCGGCGGCGTCCACCAGGCGATCATGCGGTCCGACTTCGCGAGAACCTTCTCCGGAAGGAACTCGGCCACGGCCCCGCCGGACAGCGACTCGGCCAGGTCCTCGATGAATGCGGTCGTCAAAGGCTGTGCCGGCCCAAGCATTGGAGGGCCTTGTTGCTGAGCTGTTACCGTATGCCAGGTGATGAAACTGCGCCGGTTCTCGCGGTAAATGAGCAGCGCATCACGCAACTCGAAGCGATGCATCTCCCCAATCGCGATCTCGACTTTCATGTCTGTCCTTCTCCCACGCCTGGATATCTTCGATCAGCTCACAAACCTCCCGGTTCACGAGCACAAACCGCTCGGCGGCACACATGGCAGCAAAACATTGCTGCCCATCGTCGAGTGTGAACACGGCACAAAACGCTGGTTCTGCCGAGCCTTCGAGCATGTGCTGGCTCTCTTCGTCGAAGCAGGCCGCGACAGCATCATGCTCCTCGAAGACGATCAAGAGCGCCGGCAGCGGCGGGCCGTCGTAGTACCCGTCGTAATCTGCCGGTTCAAACGATCTCACTTTGACTCTGGCAAGTTTGGCAATCGTCTCGATGTGCTGAATCCAGTTCCGGTATCGTCCATTGCGGTGGCGCCGGAGCAACCGCCGGTGGTCCAAACGCCAGTGTTCCGATTCGTGCTTCAGACTCCCGCGGATGTACTCGGGCAAAGCCTTCTCGACCTCGGGAAACTCATACTGGTCCCGATTGGCTGGATCGTCCTCCTGGGCGTACTCGATCAGGTTCTCCTCATAAGCCTGCGCGTCGCTGTGGTCGTAGATCCGCAGCACCCGATAGAGCGACCGAAGGAGCGTCCAGTAAAAGGCCGCACCGAGACCTTTCTCCTCCGCTTCGAGAGCCCGTAACGCGGGGCCAATTTTGAGAAAGCCGCAGCCGCTGCAATGGATGGTGATCGCCAGCTGTCCCGTGCTCAATCCGGCGCTGTCCGCGCCCACCACATCCGTGACTTCGAGGTGGTATTCGACATTGCGTTCGAGCAGTTCAAGGGTCTCTTTGCCGATTCGATTCACAATGGAACGATTGGCGAAGGTAAGCGGGTCTTCGCCGCACTCGCTCCACAGTTGTAGCGTTCCCAACTCCATGCGCATAAGAGCCGCGCACAACTCGAAGAGCATCTCGCCATTGACCTCATGGCTGTAGTTGACGGGCTGACCATCGAGGGATGGTAGTGCCACAGCAAAGGCCGGAGCGAGCGTTTCTACTGGAGCGGTGGCAGGATTTCCGTGGGCGCTGGCAACGCCCGCGTGTTGTCCGCGTGATAACGACCCAGCGCGCTGGTCACGGCGTCCGAGAGTTCGAGAGATTCTTTGCATCGGAGGTGCCTCGCCAGAAGCTGATTCTGCCGATTCGGAGGAGCCGCGGCCCTGGCTTTGAATGCAGCAATCAGTTCCTCCGCGATCTTTTGCCGGCGGCGCACGGCTATCCCTTCGATCCGATGGCGCGGTTGAACGTGTAGCGGAGCGCGCTGCCGGTATCTTCCGGCCCGCTCAGCGTCGCCGTCGCAATTTCCGGCCGCGTCGGCGTCAGCAGCTCGCGCACCTGTTCGACGGAAAGATTGGGAGCCGGGTCGGGAATACGCGATCCGTTATAGAAGAATTCGCGCTGCAGGGCTTCGACTTTGAGACCACTCATGAGTAGTTTCTCCTTGGTTGTCGAGAATGGGTCGACGTGGGATTTATGCCTGAAATCTGATTCAATGGACAGGAACCACTGACTTTGAAAGGACCGGGATGGGAATCAACGAAATAGTTGCGGCACTCGACGACGAGATCAGCCGGCTGCAGCAGGTGCGCAGTCTGCTCGCAGGCACCAAAGGTATCGGAACGGTTGGCCCCAGTTGCTTCGACCGCTCCCGATCGAGTTGGCGCCAGACCTGGTCGGCAGATTCGCCGACACCGGCTTTCTCCACGAGTTCCCGCGCCATCGCGGACATCAGATCCTCGTCGGCATCGAGCGACTGGAGGCCTTCGCCTGAGAACTTGCCCTCCATCATCAGGGCCACCAGCATCTTTTTGCCCATCAGTCGCAGGCAGATCTCCTGCATGGTCCCCTTGTAGGTGAGGAACTTTACTCGCACAGGATGTCTCTGCCCGATGCGCCAGGACCGCCGGCTGGCCTGCCGGAGTGTATGGAGCGAATAGCCAGTCTGGTAGAAGTAGAGTGTCGGAAAGGCGAGGAGATCCAGGCCCGTCTCCACCAGCTTTGGATGGCAGACGACCACCTCGACACCGGATTCAAGCTGCCGGTCGTACCACTCCTCCCGCTTCTGCGTCGGTACAGATGCACGAAGAACAGCAACTCGTAGCCCGGCGGCCGACAACACATGCTCCAGCCGTGCGTTGACGTCTTTCTCCCCTGTATACGTCGCGTACACCTGACAGCGGCGGCCCCGCCGCAACTCTTCCCGAATGTCATCGATGAGAGCTGTTTCCTTCGGATAGAGGCAATCCCGGGGCAGTTCTCGCGGCTGCGCGACCAGAAACTTGTAGTATTCCTTCGTGGCCGGATCGAGCGCCCGAGCCCAGATTTCTTCGAAATCGTAGGGATGATCGGGATAAAGCAGAAGCGTGTTCAGAAGCACGCTCATCAGGCTTTTGTTGCCGCGATGTTCCGCCATGGCATTGCGCAGCGCCTTTTCGAGTTCCTCGTAGGCCTCCGCAAGCTCTTTCTTCATGTCGCACGAGAGCACGCTCTCCGTGTAGGACGGCAGGTTGTCCGCGATGTCTTCAAGCGCCAGGAAGGCGGTCGTCGACATGAGAAACTTGCCGAACAGCAGAGGCGAGGCGCCCGGCTTCCGGACGACCTGCACGGTCTTCTTGGAAGCGCGCGAGCAAGCATGATCCTCCTCGCGGATCTTTTCGATCGTTTCAAGGACTCCGTACTGCTCCTGAAAGCTGCGCCGGCCCTCTCCTCCATAGGCGAAACCGTCTGCCGCCATCATCTGCGGCTCCATCCGGTAGAAGACGTTGAAGAGATCGTCGGCATAGCCGCCCATCAGCGTTCCTGTGAGTGCGAGGAGTCGCCTGCCGGCCCGGGCCAGCACGCCCAGAGCATTCCCCTGCGCCGTATCGCCGGCCAACTGGTGCAGCTCGTCGGCGATCGCGAGATCGAACCAACCCTTCATGTAGCGGCCGATGAACTCGACCGGCGCCATGCGCTGGATCTTCGAGCGGTCCGCCTGCCACAGGGGGGAGAACAGCGTGGTTCCGTCCTTCGCCCGCTCAATCTGTTCGCTGATCTTCAGCTGATCGAAATCCATCCGCGTGCGGCGCCCGCCTTCCGGATTTTCGATAGAGCAGCCCGTATCCGGGTTGATCACACCGCCGAGTTCCGGGCCGCACTTTGCGGTGAGGAAGGCGTGCCGCCAGAAATACGACAACTTGCCCTTGTCCTTTGGAATGATGAATACGGAACACTGGGGGCAGCGGCGCCGCCATCCGTTCCGGCCCAGGCCGCGCAAATCGGCAAGCGAGAGCTGCATTCCTTCGTAAACGATCCTGCCCTTGCGAAGGCGAACCTCGCAGACTCCGTGGGCCTGTTTGGGATCGCCGCCATTCCGCATATCCTCGACCAGGAAGGTCCGCGCCGACGGAAGGGTCTTGATTGCCTCCCGCGCCCACTTCTTCGCGATATGCGAGGGACACATCACCAGAATCGTCCGTGCTTTGAGCACGTGCGCGACGCCCAGTGCCATGAACGTCTTGCCCGCGCCGCATTCGGCGACAATCCGTGCCGCGCGCGCAGCCCTGAGATGTTTCGCCAGCCCTCCAATGGCAATGGCCTGGGCCGGCAGCGCCGTTCTCAGAAGCTTCGAGAGATCGTCGGGAATCTCATCGGTCGTGCTCTGCAGCGGAGGGTACGATTCCAGAATGCGCGATCCGAGCTCATTGGCCAGGGCGCGCAAGTACCCATAAATGTCCGTGACCTCCACGGCGCACCTCCTGGAGTCAAATATGTCTTAGTGGTTTCCGAGCAGAACGGCTATCTCGCGGTGACGACGAGCGAATTCAGCCCCGAATTATCGAGTGATACGAGCTGAGGCAAATTGACGAACCCCTCGGAAATGGGTCTAAGAGTCCGATTTCGATGGAACCGCGCCTTGACGATGATGCGCCAATTTACCATCCCGCAAGACATCGCGGAACCGAGCCTAGAACCCGCTCGCCATTGATCACTCGCCCACTAACCATTGCCTACTGTCCTCTCGCGCGACGATAGAATGGAGGGATGGAGAACATCCCCCATGAGGTGCTACAGCAAGGAGGATTCGTAGGTACCGGCGTGTTCTTTTATAGGAACGTTTTCTGGCGCGTAGCCATTCCCATTGTGTTCGGGACAACGCAAGTGAATCTGCTCGATGCTCTCCGCATCATGCCTCCGGAAACCAAAAGAGAACTCAGCGGACGACCGGATCAAATACGGGAATACCTGAAGTTCTGGGCAGACTGCTATGACTATGACACCGGATATCAGCAATTTAAGTCGCTGGTCGGCAAGGGTTCGTTTATCGATGAGATGATCGAGAGTACTGAACGCGAGTTGAATTCCGCGGTCTCCGACTTGTGTCAGCAGCAGCCGAATTCGAAGGCCCGGCATAGTGCGCGCGATGCCACCGAGAAAGCACTAAAGGCGTTCCTCGCCGATCGCGCCGGCCTGACTGGCAGCGAGGCAAAAGCTCGTTTCGGCCACAACCTTGTGAAGTTGAGCGCAGAAGTTGCCCGTCAGGCCCCGTCGTCGCCTCTGGCAGAGGTTCAGAATCATCTCGATGTCTTTGCCCCTTACGCTGATCGTTACACGTCCAAATCCTACTCGCGTACCGAACTCTGGCGCGCCTACCGGCTGGCACAATCCGTGGCAGCTGAAGTCCTCCGCGCGATCACCGGCGTCAACCAACTCTCCCAGATCCTCACCAGCCCGCTCCTCCGCTCCCCGAACTCAACTCCTCCCACGCCGTAGTTGGCTTGGCGAACTCGCTGTTCAGCGATCACGCGGCTATCTGCATCGACCACATTTCGGGTCGCAAGGCCTCCGCGAGTATCCCGTTCGACCATCGCACGGGACCATTCGAGTCGGGAAATGAAAGTTCACCTCGTTCAACTGCGACTTCCATCCAGCCGAGCACCTCCTCGCACGTTGCGGTAATCACTGCCGCCGAACACCCGATGCTATCCACCCGCGTGATCCGCCCCTTTTCCACCAGCAACTGCGTCATCCTCTCTGCCCACTCCGGCAAACCTGGCAGTCCAAACCGATGAATAAGCGCCCCCCACACCTCATTTGGCTCGGGCCGCAGCACAAAGGTTCGCGACAGCGACTTCATCCCGCGCAACTCCTCGGAGAGCGCGACCATATGCCGGACAGACTGCTTCCGGCCAGGAATACTGACACTTCCGCGACTGCAGATGGCGCCTTCACCCAGACAGATCTCTTGCATCTCCCCATCTGGAAACGTGAGCCGGAATCGCGCCTGTTCGTAGACTGCGGCCGTGATCGCTCCGATGTCGGAACGATATAGAGGCTGTGTGTGGTCTCTGCCTTTTCCCCAATCACGATCAGGAACTCGCTCTTCCTGCCCTTCTCCGTCATGCCCAGCATCTTGACCCGATTGAGCGTGGTCTCGTTCAGATGAACGAAGTGGCGCAGTACGTCGAAGTTGCCCTTTTGCCGGCCGATCAGCTTGATTGCCGTGGTCGCCAGAATCGCCCCGCCGAATTCGTTGGGCTTGTCGGGCGTGCCGGTAAAGTCTTCGACAGCCTGCGAGATCCCCCACACACAGGCGTTGCGCTTTCTGGCCGTGCGAAACAGTTGCACGACAACCGGCGCAAGACTCGGCGACTGGAGCAGCGCCCAGCATTCATCGAGCACCGTGATGCACCGCTTGTTCATCTTGCCCTGGGCACGCCTCGTAGTCGTATAGGCGATCAGCAGGCTCATCGCCACTTCGAGCTTCGGATCGTCCTTGAGCTGCTCCACGTTGAAGTAGAGCCATGGAGTCGACATGTCGATGGTTGTGTGCGTGTCGAAGAGACGCGCGTACATCCCGTTGTTCACCCAGGCGCGCAGCTTCGCCGCCGCGATTCGCGCCATTTCGTTGACGTGGGGATTCTTGTCTTCGTCGTAATAGTTCTGAAGCTCGTCGTAGAGGTCGCTGTAGAGCGGAATCGGGTTATCCATCCGCATCTGCGCCCGCGCGTAGGTCTTGCGAATGGCGTTCATGATCAGGTTGTCGAGCAGGTCCGTGTCCCCTTCACCGCTGTCGCCGATCATGTATCTCGTCAGGTTCTTCAGGAACGAAAGGTGGTCGTTCGAAGGCTCCGTCTGCCCCGGTTCGAGATCGAAGGGATTGATGGTCTGCCGGCTGTCGAGAGACATCGTGATCATCTCGCCGCCCATGAAGGCGACGGCATGGTAATAGCTGTCGCCTCGCTCGATAACGGACACCTGCACGTCCTGCCTCGCGCAGGTCAGCAGCATCTTCCCGACGAGCACGCTCTTTCCCGTTCCCGAGGTCGCCGCGATGATCGCATTGGCGTTTTCGAGCGCCGGATCGAAGGGTGAAAAAGGCAATAGTTGCCGGTAGGGGGTTTCGAAGAGCATCAGCGGCGAGCGCGTTGTTCCCGGCCAGGGAAGCTCCAGCGGGAGCAGGTCGGCGCCGTGCGGCGTGAGCAGATCGAGGTCGCGACGGTCATCCTCGGCGAGGCCCGGCAATGTGGAGAGATAGATGCGGCGGGTGGCAAGCGTCTCGGTGAGCCCTCGCGCGCCATTCATATGCGCAACAACATGGAGGACCTGCTGACGCCGGTTTGCCAACTC
>Ga0335072_10016900_pt1 | contig 10333 bp, 8 predicted proteins | sample Lox_Sample_21_FD_206725 | JGI IMG/M metagenome (GOLD analysis project Ga0335072, IMG submission 206725) | Soil microbial communities from Loxahatchee National Wildlife Refuge, Florida, United States - Lox_Sample_2.1 | ecosystem: Environmental > Terrestrial > Soil > Wetlands | place: USA: Florida...
CGACATGGTCGACGCCTACCGGGACCTGATCGGCGGCGCGATGGACACGCACCTGTCGATGGTCTCCAACCGGCTGAACGTGATCATGAAGCAGCTCGCGATGATCGCCACCATCTTCCTGCCGCTCGGCTTCCTGACCGGCTTCTTCGGCCAGAATTTCGCGTGGCCGATCGCTCACCTCCAGGCCGGTGGCGCCTACTTCCTCTTCCTCGGCATCGGCTCGGAGATCGTCGCCATCGTGATCCTGCTGCTGCTGTTCAAGCGCCGAGGCTGGCTCGGCAGCGGCCCCACGGCCTGACCGGATCCAGCTGTCCTCCGCCTCAGTCGAGGTTGGTGCTGGCGAAGGTGTCGCGCGCTTGCCCTCGATGAGGATGTCCCCGGTCTCGGGCGCGAGATCATCCACGATCGCCGCCCCCCCCAGCCGCCCTTGACGAAGGCGTTGCCGTCGACGACGCCCTTGAGGATGCCGTACGGGTGAGCGCTGACCTCGTTGTAGCCGTCGGCGAAGGTGATCGGCGCGTGCATCACGGTCGCGGCCGCGGCCCTGGCCTTCTCGACGACCCGCTTGGTGTACGGCACCACGATCACCGTGACGCCGACCGCGTCGTAGGTATCGCGCGCCCGCGCGTCCCTGGTCGCGAGCGGCTGCCAGCGCGCTGCGGCGGCGCGATCAACCGGTGCCCGGCTATATCGTTTGACACCATGACGGACGCATCAACCACAGCCAGATCGGGCCATAAATCCCCATGGGCGTGATCGGCCGGGCTGATGCCTACCAGCGGGGACACCGCTGGGCGGGGCTGCCGCTTGCGGTGGTCTACAAGTTCTTCGACGACCAGGGAAGCTACCTGGCCGCGCAGATCACCTACTACGGCGTCGTGTCGCTGTTTCCGCTGCTGCTGCTCCTGACCACCTTCCTCGGGTACGGGCTGCACGACAGCCCGCACTTCCAGCGGCAGGTGCTGGACTCCGCGCTGGCCCAGTTCCCGGTGGTCGGTGACCAGATCGCCAGGAACATCCACTCCTTCCACGGCAGCGTGCCCGCCCTGGTGATAGGCGTTCTCGGCTGCCTCTACGGCGGCCTCGGCATCGTCCAGGCAACCCAGAATGCGCTGAACCGGGTATGGGGGGTGCCGCGTAACGCCCGCCACAATCCGCTCCGGGCCCGGCTGCGCAGCCTGCTGCTGCTGGCCGCCGGCGGCGGTAGCGTGATCGTCACCACCGTGCTGTCCGCGCTGAGCGCCGCCGCGGACTCTTACGGCGCCGCCGCCGTCAGCGTCAGCGTGCGGGCGGCCGCCGCCGCGCTGGCCGTCGCGCTGAACGTGACGCTGTTCATGGTGGCGTTCAAGATCCTGATCGCGACCCCCGTCACCGTCCGGCAGATTCGCGCCGGCGCGATCGCCGCCGCCGTCATCTGGCAGAGCCTGCAGCTGGCAGGCGCCGTGCTGCTCGGGGACAAGCTCAAGGGCGCCACCGCCACCTATGGCCTGTTCGCGATCGTCCTCGGCCTGCTGGCCTGGGTATACGTCGGATCGGTGACCGTGGTGATGTGCGCCGAGTTCAACGCGGTGCGCGCCAGGGGAATGTGGCCGCGGAGCCTGCTGGCGCCGTTCACCGACAACGCGGACCTGACCGTCGGCGACCAGCGCGCCTACATCTCCTACGCCAAAACCGAACTGCACAAGACCTTTGAAACCATCGACGTCAGGTTCAGCGCGCCCCCGCCGGGCCCGCCCGAACCAAAACCCTGAAGGCCGGCCGAGGTTGAAGACCCGTTCGCGTCAGCACAACGCGCTGGCTGCCTGCACTTCATCGAGCGCCCGACGCGCGACTTCGCTGAAGTCGTCGCCGTCGGCAGCGTCGCTCCAGCGCTCGTAGGCGATCTTCATCCCGAGCGCCCCCAGCTCCGCGGCCACGCACGCGGTCAGGTCGGCGACGCCGCGTCGCCTCAGCGCCTCCGTCATCGAGGCGGTGAGGCCGAGGCCCTTCAGCGCCTCGCGCTCTTGCAGTTCCGGGTTGGCGGCGATCACCGCCCGCCTGCGGGCGACGAATGCGCGCCGGGCGGGCGTGAAGGCTCGCCTCCCGAACGCGTCCAGGACATGGGCCACCACCTCAAGCGGGGCGGCCGTGGCCGGCGCGGCGGCCACCGCCTCGGCCAGCAGCCCGTTCATCGTGCCGTCGCCGAAGAGCACCTCCCGCTTGTCCTGGAAGTGCCGGAAGAAGGTGCTCTTCGTCAGCCCCGCGCGCTGCGCGATGTCGATCACCGTCGTGTTCTCGTAGCCCCGCTCCGCGAATAGGTCGAGAGCGGCCATCGCTAGCCGCTCTGATGCGTTCGGTTCCCAGCGGGCCATGGAGACAGCTTACGGCACTTGGTCCCGTCACTGCTGTATGGTGATGAGACCAAGTCCCGTTACTCCGCGCTGGAGGTCTGATCATGAGCCGAGCTGTCATCTATGAGGCATTCGGAGGTCCCGAGGTACTGCGGCTGCGAGAGGTGGAGGAACCGCACGCCGGCCCGGGTGAGGTCCGCGTCCGCGTGACGGCGGCCGGGCTGAACCCGATGGACTGGCTGATCCCGTCGCGGCCGGAGGCGGCGGCGCAGTTCGGCCTGACCCTGCCGTCCGGCTTCGGGTACGACTTCGCCGGCGTGGTCGACGAGGTGGGCGGGGGATGGATCGATGCGGCATCGAGTGGGTAAGCCCGGGTTGGAGGCCCGTCAACGGGATGCCGATTCGCGGCCCCGTGGCCCGGGCGGCTGTCCCGCGCCCTGCCGAGGCCGGCGCATCGCCGGTCTGGAGCGTCGAGCAACTCGCCGACCCCGAGACCCGGAGGCATCGAGTTCGTTGTGAATGAGCTGGTCGCCGTGCTGGTCGCGATAGCGGGCGCTATCACGTTCGGCGCATCCGATGTCATCGAGCAGCGCGCCACGCACAAGGTCGCCAAGCGGCCTCCGCTCGACGTGAAGCTCTTCGCCGATCTGGCGGCGAACCGGCTCTGGCTGATCGGGATCGCCGTCGACATAGCCGGCTCGGTCATGCAGGCCTTCGCCCTGCACTTCGGAGCGCTGGCCCTAGTCCAGCCCATCCTCGTCCTCGACCTGCTGTTCGCCGTCGTGATCACCTATGTCCTGGTCCGCCGACGGCCCGACTGGGTGACCACCGCCGGGGTCCTGGGCTGCACCGGCGGCCTGGTGCTGTTCCTGGCGGTGGCTAGACCGCAGTCCCCGCCGGTGCACGTCGCCCCGACCATCCTGCTGCCGCTGGGCCTCGCGACCGTGGGACTCATGGCCCTCTGCCTGGTCGCATGGCGGGTCAGCCCGCGAATGTACCTGCCGCTGACCACCGCGCTCGCCTGCGGCGTCATCTTCGGGATCACGGCGTTCCTGCTCAAGGAGCTGACGCAGACCGTCGGCCTGGGATTCAACCCGCCGTCACAGCAGTGGCCGCTCTACGCGTTCATCATCGCCGAGCCGCTCGGTTTCCTGCTCAACCAGAACGCCTTCCAGGAGAGTTCCCTCATAGCGCCGGTCCTGGCCATCCGGACCGTCACGGACCCCCTGGTTGCGATCGGCATCGGCCTGGTCTGGCTGAACGAGACGATCACCAGCAGCCCCGCCGCGATCGCGGCCGAGGCTGCCGGGCTGGTCATCATGTCGGCCGGCGTTGTCGCCCTCGCGTACCGGTCGCCTCACCTCGAGGCCGGCGTCGCGCGCTCGGCGCTCAACAGCCAGCCGTCCGACGGCAAAGCTTAGCCATTCGCGCAACCAAAGGTTGCGCAAGTGAAATGGTTGCAATACGGCGCCGCCGGCGTCAGCAGCCGCCATCACCAGGACCGCCCACGTCGGCAGTTTGATCCCCAGTACGCGAATCCACGCGTTTTCGTGCCCTGCCCGGCATGATCGGCGCGCTTGCGGGCAGTACGCGCCGGAAGCCCAGGCCCCCTCCCGGAGCGACCGTGCTACGCGGGCAGCCGGCCAGGGCGTTCATGACGGTGCGCGGCAGGAGAATGTCTATGGGAGATGAGCTGTCGGTCAAGGTTCGGCGCGAACGCGGTGTCGTGATCGCGGATGTCACCGGCGATATCGACGTAACCACGGTGGGCGGTCTGCGGGAGCGCCTGCTCGGGCTGGCAGACGGCGGGGAGCCGCTCATCGTCGATCTGAACCGTGTCAGCTTCATCGATTCGACCGGGCTCGGCGTCCTGGTCGCCGTGGCCCGCCGCGCCGACGCCCGCGGCGGCAGCCTGCACGCGGTCTGCTCCCGTCCGCCGACCCGTAAGCTGCTGTGGCTGACCGGGGTGGATCGCCGGATCCCGCTCACCGCCACCGTGGACGGCGCGCTGACGCACCTGACGGCATCCGGGCCGACGAGCCCGCCGGGTTAACCGTTCACGTCTGCGCCGCGTCCTGACCAGCGGCACCGCCACCAGGACGGCGGCCAGCACCGCGAGCTCGACCAGGCACGTGCTGACGTAAGCGATCTCAGCCACCCCGACGCCCGAGGTAACGACGTAGGGCACCGGGTGAGGTCCGATCGGTTTCGGCGGCGTCGAGGTGAGGACGGCAACCAGCAGGAGCGGCGCGTTGGTGATGACGAGGAGGAGCAGCGGCCCGCCGTGGGGCCAGGGCCGCTGACGCCGGCGCTGAACCAGCACCGCTACGGTCAAGAGCCCGGCCATCGCGAGGCTGACCCCCGTCCCCGCGGCGATCCCTGCGCCCCAGCTGCCGCCCACGGCGGCCCGAGCCTGCGCGACCCGGACCGCCTCCGTCGCGGCCAGGCCGCCCATGACCGCCACGCCGACCAGCCACGCGGCGACGAACGAGACCCACTGACGCCGCATGCTGCGGCCATGCCGGGGTCTCAGCCCACTGGCCTTCCCGGGCCGCGACGCCATACGAGTCCTCCGAGCCGCCGACAATACGCCAGCTACGGAGCGGACACTACATCAGCGCAAGCGCGCACCACCGCGCATCAGCCCGAGCACCTTGTGCTGACGCCGTCGGCGAAAACGTCAGTGGTGCTCCCCGCTCCGGCCGAGGGTCTCCACCGGCGTGGCGCCCGGCCGGCTCCACTGCGGCACCGGCCGGCTGGTCGGACCCCAGACCGCGTTCCCGTCCGCGTCCGAGCGCCAGTACCAGCACGACCCCTGCCCCGAAGGCCACCCCTCGGGCTTGTCCTCCCACGCCTCGCCCCGCCCGTACGGCGTCATATCCAGCAGGCCCATGGACCCGTTGACCGCCTCGTTGCCGCGCCCCGTGGTCGAGTAGGTAATGAACGCGCGCGAGCCGTCGCGCAGGAAGGAGGTGATGGAGCCCATGCCGTGACCGACCGGCCTTTCTACGTCGCGGACCGAGTACCAGGGCTCGGTGTAGCCCATGAACTCGACGTAGGGAGCCACCTCGTCCCACCGGCCCGACGTCAAGATGGCGAACGACACGCCGCGGGCGTTCAGGTACGCCGCGTCCTTGACGTGCCAGGCGGTGGTGGTGCAGCCCTCGCACTGCCCCTGGTGGGGTGCGCCGTCGTGCCACATGTGCTTGTACACCACGAGCTCGTCGCGCCCCTGGAACAGGTCAAGGAACGGGACCGGCCCGTCCGGTCCGACGACCAAGACCGCCGGGTCGAACTCAACCATCGGCAGCCGACGCCGAGCCGCCGCGATGGCATCGCCCTCGCGGGTGTGCGCCTTCTCGCGGATCAGCAGCTCAGCACGGGCGGCCCGCCAGGTCTCGAGGTCAACCACCGGCGGGCGTCCTGGCGTGCTCGTCATCATGTCCTCCGCAGTGTCTCGACCGGGCAGCGTCCTGCGACGTCCACCAGAACAGACGCGCGACCCGCCCTGAACTCATCGAAAAGCCAAAGATCAACTTCATGATGATCGAACGGACCCTGGACTCCGCCTCGCCCGTCCCGCTTCCCGCCTACCCGGCCGAACCCCCGGCGTTCTGGCTGCCGACCGCCGCGGGCTCATCGGCTGACGCCGGTGACTCCGACCGCTCGCGCGCATGGTCGCCATCTCCGTCCTGGTCGTGCACGATCATCACCGCCCGCTGCGAATGGGCGGCGACCTCGGCCGCGACGCTCCCGGCGACCAGTCCGCCGAGCCCGCTCCGGCGGTGGGCGCCGAGGACGATGAGGCTGACGTCGTGGTCCTCGGCGGCCTCGTTGATGCCCTTGTCGGCCGGAGTTCCCTGGACCGCCAGCGCCTCAGAAGAGAATCCGGCCTCCTCGGCCAGCTGGGCGCCGTGCGCGGCCGTCTGCTCGGCCGCCTCCTCGACCGACCCGGCGCACGCCGCGTCGAACTCGACCCCGGGTTCGGGGATGAAGCCGACGTTGAACGTCCGCCAGACGGTCAGCACCAGCGCGTTGCGCCCGGCGGGCAGCTGGCGGCCCGCCTCGGCGATCGCGGCCTTGGCCAGCCGGGAACCGTCGTAGGCAAACAGCACCGGGCCAACCGCCTCCGGTTGCCCGGCCGCGTGCCGGTGGGGATGGGTGGCCGAGGTGGTCGCCGTCACCAGGCGCTCGCCGCCGGACAAGGCGGCCGCCGCGGCCGACGCGGCCAGCGTCGGCAGCGGGGTGCCGGACCGGAGCGCGGCCAGCAGCGGCGGGGACTCCCAGGCCGGCTCCATGCCGCCCATCCACCGCTCGATCGCCGGCGCCGTCGGCCGCACCCGGCCGAGCACGTACAGCAGGACCCCGACGACCGCCCCGCCCGCCGACAGCCCGAAGCAGATCCACAGCGCGGTGTTGAAGGCCGGGCTCGGAAGGCCGGTCAGCGTGACCGCGAAGTGCAGCAGAATCGGCGCGATCAGGAACGCGGCGATCGCCCGCAGCAGCTCCAGGATCGCGAACACGCGCTGGATAGAAGCAGACCGCAGCGAGTACCCAGCCAGGAACAGCGCCGGCACGACCGAGGCGCCGATGCCGATGCCGACCAGCGCGGAGCCGGCCAGGGTGAGCGCGGAGTCCGGCGGGATGACCGAGCGGAGGACCAGGACCCCGGCGGCCAGGATCACCAGCCCGAACAGGGCGTAGTAGTGGATGAACCGCGTGCTGAAGATCTGCCCGAATACGATCGCCGTGAGAACGGCCGCGGCCAGCTCAGGGATGTACAGCAGTCCCAGGTGCAGCGGCGTGTAGTGGCCCGCCTGCACGGTCGACGTGAGCGCGATCGCCGACGTCGCCGCCGCCGCCGCGCAGATCGCGATCACAACGCCGGTCATCGGGATCGTGGTAACCAGGTTGCGCAGGATGAGCAGGGGGTGACGAGCCCGGTACTCGTAGACGATCAAGGTCGCGATCAGCGCTATCCCGACCAACAGGGGAACCACCGCGACCGGGTCGAAGAACCCGTGCGTCAGCAGCTCCGCCGCACCCCAGAAGGCCGCCACCGCACCGGTCGCCGCCAGCCCGATGGCGATCGGGTCCCGAGGGGCGCTGAGGTCGGCCGGCGGCGCGTCCGAGAACGTCAGCAGCGAGAACACCAGCCCGAGGAAGGCGACCCCGGCCACGATCCAGAACAGCGGCCGCCAGGCGTGGAAGGAGGCCTGGGCCCCGCCGATGAGCGGCCCCGCCGCGACCGCGCCGAAGATGCACAGGTTGAAGATCACCGCCGTCGAGCGCAGCTTCGCCACCGGGTAGCCCAGGATCAGCGGCGGCGTCGAGGCGATGAGCAGCAGGCTCGTGCACAGGCCCTGCATCACGTGCCCCGTGATGAACAGCGCCGGCCCGTTCGCGGCCGCCGCGAGCACCGACCCGATCACCAGCAAGCTGGCGTAGATCACCATCAGTCGGCGTTGCGGCCAATGCTGGGCAAGCTGCACCGCCAGCACCGTGCCGAGCGCATAGCCGGCGTTGGCCCCACCGTAGCCGAGGCTGAGCGTCTGCTCGCTCGTGTGCAACGACGTCGCGATGATCGGCGTCAGCGGATTCAGGGCGCCCGACAGACCCAGGTAGGGAACCAGGAACAAGACGACCATCGCCGCCGTCGGCGCATAACGGCCGGCCAACGGCCCGGGGCGGATCGGCTCGCGCCGCTCACTCTCGGGACGAGGCCGCGATGGACTCGACGACATCCTCGCGCGTGCCATGTGCCCATTTTCGCCGGCCACTCACGACGTGGGGTAACCGGGGTCAAATTAGACATCATCCCGAACGCGACAACCGCGCACCACCAGCCCCAACGCCAACGCCGCCAACGCCGTCCGGCCCCAAGCCCCCAGATTTCGGGCCAAGGGAACCTTCTGGCCTTGACCGATCGTTTACAGGCTGTGTTGTCGCCGCCCGGGGTCGCGTCGGCCGGCCCGGCCCCATGCTGAGCGGCCTGCGGAACCGCGCCGCGCGCTTCCTCCAGCGGCCCGGCACTGTCGACATCAAGCCCTACCTAGCGCTGCTGCCCGACATCGCCCGCCGTGAGCGGGCGATGGCCGCCCTCACCGACGACGAACTGGCCGCCGCCGCAAAAGCAGAAGCGGCGGACGATGCCGCGTTCTGCGCGCTGGGCCGGGAGGCGGCCCGCCGCGGCCTGGGGGAGCGCCCCTTCGACGTCCAGCTGGTCGGCGCCCTCGCGATGCTGGCCGGTCAGGTCGCGGAGATGGCCACCGGCGAGGGCAAGACGCTGTCGGGGGCGCTGGCCGCCGCCGGGTACGCCCTGGGCGGCCAGTCGGTGCATGTCATGTCGGTCAATGACTACCTGGCACGCCGCGACGCGGAATGGATGCGTCCGGTCTATGAGCTGCTCGGGGTGACCGTGGGATGGATCGGCCAGGCGTCAACGCCGGCCGACCGCAGGCGCGCCTACGCGGCCCAGGTGACCTACGGGGCGGTGAGCGAGTTCGGTTTCGACGTGCTCAGGGACCGTCTGGCGACCACCCCCGCCCGCCTCATCGCGGGTGCGCCCGACGTGGCCCTGATCGACGAAGCCGACTCGGTGCTCGTCGACGAGGCGCTCGTGCCGCTCGTGCTCGCCGGCGCGGCCGACGGCGCGGAGTCGGGCGGAGACGTAGCGGAACTCGCAAGAAGCCTCCGCCCCGGCCGCGACTACCAGGTCGATGAGGATGGCCGGAGTGTCCACCTGACCGACTCAGGGACAAGAGCCGTCGAGGCGGCGCTGGGCGGCATCGACCTCTACACCGACCCGCACCTCGCCACCCTGACCAGGCTCAACGTGGCCCTGTACGCCGAAGCGCTGCTGCGCCGCGACGTCGATTACATCGTCAGGGACGGGAAAATACACCTCGTCAACGCGTCCCGCGGCCGGGTCGCCCGGCTGCAACGGTGGCCCGATGGGCTGCACGCGGCCGTCGAGGCGAAGGAAGGGCTGGCCGCCAGCGAGAGCGGCGAGATCCTCGATAGCATCACGATCCACTCGTGGGCCGTTACCCGACCGTATGCGGCATGACCGGCACCGCCGTGGCCGTGGGGGAGCAGCTCCGCGAGTTCTACGGCCTCGAGATCGCCGTGATCGCGCCGAACCGCCCATGTGCGCGCATCGACCAGCCGGACCGCCTCTATGCCACCGCGGAACAGAAGGAGGAGGCACTCGCCGGCCACGCCGCCGAGGTGCACGCCGACGGCCGGCCGGTCCTGATCGGCACCCTCGATGTGGCCGAGTCTGAGCGCATCGCGGAACGCCTGCGGCGCGCCGGGCTGAGCTGCGTCGTGCTCAACGCCAAGAACGACGCGGAGGAAGCCGCGATCGTGGCCGAGGCCGGCACCCGCGGCGCCGTCACAGTCTCGACCCAGATGGCGGGCCGGGGCACCGATATCCGGCTCGGCGGCACGGCGGGCGATCAAGGCCAGATCGCCGGCCTCGGCGGGCTGCACGTGATCGGCGCCGGCCGGCACGGCAGCAGTCGGCTCGACCATCAGCTGCGCGGCAGAGCCGGGCGGCAGGGGGATCCGGGCAGTTCGGTGTTCTTCGCCAGCATGCACGACGAGCTCGTCACCCGGCATGTGCCGGACGCCAGACCTCCGGCGGTGACCGAACGGGATGGCAGGACGGTGGACGCTGGTTCGTTTGAGACGGTCGCCCACGCGCAGCGCGTCGCCGAAGGCGTCAGCCTGGAGATCCACCGCAACACCTGGCGGTACAACAAGCTCATCGAGACCCAGCGCCAGATCGTGCTCGAGCAGCGCGACCGAGTGCTGCGCACCGACGCGGCGCTGCCCGCCCTCGCCCGCCGGCGCCCCGACCGCTTCGCCGAGCTGGACGCCATCGTCCCCGACGAGGTGCTGGCGGACGCCGCCCGGCAGATCACCCTCTGGCACCTGGACCGGGGGTGGGCGGATCACCTCAGCTTCCTGGCCGACCTCCGGGAGGGGATTCACCTGCG
>Ga0335072_10016901_pt1 | contig 10332 bp, 10 predicted proteins | sample Lox_Sample_21_FD_206725 | JGI IMG/M metagenome (GOLD analysis project Ga0335072, IMG submission 206725) | Soil microbial communities from Loxahatchee National Wildlife Refuge, Florida, United States - Lox_Sample_2.1 | ecosystem: Environmental > Terrestrial > Soil > Wetlands | place: USA...
TGCACCGTCATTCCACACACCCCGGCAGGTAGTCAGGAGCCACCGAGAACACGCAGCGGGCGGGCTCGTGGGACATGTTGTAGAACGAGTGCCGCGTTCCCTCCGGGATCCGGCACCCATCCCAGGCGTTCAGCTCAACCCAGCGGCGGGTTTCCGGGAACTCGATGTGCAGGTTGCCCTCTTCCAGGAAGATCACCTTGTCGCCCTGGTGGCTGAACTCGCAGCTGCGCTGGCCGGACAGGAACTCCATCGTGCCGACGGTCATGTGCTCGGTGCTGGCCAGGATGCCGACCAGGACCTCCCGGCCGCGAGTCGAGCCCTCCAGCCGCCAGAGGACGTCGCCCGAACGGATCGCCCACATCGTCTGCCCCTTGGCCGCCTCCTCGGCCGCCATGGGCCAGCGGCCGAGCAGTTCGTCCCGGCCATGCTTGTAAGGCGGCTCGATGTTCTCTCTGGCGCGGGCGTAGGCGCCGCCGGTGCCCGTCTTCGGCGAGGGCTGAAAGAACTCGAGCATCCGCAGCTGGTGGTTGCTGTAATTCCACTGGTGGTGCCAGGTGTCCTTGCGGAAGAACGCAGCCTCGCCGGGGTTGATCACCAGGACCTCCCCGGTCACCGGGTTGGCCTGAACCATCTTGCCCTCGAGCACGTAGAACAGCTCATCCGCGCCGAAAATCGAGCGGTTCCGCTCCGAGTGCAGGACGGCGCCGTTCGGCGCCATGCCCACGATGTTGAGGTTCAGCCGGACACTGTCGGCGTAGAACCAGTCGGGCAGGCGGCCCGCCTCCTCGTCGCCCCAGGTACGCCGCTCCACATCTGCGTAACGCACCACGACCGGCTCGGTGTCCGGTTCTGCCATCTACGGTCCTCTCCCGAAACTCGAACTTGGATGTCACTTAAGTCCGTTGTTACGTTACTGTAGGCGCGAACGAGCGCGCAAGGAGGCGAGTGTTGTCGCAGCCGTCGTCGATCGACGCCCACCAGCACGTCGTCCCGCCCGAATACGCCCGCTGGCTTTCCACCGCGGGATGGCATCTGCCGGTGCCGGACTGGACGGCCGACCGGGCCCTGTCGGCCATGGACCGGCAGAACATCGAGACGGCGCTGCTCTCGGTGACCACGCCCGGGCTGTACCGGGCCGGGGAGTCGGAGGCGCGCCGCCTGGCCCGCCAGGTCAACGAGTTCGCCGCCGAGCAGGCCGCCCGGCGTCCCGGGCGTTTCGGGTTCTTCGCCACCCTGACCCTGCCCGATGTCGACGGCGCGGTGGCCGAGGCCGCCTACGCGATGGATGAGCTGCACGCCGACGGCGTCGTGCTGATGGCGAACGCCGGCGGGCGGTACCTGGGAGACCCGCTCTTCCTGCCGCTCTATGCCGAGCTCGACCGGCGCGCCGCGGTTCTGCTCGTGCACCCGACGTTTCCGGCCGCCCTGGGCCCGCCCGCCGCCACCGGCAATCCGCGCTCGGACGTCGACCTGCTGGCCGAGACCACGCGAAGCGCGGTGGATCTCGTCGGCTCGGGCATCCTGGCGCGGTTCGCCCGCCTGCGCGTGATCCTCGCGCATGCGGGCGGCTACCTGCCTTACATGTCCCATCGCATCGCCCCCATGTGCTCACCCGACGGCAGTTACGAGGCGGGCCTGGACCTGCTGCGGAGGTTCTACTTCGACGTCGCGCTGTCGTCGGGCGCGGCCACGCTGGCCGCGCTCATGGCGTTCGCCCGGCCGGGTCATGTTCTGTTCGGCACCGACTGGCCGTACGCCCCGCCCACGGTCATCGACCATTTCCGCGCCGAACTCTCCGGTTACGCGTTCGCGCCGGGGCAGCGCGAGGCCGTCATGCGCACGGCGGCCGAGGAATTGTTCCCGCGGCTGCGCCAGGATGGCTCGGGCGGCTGAGGCCATGCTTACGCCGGGGCGGCCGCAAAGCTGGTCTCCAGCTCGACCGCGTCGCCGGTCCGGGCCGAGTCCATGGCCTTGATCATGATCTCGAGCACGTGCCGGGCGCGGGCCAGGCTCAGCTCGGGCTCCCGGCCCTCGCGCAGGCAGTCGGCCAGGTGCTCGATGAGCACGGCGCGGCGGACCCGGTTCACGTGCTGCTGGCCACGGTCGAGATGGCTGAGGTCAAGCTCGGCCCATCCGCCGCGGCGGCCTTCCGGCCCGGGCGTGGCCGCCTGGTACAGCTCGACCGGCGGGTTCGGGCCGGTCTCGTTGGTGTTGTAGTGCATGACCAGCGTGCCCTCGCGGCCGAACACCTCCAGCCGCGGCGCCCGCGTCGCGTGCATGTTGAAGGTCCCGTCGGCCAGCCCGAAACAGCTGTCGCCGAAGTCCAGAAGCATGACCGTGTTGTCGTCGGCGGTCACGTCGATGAGCAGGCCGTCGAACGCGCCGCCGACCGCGCGCCGCTGCCTCTCCGTGATGCCGGAGAACGCGGTCACGCGCCGGGCCGGGCCGAGGATCCCGGTCAGCTCGTCGAGGCCGTACACGCCGATGTCGAACAGCGGGCCCGAACCATCTTGGTAGAACCAGGTCGGATCGAGCGGCCAGCCCATCGCCGCCGGGCCCGCGTGGGAGGCGCGCACCTTGGCCAGGGCGACCTGACCGATGGCGCCGGCCGCGACCAGCCGCCGGGCTTCCTGCCGGGACGGGTAGATCATGTTGGGCGGGGAGCAGACCACCAGCACGCCCGCCGACCGCGCCGCCGCCGCGATCGCGTCGGCGTCGGCCATCGTCGTGGCCAGCGGCTTCTCGGTCACCAGGTGCCGCCCTGAGGCCAGGATCTGCAGCGACAGCTCGGCGTGCACGGGAATCGGGGTGAGGTTGGCGACCGCGTCGATCTCGGCGTCGGCCAGCATGTCGGCGAGCGATCCGAACGCCTGAGGGATGCCGAAGCGCTCGGCAACGGCCTGCGCCCGGCCGGGGACCGTGTCCGCGATCGCGGTCACGCTGGCCTTGCCTGCGATGTGCCTCATGTTCGGCAGCACACCGTAGTCGGCGGTCGCGATCACGCCGGCGCCGAGCACGCCGACCCGCAACGGGCCCGTCGCCGGGCTGTCCTGGGCCGCGGTCATCCCTTGATCGCCCCGACCACCATCCCCTGCACCAGCCGCCGCTGCACCAGCAGGAAGAAGCCGATGACCGGGGCGCTGAAGATCACGCTGGCGGCCATGACGCCGCCCCAGTTGTTGTAATAGGTGGCGAAGAACTCGTTCAGGGCCACCGGGAGGGTCTGCATCGAGCTGTTCTGCATGATCGTGAGCGCGAACATCAGCTCGTTCCACGACGTGATGAACGCGTAGATCGCCGAGGCGGACAGGCCGGGCCAGGCCAGCGGCAGGGCGATGCGATAGAAGGCGCCCAGCCTGCTGGCCCCGTCGACCATCGCGGCCTCCTCCATCTCCGGCGGAATGCCGAGAAAGAAGCTCCGCATCATCCAGATGCCCAGCGAGATCGTGAGCGGCAGGTAGCAGAGGACCAGGCCCGCATAGCTGTTCAGCAGCCCGGCCGAGCGGATCATGATGAACAGCGGGATCACGAGCACGACCTGCGGGATCATCTGCACCATCAGCACGACCACGAGCAGGTAACGGCGCATCGGGATCCGGAACCTGGCCAGCGTGTAACCGGCGGTGGCCGCGATCGCGGTGCCCACGACGGTCGTGCCCGTGGCGACGATCAGCGAGTTCAGGAAGTTGCGCGGGAACCCCGTCGACCACAGCGAGCTGTAGCGGGACAGTTCCGGCGTGGTGGTGAAGAACTTCGGCGTGGCCGTGAAGATGTCGCTGTCCGGCTTCAACGAGGTCAGCAGCATCCAGAAGAACGGAAAGAGACAGACCACGCAGATGATCGTGACGGCCACCCACAGCGGCGCCCGCCGCAGCCGCCGCCGGAGCGGGCGTCGGTTTATTGCGCTCATTCCGTCGCCTCCCGGAAGCTCCGGACATACGTCAGGGTGGCGACGCCGAGGATGATGAAGGTGAGCACGGCGATGGCCGCCGCCTTGCCCTGCTGGAGCAGCGAGAACGCGTTGAGCCAGGTCAGCAGCGACAGCACCTCGGTGCTATGGTCCGGGCCGCCCGGGGGCACCGTCATCACGAAGAAGTAGTCGAAGGCCTGGAAGGCCCAGATCGTCGACATGACCAGCAGGACGACCAGCAGTGGCCGCAGCATGGGCAGCCGGACGCGGAATACCAGCCGCCAGTAGGGCGCGCCGTCGACCTGCGCCGCCTCGATGATCTCGGGCGGGTTGGACCTCAGCCCGGCCAGCAGCGCGATCGCGATGAACGGCACGGACTGCCAGATCCAGGCCGCGCTGATCACAACCAGCGAACTGAAACCGGAGTTGAACCAGGCGTAGCCGTTGAACTGATGCAGCCCGACCGAGTTCAGCGCCCAGTTCACGGTGCCGTACTGGGCGTCGAACATCCACTTCCAGACGATCCCCGAGGCCACCCGCGGCATGGCCCAGGGCAGCAGGACGATCACCCCGAGCAGCCGGCCGCGTGTCTTGAGCGCATCCAGCACCAAGGCCACGAGCAGGCCGATCACCAGCGTGGCGACGACGTTGAACACGCTGAAGTAGATCGTGCGCACGAGCGCGGCCCGGAAATCCGGGTCGTCAGCCAGCGAGCGGTACTGGGACAGGCCCACGAAAGGCCCGGTGGACAGGTTGGTCCCGGCGTGGAACGACAGCCAGATTGTCTCGATGATCGGGTAGGCCACCAGGCCGAGGATCACCACGAGGGCCGGCAGCAGGAGAAGCCACGGCAAGGCGGTGGAGTCGAAGTGCCGACCCCACCGCCTCGCCGCTTTGGTCGTCCCGCGGGCGGCCGTAAGCGTTTCGCCCGTCAAGCCGTGAGTGCTCCCGTCAACTCGTCTTGCTGTTCAGCTGGCTGTTGATCTGCGAGGCTAGCTGGCCCATCGTGGCCGACGCGCTCTTGCCGCTGAACAGCGCCTGCATGGCGTTGATGAGGTCGTTGCTCCCCTCGACCCCGCCCCAGGTCGACGCCTCGGGCACCGACCGTGAGTGCGGAACCATGAGCGCGAACGTCTTCCACAGCGGGGCGGAGAACGCGCCGCCCGGCGCCTCCTGCTGGCTGACCCCGCTCAAGGTGGCCGGGAACAGGCCGAGGCTGCTGGTCAGGTGGCTCACGTTCTTGTTCTGCAGCAGGAACTGGATGAAGCTGTTGGCGTCGGCCTTGTCCGCGCAGTTCTTGAAGACGGCCAGGTTGCTGCCGCCGGCAAAGGTGTCGTTGTTCCCAGCCGGGCCGTTAGGAAGCAGCGCGGTGCCGATCTGGCTCTGCATCGAGGCCTTCGTGGCCAGGATCGCCTGCAGATCCCAGCTTCCGCCGACCATCATCGCGACCTTGCCGAGCGCGAATGCCTGGTCGGCGTCCGAGCCCTGCCAGTTCGCCGACGCGGACGGCGACAGCTTGTCGACGCGCAGCAGGTTCGCGTAGAACTGGTACGCCGCGACCGCGGCGCTCGAGTCCATGCCCGACACCCACTTGCCGCCCTGCTGGGCCGCGATGTTGCCGCCCCAGTTCCAGACCATCGGCAGGTAGTACCACTGGTTGCCGCCGATGATCGCGAAGCCGGAGACCCCGGGGTTGGCGTTCTGCAGCTTGACCGCGTCCTGCTGAAGCTGAGTCCAGGTGGTCGGCGGGGTCAGGTTGGCCTTGGTAAAGAGGTCCTTGCGGTAGATCAGGGCCCGCACGCCAACGTCGTACGGATACCCGTAGACCTTGCCCTTGTAGGTGGCGCTGTCGACCATCGACGCCACGTAGCTCTGCTTCAGCGTCGCGGCGGTCTTGTTGATGGGCTGCAGCGCGCCGAGGCCGGCGAATTCGGGAGTCCAGGTGTTGCCGACTAGGCCGATGCACGGCGTCGAGTTGCCCTCGATCGCGGTGATGTACTGCTGGTGCGCGTTCGCGTCACTCAGCAGCGACAGCTGGATCGTCACGTTCTTGTGGGTCTTCTCAAACTGATCAGCGAGCTTCTGCACGTAGGGCATTGTCTGCGGGCTGACCGGGTCGCCCAGCCACACCTTGATCTGCGCGGACGCGCCGGACCCCGAACCGGAGCCCGATCCGCAACCCGCGAGGGCCAGTGCGCAGGCGACGCCCGTTACGGCGGTCGTCAGCCAGACCCGTCTCGACCTCATCCGCATGTTTCGGGTCCCTTCTTTGATGTTCAAAGCGGTGCCTGTCGGCGGAACCGCGAAGCAGTCAACTTAAGTGAGACCACATGTGGTTGAAGTGAATGTACAGATGGCCGTTAGGTGCGGTCAAGGCTGTTTGGTCACGGAACGGGCGCAAACCGCCGGGCTCCAGGTGCGGAGCGACTTTGACGGTGCTTAAGTTGGCGGCCCGAACCGGCCGGGCGCCCCTCGGCTCAGAACAGCGGCGGCGTCTGGACCCACAGCATCGTGGCCGGCTCGGGGCCGGGGTTGTGGAAGCTGTGCGGGTTCGTCGGGTCCAGCAGCAGCGCGTCGCCGCTTTCCAGCCGGTAGGTGTCGTCGCCCAGGCCCACCTCGAGGCGGCCGCTGAGCACGATCACGCACTCCTCGTCGGCCACATGCGTGTACCGCTCGTGGCCAGAGCCCTCCCCCGGGCCGGCCACGCAGTAGATGATCTGGAGTTTGCGGGCCGTGGGCGGGGTCAGCAGGTAGTCCTCCAGCATGCCCATCGGGTGCACCAGACGGCGCCGGTCCTTGACCCTGACCAGCATGCCCGAGGGAGCCTCGCCCACGAAGAACGACGCGACCCGCTCATGCATGGCGTCGGCGATGCGGCGCAGCGAGGCCACCGACGGGTTGGCCAGGCCGCGTTCCACCTGCGACAGGAAGCTCTCGGACACGTCGGCCGCGACGGCGGCCTCGCGCAGCGTCATGCCCTTCTTCTGCCGCACCTCGCGAATGCGCTGGCCCAGCTCCAGGGCGCCCGTGGCGTCATCGGTCTCCGCGGTCAAAGCGGCCGTGTCGGCACCTGCGGCGTCCTTGTGGCCAAGCGTCTCGCTCACTAATGGATCTCCTTCGACGCACACGGAGTTCCGGCGAGCGTTGCCCCGCCGACGCGCTGCGGCCCGTGTGATGATGCGAGCGCGCAGCAGCTTAGCGCCCGTCGGCAGCCCCGACCATGCTGCGGCATTTCAGCCGGGTGAGCCTCGGTGAGGCTGATCACCAGGGTCTCCTCTTCTGTACTATCGTGCAAGCCGACTTAAGTCCTATCAAATCAACGCTCAGGACGACGATGTAGGAGGCGCGTTGGGCGCGACCACTGCGGCCCTGGTAGTAGGCGGGGCACGCGGCATTGGCCGGGCGACGGCGGAACTGCTTCGCAGCCGGGGAAGCGACGTCTACGTCGCGGATATCGACCGGCGAGCCGCGGCGGCCGTGGTCTCACCCGACGCTCCCGGCCGCGGCTTCTCCGGATACTGCGACCTCGGGACGACGGAAGGCCCGGCCCAGGCGGTCCATGATGCCGTCGCGGCCCTCGGCCGGCTGGACGCGCTCATTGTCTCCGCCGGCGTGCTCGTCGAAGCCGAGCTGAGTCAAATCAAGCTGGAGGACTGGGAACGCACGATCGCCGTGAACCTGCGCGGGCCCTTCCTGCTGGCCCAGGCCGCCGCCGTGGCGCTGGCCCAATCCCGGCACGGGCGAATCATCTTGACCGCTTCAACCGCGGCATTCCGCGGCGGAGCCGGAAGCACCGCCTACGCCGCGTCGAAGGGCGGGCTGGTGGCGATGACCCGGTCCCTCGCGCTCGGGCTGGCCGGCCAACGGATCTGCGTGAACTGCGTCGCGCCGGGCTGGATCGACACGGCGTTCAATGACCCGTACTGGGCCCGGGTGGGTCACACCGAAGACGCCCGCTCCGCCCTGACCGCCCGGATTCCGCTCGGGAAGCAGGGAGCACCAGCCGACGTCGCCGCGACGATCGCGTTCCTGGCCTCGCCCGATGCGGACTACATCACCGGGCAGACGGTGATCGTCGACGGCGGCCTGCTGGCTTCCTGACCGGCTACTTGGCCCGGCGCGAGCCGCCCCGGTGTGACGGGGGCGCCGGGGCCGCCGAGCCGTTCAGCTGAGCGGGAACCGCGGGGACGGCACGGTCGGAAATGTAGGTTCCGCCGTAGCCGTACTGGTAGCCATGTCCGTAGCCGCCGCCTTGCCTGGTGGTCTCGTTCAGCACCAGGCCGACCACGCGCGCGTTGACCTGGGCCAGCTTCTCCGCGGCGCGCTGCAGGTCGCTGCGGCTAGTGTGGCCGGCCGCCACGACCAGCAGTGCGGCATCGGCGTCCTTGGCCAGCACCACGGCGTCGGTGACCGGCAGCACCGGCGGGCTGTCGATGAGCACCAGGTCGAAGAGCCCGCGCAAGGTATTGAAGACGTCCTGAATGCGCCGGCCGTTGAGCAGTTCGGCCGGATTGGGCGGCATCTGCCCGCTGCCCAGCAGCCACAGGTTGTCGTCTCCGGGCACCGGCTGGATAAGCTCTTCGACCGGCTGCTCGCCCAGGATCGCCGTGGTCAGGCCGAGCCGCTCGTCCAGGCCGAAGAACTCGCCGAGCCGGGGCTTGCGCAGGTCGCACGAGACCAGCACCACCCGCTGGCCGGCCTGGGCGAACATCGCGCCCAGGTTCGACAGCGTGGAGGTCTTGCCCTCGGATGCGGCCGGGCTGGTGATCAGTATCGTCCGCAGGTCGCGCTCCTGCCGGGCGAACTGCAGCGAGGTGCGCAGCGACCGGTACGCCTCGGCGGCGGGGGACATGGGCCGCGCCAAGGACACCACCAGCGGCTTGTCGCGCTTCTTCCAGGAGTTCACCATCGGGACCGCGGCGAGGACGGTGGCGCCGCCGTACTCCTCGGCCGTCTCCTTGGTCGCCACGGCGTCGTCCAGGCTCTCCCGCAGGAACGCCGCCGCCAGGCCCAGGATCAGCCCGGCCACCAGGCCGAGCAGGCCGTTCTCGGTCGGCTTGGGTGAGCTCGGCGACGTGGGCGTCTGGGCGGGCGTGACCACCGTCAGGCCGCCGGTCTCGCCCGACGTGTTGACCTGCATCTGGGTGAGCTGCTCGCTGAGGACCGCCTGCTGGTTGAGCAGCGCGGTCTGCTCGGAGGCGGTGCCGGCCGTCCCGCGCAGCTGCTTGATCTGCTTGCTAAGCGACTTGATCTCGCCGCGCAGTTGCGCCTCGGCCGAGGTCAGGCTGTTGAGCGCGACGGTCCGCTGATCGGCCACGAACGCTTTGGCATAGGTGTTGGCGATCTTGGCGGCCCGCGCCGGGACGGTCGAGATCGCGGTGATGGAGATCACGTTGGTCTGGGCGACCTCGGACGCCGACACGGCCGGTGCGCTGCCGAGCTGGCGCCGGACGGCGCTGGTCACCGGGGCGCTCGTGACCAGCTGCAGCATGGTCTGCACGTCGGTGGGCGTGACCGGCTGCACGGTTGACCCGAGCGCGCTGGACTCGGTGGACGGCTGAACCAGGACCTGGGCGGAGGCTGCGTACTGCTTGGTTTCAGTAAAGGAGATCGCGAGGGCGACCATTAACCCGACCAGAGCGAATGCAATGACCCACCATTTCCGCCTGCGCACGAGCTGTGCGTAGGAACGTAGCGTTGGATCAGAGCCGAACTCGCTGGTCATGCGTTCCCTCCGTCGCCTGGTGGTCCAGAACCACAACGGTGAGTGTACTTATCGCTACGCTAGGTAGGTGACGATTTCCGGGGTAGAAGTGCTGGTGGTCTGCACCGCGAACGTCTGCCGGTCCCCCATGGCCGAGGCCCTGCTCGCGCAGCGCATGAGCGAGCTCGGGTCGGACACGACCGTGCGCTCGGCGGGAATGCTCGGCGATGGCCATCCGCCGTATCCGGAGGTGATCTCGGCGATGGCTGGATACGGGCTCGACGTTTCCTCGCACCGCAGCCAGCGGGTGACCCCCGAGGATCTCGAACGTGCCGACCTGACGCTCGCGATGGCCAGGGAGAATCTGCGCCACGCCGTCGTCACCGCCCCCTCCGTCTGGCCTCAGTCTTTTACGCTCCGTGAGCTGGTCCGCCGGGGTGCGGCAGTCGGAGGACGGGCCCGGGGTGAGACCCTGGCCGGGTGGCTGGCCCGGGTGCACGAGGGCCGGGAGCGGGCGGCATTGCTCGGGGACAGCCCGGACGACGACGTGGCCGACCCCGCCGGGGGCCCGGGGTACGGGTACGCGGAGACGGCCGCGGTGCTCAGCGGGCTGCTCGACCGGCTTGTCGGCCTGTGCTGGACTTCCTGACCCGAGGCGCCGATGGTTACGGCATGGGATTTCTGCCGCTACATTCGGTTCCGTGAAGGCGCTGGTCCT
>Ga0335072_10016903_pt1 | contig 10332 bp, 8 predicted proteins | sample Lox_Sample_21_FD_206725 | JGI IMG/M metagenome (GOLD analysis project Ga0335072, IMG submission 206725) | Soil microbial communities from Loxahatchee National Wildlife Refuge, Florida, United States - Lox_Sample_2.1 | ecosystem: Environmental > Terrestrial > Soil > Wetlands | place: USA: Florida...
CGACAAATACGCCAGCGAGTCTGCCTCGATGAAGCGCCGGATCTCTTCGATCGTGTTGTTCGCCGCAATCAGTTCCGACTTGCGCGGCGTGTCCACCCCATAGAAACACGGCGAAATCGTAGGCGGACAGCTGATGCGCAGATGCACCTCGCGCGCGCCCGCCTGCCGCACCATGCGTACGATCTTGCGGCTCGTCGTCCCGCGAATGATGGAGTCGTCGATCAGGATGATCCGCCGCCCCTCCAGCAGATTCCGTACCGGATTCAGCTTCAGCTTCACCCCGAAGTCCCGCACCCGCTGCTCCGGCTCGATGAACGTCCGCCCCACATAATGGTTGCGGATCAACCCAAACCGAAACGGTATCCCGCTCTCCGCCGCATACCCAATCGCCGCCGTCACCCCTGAGTCCGGCACCGGAACCACCAGGTCCGCCGGCACATGCGACTCGCGCGCCAGCTGCCGCCCCATCTCCTCGCGGCTCTCCTGCACCCACCGCCCGAAGATCTTGCTGTCCGGCCGCGCAAAATACACATGCTCGAAGATGCAGCTCGACTGCTGTGGAGGCGCATACTGCCGCGACGTCACGCCGTCGGCGCTCACCATCACCAGCTCGCCGGGCATCACATCGCGCTCAAGCTTCGCCCGCAGCAGATCGAACGCGCACGTCTCCGACGCGAATACCACCGTATCCGCTCCCTCCGGATTGTGAATGCGCCCCATCGAGAGCGGCCGGAACCCATGCGGATCGCGCGCCGCAAACACCCGGTCCCGCGTCATCATCACAATCGAAAACGCGCCTTCCAGTTGCCGCAGCGAATCGGCAATCGCATCCACCAGCGTCGTCGCCCGCGAATGCGCGATCAGCTGCACGATGATCTCCGAGTCCGACGTCGTCTGGAAGAATGCGCCCTTGCGCTCCAGATGCACGCGCAGATTCCCCAGGTTCACCAGGTTCCCGTTGTGCGCAATCGCAATCAGCCCCTTGGTCGACTCCACCCGAATCGGCTGCGCGTTCAGCAGCGCCGAGTCCCCCGTCGTCGAGTAGCGCGTGTGCCCGATGGCCATGTCGCCCTTCAGCCGCGCAATCACGTCGTCGGTGAAGATCTCGCTGACCAGGCCCATGCCCTTGATATTCGACAGCGTCTTTCCATCCGCGGTCGCAATCCCCGCCGACTCCTGCCCGCGATGCTGCAGCGCGTAGAGCCCGAGATACGCCTGCCGCGCCGCATCCGGATGCCCATGGATCGCCACCACGCCGCAATGCTCTCGCAGCTTCGGATCGTCCTGGTCCTCGCGGCTTATCTCGCCCGGAGCGCGATGGCTGGAAGCCCCGGCCTTGAGGCCGGGAGAGCAGGCGTCGGAACAGGAAACCGCTTTAGCCGCGGGCTCTCCCAACCCTTCGAACAGAATTCCCGTCACGCCACCACCTCATCCGCCAGTCGCGACTCCAGCGCCCCCGCCCAAACCGCCTTCAACTCCGACACCGGCGTCGACACGACACTCTTCCCATCGATCGTGATTGCCAGCGTGTCGCCGCCCACTTCGCCAATCTCCATCGCAAACAAACCGTGCCGCTCCGCAACGGCCCTCAACTCCGCGATCTTCCCGCGTTCCAGACTCACCATCGCCGCGCTCGCCGGTTCCGTGAACAGCATCTCCCACGGCACCGCCGCCACCCGCGGATTCGCCTCGCCAATCCGGATCCTCGCTCCAGTCTCGCCGCCCATGCACCCCTTTGCCAGCGATACGGCAAACCCTCCGCTGCCCACATCCCGCGCCGACCGAACCACTCGACCCGCCGCCAGTTCCGCCAGCGCCCTCACCAGCCGCGCTTCTGCGTCGAGACTCAGCTGCGGCGGCAATCCCCACAAACTTCCCAGACACGTCTTCGCGAACTCCGAACTTCCCAGCCGCCGCAGATCGTCCGCCCGCGACTCCGCATCCGCTTCGCGAATCTCCGAACCCCGTCCCGACAAAAAGAAAATCGCATCGCCCTCGCGTCGGAAATCCGCAGGTACCGCCTTCGTCACATCGTCCAGCAGTCCAACCATCCCCAACACCGGCGTCGGATAGATCCCTTCACCCTTCGTCTCGTTGTAGAGCGATACATTCCCGCCCGTGATCGGCGTCTCCAGCGTTGTGCACGCTTCCGCGATCCCATCAATCGCCGCCGAAAGCTGCGCCATGATCTCCGGCTTCTCCGGATTCCCGAAGTTCAGACAATTCGTCGCCGCCACCGGTGTCGCGCCCGTGCACGCCACCTTGCGCGCCGCCTCCGCCACCGCATGCATCGCGCCCAGCTTCGGATCGAGCCAGCACCAGCGCCCATTTCCCGCCAGCGCCATCGCCAGCCCGCGCTCTCGCCGCAGTCCCGAACCATCCGCCGTTCCCGTCCCCTTGATCCGCATCACGCCCGCTTCACTGCCCGGGCCCTCGACCGTGTTCGTCTGCACCATCGAGTCGTACTGCTCAAACACCCAGCGCTTCGAGCAAAGATTCACCGACGCCAGCAGCCTTTTCAAATCGCCGTTATAGTCCCGCGGCTTCTTTAGTGCCTCCAGCACCGCCGCCGGCGGATCCAGCGGCGCTTTGATCTGCTCCGGTCGCGCCCACGTCCCCACCGGCCGGTGATAGACCGGCGCATCGTCGGTCAGCGACTGGTTCGGAATATCCGCTACCAGCTCGCCGTGATGCAGGATCCGCAGCCGCGGCTCCCCAATCACCTCGCCGACGATCACCCCTGCGAGGCCCCACTTCGCGAACACCCGCAGCACCTCGATCTCGCGGCCCTTCTCGGCCACCAGCAGCATGCGCTCCTGGCTTTCGCTCAGCATGATCTCGTACGCCGTCATGCTCGTTTCCCGCTGCGGCACCAGATCCAGCTCCACTTCGAGCCCCACGCCGCCCCTTGCGCCCATCTCGCATGTCGAGCACGTTAGCCCCGCCGCGCCCATGTCCTGGATCCCGACCACCGCTCCCGTCTTCATCGCCTCCAGGCAGGCCTCCAGCAGCAGCTTCTCCATGAAGGGATCGCCCACCTGCACGTTCGGCCGCTTCTGTTCCGATCCTTCTTTGAATTCTTCGCTCGCCATCGTCGCGCCGTGAATCCCGTCGCGCCCCGTGCGCGCGCCCACATAAATCACCGGATTCCCGATCCCCGACGCCTTCGCGTAGAAAATCTCATCGCGCCGCACCAGCCCCAGCGCAAACGCGTTCACCAGCGGGTTTCCCGAGTAGCATGCCTCGAACTTCGTTTCGCCCCCCAGATTCGGCACGCCAAAGCAGTTGCCATATCCCGCGATCCCATGCACCACGCCTTCCACGATGGAGTGGTTCTTCCGCACCAGCTCCTCGCTCGCGCCGGCTTCGGCCTCGAGCGGACCGAACCGCAGCGAGTCCATCACCGCCAGCGGTCGCGCGCCCATCGTGAAAATGTCCCGCAGGATCCCGCCCACCCCCGTCGCCGCGCCCTGATACGGCTCAATGTACGAAGGATGATTGTGGCTCTCAATCTTGAAGGCGCAGGCCCAGCCATCGCCCACATCGATGATGCCTGCATTCTCGCCCGGCCCCTGGACAACCAGCTTGCTGCGCGTCGGCAGCCTCCGCAAATGCACCTTCGACGACTTGTAGGAGCAGTGCTCGCTCCACATCACGCTGTAAATGCCCAGCTCCGTCAGGCTCGGCGTCCGCCCCAAAGCCCCTTCAATGCGCCGATATTCATCCCGGGTGATGCCGTGTGCTGCGAGAAGTTCCGGCGTGACGGGCGCGGGCGTCGGGCTCCCCGACACGCCCGCATTTGGCGTGGTGGGGTGCGGCGCCACTACGGCTGATGAATTCATGTCCGGTTCACTTTCATTGTCGCATGGGATTTGCGCCCCCACGCGCCCACGCTTCGTACCTGATTCCCACAGAACGCCGTCACGCGTCATCATCGCCATCGAGTTACCAAAGTAGCCCGGACCCAGGAGTACGATGTTCGCGGACATCCCGCCACTCCTCCGGGCGCTGGGCCCAGGATGCAGCCAGAGAGGCATTCCTATGCCAGAACGGGTGTGTCCCTGGTGGATGGGTCCTCTGCTCCTCAATCCACTCCGCCGCTGGACCGTGAAGCCCGACAAGTTGCTCCTGCCCTATGTCCACGAGGGCATGATCGTCCTTGAGCCCGGCCCCGGCATGGGATTCTTCACTCTGCCCCTGGCCTCCCTGGTCGGCCCGCACGGTAAAGTCATCGCCGTCGACATTCAGCCCAAGATGCTCGAGAAACTTCACCAGCGCGTCGCTCGCTCCGGATTCGCCGATCGCGTCGAGACTCGCCTCGCCGGCGCTGACTCCCTGCAGATCGCCGACCTCACCGGCAGCATCGACTTCGCGCTCGCCTTCGCCATGGCGCACGAAACGCCCTCGCCCGAACGCTTCTTTCGCGAAATTGCCGCGGTGCTCAAGCCCGGCGCCGCTCTGCTCCTGGTCGAACCCTCCGGCCACGTCCGCAGTGAAAAATTTGCCGCCGAACTGGAAGCCGCGCACTCCGTCGGGCTCGTCGTCGCGGGCACTCCGAAAATTTCCAGAAGTCATGCGTCCCTGTTGCGCAAGCCCGTCGCATCCTGATCGAAGATCGTCGCATTCAACTCGCACAGCCCGTTCCCGAAGCACAGTAGACCCTTCCAGCTTCTTTTGAGCACGGCGGTCGTACGCAGTCCCAGCGCAACTCTGCGCTGCGCAGTTTCGCCCAGGGACAGCACCGTGTGCTGGTCGCCACCGATGTGGCCGCTCGCGGCATCGACGTCGCCGGGGCTACTTCGCTTTGAAAGGGCAGGGCTTCACAGCTTGCGGAAAAACTCATTGGCTTTGCAGGAGCGGCCGCACAACTTGCAGAAAAGTTTGCATCACGTGCCGCGCAGCGGCACGACGGTAGAAGCACCGGCCTTGAGGCCGGTGAAAAAAGCCCGCTCCACAGGACGGCCTTCAGGCCCGGCAAGTTTTCAAGCGCACGGCTTCACCCCGTGCCACGAAGCTGCCCACGGAACCTGGCTTAAGCCACTGAGGCAGATTCCTTCCGTCCAGGCATCCTCGCGAACCGCTATGCCTCCACCCGCGCCCCTGCCGCCTGATGAATCGCCAGCAGCGTCTCCAGCAGTGGCTTCAGGTGTCTCACATCCAGCGCGTTCGCCCCATCCGACTTCGCCTCCGCCGGATGATCGTGCACCTCAAGAAAAATCCCATCTACCCCCGCCGCCACCGCCGCGCGCGCCAGCAAAGGAATGAACTCCGGCTGCCCCCCTGATATGCCATCCGATCCCGATGGAATCTGCACCGAATGCGTCCCGTCGAACACCACCGGCGCAAACCCGCGCATCACCGCCAGCGACCGCATATCCACCACGAGATTGTTGTATCCAAATGTGGCCCCGCGCTCGGTCAGGAACACCCGCGTGTTCCCCGTGCTCGCCACTTTCTCCACCGCGTGACGCATATCCCACGGCGCCACAAACTGCCCCTTCTTCACGTTGATCGCGCGCCCCGTCCGTCCCGCCGCCACCAGCAGATCGGTCTGCCGGCACAGGAACGCCGGAATCTGCAGCACGTCGGCTCCCTCGGCCGCAATCTCACAATGGGCCGGCTCGTGGACATCGGTCAGCACCGGCAATCCCGTCGCCTCCGCCAGTCTCCGCAGAATCGCCGTGCCCTCCACCAGCCCCGGCCCGCGAAAGCTCTTCACCGAAGTCCGATTCGCCTTGTCGTACGACGCCTTAAAGATGTAAGGAACCTTCAGTTCCGACGCAATGCGCTGGATCGCCTCCGCCATCGTGCGCACATGCTGCTCGCTCTCAATGACGCACGGCCCCGCGATCAGAAACAGCTGCCCGCTTCCCACCCGCACCGGCCCAATCTCAAATTCCTGGCTCACAGCAACAGCCTACAGCTTTTGGCTCTCAGCTCTTAGCTTTTAGCCTCTGACCTCTGGCCTCGTCTTTGCATCCCACTCGACCCGCGTCGGCTGGCGGTCGATCGCCACAAGACAGTCGCAAGGACCACGGATAGCTAAAAGCGAACAGCCAGCAGCCAGCGGCCAGCCTACTCACACTCCGCCCGTTCGAACCCCAGCCCCAGCAGCAGCTTCGTCACCGTCGTGCACGCATTCTGCTGCGCCTTCGCCAGAATGCCCGCCTGCAGTGCCGACTGCCGCAGATTCTCCGCTGCCTGCTCCCGCACCTCGCCCTCGAGGCTCGGATCCACCGGCACCAGAATTCCCGTCTGCCGCGAATACACATGCGTCGACTGGTCATCGAGCGCCACCGTGAAAATCTGCGCCGGCGGCAAATGGATGAGTGCGGTCTTGCCGTCGACCCGTAGATCATTCCTGCCCAGCTGCCCCAGATCCACTCCCGCTACCGCTTCGCCGTGCACTTCCAGCAGAATCTTGTCGCCGGTCAGAAACGCAGGCAGAATCCGCCCCTCGCGATCCCCCGACACCATCTTGTCCATCGTGTACGCCACCGACTCCAGCCGCGCCAGCCGCCGCACCTGCTCCACCACCGTCGGCTGCGAGGTGTCGATGCGCAGTGTGCGCCCGCTCACCGCCATCGCCACGCGATCCCAGATTCCCCGCTTCGCTGCATGCAGGAACAACGTCAGCACCACCCCGCCACACACAACTCCGGCCAGCAGCGCCACCACAACCGCAGGCAACAGCCGCATCCGGCGGCGCGCAGGTTGAGAACTCACCATCACCATGCAGGCTTAGATGATCATCCCCCAAAACAAAGACGGCAGGCAAAGCCCGCCGTCTCAAATCCCATCCTGACAGTGATCTACGCCGCTGCGTGAATCCGGTATCCGTCCGGATCCTTCCCGCGCACCTTCCGCCACCACACCTGGCAACTGGGCACGTTGATCGTCACAATGAACAGCCTCCGCAGCTGGCCCTCCGGACATCCAGGTGCCGCTCGCGAAACGCATCGTCAGACACGGACTCCAGGACAACGCGGTTCAGATACTCCATGCGGTCTCCCTGGATTCGATCAGGCAAGAGCAGCGACGCGCAGCGTCGCGTTCGATCTCAGGAAGCCGTCTCGCCCGAGCAAAAGAGGCCGAAGAACCATTCAGGCGAGACGGCGGCGGCGTGCTTTGCAGCAGACGAACGGGCGCACGCATCACTGTCTTCCCTGATACGCCCTGCGTCGCCTGACTGCAGTGACCGCAATCACAGGAAATTTCCCGTGAACCGCCCCACGATAAAACAGGAGCCCATCCATGGAAGTCACCGTCGAACATCTTGGCGCCGTGCAGCTCGAAATCAGCGCCAGGAAACACAGCCTCATCAGCGATCAGCCCGCCGAAAACAACGGCTTCGACGAAGGCATGACCCCGCCGGAAATCTTCCTCGCCTCCATCGGCGCCTGCGCCGCTTACTATGCCGCCGACTTTCTCCGCCAAAAGAACCTCGCCACCGAAGGCACGCGCGTCAAAGTCGTCGCCGACAAGGTCATGAACCCGCCCCGCATCGACAACATCCGCATCGAGGTCGAACTGCCGAAAGCTCTCGAGGAGCGGGATCGCGAAGGCGTCGATCGCGCCGTTCACCGCTGCCTCATCCACAACACCCTGATGAACCCGCCAAAGGTGGAGATCGCGGTGCACGCGCCCGCAGCGGTGTAGCGGATGGGTTCGCCCGTCCCCCGGGACAGTTACTGCAAATAACAAAAGCAGCATCTACTTTCGATCTGCCATCAATAGGAGTCACCCAGGGGGTCGCGTAAAACGCCGGCAAATGCCGGTTCGCTCATGGATTCGAATCAGCCGAGGGCGGACCTCACCCCTGCCCCACTGCCACTCTTGCCGGCTCCGACTCCGCCTGCCCGCGCTTCACGCGGTTCGCGTAGCTCGCCTCGATAAACCGCGCAAACAGCGGGTGCGGCTCCAGCGGCTTCGACTTGAATTCCGGATGGAACTGGCACCCCAGAAAGAACGGGTGCCCCGGAATCTCCACGATCTCCACATACGTCCCGTCCGGCGTCGTCCCCGTAATATTCAGTCCCCCGCCGGTCAGCAGCGCCTCGTATTCGCGATTGAATTCGTAACGGTGACGGTGACGTTCTGAAATTTCCGTCTTCCCGTACGCCTGCGCCGCCAGCGACCCCGGCTCCAGCAGACACGTCCACGCCCCCAGACGCATCGTCCCGCCCATCTCCTCCACGCCCGTCAGCTCGCGCAGCTTATAGATCACCCGATGTGGCGTTGCCGGATCGAACTCGCTCGAATTCGCCCCCTGCAGCCCGCACACATTCCGTGCGTATTCGATGCACGCCGTCTGCATTCCCAGGCAAATCCCGAAATAAGGCACCTGCTGCTCGCGCGCATAACGAATCGCGTTCAGCATCCCTTCGATCCCCCGCTTGCCGAACCCGCCCGGCACCAGGATGCCGTCGAACCCGCGCAGCTGCTCCTCGTACCCCGGCGTCTCCAGCCCCTCGGCCTCAATCCACGTTACGTTGAGTTTCAGGTTGTACTTCAGCGCGCCGTGCACCAGCGCCTCTTTCAGCGATTTGTAACTGTCCTCGTACTCAACATACTTCCCCGCAATCGCAATCGAAACCTCATCCGCCGGGTTGTAGCAGCGCCGCACCAGATCCGACCACTGGCTCAGATCCGGCTCCGCCGTCTCGATCCGCAGATACTTCAGTGCCAGCCGGTCCAGACCCTCCGAAGCAAACATCAGCGGCGCTTCGTAAATCGATTCCACATCCCGCGCCGTGATCACCGCCTGATCCTCGACGTTGCAGAACAGCGCAATCTTGCTCTTCACTTCCCGCGACAAATGCCGGTCCGTCCTGCACAGCAAAATATCCGGCTGAATCCCAATCGACAGCAGTTCCTTCACCGAGTGCTGCGTCGGCTTCGTCTTCAGTTCCTGCGCCGCGCCAATCCACGGCACCAGCGTCACGTGCACAAACACCGTGTTCTCGCGCCCCATCTCCTGACGCACCTGCCGGATCGCCTCCAGAAACGGCAGCGATTCGATATCGCCTACCGTCCCGCCAATCTCCACAATCGTGACATCGCCTTCCGCAGCGACTTTCCGCATCGCGTTCCGAATCTCGTTCGTCACGTGCGGAATCACCTGCACCGTCTTGCCCAGATAATCGCCGCGCCGTTCCTTCAGGATGATCTGCTCGTAGATCCTCCCCGTCGTCCAGTTGTTGTCGCGGCTCAGCTTGGCGTGCGTGAAGCGCTCGTAGTGCCCCAGATCGAGATCCGTCTCCGCGCCGTCATCCGTCACGAATACCTCGCCGTGCTGAAACGGCGACATCGTCCCCGGATCCACGTTCAGATACGGATCGAACTTCATCAGGTTGACTTTGAGGCCACGGCTTTCGAGTAAACACCCAATCGAGGCGGCGGCAAGACCCTTGCCGAGACTGGACACAACTCCGCCGGTCACAAAAATGTACTTCGCAGACATTTTCGCGTCACCTTGTTTGGATTTGTGTGCTGGACGAACCAGGCGGGCACGATCAAGTATCGCAGCATTCCAGGGGGAAGGGAAGAGCTTTCTCCGTGCAAAACTCGACTCCGGTCCAGCGCCTCCGTCCCGGCTTCAGCAAACTCACACCGCTGCCCGCAAACCAAGCAACCTCACGCGCCATCAAGCCCTCGCTACTGCGTCTTGTAGCTCCCCGCTCCCCACGGATAACTCACCGCTGGTGCACACGTCGGATTCTCCGTCGCCTCTTCCTTCGGTGTGTCGAGCGTCGGCTCGCGGTTGATTCCCGCAAACTTTACCGTCGTCGTCCCCGCCACTTGCCCCTGCTCCCCGGTCAGCAGCGGAACCACGATCCGCCCGTCCGGACTCGACCGCGGATGCATCTCGTGCGAATTGCTCCCCGTGCTCGCGACCAGCCTCAATGCGGTGTTCGGCGGAAATCCTCCCCCATCCACCAGCACCAGCCCCCCATCTTTCACGCTCAGGATCACCTGCAGCTTGCAGCCCCTGTCTTCGTTCGCAATGGGGAAGGGAATCGCGCTCGTTTCCGCCGCGCGCTTCCGATCCGAACTCACCAGCGCCACCCGAATCGCCTCTCCCGCCGCTGCCGTGGCCTCAATCTCCACCGGCTGTCCTGGCTTCATCGTGGTCGCGCATGAAGGTGGCGGCGTCATCCCCGGTGCCGCGTTCTGTGCATTCCCCGATCCCGCGGGAGCCGGTGCCGCATTCAAATTCGACGCCGCATCCGCCAGCGCCTGCGCCCCCGGAGTATCGTTGCACACCGCAACGCCCTTCGCGTCAAAGCCGATGCCGCCCATCAGCACCTTCGCCTGCGCGTCCAGCGGCCA
>Ga0335072_10016904_pt1 | contig 10332 bp, 11 predicted proteins | sample Lox_Sample_21_FD_206725 | JGI IMG/M metagenome (GOLD analysis project Ga0335072, IMG submission 206725) | Soil microbial communities from Loxahatchee National Wildlife Refuge, Florida, United States - Lox_Sample_2.1 | ecosystem: Environmental > Terrestrial > Soil > Wetlands | place: USA...
GGCGAGCCCGTTCGGGAGCAGCTGCGCGCGTTCGCCGGTCGTGATCGGCACGCCGCTTGGCGTCCCAGGCGCGCACGCGCCGGGGTCTTCCGAGGCGCTCGAAGGCGGGATGAGCGATGTGGCATCGCCCGCGCTCTGCCCGAGCAGGTTGCCCGCTCCCGCGGGTGGCGGCCGCTCGATCCTCACCGGACCTGACCACAGACCGTCCTCGTAGGGAATCCCCAGCCTCCCGGCGAGCTCCCACCACAGATCGAGCACGCGCGGCAGGCCGTCGATCGGGCCACCGCCCAGGCCGATGTCGCGCTTGTAGGCGATCGCCGAGCGGCTGCCCCACGTGATCCGCAGCGGCGTCTGATACGGCAGGCCGCCCATCGCCGTCGCCGTCGCGAACGTCGTGCCGCCGAGCTCGGCGTAGCTGTCGGGAAAGTCGAGGAGGTTCGTCCCCGAGGACCCGACCACGCCGCTCGTCGGATCGCCCGGGCCGCCGTATTCGGTCGCGCCGACCAGCTGCCCGGTACCCGGCGGGCCGAGCACGATGCCGGCGCCGGGGCCGGCCGCCTGCGATGAGCTGGCCAGCCCTCCGCATTCGTCGCCCTGGCCGAACCCGCTGGTCAGCAGCCCAAGCACCGCGACGCCCACGCCGGCGGCGAGAATCGCCGCGAGGCTCGCCGGCACCACAAGGATCCCGCCACCCCGTCCGTTGATCCGCGTTCTGGCAATGGCGTGCAGCTTAGGCCATCTGACACTAATTAAATCTAATTGAATCTAATTTGTTGCACAGGTGATCGGGAAGCTCGCGTGCACGCCATCGAGCGAGGCGTGGGGGAGCGCCAGGGGCTTGGCTGCGCCGCTAACGTGAAGTGGTCATGCCTCGCATCCTCGACGTTGAACAGGCTCTCCTCCTCCTGGAGCTCGAGCCCCCGTTCGACCAGCGCGCCGTCCAGCTCGCGCGCCGGCGCATGGCCAAGCGCTGGCATCCGGACGTCGCACCAGCGGGACGCCAGTACGAGCATCAGCGTCACCTCCAGGCGATCAACGAGGCCGCAGATCAGCTCGAGCAGCTAGCCGAATCGTCCCGGGGCGGGCGCGTCACGCGCAACGCCGTGAAGGTGTCGGCCGCCGCTGCGCGCAAGGCGCGGGAGGAGGCCGGCCGCCGCGCCTACGAGGCCGAGCAGCGCGAGCGCGCCGCCGCGGAGGAGCGCGCCAAGCACGACCCGTTCGGCTCGCGGGTGCCGGACCACTCGGTCGTCCACCGCTACGCGCGCTGCACTTCTTATCCCGAGTGGGGCGTGGGCACCGTGACCGGCATCTACTTCTCGGGTGACGACGACGACGTTCAGCAGTGGGCTCGGGTGCGGTTCTCGGTCGGGGTCCGTACCGTGCCGGCCGGTTCGCTGCAGTTCGTCGACTTCTCCAAGCCCGATCCGGCCGCCGACCGCGTTCAGCGCTTCATGACCGCCGCCCAGCACGCCCTCGCCGAGGGCGACGCCCAGCTGGCGGCCCAGCGGCTCGTCTACGCGCGCGACGCCGAGCCGAACAATCCGGTCGTGCTCCGGCTCCTGACGAGCGCCTTCTGGCAGGCCGGGAACCTCCCGGCCGCGGCCCGTGCGGTGCGCGACTGGGCGCGCGCGGAGACCGACCGCCCCACGCCCGAGCGCTTCGCCGCCCGCATCTATGAGGACATGGGCGCGATCGATCTCGCCGCCGACGCCGCCGCGCGCGCCGCGGCCCGCGCACCGTCTGACGCCTCGGCCTGGGAGCGGCTCGGCCGCCTTCGGCTCAGGCTGATGGACCGCGCCGGCGCCATCTCCGCCCTCGAGCAGGCCCGGCTGGTGGGGCCGACGGTCGAGGGCCTGCTCGCGCTGGCCCTCGCCTATCACCTCGCCGGCGACGTCGGCGCCGAGGTCTCCGCGGCCGAGGCGGCCACCCGACTGGAGCCGGACTCACAGAGCGCGTGGTCGAGCTATGCCCACGCGCTGGCGCGTACCGATCGCTTGAGCGAATGCCTCGAGGCGTGCGAGCGCGCGCTGGCGCTGGGCGAGAACGCAGAGGTCAGCGACCTGCTGGCGCATGTCCAGGCGGCCCAACCGCGGTCGCTGTCGGAGCGCACCGCGGCGTAGCCGACAGGCGCCCAAGTTCAACATCGTGGTAACACCTGGCCGCATCGCGGCTGAGAGATTCCGCGCGCCGACCGCCGGGGGCCCGCCGGTGATCTCGAACGTCGAGGAGGACCGATGCTGCGCAAACGCACCCTGGCCGTTGCTGTGGCGATCATCGCCGCCGGTCTAGCCGCCGTCATCGTGCAAGCGGCCGCCGCCCATGGGCGCGGCCGCCCGTATCGTGACCATCACGGGGCGTTTTACGGAGCCACGGCCACGCCGATCCAGCACCTGGTCGTGATCATCGGCGAGAACATCTCGTTCGATCACTACTTCGGGACCTACCCTCACGCCGCGAACACCGACGGCCAGCCGTTCCACGCCGCGCCCGGGACGCCGGCGGTCGACGGGCTGCTCCCGGCGACGAGCCCGTCGCTGCCGCCGGCGCTCAGGCATTCGACCAACCTGCTCACGAGCAATCCCAACCTCGACCAGCCCCAACGCCTCGACTCGAGCCCGGAGGGGTTGCCCGGCGATGCCGGCGGCCAGAGCACGTGCGATAACGACAACAACTACGAGCCCGAGCAAACGGCGTTCGACGGCGGGAAGATGGACCTGTTCGTGCAGAACACGTCAGCCAGCACCGGCACGTCTGACTTCGGGGGGCCGTGCGAGGCCTCGACGGTGATGGATTACTACGACGGCAACTCCGTCACGGCGCTGTGGAACTACGCCCAGCACTACGCGATGAGCGACAACTCGTACGGCACGACGTTCGGCGGCACGACCCTCGGTCACATCAACGTCGTCTCGGGCGACACCGGCGGCGTCGACATGGCCCACACCTTCGGCAAGCTCTCGATCTCCACGCCGAGCTCACCGAACGGCGTGCTGACGCCCGACGGCTTGGGCGGCTACTCGCTGACCAAGAACGCCGACCCGTACTGGGACGACTGCGCCACCGGGGCGTCGGTGGCGATGTCGGGCACGAACATCGGCGATGAGCTGAACGCGGCCGGAATCTCGTGGGGCTACTTCAAGGGAGGCTTCCGGCCCACGACGACGTACGCCCAGGCGACCGGCGGCGCTCCGCTGACGAACGAGAGCGACTACGTGCCCGACAAGTTCGCGAACGCGACCTTCTATCAGTCCGTCCCGAACGCGACCGAGGGCGGCTTGTGCAACGCCGACCATGCCATTGGTTCGGCTCTCGGAGAGACGGGCCAGTTCGGCTACAACAACGACTACAGCGACCACCAGGAGCCGTTCCAGTACTACGCCTCGACGGCCAACCCGCACCACCTGACGGTCCCGACCGGCCCCAACGGCCAGGACACGCTCGCCGGACTGAAGGAGATCGGTCACGACACGCAGAGCCAAGTGAACGGCGTGTGGCAGTTCAACACGCCCAACCACCAGTACGACATGACCGACTTCGATCAGCTGGTGGCCGCCATCGCGCGCGGCGAGCTGCCGCCATCGGCGCTGCCGGCGGTCAGCTTCCTAAAGGCCTCGACCTACGAGACGGGTCACGCCGCCGATTCGGATCCGGCCGACGAGCAACAGTTCGTCACCCGCGAGATCGACGCGCTCGAGCGCACTCCCGACTGGGCCCACACCGCGGTGGTCCTGATCTGGGACGACTCCGACGGCTGGTATGACCACGCCTTCAGCGGCGTCACCAATCCGTCGCTGTCCCCCGCCGACAACCTGACGAACACCGTCACCACCGGAGGCAGCTCGGGCCAGTGCGGGACCGAGCCATCGGGCTCTGAGCCGCTCGGCGATGAGCAGGGGCGCTGCGGCTTCGGCCCCCGGCTTCCGCTACTGGTGATCTCGCCGTATGCGCGACACAACTACGTCGATCACAACCTCTCCGACCAGTCCTCGATCACCAACCTGATCGAGTACAACTGGCGCCTGCCAGGGATTCCCGGGTCGTATGACCAGGCGCTCGCGACGACCGACCGCCGGGAGGGGATCCCGTTCGACCTCGCGGCCATGTTCGATTTCCGGGGTCCGACGAACACGCCGCTGTTCCTGAACCCGGACACGGGGCAGCCTGAACCGTGGTGGGCGCGCTAGACGCGGGCGGATCGACCCGGCTCGGGCCGAGCTAGGCGATCGAGCCCTCGCGCCCGCACACCGGGCACGACTCGCCCGCGGCCAGCGGACGGCCGCCGCAGCCCGGGCAGTTCTCGACCGGCTCGAGCACGCCGAGCAGCTCCCCCACCCGGCACACCAGCAGGCGCTCCTCCTCGACCTCGATCCACACCCCGGCGGAGGCCGGGAACACGACGTGGTCGCCGGGACGAACGGGCATCGCGATCCCCACGTGGTCCCACCAGTCCAGACCGGGACCGACCGCGAGCACGATCCCGTGCTGGGGCGGGGGCTCCTCGGAGCCCGGCGGCACGATCAGGCCGGAGCGGCGCACGCGATCGGGATCGAGCTCCTTGATCACGACGCGGTCGAACAGGGGTCTCAACTGCTGGCGCATGCCGCACTGATCATAGGGGCGAGAGCACTCGTGACCCGTTCGTGATCAAGAGCCGGCGCCGGGAAGGATCGACTGCGCGGACGCGCTCCGCGCCAACGGAAGCGTCCGCCCGAGCTCATAGGGTGGGTGGGTGCGCCTGATCGTCGCCCGCTGCGAGGTCCGCTACCAGGGGCGCCTGAACGCGCTCCTCCCCGAAGCGCTCCGGCTGATCATCGTCAAGGCCGATGGATCGGTGCTGATCCACGCCGACGCCGGCGGCTACAAGCCGCTCAACTGGATGACGCCGCCGACCGTGATCGACGAGATCGATACGCCGCCCACCCGGATCATCGTGCGCAAGCGCGGCCAGGCGGATGGCGACCGCCTCGAGATTGACGTAGTCGAGGTCCTCTCCGATGTGACCCACGACATGGGCCCACCCGACGAAGACGCCGCACTTGCCAAGGACGGCGTCGAGGCGCATCTCCAGGAACTGCTGGCCGACCGGCCGGCGTGGTGCGGCGATGGGCTTCGGCTGGTCCGCCGCGAGTGGCCGACCGACATCGGCCCGGTCGACCTGATGTGCCGCGACGCCGACGACGCGTGGGTGGCGGTCGAGATCAAGCGGGTGGCCGGGATCGAGGCCGTGGAGCAGCTCACGCGATATCTCGAGCGAATCCGGCTCGATCCGGCCTTCACCTCCTGCCGCGGGATCCTGGCCGCCCAGGTCATCAAGCCTCAGGCGCGCGTGCTGGCCACGGCCCGCGACATCGGCTGCGTCGAGGTCGACCTCGCGATTCTGCGAGGCGAGCGCGAGCCGGACCTGAGATTGTTCGCGGCGTGAGCGCCGACCACGGGGCCGAGGTGCTGAGCGAGCGCCGGGGCCGCATCCTGATCATCACCCTGAACCGCCCCGACCAGCGCAACGCGGTCAACGCGGCGGTCGCGCAGGGCGTCGCGGCCGCGCTCGAGGAGCTGGACGATGACTCCGAGCTATCGCTCGGCGTACTGACCGGCGCCGGCAAGGGGTTCTGCTCGGGCATGGACCTGAAGGCGTTCCGGGCCGGCGAGCCTTCCCGCGTCTCGGGTCGCGGCTTCGGCGGGATCGTCGAGCGCCCGCCCGTCAAGCCGTTGATCGCCGCGGTCGAGGGATTCGCGGTCGCCGGCGGCCTCGAGGTGGCGCTCGCCTGCGACCTGATCGTGGCCGCGCGCGGCGCCCGTCTGGGCATTCCCGAGGTCAAGCGCTCGCTCGTCGCCGCCGGCGGCGCGCTACTGCGCCTCCCGCGCACCCTCCCGCGCAACGTGGCCATGGAGCTGGCGCTGACCGGCGAGCTGATCGACGCCGAACGGGCCTACGAGCTCGGCCTGGTCAACCGGCTGGCCGAGCCCGGGGCAGCCCTCGAGGTGGCCCTGGAGCTTGCCGAGACGATCGCCGCCAACGGCCCGCTGGCCCTCGCCGCGACCAAGCGGATCATGGTCGAGTCGGTCGACTGGCCCGAGGCCGAGTTCTTTGCCCGGCAGCGCAAGATCAACGACCCGGTGCGTGAGTCCGAGGACGCGCGGGAGGGCGCCACCGCGTTCGCCGAGCGGCGCGACCCGGTGTGGAAGGGCCGATAGCTAGGCCAGCCAGGACGGATCGGACCCCATCAGCGTCGCCACCACCGACCGCGACCCGCCGCGGTCGCGGTGCTCGCACAGGTAGATGCCCTGCCAGGTGCCGAGCGCGAGCCGGCCCTGCGTCACCGGCAGCGTCAGCGATGGTCCGAGCAGCGAGGCCTTGATGTGCGCCGGCATGTCGTCTGAGCCCTCCAGCGTGTGCGTCCAGTAGGGCGCGTCCTCGGGCACGATCTGGTTGAAATACGCCTCGAAGTCGCGCCGGACATCGGGCGAGGCGTTCTCGTTCAGGGCCAGCGACGCCGAGGTGTGCTGGATCAGCAGGTGCAGCAGGCCAACCGAGATGTCGGCCAGCTCGGGCAGCGCGCCGAGCACCTCGCGCGTGACGAGATGAAACCCGCGCGGGCGCGCGTCCAGGGTGATCTCGCGTTGAACCCACATCAGAGCTCGGGGATTCGGGCTACCCGCATGTCCACGCGCGAACCGCGGAACGGAACGCCCTCGGCCTCCAGCAGCCTCCGCTGCCGCTTCCCCTTGGCCAGCGATCCGTCCGCGCGCACCACCCGCTGCCACGGGATCGCCGGGTCGTCATTGTCATGCAGGACCGCGCCGGCGACGCGCGGCGACCCCGGCGAGACATCCCCATACGTGCGCACGAAGCCGACCGGGATGGCGCGCACCCGGCCCAGGATCTGCGCGGACCGCTGGTCAGCTGCAGTCAGGGCAATCCCCGCGCAGCGTGACCTCGTGGTCGGTGGTGCGGAACCCCAGCCGCGTGGAAAGCTGATCGATCGAGCGCTCGAGGGCGGGATCGTCGAAGGGCACGAGCTTGCCGCACTGATCGCACAGCAGGTGATGGTGGTGATGCTCGCCGGCCGGATCGGCGGTCTCGTAGCGGGCGATCCCGTCGCCGACGTCGACGCGGTTCACGAGGTCGTGGGCATGCAGGAGCTCGAGCGTCCGGTAGATGCTGGCGCGGCCGACCGATCGCTCGCCGCGCCGTCCGCGACGCAGCGCGTCTTCGATCTCGAGCGCGCTCAGGGCACAGTCGTGGCGACCCAGCAGGTCGATCAGCTTGTCGCGCGCCGCCCCGCGATGGTGGCCGGCGCGCTGGAGCACGGTCCGAGCATGCTCACCCCACCCCGTGTCCGTTTGCGTCATCGGCACCTCGCGAAGCTTATTGGGCTTTGTCGGCGGCGCCTGCGGCGGCGCCTCGGTCGTGGTCATGTCGCGGCCGGTGGACATGGCGGTTCGACAACTCTAGAGTGAGAATCGGTCTCATTCTCTGTTAGAATAGCGTGCCGTGAAGCGAATCCGCCGAGCGTCAACGCTGCCGTTACTCGTGTCGATCGCCGCCGGCCTGGCGATGGCCGGATGCGGCGCGACCGCCTCCGGGGCGCCGACCCCCAAGGCCGGCCAGATCCTCGCGGTCGGCGCGGAGAACGAATACGCCAACGTGATCTCCCAGATCGGGGGGCGCTACGTGGCGGTCGGCGCGATCGAGAGCAACCCGAACACCGACCCGCACACCTTCGAGGCCAGCCCGAGCGTCGCCCACGAGGTTTCGACCGCGCGCCTGATCGTGCAGAACGGGGTCGGCTACGACACGTTCATGAACAAGATCGAGGCGGCGTCCCCGAGCTCCTCGCGCAGGATCATCGACGTCCAGACGCTGCTCGGGCTGCCGGATTCAACGCCGAACCCGCATCTGTGGTACATGCCCCGCACGATGCCCGCGGTGGCGCAGGAGCTGGTCGAGGACCTCTCGGCGATGCAGCCGGCTCACGCCGCGTACTTCGCGGCCAACGCGAAGAAGTTCGACGCCTCGCTTCAGCCGTGGTACGCCGCCCTGAAGGCATTCGCCACCGAGTACCCGCACACCCCCGTGGCGACCACCGAGCCGGTCGGCGACTACATGCTCCAGGCGGCGGGGACAGTAAACCTGACCCCGTTCACGTTCCAGGCCGACATCATGAACGGGGTTGACCCCTCAGCGCAGGACGTGACCTTGCAGAACGGGCTGTTCTCGGGGCACAAGGTCAAGGTGTTCCTCTACAACCAGCAGGTCACGGACTCGTTCACGGGGTCGCTCCTGACCAAGGCCCACCAGGACCGGATCCCGGTGGTCGGGGTGTACGAGACGATGCCCGTCCCCGGCTACGACTACCAGTCGTGGATGCTGGCCGAGGTGCAGGCGCTGCAGAAGGCGGTCGCCCACGGGGTCTCGACCGAAAGACTCCAGTGAGCGCCGAGCTGCTCGCAACCGAACCAGCCGCGACGGCCCCCGAGGCGCTCAGCGTCGACGGGGTCACGGTGCGGCTGGGCGGACGGACCGTGCTCGACGACGTGAGCTTCTCGGTCCGCGCCGGCGAGTTCACCGGCCTGATCGGATCCAATGGTGCCGGCAAGACCACGCTGTTCCGCGTGATCCTCGGTCTCCAGCCACCGCTCTCCGGACACGTCCGGGTCGGCGACGGCCGGCGCGGCGGGGCCGACGTCGGCTACGTCCCGCAGAAATTCCTGCTCGACCCCGACATGCCGCTGCGCGGTCGCGACCTGATCGCGCTCGGGCTCGACGGGCACCGGCTGGGGGTGCCTCTCCCCTCGCGGGCCCGCCGGGCCCGCGTCGACGAGATGCTCGACGCGGTCGACGCGTGTGCGTTCGCCGATGACCGGGTTGGCCAGCTGTCGGGGGGCGAGCAGCAGCGGATCCTGATCGCCCACGCCCTGATCAGCCGCCCCCGGCTGCTGCTCCTCGATGAGCCCCTCGCCAACCTGGACCTCCGCGCCGCCCAGGAGGCGGTCCGGCTGCTCTCCCGGATCGCCTCCGAGCAACGGATCGCGGTCCTCATCTCCGCCCACGAGATGAACCCGCTGCTGCCCGTGATGGATCGGATCGTCTACCTCGCGGCGGGTCGCGCCGCCAGCGGGTCGGTCGACGAGGTCGTGCGCTCGGAGGTCCTGACCGAGCTCTACGGCCACCACGTCGACGTGCTCCGCGTCCACGGGCGGGTGATCGTCGTCGGCGGCAGGGGGCACGACGAGCACGTCGTGCCCGAGCTCACGGGCGGAGCACCGGGCTCGGTCGAGATCGTCAAGTAGCGGGCCCCGGCGGGCGGACCGAGGTTGCAGTCGATCATGCACCAGGTGCTCAGAGCGATCGTCGAGCCCGGCTTCTTCGGTAACTCGTCGGTGCAGCTGGCCGCCGCGGTGGGTGCCGTGGTGGCGATCGTCGCGAGCTCCGTGGGCGTGTTCACCGTGATCCGTGGCCAGTCGTTCGCCGGCGAGGCTCTCGGCGACCTCGGCGCCACCGGGGGCTCGAGCGCCTACCTCGTCGGGATCGCACCCCTGTGGGGGTTCCTGGCCATCGCGGTCGCCGGCGCGAGCGTCATGGAGCTGATCGGGATCCAGCGCGCCCGCGGCCGCGACCTCGCCACCGGGATCGTGCTCGGCGCCGGCTTCGGCCTGGCCGCCCTGCTCCTGTACCTCGGCACGATCTATGACAACACGACCGGCGCCACCGTGACCATCCTGTTCGGGTCGCCGTTCACGCTCTCGAGCTCGGTGCTGCCCCTCGTCGCGGTCTTCGGGGGCCTCGCGCTGGGGATCGTCCTGGTTCTCTACCGGCCGCTCCTGCTGGTGTCGGTGAGCCCCGACCTCGCCTCGGCCCGCCGGCTTCCGGTCCGGCTGATCGGCGCGCTCTACCTGCTCGCGATGGCGCTCGCGGTGGCGCTGTCGGCGCTGACGATCGGGGCCATCCTGTCCACGGCGCTGCTCGTCGGCCCGGCGGCCACGGCCCTTCAGCTCACCCGCCGCCCCGGGCGCGCGATCGCGACGGCGGCCGCGGTCGGCATCGGCGCGATGTGGCTCGGGATCCTGCTCGCCTATGACAGCGACGACTGGTCGTCGTCCCACCACGCGTGGCCTGTCAGCTTCTTCGTCGTCGCGCTCGTCCTGCTGGCTTACATCGCCTCGCGAAGTCTCTCGACGCGCGCGCGGGGGCGGTGAGCCGTGTTCTCCGGTTTCATGGTCAACGCCTGGATCGTGGCCACGATCGTCGCCATCGTGGGCGGGACGGTCGGGTTCTTCGTCGTCCTGCGCGGCTCGGCGTTCGTGGCCCACGCGGTCCCCAACGGCTCG
>Ga0335072_10016907_pt1 | contig 10330 bp, 20 predicted proteins | sample Lox_Sample_21_FD_206725 | JGI IMG/M metagenome (GOLD analysis project Ga0335072, IMG submission 206725) | Soil microbial communities from Loxahatchee National Wildlife Refuge, Florida, United States - Lox_Sample_2.1 | ecosystem: Environmental > Terrestrial > Soil > Wetlands | place: USA...
GGCTCCATGGCAGGCGAAGGAGCGGCCACCTGCGAGGCACTGCGAATAATGGCGTCATGTTTAAGGCAAAAATGGACTACTCCGTAGGTATCGACGCCGCAATCATCGCAAGTCAGAGGCTCACTCAGCTTCTTGGTGTCGGTCATGGTGCCTCCCGCCTTTCTCAGACTATCGGCAGAATGTTGATTTTTATATTCGGCTCAAATGCCTGCGGCGGATTATTGGCCGTCCTCGATTGACTCGCGTAGAAGGTACATCCACACGCATCGCAGCGACTATACGCAGACGAATCGTAGAAGTCGTGACCGCAATTCGGGCAGATGAAGTGATTGATTTTGCTCATTTCCTCTTTCCTCCTTCCCGTGCGGGGCGGGGCGCTCGGTCGCGGGTTCATTTCTACAGCCACAAGCCCCGCACGGTCCATATCCCGACTGATGTTTGCAAACGAGACAGAAGCACCAGTGCAGCCCTGCCTCTCTCAATAAGCTGTCCAACTTTTCCAAAGTATCCCGGCACTTGTCGCTCATCAGTGCTCCTGTCCGTTTTCAGATTCCGAAACTGCCTCCTTGATGATGGAGTCTAATTCAGTGGCGCAGACCAGGCGCATCGCGTCCCAGCTTACCTCGGGGGTCGAATCCATCCGCAGATATACGTTTCCTTTGCGCCACTTGTCTCTCAACTCCCTCAGCTTGGCGAGAAGGGATAGGGGCGCGGCTTGCTGCTTGGAGCGGAGGGCAATGATTTTTTCCGCCCAATGCCGATGCATTTCTCGGATGCATTCGCCTTCACTCGAAAGGGTCTTTTCGTCCAGGCATGAGCAAGACCAGTCCCATGCCCACGCACCTTCCATGCGAAATCCGTAATGGACGTTGTGCTCTGCGAAAATATTGCAGACCTGCTGCTCCGTCAGTTCATTGTCCATGGTGCTTGCCTCCCTCACTCTTTTCTGCCAAACACTCATCGCATTCGCACGGATGCTTGAGAATTTGCCCGTAGTGAATCAGTTCGAGTTTCTCTTCCTGCATGTGAACGAAGTGCGCCTTTCCGCATCGTCGGCAGTAGTATATTATTTCACCCTGCACGTTTCTTTCCTCCTGATGCTCCGATCTCGCGGCGGGTGAGAGGGCGCAACTCACTGAGCGAAACAAAGTATTCTCCACAATAGCCGCAAACAACCGCAGCGCGTTTCTCTATTTTCACGATTTGCACGTATTCACCGATTGGGGCACCAACTTTGACAATCTGCCCCCTGCGAAACTTTGGCTTTTTGATATTCCCCATGTCTGAAGCTAGGAGATTCTTCAGGCTACGCATGAGCTGAGTGCCTCTTCGTTGGCGCCCGATGGGTCTATCCGACCCAGTATGATCTTTGCCGCTGCCGTATCTCGATGCATCCTGCAGCCGCATTCGCAGTTGTGCTCTCGCTCGGACAACGGCTTTTTCTTGATGATTCCGCACTCCGGGCATGTCTGACTCGTATACGAGCAGTCTACTTCAATGAATCGTCTACCAGCTTCTTCCGCTTTGTAGGCGAGCATTTGAAGAAAACGAGCCCAGGATGCGTCCTGCACCTGCTTAGCGAAGATAGTTCGCGCCAAGCCCTTGATGTTTAGTTTTTCTACAGCGATGGTCCCGTACTTCTGAATCAACTTTGTAGATTCCTTATGCAGAAAATCTGATCTACGATTCGCAATTTGTTCGTGGACTTTGCGAAGCAACTGTACCGCACGATGACGATGATGTGAGCCCTTCTTACGGCGTGCCACGCGGCGAGCGGCGCGGCGAACCTCGGCCTGAGCACTCTGGTATATGCGAGGATTGGCAATAAACGACCCATCCGACAGGGCCGCGAAATTCTCGATCCCCATGTCGATGCCTACAGCGGAGAGGGACTCGGGCAAATGCTCGGGCATGTATTCGACCGCAAGACAGGCATACCAGTTTTGCCCAGTACGCTTGACTGTGAGCGATTTGATGATCGCTCTTTCGGGAATCGCACGGCTGAGACGTAACTTGATTGCGCCAATTTTGGAAATCTGCAAATACCGACCGGCCAGTTTGAATCCGCGATTATTGAATGCAAACGAGTCAAAGCGATCACGACTTTTGAAGCGCGGGAAGCCGGGTTTCTGTCCAGCCTTAACGCGACGAAAGAAACTCTGAAATGCTAAGTCCAACTTGGCGACCACCCGCTGCAAAACGTGCCCGTAGATGTCGCGGTATTCGGGAAATTCAGCTCGTACCTGGGTGATCTGTCGTTTTTGCTCGTAATATCCGATCCGGTGCATCCGACGCTGTTCCAGAGCGCAGTTGTAAAGAAAGCGGCAAAGGTCGAGCGTATGCTGTAGCACGGCGGCCTGCTTGCGTGTGGGCACCATCCGATATTTGAAGGTCTTAATCATGCGTCCTTCCGCGATTCCCAATTTCCCGCCACGCGCACCACACCTAGCAATCTTCTCCATGAGCGAAGCACAGGACGATTGTCTTGCCCTTGAACTCAACCGCCCATTTCGCCACTTCCTTGCACATTTTGATTTGGCAGAGAGCGGGAAGATGACTGTCTTTGTAGCGCCAGGAGCCGAAAGTTTTCACGCGACCGGTATGCCCTTGGACTGACTCCCAGCGGTACTCCTTGGAGCCATTTTTCGAGTCGCTCATCTCCCTTCCTCCTTCCTGCCCGCGAGGGTCAGGAGTTCGCAACCTCCAACAAAATATCTGCGTGGCACGGCTGATCGAGCGGGCACCAGCAGGCCAAATCTTTTCCTCGTAGTGCGCGCTTTGCTTCTTCTCTTGGGCCGTACGGAAAGAGCTTTATCCAATCGCCGAAATCCTTGCAAGCAACGTGGAATGGGCCATCGGGCATATCTTTCAGCTTGTCAGGATTCCAAATTCCGTCAACCGCCATTCGGTAGCATCGCAAGCTGAAATCCCGGCCAGCGAATCTTTGAGCGTGCCAGAAAGGATTTCCCCATATTGTCGGACGACCCACGTAAATTGCCCCGACTGGCATTTTCCATCCGCGCACTCTCTGCCTTTGAATGCGATGTGGTACGTCGCTCATCTCTCAACTCCTCGGCGTGTTCCTCGACGCAACTTCTTTTTCGGCCTCTGCTCGTTCCCATCCGAGATTGACCAGAAATTCAACTTGATCCGGTAGCGGTGCCTCTTCCTGCGGTGGTCCAAGGTATGAGGAAACGAATTGGATGGCCGTATGCTTGTCGAGAGCGCCTCTCATCCCATTGCGGGTGTCATGCCACTTCCAGGGACGATACATCTTGTCATTTGGGAAGATGTCGAGCTTCCCTTCAACGCGGAAATGGTAGGGCGTGAATTCCTGCACGTCGTAGCCCTTCTTGCGAATCGCTTCAATGGCCTTTTCCACTTGCGATCCTCAACTCCGCCCATTTCCCGGCGCAGAGCTTGTTGAAGTTTTCGATGTTCCTCAACTTGCTTTCCTTGCGCATAGTGGACAACTCGGATTAGTGATGCTGCGCTTCAAATGCCAACGAACATGAAGAGAATGAACTGTGGGAGTACACCGACCACGTGGCAGGGAACCTGTCGGTGTAGTGAGCGCGTCTTTTAGCTTCCATCCGTGATTGATCCTAGCGTAGAGGCTACCCTTCCCTAGGCCCATTTTTCTTTCCCAATCACGGATCTGCATTGTCCTGCCGCGCCACGAGAGCATTCTATTCACGCACCGATTCGCCTGTTGTTGCGCTGGCGTGGCCCATCGACAGTTTCCTGGCTGGTAGTTTCCGTTCTGGTCGGGAAATCGGTCAATTGTATGTCCTAGCGGCCGCGGTCCCATGTCGGCCAGGAACGCAAGAAAAAATCTCCATCTTTTACAGACGGTTATTCCCCGAGCACCATAGCGCGGATAATCAGAAGCCGTCTTGCAAAGGCATCGCCGCATCATGCAGTACCACGATTGATAGGTCGGTGTCTTCGACATCCCGTGCGTCCTAGCTGGCACTATTCCTCCAATCTTTATGGGGCTGGTCACGCGGGGGCGTGAGTGGGAGATTCCAGCCCCTGTAGTGTGTTGGACAGAATATACGCCCAAGCCGGAATTCCTGTCAACCACGAAATTATTCTATTTTGCCACTTGACGCCACAAAAGGGTTCTGGCAGTATTCCGGCATGGACAAGGAAACCTCAGTCAAGATTCCACGCACTTGGTACGAGAAAATCGCGGCGCAAGCGAAGAAAGAAGGCCGCACGATCAAAGGACAGCTCGCCAAGATTTTCGAGGGTCACTTCAATGGAGCCCAAAAGCCATGACCCCCGAAGCCTCCATCCCCTGCTCCCGCTGCGATGGTCGGCGCTTCGTCTATTCCGTCTGGTTCAGCGCGATGATGCCGTGCTCGCACTGCTATGGGACCGGGCGCGAGGTTCACGACGGCGGTCCACGCGGCTGGCATCTTCTTTGGGTCGTCGTTCTCATTCTCGGGGCGCTGGCCTTCATTACTTTTGTGGGGCCGGAAGCGGGGAGGCCGTGATGCTGCTCGACCGAATCTGCCTCGACTGCGGACACCCGGTTTCTTTCCACAGCTCACAGGGTTGCGCGGTTGAGAACGACGACCTTTCTATCGCGGCGCCGGGAACATCGTGCGGCTGCACAGCCTGGGAAGTTATCTCCGGCGAGCGAGCGGTCGAGCTGATTGCGGAAACGAATCGCAACGCGCAGCGTCAGCCCCGCTTCATCCACGAACCTGAAAGCTACAAGGGCAAGCCGCTCAAGGAATGGACCGAGGAAGATTACGCGAAGTTCGATGCGGCACGCCTGGAAGCTCTGGCACCGCAATCCTGAAAGGAGATCAGCCGATGAGCGACAACGGCACGGCAGTCGTAACGCAGGAAACGCCGCTTGAGAAGCGCAATCGCCTATTCCGCGATTTCTTCGAGGGTGCCATCGAGCAAGTCGAAGCCTCGCCGGACCAGGCCGGGAAAATCACCGAAGTCCTGAAAGGCGAAATCTCGAAGCGCGACGAACTGGTGGACGCGATCTCGGATGTCGAAGTCTTGACCGAGGCGCTCAAGCAGAAGGAAAAGCAACTTGCCGATTCGCGCAAGCAATTGGAGAAGAGCGTCTATTTTCTGCGCGAGAACATCCGGGCGCAAATGGTCGATTTGGGCCTCCGTCGCGTGGATGGATTCGTTCACAAGATTTGGATTCGGGACGGCGACGATTCGATTGAGGTCGAGAATATCGAATTACTCCCCCCCGAGTTCATCACTTGGAGTCCTGTGCCGGACAAAAATGCCATCGCCCGAGCGCTGGCCGAAGGGAAGGTTGTGCCGGGGGCGCGCTTGAAGAAAGGCGAAAAGATTTTGACGATTCGGTGAACTAAGACTCACTGTGTGACAAAAGGAGGAAGGGCATGGAAATCAGTGAAATTCGCAAGGAGAAGCTGAGCGTAACTCCAGTCGGAGAACTTGAAGCGAACCTAGCTGAGATGGCCGCAGAAATCCTCGGCTACAGCGCAGTCGAGGCAAAGCGTGAGGCCGAGTATGTTCAGGCAATGCCGAAGTTGAAATCGGCTTTGGCGAACCTGGAAATTGAAATCCTCAACCCAAATGATGTTGCGCGCTATAAAATGGAAAAGCGCCACGCTGCGGAGTGCCGCCTTTTGACGGAACGCAGCGAGCGCGAACCTCAACTCTTTTGGCAGGAACGAGAGATTGCGAAGTACCGCAAGCCAATCCCCGATTTCGTTCTCAACAAGGCCATCCAGATCAAGAAGGAAATTCCTGAATGCACGCTCAACATCGAGGAACTGGATGAAAATCCAGACCCGTTCCTCTTGGTCAAGATAGGCTATTCGGAAGAGTATTACGTCGAAGTCTGGTCCGAGCCGAGATTCGAGCGGCGATAGTTTCGCGCAGCACGCGAAAGACCCTGAGTATGGCGTGGAAGTTCACGACCTGACCAGAAACCGGGAATCGGCTAGTGGAAACGGTTTGGCCTCCGCCGGGATTACACGCGATAGGGTCCGCTGGCGGCGTAACAGCGGCACGCTCAGGGTTCTAAATTTCAAAAGGAGGAAACACGCATGGCAACGACAACGCAGTTAGCACCGCGAGGTGTCATTGAACTTTTGCAGGAGAACCAGAAGAAGGTCCGGGCGCGACTGCCGGAAGGAATCGACGCGACGAAGTTCCTGTACGGCATTTCCACGGCGGTGGATAAAAACCCGGCATTGCTCCGCTGCAAGCCAGAGAGCGTCCTAGCCGCGGCCTACGAAGCGGCCGAAGTCGGCTGCGATCTCAGCCCGTCGCTCGCTCTTGGCTGGCTCATTCCCTACGGCGCGGATTGCCAATTTCAGCCGAGCTATCGCTTCTTCGTGCAGCGCGCATATCAAACTGGCGACGTGGCGGCATTCTTCGCCGAGATTGTCTACGCATCTGACAAGTTCGAGCGGCAGTACGCACCGAAACGGAATCTCTTCCACGCTCCCGGCGACGGACCGCGAACCTTGGAAAGAGCCATCGGTGCCTATGCCCTCATCGAATTCCGCGACGGAACCATCGATTGGGAATGGTGCGACCGGGATTTAATCGAGCGCCATCGCAAACATTCAAAGCAGCCCGATTCGATGATGTGGACGAAGTTTGGCGAAGAGGGCTGGCGGAAAACAGCAATCCGGTTGCTTGCGAAGCGCATCCCGCTCAAGAGCCGCGGTCTAGAGGATTTGGTCCGTGCGGTCAACAAGGATTCAGAGGCGGAACTGGACATCCCCGCCGCTGGCGCGGTCGAAGTCGAGAAGGATGCCCCCGTCCTCGCAATGCCCTCCATCGTCTCCTATACGGTCGGCGAGGAGTGGACCGAGGTGAACGGCAACGTGGTCAAGATTGCCGGGGCACTCTCCCGCATGGGCGGCAGGCCTGTCGGCAAGGGATGGCAAATCCCGGTCAGCTTCACCGACGACCTTGTTGCGCTGTGCGAATCGCAGAAGATCCCGCTTACCGAGATTCAGGTCGAGGCAGAGCGGCCAACCGTAGCGACGGCGGCGCCGGAGCCGAGCGCCGAGCCTCAAGCTGCCCCAGTTGCCCAGCCTGAGGCCGCAGAAGCGCCCAAATCGGCTCCCAAGGCCAAATCCGAGCCGCCAGCCAAGGCCCCTCAGCGAATCAGCAAATCTCAGGAAGAAGCGCTCTACAATGCCGCTGGTTCCGGGGGTGCTAACTCCTTCGCCGAGCAGCGAGCCTACATCCTCAAGACCATCGCCCGGTACGGATTCAAGTCCATCCTCGACGTGACCGTGGATAAGTTGGAAGCGATAAAGAACGAGCTTGAGCAGGGCGGCTTTCCGGAGGACGCGGCTAGGTAACATTTCCCCCTCGACCGAGACGACGGGGAGCGCGAGGGGCGGTGCTTTCCCCCGGCCGCCCTTCGTGGAAATAGTGAGGCGCAATGCCGTGGGACCGAAAGCGGTATCCAGCGAATTGGGAGGAAGTCGTCGCACAGGTTCGCAAGCGCTCCGGCAATCGCTGCGAATGCACCGGAGAATGCGGCCTCCACAAGACGACGCCGGGCCCAAGGCGATGCGTTGAAGTAAACGGCGCACCAGCGAAGTGGGCGAATGGCAGCGTTATCCTCACGACGGCGCACCTGTGCGAATGCGACCCCTTGTGCGGAAACCTTGAGCACTTGAAGCACATGTGCCAAAGGTGCCACCTTCGCATTGATGTGAAGCTCCACAAGCGGCACAGGCGGGAGCGGAAGGAACGGGAGACAGGACAGAAGAGATTGAGCAACGAATTCTGAAAGGATGCGCATGAAATCCAAGACTCCATTCGTTTACCAGGTCAGCGACAAGATGTCACGTGGACTATATTCAAGGAATGTCCTGGCCTGGAAATCGCGTTGCCCTGGATTGATTCTGCAATCGCCGATGGAAACGGAGCTTTCACTGAGCGGTGTCGATGATTTCTTGAGCGATGTGGAAAGTCGGTTTGTCCATATCGTTCACAAAAACTCATCCTGCATTCTACTTACGTTCGTGGATTTCTACGATGCACGCTTGATCTGTGGAGCGCTGTCTGGTTTGCCGATTGATTGGGAATGCAAGACAGCGCAGGAAGTTTACCTGCAGGTCGCAAAAGTTGACACTACCGCAAGGAAACTATTGGCCGCAATCTGTTCTTTTGATGAGAAAAGATTGGATCCGGAAAGGTCTGCGGAGATGGCCAGGAACCACGAGAAGAGAATGGAAGAGTGGCGCAAGGGCGCACCGAAAGGAGCACCATGAAAGGCAAGCGAGGACCGAGGCCCGAACCAAAGAAAGACCGCTTCTCCTTCCGTGTCGTCACCGATTCCGTCAAGAACGTGTTTTCCTTCGCGGACACGCACTTCGGAGCACCGTATTGGATTCAGATTGAGGAGACGGAGCCGGAACTGATTCAAGAGTAAATCGCAGGTAATCGCATAGGAGGAACGAATTGAGAGAAACATATCCGTTACAGTGGCCTTCGGGACAACCCCGGACGCCAATCAGAGAAAGAGAGTTTCGCAAGGCGTGGAAGAAAACCGAGCGCCAAGCGATTGAGCAACTCGAAACCGAGCTGAAAAGGTTCAAGGTCTTGATGTCCTCTGTGGTGCTCACACGTAAGGACCCTACAGACATTCTCAGCGCACCGGACCCTTCAATCTGCGTTTGGTTTTCGCGTTCAAAAGACGACGATTACGCATGGCAAGCGGCTCTTGAAATTGCGAATCCCGCTCCGACACTTGATGAAATCGGGGCAGCATTCCGCCGTCTGTCAGCCAAACATCACCCGGACAGCATTCAGCGCGGCAGCGGAGGGGACCTAGAGATATTTTTTGCTCTTGATCGTCACCGCAAAAATGCCATCGCCTTCGTCAATCGCACACTGGGCATCGGAGGAGAGTTTGCCATTTCCTGCGATAAATTCTCGGAGACCCGCTGGAACATACTGGCCGCAGCACACACGATTCATTCTTTCCGCCAGATGGAGCGTGACGGAACGTCGCGAATTCTCGAACAGGCGATGGAGGGATTCCGTCCCGCGCTGAAGGAGGGCGTCAATGTCGCTACCACTGCTTGAGGGAGAAATCGAATCGCCCGAGAGCGCGATGCTCCGCGAGATTCAAAAGGCTACGCTTCGGGCCCAGCAAGATGCGGAGAAGGCGCTGGCCGAAATCCAGCAGCTCACGGCCATCGTTGGAAGGCTCGTCCACGGACTCCGCGCAGCGGCATCTGGCGAGTCTCCCATCGTCTCGGGCACCGAGCAACCAGGTTCCCTTTGGGAGTCGCGCATTGCAAAGGCTGGCGGTCCCGAGGCACGAATCCTGCAAACGCTCGTGGACGGCGGAGGGCAGATGACGCTCACGCAGATTCGGACGGCTGCGCGGACGTTCAACAATACGAGTACCTACCTCAACCGACTGCTCGCAAAGAACTGGGTGCAAAAGCTCGGAAACGGAATGTGGGCGCTGAAAGGCTGACATCCAGATGAGAACCCCTCGGCCCGAGACAAAGCCACCGAAGGCGAAACCGAAATCCCGCGACGCCCTCCTCCGCCAAATCGCAGCGGTGGCGAAGAGGAAGGGAATTCCATGTACGATAACTCCCGAGGATTTGAAGTGAGCGTTTTTATCCTCCAGGCCGACGCTCGGCGCATTCCCCTGCGCGATGAATGCGTGCAATGTGTGGTCACATCGCCGCCGTATTGGGGATTGCGCAAATATGCCGGCGAGCAGGGCGCGGAACCATTCGGGCTTGAACCCACCATCCAGGGCTATTTGCAAACCACCATCGAAGTGCTGCGCGAGGTCCGCCGCGTGCTGCGGCCGGATGGCGTGGTGTTTTGGAACATCGGAGATAGCTACTGCGCAAATGGAAAAGGAGGTCGGGACACAGAAATGAGAAGCCGAGGCAAGAATATGCCGAGGGGCTCGTCCCGATGGGGAGGGGGGAACTCCGAAGATCCTACGCTCAAGGCGAAAGATTTATGCCTGGTTCCCGAGCGTGTGGCGCTGGGCGCGCAAGCAGACGGTTGGTGGGTGCGCTCACACATCATCTGGGCCAAAACGCAGCCAATGCCTGAGAGCATATCTGACAGGCCAACTCGAGCCCATGAATCCATTTGGATGCTCACGAAGTCGGAGCGATATTTTTGGGACTCGGATGCAGTCGCAGAACCCTGCAGCGAAAACACTCACATGAGAATTTCTCAAGACTTGGCAAATCAAGTCGAGTCATTCCGCGCCGCCGGAGGTAACAAAACGAACGGTCCAATGAAAGCCGTCATCAAGGGCAGTACTCGCAAACTGGCAGAGGCAGGCAGCGGAATTGCCGCGAATAAA
>Ga0335072_10016908_pt1 | contig 10329 bp, 7 predicted proteins | sample Lox_Sample_21_FD_206725 | JGI IMG/M metagenome (GOLD analysis project Ga0335072, IMG submission 206725) | Soil microbial communities from Loxahatchee National Wildlife Refuge, Florida, United States - Lox_Sample_2.1 | ecosystem: Environmental > Terrestrial > Soil > Wetlands | place: USA: Florida...
CCTGGGCCTGGCGGATCTGCTCGGTGGCGGACAGGTCCGCGTCGTCGCGGTCCAGGATTTCCCTGACCACCGATTCCGGGGAGGCCTGCTGGTAGGGCTTATGGCCGGGTGGGGCGGTGTTCCCGGTGACGATGTGCGCGGTGTTGGACTCCCGCCCCCGGGTCAGCCCGACATACAGGGACCGGCGGGACAAGGTGCCGGTGACCAGCAGGTGGGCGGTGTCCACGGTGCGGCCCTGCCCGACGTGGGTGTTGCCCGCGTAGTCCAGCTCGGCGCTGCCCGCCAGGTACGCGCGGGGAACCAGGAACGGCCGGGTCCAGGTCCCGCCGGGTTCCCGGCGGCGGACCTGGGCGTGCGGCCCGTGCCAGCCGGTGATCTGCAGCGTGTCGCGGTTGGTCAGCTCCCGGCCGCCCGCGTTGATCGTGGTGTTGAGCCGGGCCCGGATCAGGTCGCCGGTACCGGCCTGGTTGCCGTCGGCCAGCGCAGCGTGCGGCCGGTGGACGGTGCCGAGCTGGATCAGCTTGGCCTGGACCCGGCGGGACAGCTCGGCGGCCTCGCTGTTGGACCCGGCCAGCAGCAGGACATTCTTGCCGCGCAGGTGATCGGCCAGCCACATCGAGGCGGCGCGGTCCATCGCCGCGTCCCGGTCAGCGCCGCGCATCCTCCCACGCCGGTCATAGGCCGCGTAGGCGGTGAAATCCCCGGCCCGCAGCCGCACCGACGCGCCGGCCTCCCAGGCCGCGCCGAACCGGCGGACCTCACCCAGCTCCGCGCACGGGACCTCGCGGGCCAGCAGCCGGAACATCCCGCCGGCCTCGACCGCGCCAAGCTGCTCGGTGTCGCCGACCAGGATCAGCCGCGCCCCCGCTTGCCGGGCGGCCTCCTGCACCATCGCGAGGTCGGTCGTGGCGAGCTGGCTGGCTTCATCCAGGACCAGCACGTCGTCCTGATGCAGGGGGACGGGCCGGCGCAGCTCGTCGGAGCCTTCGATTTTGCCGAGGAACTGCGCGATGTTGTACGACTCGGCCAGCCCCTCGTTCTGCAGGACGCGGGCCGCGCTGGTGGCCGTGGCCAGCCCGATCACCCGCCGGCCGGTGAACGAGGTCCACAGCCGGGCGAATTCGGCCATGGTGTGGCTCTTGCCCGCCCCGGCCGCCGCGACCAGCGCGGTCGTCGTCGTGGTCGCGGTCAGCATCGTGATCACGGCGTCGCGCTGCCCGGCGCTCAGCCCGGTGCGCCCGGCGGCCGCGCGGGCCTGCTCGTGACCGACGAGCTGCGGCACGGGCCGTGCGGCCGCGGCGAGGATCTGCTGTTCGGTGTCCAGGTGGGCCAGCGTGCAGTACCGCTCCTCGTGCGGCGGCCGGTAAATGCTGCCCCCGTCCGAGACCCGGATACCCAGGCTGGTCACGTCGGTCAGGTCCGGCGCGGTGACCTGGACGACCTCGGTCCCGGCCCGGCCGCAGACGGCCAGCCCGGCCACCTCGGCCACCAGCGCCTCGGCATCCGTGCCCGGCGGCAGCACCGGCAGCGCCCGGTGTACCTCGAACCGGAGCTGCGCCATCGACCACACCGCATGATGCTGCTGCACCTCGGCCACGGCGATCCGTGCGGCTTTGCGCTTGGCCGCATCGTCCAGCACCGCCGGTGCACGCCCATCGCGCGCGGCGGCGAACCGGGCGACCTCCTGGTGCACGGCCGACAGGGCCTGCACTTCCCGCCGTACCGTTTGTGCTTCCCAGGCGGCCAGCCGCTGCGCCTCGTTTGGCTCGGCCGTGCCGGCCTGCCCGGCGACGGTGCGGCGGGCCTCGGCTTTGGTGCGCCGGGTGTTCTGCGCTGCCTGCTGGCCGAGCAGCCAGACCGTCCGCCTGGACGGCGGCCTGCCGTGCATCTTCTGGTACTGGCTGATCAGGGCTTTCAGTTCCGGGGTCAGGGCCCGGGACCGGGAGCTGAACAGGTCCATCACGTCCTGGCTGACCCCGCCGACCTCAGCGCCATTGCCGTCCGGCCGCGGCACCATGGCGTAGCCCAGCGCGGACAGCCTGGTCTCCACGATCCGGTCGGTCACCGGGGCGACCGCGAGCCGCTGGTGGTGCAGGCTGCGGGAGTCCAGCGTGCGCCACTTCTGGTCAGCCTTATCGGCGCGCTGGACCCGGTTCCAGATGGCAATGTGCACGTGCAGGTGCGGGTCGCCGTCGCGGCTGATGTGGTGCAGGAACACGCTGGCGACCAGGCCGTCCCCGTCCCGCCACTCCCCCGTCCGCGAGGAATGGTGGCCGGTGCGGGTGTAGGTGGCGTGGCGTTCCAGCCAGGCCACAGCCTCCCGCGCCGCGTCCATGAGCGCGGCCTCGATCTCATCGGCGCGCGCGTCCAGCGCGGCGGCATGGTCCTCGTCCCCATGTTCACGGGCCTGGCGGGCCGCGACCCGGTAAGAGGCGTGCAGCACCGACACGCTCTTGACCACGTCGACGGTCAGGTCGAAGTACGGCACCTGATGAGGGTCGCTGCCGCGTTCGGCCGCGCGGATCTCGGCTAGCTCGGTCGCGCTGGCGTACGGATGGGCGGCCCGGTAGGCCGTCACCGCAGCCTCTTCCCGCTCCTCCGCCGCCCGGGACTGGCGGCGGTTGACCAGGAGTTCTCCGCCGGACCCGATGTTGTGCTGGTACAGCCGGGCGATCACGGCCGGGTCCACCTGCCCGGTCAGCCCGAGCGCCGCAGCACCTTTGCCGGCCCACTGGCCGGGCGGCTCCCCGGCCGCGGTGTAGTAGGACATCGCACCGGCGCAGCCTGCGGCGTGCTGGCCCGCGGTCAGGTAGGCCACATCGTGACCTGCATGGATCGTCGTGATCGCGGTCACGGCCGGTCACCCCGACGGGCCTTGCCGCAAGCATCTGTCGCTGATGCCTGTCTAGGATCGCTTTCGACCACGCACGGACGGTAAGCGGATCCTGCGCACGTTTTGCGGATTTGGCTCGGCGCTCGCCTGGCCAACGGGAGGGCTGGGCCAGTCGTCGTAAATGATCATGAAACCGGTTTGGGTTACTGTGGCGGCACGCCCCGCTGTCGGGTTTCTAGCCCGGGAGGTACGTGCCGAGATGACTGCGCTATCCGCCTCGGCGGCCGCCGCTACATCCGGGAACCGTCTGGTCCGCCAGGACCAGGAGGACTCGGCCTACGCGGGCCGCTGGGTGCCTGCAGCCAACGAGGGCGGACCTGACGGTGAACTCACCAGATCATCCAAGACCACACGACCGGCAAACCCGACTCACACGCCGGCTTGCTCACGCTGGTCGTCGCCCGGCACCCGGATGGCAGGCCAGGGCGTCCGGCTGCTATCGGCCAGCGGGCCGGAGGCCGCTGCTTGCAGCGCTCGGCGGACTCAGCGCGGCCTCAGTCGACCGACCGCACTATTTTGTACCAACTTTGCTCGCCGCATCCGCCGGTGCGGCGGCCAGCCGGGAGGCCCAGCCGCAGGGCCGGACCAGCGTGTCCCGGTTGACCTCATACCGCGGCGCGAGTTCCGGCAATGCGGCGCTGGCCCGCGCCCGCTCTCACAGCATGCGGACGACCCGCGTCCGCAGATCAGCCGCGGTACCCAGTCCCGGGATCCGCCGACCGCGGCTGTGGCGCCGCTCACTGCCCGAGGCGCCAGCGCGATCCGACGTACGATGCCGCTACACCAGCCCGGGGCAATCCGGGCACAGTAAGGCCCCCTGGACCATCCGCCAAGATCACCCAGGGGGCAAGGCCCCTGAAATGAGGACCCACCATGGAAGCTAGCACGGCAAATACCCAGCACGATAGGGGATCCCCGGTCCCCGAGATCCCGCCCGAAGTGCTGGAAACAGTGGCCCGAGCCTTGGTCGTAGCACTCGTCCCGCCGCCCCGCCAGCCCGCACCGCCCGGCGGCGGGCAAGCCCCGGACTTCTTGACCGCCGCGCAGTTCGCGGCGCGGCTGGGCGTCTCCCGGGAGACGATCCGGCGGCTGGCCGTCGCCGGGGCGCTGCCGCACACGGTGGTGTGCCGCGGCGTCCGGAAGACGACCCGCCGGTTCCCGCGGCGGTTCGCGGATGATTTCGCGGCCAGCGGCCTGGATGTGGCCGATCTGGCCGTCTTCGCTACTCAGTGGCGGGCGCGGGTGACCGCGCTGCCGCGGTGACGGCCCGTCAGCCGCGCTCCGCATTCCCGTTACGCCAGTGCCGTCTGTGGCCGGCTGGCGTGACCGGGCTGCGTGCCGTGGCACCGACCTTGGCCTGTTCTTCCCTGGCCGCGGCGAATCGGCCGAACCCGCCCGGGAGGTCTGCGCGGGATGCCCGGTCCAGCAGCCGTGCCTGGACTACGCGATCAGCCATGCGATCACATCTGGCATCTGGGGCGGCCTGACCGAACGGGACCGCCGCGCACTGCGCTCCCGCCATACAGTCGCTGTCCGGCGGAATCGTGATGCGGCGATCGCGGCCGCGGCCGCCGCCGGGTATTCCAAGGCGGCGATCGGCCGGGCGTTCGGCCTGGCCGGTACGTCGGTGAGCCGGGTCCTGTCCCGCAATGCGGACTGGCGGGGACAGTCATGAGCCGGACCGGATCCGAGCCCAGCCAGCGGCTGCACACATGCGTTCGCCGCCAGGCCGGGACCGGACGGGTTCCCGGGTCGGTGCTGATCGGCGTGGCGGCGTGGCTGCTGGCGCTGATCGGCGGCGGGGCGTTGTTCGTCTCGTTCAGCGCCCAGTATTCCTATATTCTCGCCGTCCGCCGCCAGGACGCGGCCAGCGCGATCGAGGCGCTGCTCCTGGATCTGCTGATGATCGTGTTCACGCTCCTCGCGCTCGGCCTGTCGCGGGCGGGCCAGTCCGCCCGGACCGAACGGGCCCTCGTCCTGGCCTGCGCGGCCGCATCCGCCTTCATGAACGTGTCAGCCGCCAGCCTGGCCAGCCCCCGGTCGGTCGCCGCATACGCGATCGCGCCCGTCGTGCTGGCCGTCGTCGTGGACCGGGTTGTGGCGGTAATCCGCCGTCACGTCTTGGCCGATGCGGAACCCTCAGCCTGGACAACCCTGGGCTGCGCCGCGGCGGCTGCGGTCAGGATCGCCGGGCTGATGCTGCTGTACTGTCTGCGGTTCGCCCTGGCCGCGCCCGAGACCGCCCGGGGCCTGCGCCGGATGGTGCTGAACGCCACTCCGCTGCCTGCACTCCCCCAAGCGCCCGTGCCGGAGACGGCCGGACCGCCCTGTACCAAAAAAGCCATGTTGCTCGCCTTGTACCGTGTCCACCCGGACTACGGGGACCGCCGCAAAGCCAGCCAGGTCGCCGCCAGCCTGGCCCCGAGGGCCGGGCTGCAAGCAGGGACCGCCCGCACCTACCTCTACGCCGAACTGGACGGCGGGAAATCATGACCACGGCCCCGCCCGCTGACCCCTCACCCCGTGCCCTGAGCGAGAGCCTGGCCGCCCTGGCCGGCCAGCTCGCCGACCTCCGCGGTCAGGTTTGCGCGATCAAACGAACGGCTGGATCAGGCCGGGCTCCGCGCCGACCTGAACCTGGCCGCCCGGTTCGAGGATCTGGCCCAGACTGTCACCGACGCCCTCGACACCGCCGCTCCTCGCGGGCCGACCGCGCCGTATTGGATCGGCCTGGACCGCGACACTTACCATGCGCGGCTGGCCGACCTGCGCCAGTGGGCCGACGCCGTGCTCCGCCAGCACTACGGCGGCTACGAGTTGCGGGACTGCTGGCCCCGCCACATCCATGTCGTCTGGGAACGGTCCACCCTAGCCGCCGAACGGCACCGTACTTACAGCGGGACACGTCCCGACCTGGCCCGGGCCCTCGAGTTCCACGACCGCTGGCTGCCAGACACCATGCGGCGCATCGCGGACATCACCCGCACCTGCATGCCGAGATGCGTCATGCTCCCCAGTCCCGTCGACTGGCCTGCTCGTCCGGGACACCGCTAATGCCTGCGCCGCGTAGGATCCCATACCCGACGCTCCTTCCCCTCCGGAGGGCGATGCAGTGCCATCGCGGGGCAGCGGACGGCCCAGCCGGAAATGCGGTTGAGGCGCTGGGCTCGGCTACGCGTCCGGGGTTACGTAGCTGCCGCGCCCATGCACGGTAACGACCTTGCCTCGCTCGCGCAGCAGCGCGATAGCGCGCCGTACCGTAACGCGGGCGACGCCGTACTGGATGGCGAGCTCGGCTTCGCTGGGCAGCCGGGTGTCAGGGGTGAGCCGCCCGGCTTCGATGTCAGCTTCGATGTCGGCGGCGACCTGGACGGTTACCGGCGTGGCAGAATCATGCCTGATTCGGTCGGCTCGGTCATCCAGCGACATGACGATCATGCTAGAACGCCTATGACCTGCGAAGACGCTTGACTACATTCTAAGACTTTCTAGAACGTCTTAAGACGACTGGCGTTGATGGCAGAGCTACGCTACCCCGGACCTAGGCAGGATCGCATGACTCATCTCCCCACCCCCGAGGCCGTCGCCGGGATTACTGCCTTTCTCTCGGCACACCTGTGCTGGTCGGCGTTCTGGGACAAGCAGGAGGGAGTATGGCGCGTGGCCGAGGACGACCCCGACTCTGACCTGTACGCCGAAAGCCCTGATGCCAATGCGGTCATCGCCTATATGAAGGCACACGGGCTCCACGAGCCGCACTGATACATCACGCGTGCGGCGGGGGCCTGGACTGAAGGTGCCCATAGTCCTGCGCAGCGCACCAGCCCATTAGCTTTACGGGTCGGCAGGGTTCGCCGCCATAGATGGCGCCGAGCTTCCGCGGCGAACTTCGGGACGCCTGCTGAGGCAAGGCGCCCGAGCAGGTCCTCGATGCTCATGCGGGAGCGGAGTAGCTGCGTGCCTGGTCACGTAGGGCAGCGACGGTGTGTCCTGGGTAGAGGTCGAGCTGGTCGAGGAGGAAGTCGTCCGGGTGGACGATCATGATGTCGTATGCCGCTGTCGATGCGTCCGGGAAGTCGCCAATGTTGAACGTGACGAGGACCGCGGCGTCGCTGCGGACGGCTGCGGCCAGCACATGCCTGTCCTTCGGGTCGCATGTCATCGTGTCCACGATGTTCTGGTATCCGCGGACCTCGGCGTCGGGGAAGGCCCGGCGCATCTCGCCGATGCGGTATTTGACCGCATCAGCCGCCAGGCCTCGGTCCGCCAGAACCCGTTCGAGTTCATCCAGGATTTCGGCGGACCATAGCGGTCGGTAGGTACCCGCCTCTGCAAGCCGCAGCAGCGAGTCGCACAGGTAGGCGCCGTACAGGGTGCAGGTATCGAGGAACGCCGGGAACATCGCCATCGGCGGCTGTTACCGGGTCCGGACCGGCGGGCCGTTGGTGGCGTCATACAAGCCTGCTGCTTGTCCTTGTTGCGCCATCCGGTCAAGGGCTTCCCGCCGCTCGCGGCGCATGCTGCCCTGATAGGCGAGGAGGTCGGCGAGCATGACGCGGCGGTGCCTGCCCCGCTGCTCATACGGGATCTCGCCATCTTCGAGCAGCCGTACCAGCGTAGGCCGGGAGATACCGAGCAGCTCGGCAGCCTCCTGGGTCGTCAGGAGCGCGTTCTGCGGAATGACCGTCACACCCTGCCCCTGCGCCATCGCCGTTGCCACCTGGACCAGGGCACCGAACACCGGCCCTGGCACCTCGATGCGGTGGCCGTCGGCTCCGACGAGGGCCGGCTGAGGCTCGGGAACGGCTACCCCGCGCTGCGCCAGCTCAGCTACGAAGTCAACGACCTCGGCCAGCTGCGCTCCCTCGAGGAGGTATGTCGTAGCCTCCCCGCTCGCCGCTCGCGTGCTCATTTCCGGCTCCCCTTTGCTCCCGCCCTTCTCTCAGGATATCTCTAAACGAAAAAAACGTAAACGTCGGCCCGGGCGAGCATGCCGCCTGCAGGAGCTGGTCCTAGTCCTGGGACGTGGGTCCGGCGGTGAGCCGCGCGAGGTAGGCGGCAGCGCGCCGGTCGACCTCGGGGACGGGGTCGGCGTAGTGCCGCAGCGTGGTCGCGCCGCCGCCGCTGGGGCCGAGACGGGCGGCGGTGTTGCAGAGGTCGAAGCCGCCGGCGAGAAGCTGGCTGGCCGTGTAGTGCCGCCCGCCCTTGATGTCGAGCTTCACCCCGGCGGCGGCCGCGGCCTCGGCGACCTTGTGCGTGGCCCAGTCCGGGTTCCACGGCCCGGAGTGGGCCGGTTCGTTGGAGAACAGGTAGGCGTCATCGCGCAGCTCGACGCCGACGGTAGCCAGCTCGGTCCGGATCTCGTCCAAGTGGGCCGCGATCAGCGTGCAGGTATCCGGGTCGATGGCGAGCCAGCGATCCTGGTGGGTCTTGGTGTCCTTGCGGACGCGCTGGCCGCCGCGGACGACGTAGTTGAAGGCGATGTGGATCAGGCCCCGGTCCAGGTCTACGTCGCGGATCTGCAGGCCGCAGAGCTCGCCGCGGCGCACGCCGGTGACCACCACTAGCCACAGGTACAGGCCCAGGGCGGCGCTACGACCCCGGGCCTCGGCGATCACCTTGGCCACGTCATCGGGAGAAGTGGCCGGGATGGGCCGGCGGATTGCGGTCGGGGGCTTGGCTGACCTGGTGGGGTTGCGGTCAGTCCACTCCCACCGCTGCGCCGCGGCGAACGCGCCGGACAGGATGCTGTGGATGCCGCGGATCGTGCTGGCCTTCATCGGGTGACAGACGTGGGGCCGACACCCGGCGCGGCGGCAGTCGTGACCGGGTCCGGCCCGCTTCCGCGTGCCAGGCAGCACGGGGGCGGCGGTCCCGGCCACGATCGGGCTCTGGCCCCGGCGGGCGAGGATCAGGCCGTCGGCGGTGAGCGTCTCGAAGGCGCGCCGGATGACGCCTGTCCCGATGTCCTGCAGGGCGCTCAGCTCGGTGATCGAGGGCAGCTCGTCGCCGGGGGCGAGACTGCCGGACCGGATCGCTTCTGAGAGCGTCTCGGTGACCTGCTGCCAAGCTGGCCGACGGTCGCGCGGGTTGAGAACCAGGACCGGGACGTTGCGGTGCTCGGTGAACGGCCTGCCGGTGCAGGACAGGTCGCCGCAGCGCTTCAGCCGCGCGTACAGCTGGTCGAGGATAGGACCGCGGACTTTCCGCACCTCCAGGTGCCCGAGGGCGGGCTTGATGGTGCGGCGGATGAACCCCCTCGTTGGTCTGCCGCGTGGACACGTCCCACTCCGCGATTGCCGTGTACTCGTCGAGCAGCTTCGCGACGGTGGCGTTGGACTCGGGCGTGCGGCCTTCGGATGCTTCCTTGAGCAGCCTGCCGAGCTCGATGTGGGCCTGCTGCTCGGTCTTGGCGGTGGCCTTGAGGCGGATCGCGCGCCGGGTGAGCGGGTCGGTCCCGGCGTACACGGAAACCCGGAACGATCCGCTCGGTAGTTGCTCTATGTAGCCTTTGGCAACTCTGGGCATAGCAACAGGGTAACTCCGCTCGAGGACATCCGTCCCACGAGTCGTCCCACGAAGGTGGTCCCGATGAGGGCTTACCCCCTCTGACCTGGAGCCGGTGAGCGGATTCGAACCGCTGGCCTGCCGTTTACAAGACGGCTGCTCTGCCTGCTGAGCTACACCGGCGGGCTCGCTGCATGGTAGCCCACGCGGGCCCGGAACCGCATATCACGGTGCTGAGCCCGGCGTCACTGGGCGCGGATCGCGGCTACCTCGTACAGGGCGATGGCGGTGGCCACGCCGGCGTTCAGGGACTCGGTGGAGGCGGCGATGGGGATGCGGACCAGGACGTCGCAGGCCTGGGCCACGATCCGGGACAGGCCGCGGCCCTCGGAGCCGGTGACCAGGACCAGCGGGGCGGTGGCCAGGTCCAGGTCGCGGATCGTCTCCTCACCGGCCGCGTCCAGGCCGGCCACGAAGACCCCGGCGTCGCGGTAGGACTGCAGGGTGCGGGTCAGGTTGGCGGCCCGGGCGACCGGGAGGCGGGCCAGGGCGCCCGCCGAGGCCTTCCACGCGCCCGCCGTGACGCCCGCGCCGCGGCGGGCGGGCACGACCACGCCGTGGGCCCCGAAGGCTGCCGCCGAGCGGACGATGGCGCCCAGGTTGCGGGGATCGGTGACGCCGTCCAGGGCGGCGATGAGCGGCAGCTGGCCGGCGTCGGCGGCCCGGGCCAGTAGGTCATCGGGGTGCATGTAGTCGTAGGGGCGCACGCGCAGGGCCAGGCCCTGGTGCAGTGCGCCGCCGCTAAGCCGGTCCAGTTCGGCGGCGCCGGCCTCGAGGACCGGGACGCCGCGGTCGGCGGCCAGCTTGATGGACTCCTCGATCCGCTCGTCGCGAGCCACCCGGGACCCGACGTACAGGACGGCGGCGGG
>Ga0335072_10016909_pt1 | contig 10329 bp, 9 predicted proteins | sample Lox_Sample_21_FD_206725 | JGI IMG/M metagenome (GOLD analysis project Ga0335072, IMG submission 206725) | Soil microbial communities from Loxahatchee National Wildlife Refuge, Florida, United States - Lox_Sample_2.1 | ecosystem: Environmental > Terrestrial > Soil > Wetlands | place: USA: Florida...
AGATCGCCCTGTACAACGCCGCCGGCACCGTCAACCTGATCGCCGACCTGCAGGGCTACTTCATGAGCTGAGCTCCACCAGGCGATTGCCTGGGGAACGGCTTTGGGGCCGCTGTGCGCCTGGGCGGCGTGCCCCGGCGTTTGCGGGTGCCGGGATTACTCCCGGCACCCGCTGCCAAGGTCAGCTGCCGGTTTGCAGCAGCTGACTGGAGCCGGCGGAGTTGGCCTGGGCGATGGTCGCCGTGGCCGAGCTGCCGTCGATGTCTACCGTCCAGGACTGGACCTGGCCGGCGGAGGTGACGTCGATCAGGCCGGTGCCCCCGTCGATCTGGGTGGCCTGCAGCGTGTTGAGCGTGCTGCCGGCGTTCCAGCCCGCGTCGGCAGGGGTGCCCGGGTCGACGGTGACCTGGCTGTAGGACAAGGTCGCGGTGGCGTTGGTGCTGGCGAACGTGTTTATGTTGAAGCCGCCCGGAACCTCGTTGGTCAGGCCGGTCAGCTCCCACAGGTAAAGGGCGCCGGTCTGGGAGTTCCACAGGTACATGTCGGCGAGGTCCGGGCTGCCGGAAGGGGTCTCGGCGCCGGCCGGGGCCGCGGCGCTGGTGATGGTCCAGTTGCTCCAGTCCATCGTGCCGTCCGGGGTCGGGTTGCTCAGGAGGTAGGGGTTACCGCCGATGGCTGAGTCGAAACCGCCAGGGCCGCCATTGACAAAGTAGGCAAGGAAGCCGCCCAGGGCGGGGTCGTTGTAGACGCCCATCTCGTCCGCCGCGGACCCGTTGTTACCGGAGACGTTGTAGGCATTAGCGAGTTGCAGCGCGTTATCGGGGTTAGGGTTGGTGTCGCCGTTGGCGTCAATGGCGGGGCTGAAGCTGAAGACGCCGTCGACGCTCTCCTCCTGGCTGGCGTTCACGGTGCCATTGCTCTCCCCCGCCAGCAGGAAGGCGACGCCGGTGCTGGGGTCGTAGACCTCGACGGCATTGGAGTCGGGACCGTCGAACTGCCCGATGAGGGCCTGGTCGCCGTCAAAGGAACTGGGGGTGCCGATACCTTGCGGACCATTGGGGGCGATGTCGGTGGCGGAGGTGTTGACCGTGCCGTTGAACGTCCCGTCGCTGCCGTCGCCGGCGGCCAGCCACAGCCCGGGGGCGACGCCGGACGCCGGGCTGCCGATGGTCACCAGGTCGGGAATGTTGTCACCGGTCAGGTCCTGGTCGGCCTCCAGGCCCGGCTGGGCGGCGCCAAAGTCGCAGGTCGCGGCCGAGCTCTCATTGCCGCCGGGACCGGCGGCCGTCACGGTGAGCACGTTGTACCCGCTTGACGGGGTCACCGAGAACGAGGCGGCGTACGGGGAGGTCGTGCCGGCGGCTATGGTCCCCGGGCTCCCGCCGTTCAGCGAGTAGGTGTAGGACAGCGGAACGCTCGCCGGGGTGGTGCTGCCGGGGGTGGTCACGTAGACGGTGGCCGGCTTGCCGATCGTCACGTCGCTGAGCGAGTCACAGGCGGCCGAGTGGCCGCTGTCGGCCCACAGGCTCGGCAGGCTGGGGGCGGCGTCGTCAAACTTGAACGTGCAGGACGCAAGGCGCGAAGGCGGCGAGGCGGGACCATCGATGCCCTCCAGGGTCGCGCGGGCCGTCCAGGTGATGGATACCTCGCCGTCCTTGCTGTACTTGCTGGCGGCGCTGTCCAGCTCAGCCTGGCTGAGCTGGAGGATGACGGACTGTCCCGACTGGTCGTCCAGCTCGCCGCTGGCGAGGGTATCGCGGGGGTGGCCGCTGGCGTAGGCGGCGACGGACACACCGAGGGTCCACCCGCTGGGCGCGCTGCTATCGGTAACGCTCGCCTCGAGGTTGACGAACCCGTCGCCGACTACGGCCCGGCCCGCCGCAGAGCAGCTGCCGCCAGGCGACGTGCTCAGCACGGGGGTGGACGGCGGAGCGTAACTCGATGGAGTGGCGGCCATGGCTGGGGTAGCCAGCATCGCGCCGCAGGTCAACGCGGCCACCGAGAGGCTGCAGGCGAGGCTGAGCAGCCTAAATCGCCCCTTCGCCGATCGTGATTTCATCACGGAAAGTAGCATCCCTTACTGCCGAGGTAAATGATCCGACCGCCGATGCTATACCGAATTGAAGTTGCTTAAGATAAATGATTGACGAGGTAGCCGAAGAAGCGGCTGCAACCTGCCCCGCTATAATCCCCGAAATCTGGCTCTCGTTCCCGCGGAGTTCACCATGAGTGATAGCGTCCCGGCGCGCTAACCTCGATCGCGGCGTCCCGCCGATCGCCGAACGAACTGCCCCGGCAGGCTCTCCTCAGCCGCGAAAATTCCACGCTGGTGAAGCACGGCACCGGCTTGTCCGGGACATGAGGTGGCCTTAGCCCGGCCATCGGGTCCGGGATCTCCTCCTCGGCTGCCAGCCACTTGCTCAAATTTCATGCCGTCCGGGAGCGGCCGCTCAAACAGCGGCTCATACTCGCGTAGCCGCGGCCCGGCGGCGGACGACGGCGCGGGCGCCGGCGGCAGGGCAGCTGGCGACGCCACGGGAATGCCACCGCTCCCCCCGCCTGGCCGTCGGTTCGAGGGTGAACTCGCGCAGCAGCGTGCGCAGCACCACGTCCATCTCCATGTGGGCGAAAGCCGCGCCGATGCAGCGGCGCGCGCCGCCGCCGAACGGGATCCATTCATACGTGCCGGGCCTGGCATGCAGGAACCGGTCCGGGTCGAAGCGCTCCGGGTCGGGAAACAGGTCCGGGTCGCGGTGCACCAGGTAGATGCTGACCCGGACGTGCTGGCCCCGCAGCAGTGTCCAGGGGCCAAGGCGCATGACCGGAACGCGGACCTGGCGGATAACGCGGTCCACGACCGGGCGGGTCCGCTGCACCTCGAAGATCACCGCCTCGCGCAGCGCGTTATGGCCGGTGCCGCATTCGGCCGTGAGGCGGGCCAGGATGTCGGGATGGCGGCGCAGCCGCTCGATCGCCCAGGCCAGTGTGGTGGCTGTGGTCTCGTGCCCGGCGGTGAGCAGGCTGAGCAGCTGGTCGCCGATCTCGCCGCGGGTCACCTCCGTGCCGTCTTCGTACCTGGCCTGCAGCATCAGCGCGAGCACGTCATCCCGGCTGTCGAGGGCCGGGTCCTGTCGGGCCTGCGCGATCAGCCGGTCCACGATCGCCTCGTACTGCGCCCGGTAGGCCTCCGCGAGTTCCCACGGGTTCCACCAGCCGATGCCGCGGCGCGGGACCGGCAGCCGGGCCAGCCGCGAGCCGTTCGCCACCAGCTTCGGCAGCAGGTCCCGCAGCTCGGCCAGGTCATCGCCGGCCGCGCCGAACACCGCGCGAAGGATGGCGTTCAGCGTGATCATCATCATCGACGGCAGGGTCGCGAACTCGGCCCCTTCAGGCCAGGCAGCCATCTCGCGCCGCGTCTCTTCCTCGATGATCGCCTCGTAGGCGCGCAGGCGGCGGCCGTGGAACGGCGGGGACAGCAGTTTGCGCTGCCGTTTGTGGGCATCGCCGCTGAGCGCGAAGAAAGAGTCCGGCCCGAGCAGCCGGCCCAGGTTCATGTCGGAGTTGTCGACAACCTCCTGGTCGGCCGTGAACAGCTGCTTGGCCTGCGCCGGGTCGCTGATCACCACGATCCTGCCGAACACCGGGATGTGCATGGTGAACGCGTCGCCGTAGCGGGCCCGCAGGCGGCGCATCCACGCGCGCGGCGCGGCTATCTCGAGGAGGCCCTGCACGGCGGGCGGCGCCGACGGGCCGTCGGGCAGGTGTCCGGCTTGATCGGCATCCGGGAGTGTCACGGCGGTCATCTGCGCGCTCCTCTGATACTTCTTTTGGCGGGGTGGGGCGGGCGGCATCGCCTAGGAGGAAGAGTCGCCCGCCTGGAATCAGGCGGCCAGGGCGCTGCGGAAGGGTAGCTGGCGCTGCGGCCAGCGCCAGCTTGCAGTGCTTGCTTGGCAGCGCTGAGGGCCGGGGCGGTGACCGCGACCGTCAGGAGCCCAGCCGCCCTGCGCCACGGCAAGCCCATGCCAGTCACCCCATATCTGGAATTTTCCTGGCACGTCCACAAAAGAACGATAAGCCCGAGCCGGTCCGCTCGCCAGGCAAAAGCACCGGCACCCGCGCCGACCTCGGACTACCCACCAGGCAAGGCACCCGGAGCCGGACACGACCGCCTGGCCGGGTCCAGGTGGCGTAACGGCGGGGCATCTGCGGGGAGGTCTAGCCGTTGAGCTCCATCAGGTCGCCCTCGGCGCCGCAGTTGTTCAAACTGGTAGAGAGCATTGTTGCTCGCGTCCGCCGCTGGAGCCGCCGTCGCCCGCAGGACCGGGCCACAGGACGCCGCCGCGGTCGTGCCCCGCCTCGCCGGACTCGATGTCCCCGCCGTCGCGACCGCCGAGGAGACCCAGGCTCGCAGCCTAGTCGCCGCCGACATCTACTGCGCGCTCCCCGACGACGAGCGCGCCACGATCAGCACCGAGATGGGGGCGAACCTCGGCCCGCTATGGTTCGGCCACCCCAGAGAACCCGATGAGGACGCCGCGACCCCGCCTGTCCACACGGCGACGCTGGCCAGCACCCTGACCGAGCGGGGCGACATGGCAATCATGGCGGAGCAAGCCCGGCGAGAGTCCGCAGTCCACGAACCAGTAGAGGCTGCCTTCGCCCGGCGTGGCCTCACACGGAGGCTCCGGCCTGCGCCCGGCCGTGCATCGTCGCGGCTCCAATCTTCTATCCGCTCCCAAGAGCCAATGCCGCCATCGGTCCTTCCCGATCAGGGCGGTTTCCAACATCGGCTCTAGCTGGTGCGCCTACACCTGCTCTTGAGAGGCAGGCGAGGTGCGGGGGGACATGGCCTGTTGCGTTTGCTTTCCGTAGAGCGCAGGGACCTAGGGGCGGGGAGGGGGGCCGGGGGGCGGGCTTTGGGGGTTCCCCGGGGCCGGGAATGAGTGGGCGGGGCCGTAGGCAGGCGATCCTTGCGGAGCAGGGAACGTGTTGTTTTGAGTGTTGTGATCGCCAACCTGGACGGCTCCGGCTCCGTTAATGGTGATGTTCGGCGCGCCTGATAGCCTGCTGAGCTGCGCGTCTATATCGCGTGCCCTGGCCGCCATCGCCGATCTGCGGTGAGAGCGGATGGTGACGGGATTGATCTGGCCAGCCACGTAGATGGTCAGGACGTAGAGCCCGCGTCGCCAGCATGTGACGATCGGCCGACCGCCGAGCAGGACCCCGATGAGAGCGAATATCGCGCCTGTTACGAGCACGGACCACTCAGGAAATGAATGCGCCGGCTCTAGGGTGGCATAGACCGCGTAGGCAACCCCGTACAAGAAAAACGGGATCGCTAGCACAAGCCGGACGATGGCCCATCCCAGCGGCCGGCGCGTGGCGAGCGGATCGACGCTCGCACTGAGGATGTTCTGCCATGGCACCTTACGGGACCCAACGATCAGGCCCTGCTGCCCGATCTGCACATCATCTAGTCGATACTCGCCGAACGCCACTTCAACCCCCGTCTAGAGGCCATGCAGTCCGAAAGTCCAGTAAACCGTTCTAAGGCCACCGTACTATGCGATGGGGCGGTGACCCCGGCTCCGTGTGGACGATTCGGCAGACGGCACGACTTCCTCGCGACGGCCATGCTCGGCCTCGCCGCCAGAGCTCGGCGGGCCAGGGCGCCGCCAGTGATCATCCTGCCTGTATCAACTCGGGTGCCAGCGACCACAAGGCTGCGTGGGTACGGTCATAAGCGGCCACCGCGTCGGGCACGTCAACGTAAAGCACCCCTGCGGGACTGTCGGCCAGCACGATGCCCGGGACGGGGACACGGCTGAAGCGCAGCACGCTGAAGCCACCGCAGCCGCCAGCGACTGACGTCCCGGTGCCTACGGGCAGGATGCGGATTGTCAGGCTGGGGCAGTTGCCGGCCAGGTGCTGCAGGTGGCGGGCCTGTTCCTCCTGGCCGTCGTGGCCGCGCACCGATCGGATGGCCGTCTTCCCCAAGACGACGTCGACCCGCGGGCCCCGATCGCTCAAGACGGCATGCTGGTGGGCCATCGTCGCGGTCGCCACCAGGTCCTCGGACCCCTCGGGCACGCCAGGGTCAGCGGCTGCGATCATCCGGGCGTGCTCCTCGGACTGCAGCAGCTGAGGCACCTGGAGCGGGGCGTAGATCATGATCGCCGTGGCCACGCTCTCGGCGGCCAGGATGTCCTGGTAACCGTTGCTAAGGACGCCGCGGTATCCCTCCCACCAGCCCTGGCTGCGGTCGGCGCCCACGAGCGCGAGCAGTGCCTCCCGCTCGTCCGGACCGGCGTTGTAGGCGTCCAGCAGTCGCGACAGGTCAGCGGGCAGGATGCCGCGCTCGCCGGATTCCACGCGGCTCACTTTCGAGCGGTCGCACCCTACTGCTGAGGCGGCATCCTGCAGGTCCAGCCGGGCAGCCTCGCGATACTCCCGCAGGCAGGCACCAACCAGGCGGGCGTGGATTGACAGCGCGGCACCCATCTACAACTCCTTATTGCTGGTCAGCCCCGTCGCTGATCTCTGTGATCAGGCGGGCGGTGCCTTCCCGGGGACCAGAAGGCACCGCCCGGTGCGCGACCCGGGACTTAGCCGGCATCCCTCATGCCGGCCGTCCGGTGGCCGCGCCGCCGCCCGGCCGGAAGATCAAGGGCCATCTCCCTGCGGTCCCGGCCAGGCGGCAGCTCAGGACTTCTGGTCTTCCGCCTCGGGGAGCGCGAGCAGTGAATGCTGGACACGGTCCCGGAACACCGTCAGCTCGGCTTCCAAGGCGTCCTCTATCGCCTCGCCCTCGGCGAGGATGACGTCGGCGGCAAGCTTCAGCTTCTCCAGGTGAGTCCGCTCTACGGTGATCGGGCTAAGGTCAGGCATCAGGGGAACCTTTCGTTTCGCAAGGGGATGACGGGCTGTTCAGGGCATTCGCCCAGGGCCAGGGAGGGCCGGCCTGCAGGCCGCGCAGGACGGTGGCCAGGTCGCCTTCGGACGGCGGCGCGGCGGAGCTGATGAGGCCGCGCAGCACGGAGCCCATCGGGTGCCCCAGGCCATCGGCTAGCGCCTGCTCCAAGGCGATCCGGGCCAGCGCCCCATTGCCCGACTGCCTGGAAACAAGCGCCAGCAGCCCAGCCGGGGCGGCCCTCAGCCCCGGCGGGGCAATCCGGGCCAGATCGGTCCACAGCCGCTGATGAGCCTGGCAGTAGGCCAGGTCCATCAGCAGCCAGGCCCGCTCCCCGGCCGCCGGGAACATCAGCGCCACGGCCAGCGTGGCCAGGTCTCCCGGGCTGGTGATGCAACTGCCCTCCCGGTAGACGCGAACGGCGGCGGCAACCGTGCGGTGCATCGCAGTGGCATGCCGCCGACGGGGGCGATGCTGGCGGCCAGCGCGTCCGGCTGGCCAGCGCCACGGCCCCGGCCGCTTCACAGGCCGCTACTGCCGGGTGGCCAGCTGGGCTGTAAGGCGTGCCCTCAGGCGGGCAGCACCCGCAGTCGCGGCACAAGCAGCACCAGAACCGACTGCCCTCCACGCGCAGCACCTCATGAAGCTGCAAGCCAGCCGACGCGATGGCCTCGCGTAGCTGGGCCAGCTGGGGAGCGACAAGCCGGTCAGGACCGAACCCGACCACAGCGGCCCCAGTGCACCCGGCGGCGGCTAGCGCCTTCACCGCATCCACGACATGGAGGGCCGCCACCATCAGACTCGGCGGATCACGCAGCTCCCAGCGCATCGTGACCGCGATACGCCCAGACGGCTGGGTCGCACCCATCACCACGAAGTCCCGCTCGCCCGGGCTGAAGCCCAGCAGGTACGGCACCACGTTGACCAGCTGTGCCCGAGTCCGCACCGGAACGGTGACCCGCTCACGGTCCGCCGGATGACGCTCGGCATCAGGGACGGAAGGTCCAGTGCTCATAGCCGCATCAGTGCCGCGTGGACCCTTCTGAGGACCTCTGGGCCGACGGCGACACGTTTCGGAACGTACGGTTTCCACCCCGGCACGGGAGAGTGCGGCTCCTGCGCGCCGGGCACCCGGAGCGGCAGCCCCGATGGGGCGACGGCCCGCACCGTGGAGGCTCCGTCCGGACGGGGATAGTGCATCCGGAACCACACCGCCCGCCCGTGCTTCCCGCCTGACACCCCGCAAGCCTCCGAAAGGGCTAGCAGGACATACAGGCCAGATGCGTCCCGCGACGAGCGCCGGAGATCGCCATCCCAGTCGCTGCCACCGTCCACGATCTCGCCCAGCACGTACTGACCCGGGACATCCAAGAGGCGGGCAGTGAAGGTGCCACCGTCCCTGCCGCTGCGGCTATGGCGGACCGCGTTGCCAGCCAGCTCAGACATCAGAAGCACAATGTCATCTACCATTGGGCAGCCGGCCATGAACTGGTCAACTGCCGCCCGCACGGACTTGAGCTGGTCGGCACGTCCACGAAAGGCATGCTCCCACCAGCCTCCTCCCCGTCGGCCCCCTGCCGACGCTGGCAGCGGGCGTCCTCCCGCAGGCATTTCCTGGACGGTTCCCTGGACCTCGAGGACTATCTGTTCACTCGCAGCTCGCCGCGCGGAATCCACCGACGGTGCGCGGACGGGGCCGCGCTGCGTGCTGGCTGCCATATTTCCCGTCCTCGTTTTTGCTGGGACGGCCGGCGGCCCTGCCGCCAGCCGTAGGCTGTATCAGAGGTGGCTGCGCTGCCCTGCTGGGGATATCGCCTTATCGGCTGGGCGCGTGAATGTCATCGTGCTTGACCGGCCTTCACTTTCGGAAGGGGTAAATGATGACGGTGCGCAAGCCCGGTGGCCTATCGCTGATGACGAAATGTCAAGGCGGCATGTTGCGAGCGTTGCCCCAGAACCCTCAGGCTGTCCATGGAAACCCAACTGGCGATTATTGGGGGTTGCGTGGACTACAGTCCGACCGTCCGGGGACGGCGCCTGATCCGGGAGATCGAACGGCTGCGGCATGATAGTGGCCTTTCAATGGAGGCCGCAGCTAAGCAACTCGGCTGGAGCGTCAGCAAGCTCTACCGGCTGGAGAACGGCCGCTCCAAGGTCAGCACTGACGACCTAGAGGACATGCTCGACCTGTACGGCGTCCGGTCCCCGCGTCGAGAAGCGCTGATCCGGCTAGGCCGTGATGCGCGCCGACGTGGCTGGTGGACCGCCTATAGCGATATCTTCACCGGCAGCTACATCGCCATGGAAGCCGAGGCGTCCAGCATCCGAGTCAATGCGCACGTGATCCCAGGCCTGTTCCAGACGCCCGCCTACGCGGCCGAGGTGATCAAGCGAACCCGCCCCATGATCAGCGCTGAAGAGGCCGAGCGACGTGTGGCCGCGCGTGCTACCCGGCAGGGAGCCCTATTCAACCGGCCGGAGCCGCCGGAGGTCCACGTGATCCTGGACGAGGCGGTGCTGCATCGCCAGGTCGGCGGCCCAGCCCTCATGGCTTCGCAGCTATCCGCGCTGGCCGAGACCGTGACATGGCCCCAGGTCACTATCCAGGTACTTCCCTTCATGTCCGGCGCTAACGCGGGGATGGACGGCCACTTCGTCATCCTCGCGTTCGAGGCCGCCGAGGACCCGCCCGTGGCCTACGTCGAGGGGTTGATGGGCGACGTGTACATCGAGGCAGCCGAGGAGGTGGACCGGTTCAGCCTGGCCTGGACCTACCTGGTCAGCCAGGCCCTCGACCCGGCGGAATCCGCCGCGATGATCCGCTCGATATCGAAGGAGCACTAACAAATGACGACCCCACACGACACTGAGCTGACCGCCCCATGGCGCACATCAAGCCGCAGCACCGGTGGCAACGAATGCGTAGAGGTCGCGCAGACCCAGCGAAACTGCCTTGTGCGCGACTCCACCCAGCCCCACGGCACGCGCCTGGCCCTCGACTCTCACGCATGGGTGGCCTTCACCCACCGCCTCAAGGACAAGATCGCCGTCGACTAGCCCACATGCCAGTTCCCGCCTGTGTCCTAGAGCCTGGCTCGCGAGGCACGACCGGGTAAGGCAGGGACGCCAGCCTGAACAGCCTGGACGTCATGGCCGGGCAAAGCGCGCGCGGTCGCCACGGCCAGGTCGATCGTGTCGAAGCGAGCACAGAATTCCTCGGCCCCAGGGATGCTCACGGCGACCTGCCGGACGAGCCGGAGCCGGTTCAGGCAGCGCATGGACGTCACTCCGCCTTCGATTGCAGGCAGGACGTCCATCGCCACCGCGACTGCCTCCTGGCGGGCGCCCTGCCTCAGCAGCGCGTCCGCCAGGCCAGCGCCGTAGCTGGCCCGGTTGCGCGGACTCAACCGGAAGGCGAGC
>Ga0335072_10016910_pt1 | contig 10328 bp, 9 predicted proteins | sample Lox_Sample_21_FD_206725 | JGI IMG/M metagenome (GOLD analysis project Ga0335072, IMG submission 206725) | Soil microbial communities from Loxahatchee National Wildlife Refuge, Florida, United States - Lox_Sample_2.1 | ecosystem: Environmental > Terrestrial > Soil > Wetlands | place: USA: Florida...
TTGACTGCAACCATCAATCTCGTGCTGCAAGTCTGCCTCTTGCAAATAGGTGAGCTTCAAGTGGTCGAAGCTGTGATTGCCGATGAGGTCGCCATTTTCTTTCAGTTCATCAAGCACTGGCTCGGTGCTGTCAGTGATATGGCTGCATACCAGAAAGAACACCGCATGCGCATGATGCTTACGTAGGATACCGATAATGTGCTCGTCCACGCCGTGGCCGTACGGACCATCATCGAAGGTCAGCACCGCGTATTTGCGCCCCACCAGCCAGTCGCTCACTTCGCGCCATCCGCTGTCGACGGGTTTGATGCTGTTGCCTCCTGGAGCGAGCACGAAAAGCGGTGGAATTGTACGCGCAGCGAGGAGTTCCAGGCTAAACGGGAATACCAGAGCCGCTATGGCGAAAGCGACGCAGAAACGGTAGGCGCGGAGACGCATGGGAATTCCTTTTCATGAGAGGTGTGTGGCCGATAATTCGGCTTTGCCTATTTCCTGTGCCTATCGTAGCAACGCTCCTCAAAGATGTCTTCTGGTGATGCATGGGCAAGCAAGGAGGCTTTTGCTGTGCCGAAGAGTGTTTCTAAATATCTGTCGCTAAAGCCACTTTGCCCGCTTCAGCCACAGATAAATCGTACCCACTACACAAGCCACCAAGCCCATGATCACGGGGTATGCCCATGGCTTGCTGAGTTCCGGCATATGCGTGAAGTTCATGCCGTACCAACTGGTGATCAAGGTTGGCGCGGCAAGCATGGCCGCCCATCCGGCCAGCTTCTTCATCACTTCGTTCTGGCCGAACGTAACCAATGACAAGTTGACGTTGATGGCCGCGGTGAGCATTTCGCGCATGGCGCTGATGGATTCGTTGACGCGGAAGACGTGGTCGTAGATGTCGCGGAAGTAGGCGCGCAGGTCGTCGGGGATGAGGTTGGGATGCAGGCGGACGAGTTGGTTGATGACGTCTTGCATGGGGGCGGCGGCGAGGCGCAGGGTCATCAGGTCGCGCTGCATGTCGTAGAGGCGGCGGACGGTGTCGCGGTTGAGGGTGTCGGCGAAGATGTCTTTTTCCAGCTCCTGCAGTTCTTCGCGGAAGTCGCGCACGATGGGCAGCAGGTTGTCGACGATGTAGTCGAGCACGCCATAGAGGCCGTAGCTGGGGCCGAGGGCGAGCATCTCGGGCGTTTTTTCGCAGGAGCGCCGGGCCGGCGTGTAGGAGAGCGAGGCGCCGTGGCGGACGGTGATGAGGTAGCGTTTGCCCAGGAAGATGTGGGTTTCGCCGAAGGCGATGTGGCCGCTGATCAGCTGGGCGGTCTGCACGACGATGAAGAGCGAGTCGCCGTAGGTTTCGATCTTGGTGCGCTGGTGGGCCTGCTGCGCGTCTTCCACCGCCAGGTCGTGCAGGTCGAATTCCTCCTGCAGTTTCAGCAGTAGCCTGTCGTCGGGTTCGTGCAGGCCAACCCATACGAAGGTATCAGGCTCTTTCAAAATCTCGCTGATGTCGTCGACGCTGATGTCGCGCAGGCGTGTGCCATTGTTCCGATACGCCACGCAGTTCACCACCATGGGGCTATCGGATGAGCTGTTGGCGGAGGAGAGGTCGAGTACGGACATGCGGCGATGATCCTATGCGGCACACGCGCAGGCAATCGGACGATATGGACAGATCAGGCGCTTCTGATGTGTCTAAGCGTCCAGGCCAGCGCCAGCCAGCAAGGTAGGGCGAAAAGTATCCACGGTTGGTTTTGCTGGACGACGCCAGGCAGCAGGTGCATGAGCAGGGCGAGCAACAGCGCGATCAGTTGCAGCAAGAGCGCGCCGTTGGCGAGGCGTGAAGGCGCGATATGGCGACGCGCCTGCCAGGTCGCACGCAGCAGCAGAAAAGCCAGCGGATTGAACAGCAGCAGGTTGGTGTTGGCCCAGGCGGAGTGGTGGGCGGTGAGCGTCCAGAGCACCAGCATCAGCAGCCCGGCGACACCTGCGAAAAGCAGGAAGAGATTGGTGAGTGCGACATAGACCGGCCGCGTGCGGAGCCAGCTAACGACGATCAGCGCGGCGAGCAGCAGTCCGGCGATGCCGAGCGGGATGCGCAAATCGGGCGGCGTGGCGGGCGGTGTGGCGAGACGGTTGGGCGAGAGCAGGGTTTCGCTTTGTACGAGCGGCTGTGTGGCATCGTTTCCGTTGGCGATGGTGACCTTGCGAATGTTGTTCTGCAGTTCTTCCGGCAGAAAGCTTTCCTGCCATGCATTGAGTGGCTGATCGGCGTATGGGCCAAGGCCGAGGTCGAGGATCAGCATCAGCCATGGTTGTGCGCTCATCAGGCGCACGGTTTGCTGCCGGTAGGTCATGCCGCCGGGCAGCTTGGTGAGGCGTGCCTTGATGACGCCGCCCAGCGCGCGGTCGAGTGCGTCGCGAACGCGGGTGGTGCAGTTGTCGACGTAGTAGTCGTAGTTGTAGGTGGCGTTTTCGGGGCGCAGGTTCCAGAACAGGAAGTCGCGCAGGGCGGCGGCTTGTTGTGGCGTGAGGGCCAGCTTTTGCCGGGTGACGGAGCGGCCGGCTTGGGCGTAGAAGTTTTCTTCGTCGGTGGTGGGTTCGGCGTCGATCAGGTAGTGCATCTGGCCACGCGCGAAGTTGAAGAAGAAGTTTTTCTCGTCGAAGTTGAACACGCCGTAGTTGAAGTCCACTGCTTCGCCGCTGGCGGCATCGCGCAGTTCGATGGCGTCGTGGCCGAAGCGTTCCCAGTAGATGTCGCCGGGGCCGTAGGTGATGAGGGAGATTTCCAGCTTTTCGCCGGGGGCGTCGGCGACGCCGGCATGGACGGGGAGGATCGCGCAGCACAGGAGCGCGAGGGCGATGAGGACGAGGCGGCCGGCCTTGGTCATGGGATGGGCGGTCTTTTGCGGGGACGCGTTAGGGTAGCGGATGTGTGTGGCAGACACGGTGGGTTGGGGTGGCGCGTTTCGCGAGGATGGCCCCTCACCCCAACCCTCTCCCCGGAGGGAGAGGGAGTAAGCCGCAGCTAGCGGCGGACTACGCGAAACTGCTGCACGCGCCGATCATCCGCCTGCGTCACGCGGAATTCGAAGTTGCCGATATCGATCTGCTCGCCCACTTCCGGCAGGTGGCCGAACTCGGCGGTGACCATGCCGCCGACGGTGTCGAATTCCTCGTCAGAGAAGGCCGCGCTCACTTCTTCATTGAAATCGGCGATGGGCGTGAGGGCGTCGACGATCCATTCGCCTTCGGCCTGCGGGCGAACCAGGATGGGGTCTTCCTCGTCGTCGTGTTCGTCGTCGATTTCGCCGACGATTTCTTCCAGCACGTCTTCGATGGTGACCAGGCCGGCGACGCCGCCGTATTCGTCCACCACCAGTGCCATGTGGTTGCGGCTGCGGCGGAATTCGGCCAGCAGCACGTTCAGGCGCATGGATTCGGGAATCAGCACGGCCGGGCGCAGGATGGTGCGCAGGTCGAAGTCGTGGCCGTTGCCGAAGGACTTCAGCAGATCCTTGGCAAGCAGGATGCCGAGGATGTCGTCCTTGTCTTCGCCATGCACGGGGAAGCGCGAGTGGCCCGATTCCACCACGGCAGCAAGAATGTCGGGGAGTGGGGAGTCCACGTCGATCATCACGATCTGGACGCGGGGCACCATCACGTCGTCGACGTTGAGCTCGGTGACTCGCAGCGCGCCTTCCAGCATGGGAAGGGTGTCGGCGCCAAGCAGGCCGTTGGCCTGGGCGGTCCGCAACTCGTCGATCAGTTCTTCGCGGTTGCGCGGCTCGCCGGAAAAGAGATGGCCCAGTCGATCCCACCATGTTCGGTGGACCGGGCCGCTGGTACTGCCAGGGTCCTCGTTCATTACTCTTGAGAAAACAGCCCAATCTGGGCGGAGAAATCAGTCTATCGGAAAATCCGTGACAATTCAGAGCCTAGGAAACGTGGACTAGCGCGAACGTCACGGCGCGGTGTGCTGAGCGTTGGGGGCGGCCCTGGTAGCCATCAAGCCGAAGTGCGGATGGTGGCGCGCATAAAGTCGCTGAGCCCCGGCGTTCGCCGGGGCGGCGGGTATTCAAAGTTGGTATGGGTTGGAGATGCCCAGGCCCTTGAGGATGCGGGTTTCCAGCGCCTCCATGCTGGCCGCCTCGGCTTCCTCGATATGGTCGTAGCCGAGCAGATGCAGCACACCGTGCACGGTGAGATGGGCCCAATGGTGCGCCTCCGGCTTGCCTTGTTCGGCCGCCTCGCGGCGCACCACCGGGGCGCAGATGGCGATGTCACCGAGCAAGGGCAGGCGCACGCCTGGCGGCAGGTCGACCGGGAAGGACAACACGTTGGTGGCGTAATCCTTCTCGCGGTAGGTGCGGTTGAGCGTGCGGCCTTCCCGTGTGCCCACGATGCGTATCGACAGCTCCGCGGGCCGGCGGCGGCGCGCGCCGGCCAGGGCCGCCTCCACCCAACGGCGGAAGCTGATCGGCGAGGGGATGCCTGCGCGGGGGAGGCCGTAACTCAGGTGCACGGTGGCCGGCGTTTCGCTCATGCGCATCAGCTCCCGCGGCCAGGCTTGTTACCCGCGTTCCCCGTTCCCTGTTCCCCTTCGCCCGCTTCCTCGAACGCCTCATACGCCCGCACGATCTTCGCCACCAGCGGATGGCGCACCACGTCGCGCGAGGTGAAGAAGGTAAAGCTGATCCCATCCACGCCGCGCAATACCTCGATCGCATGGCGCAAGCCGGAGCGCACGTGTCGCGGCAGGTCGATCTGGCTGACGTCGCCGGTGATCACGGCTACCGAGCCGAAGCCGATGCGGGTGAGGAACATCTTCATCTGCTCGACGGTAGTGTTCTGCGCTTCGTCGAGGATCACGTAGGAGTCGTTGAGCGTGCGGCCTCGCATATAGGCGAGCGGTGCGATCTCGATCACGTTGCGTTCGATCAGCTTGGCCACTTTCTCGAAGCCGAGCATTTCATACAGCGCGTCGTACAGCGGGCGCAGGTAAGGGTCCACCTTTTGCGACAGGTCGCCAGGCAGGAAGCCGAGTTTTTCACCCGCTTCCACGGCCGGACGCACCAGCAGGATGCGCTGCACGCGGTTGGCTTCCAGCGCCTCCACCGCGCAGGCTACGGCGAGATAGGTCTTGCCGGTGCCAGCGGGACCTACGCCAAAGTTGATGTCGTGCGTGCTGATTGCATGCAGGTAGCGCGCCTGGTTGGGCCCGCGGCCTTTGATCACGCCGCGCTTCACCTTGATGGTGACTTCCTGCGCGCTTTCCGCGGCCTCTTCCACCATCGATTCGACGCCGGATTCGGCCAGGTGCAGATTGATCTTGGCGCCGGTGAGTGCTTCGTTTTCAGTGGCGGCGTAAAGTGCGCGCAGCACTTTCTCGCCTGCGCGTGCAGCGGCTTCCTCGCCGATCACTTGGAACAGATGGCCGCGGTGGTCGATTTCCACGCCAAGGCGCAGTTCCACCTGGCGCAGGTGTTCGTCGAAGGGGCCGCATAGATTGGCGAGCCGGGCGTTGTCTTCCGGGTCGAGGGCAAAATCGCGTTGGTTCAAGCCGTCGTTCATAGATGTCGAGTTCTTTCTTGTGTCGTCGCGCCGGCGAAGGCCGGGTCCATGCCTGCGCTGCAGGCAACGTTGCCAGGCTCTCCGCTTACGGCGGCGATGATGCGTTGGTAGGTAGATCGAGTCGATAGAAGCGCGTATCAACCGGCATGAAGGGAAAACCTGCCGGCAACTGCACTTTGTCGATCAGCGCGAAGCCGTGTTTTTCATAGAAACGATGCGCGGCATGGAATTTATCCGTGGTGCCGAGGAACACGCGATGCACGGCGTGCTGTTTTGCCCAATCCAGCGCGCCATGCAAAAGTTTTACTGCCACGCCCCATGCCGTGCCGCGATACGCGGCGGCCACGAACATCTTGCGCAAGGCTACGTCGTGGTAGCCGATGTCCTTCAGGGCGATCGTGCCGACGATCTTTTCATCATCCATGGCCACCCAGAAATTGCCGGCGTCCTGCTGATAATACGTAGGAATCGCGGAGAGATCCGGCTGGCGTTCCAGGTCGATATCGAAGCCGAATTCTTCGCGCTGAATCGAGACGATGAGCTGGCCTACCGCCGCAGTATGCCGCGGCTGGAAAGGCATCAAGCGGATGCGTGCGGCGTCTGCGCCCATGCCGGTGAGTCAGGCGGCTTCGCTATCCACGCTGGCAACACGTCCACGCAGCGAGTTGGTCATGGCCTCGGTGATGACCACGTCCACGAACTGGCCGATGAGGCGCGCAGGCCCCGGGAAATTGACGTAGCGCATGTTCTCGGTACGGCCGGTGAGCTCGTTCGCGTTCTTCTTGCTGGGCTTTTCCACCAGCACGCGCTGCACCGTGCCGACCATCGCCTCGTTGATCTTGCGGGCGTTTTCGTTGAGCACTGCCTGCAAGCGCGCCAGGCGTTCGCTCTTCACGGCGGCCGGCGTGTCGTCGGCAAGATTGGCGGCCGGCGTGCCGGGGCGCGCGGAGAAGATGAAGGAGAAGCTCTGGTCGAAGCCGACGTCGTCGATCAGCTTCATGGTCTTTTCGAAATCCGCATCCGTTTCGCCGGGGAAGCCGACGATGAAATCGGACGAGATGCAGATATCCGGACGCACCGCGCGCAGCTTGCGAATCTTCTGCTTGAACTCCAGCGCCGTGTAGCCGCGCTTCATTGCCGCCAGGATGCGGTCCGATCCGGCTTGTACCGGCAGGTGCAGGAAGTTCGCCAGCTTCGGCACGTTCGCGTACGCCTCCACCAGCGAGTCGGAGAACTCCAGCGGATGCGACGTGGTGAAGCGGATGCGGCCGATGCTTTCGATCTGCGCAATCGCGTGGATCAGCACCGCCAGGTCCGCTGTGCCGCCGTCGTGCATGGGGCCGCGATAGGCGTTGACGTTCTGCCCCAGCAGGATCACTTCGCGCACGCCTAGTTCGGCAAGCTGCGCCACTTCCACCAGCACGTCGTCGAACGGACGGCTGATTTCCTCACCGCGGGTGTAAGGCACCACGCAGTAGCTGCAGTACTTGGAGCAGCCTTCCATGATCGACACGAAGGCGGTGGGGCCTTCGGCGCGCGGTTCGGGCAGGCGGTCGAACTTCTCGATCTCGGGGAAACTGATGTCGACCTGTGGCTTGCCGGTGGCGCGCTTGGCGTCGATCAGCTCGGGCAGGCGGTGCAGGGTTTGCGGGCCGAATACCAGGTCCACGTACGGGGCCCGTTTCAGGATCGCCTCGCCTTCCTGCGAGGCCACGCAGCCGCCCACCCCGATCAGCACGGGCTTGCCACCCTGCTTGTATTCGCGCCAGCGGCCGAGCTGGCTGAAGACTTTTTCCTGCGCCTTCTCGCGGATCGAGCAGGTATTGACCAGGATCACGTCCGCTTCCGACTCGTCCTGGGTCAATTCCAGGCCGTGCGACGCCTTCAGCACGTCGGCCATCTTGGCCGAGTCGTACTCGTTCATCTGGCAGCCGTGGGTCTTGATGAAAAGCTTGCCGCTCATGGCGTCGGGTACCGGTGGGTTCGGAAGGCGGCGCGGAATGCGTCGAACCGCGTATTGTACCCGCAGGTCGGGGTGGATGCGCGGCGCGCCGCCCCTCACCCCAGCCCCCTCCCCGGAGGGTAGAGCGAGCCAAAACCTGTATATCCATGTTCTGGCACACGATTTCGCCAACTCGTGCTTGGCTCGGGGCGGCGGTGGGCGCAAACTGCCGGCCATGTTTGCTGCCGTACGCCAACGCCAAAGGGGAGGCCGCGGCCCGAGGGCAATCCGCCTCCCTGTGTTCCTGATGACCGTCATGCTGGCGCTGATCGGTTGCGCCCTGTTGCTGGGTGCGCGGCCGGCGCAGGCCGGAGTGCTCTACCGCTGCGCCGGGTCGCAAGGCGAGGTGGTATTCACCGGTAGCAAGGCGGGCTATCGGGAGTGCCGGCAGATTGCCTCGTTCCAGGCTGCCGCGCCTTCCCATGCGGAGCCCAGGCGCGAGATGTCCAATCCGGTCCACTCGTTGGCCTGGGTCACCGGCTGGGTGGAAACCACGGCCCAGCCGATTGCGCCGATCATCGTGTCGTTGGACCGTGTCACGGCCGCGGTGGAAACCACGGCCCGCACGCCGCCGCCGCTCACCGGCAAGCCGGGGCAGTGGACCTACAACGACTCGCACAGTGGTTTGTCCACGGCGCTCGCCGATAGCGGCCTGCAGGATTCCGCGGATAACCGCGTGCTGCGCGGCGCGGTATACCGGGTGGTGCATCGCGACGGCAGCGTGGAATACACCAACATCCCGCCGGGTGGCGCGCAGGCAAGCAACGTCACCAAGCTTTTCAGCTACATCGCCACCTGCATGGCCTGCAATCTGCATTCGAACATCAACTGGGGCACGGTGGCGCTCAACCTGGATGCGTACAAGGACGTGATTCATCAGGCCAGCCTGGAATCGGGCGTGGATGAGGCTTTTATCCGCGCCATCATCCATGCCGAAAGCGCCTTCAATCCGCGCGCGATGTCGCTCAAGGGCGCACAGGGGCTGATGCAATTGATGCCGGGTACGGCGAATGACATGGGCGTGCTCGATGCCTTCGACCCGGCGCAGAACATTCGTGGCGGGGCGCGCTATCTCGGCTTGCTGATGAAGAATTTCAATGGCAACGAGCGACTGGCGGCCGCCGCGTACAACGCCGGTCCGATGGCCGTGCAGCACTACAACGGCGTGCCGCCGTTTGCGGAAACGCAGGTGTATGTGCAGCGCGTGGGTGAGTTGCTGCAGCGGTATAGCAAGGCGTTGCATCCGCCGCTGGCCAGTCTTTGAGGTTGGGGCGGGCTTGATGGTCTGCCGGCCAACGCTGGATGCAGCTCTCAAGGCGCCTCAAAGTCACTGGACCCCGGCGTCCGCCGGGGTGACGAATGACTAAGCATTGCCGCGAGTGCTGGCAGCTACCCTTCGATATAGCTCCCTGTATTTCCCTGCGAATTCCCCGCCGGCATCCGTGGCGGCCGCTGGATCACATTCACCATCACATGGAACGGCACGCCGTTGCGCAGGCCGGAGACTTCCACCTTGCTGCCGGGCTTGAGCATCGCCTCGTGGCGGCTGAGGTCGGCGGGGTCGCGGATGTCATCGTTGCCCAGGCGCAGCAGGATGTCGTGCGGCTGGATGCCGGCCGCGGCCGCCGGGCTGCCGGCGTAGACGTCGGTCACCTGCGCGCCGCGCGCCGCTGCCGCGGGCAGGCCGCTGTCGGCGGCCACCGGCACGAAACCGTAGTTCGCGCCGAGCCAGCCGCGGATCACGTGGCCGGTTGCGATTAATTGTCGCAGCACGTTGGTAGCCGTATCGACCGGAATGGCAAAACCGATACCCTCCGCATTAGCTGCCTTGCCGATGAGGAGGGTGTTGATACCGACCAAGTCACCGTTGCTGTTGACCAGCGCGCCACCGGAGTTGCCGAGGTTGATCGCGGCGTCGGTCTGGATGAAATCTTCCGGACTGCTGTTGCTCAACTGGCGGCCGATTGCACTGATGATGCCCATGGTCACGGTCTGGTTGAGGTTGAGCGGATTGCCGATGGCGAGCACCACGTCGCCCACACGCAACTTTTTCGGATCGGCCATCTGGATCACAGGCAGGTTGCTGGCATCCTGGATTTTCAGCACGGCCAGATCCGTTTCCTCGTCCGCACCGACCAGCTTGGCCTTGGCGACGCGTCCGTCGTAGAGCAGTACCTGGATGTCGTTGGCGTCGGCGATCACGTGATTGTTGGTGAGCACGTAACCGTCCGCCGTGACGATCACGCCGGAGCCGAGGTTTTGTTCGCGCCTTGTCTGCGGAGGGCCTGCCGGCGTGCCGCCGAACAGCTGCTGCATAAACGGATCGGTGAACATGCGCACGGCCTGCTCGGTCACGAACTTGTTGGCGTAGATGTTGACGACCGAAGGCGCTGCCTTGGCAACGGCATCGGCGTAGGAAAAGGGAGCCGGTTGTGTTGGCGCGGGTGCACTTGTTGCGGGAATCGGAGCATGCTCATGCTGCAAGCCGAAACGTGTGCGCAGGCGATCGCCGACACCTGGCGAGATCAGGCTGATTACGAATGCGATCGCCAGCCCCAGTATCACGAATCGGGCAACAAAGGCGACGATGCCGGCGGCATGCTTCATGTCGTAATCAGTCTGCAGGAAAAGTAAGCGCGTAAGTGTGGCAGAGCGACGTGACCGCCCATGCGGTTTTATTGTAGGGTTATTGACCTGAGGCTAGACTAACGCGATTTTTGTAGGTAACGCGATTTTGCAGGGGCACGATCCTGGGGCGGTCGGC
>Ga0335072_10016912_pt1 | contig 10328 bp, 9 predicted proteins | sample Lox_Sample_21_FD_206725 | JGI IMG/M metagenome (GOLD analysis project Ga0335072, IMG submission 206725) | Soil microbial communities from Loxahatchee National Wildlife Refuge, Florida, United States - Lox_Sample_2.1 | ecosystem: Environmental > Terrestrial > Soil > Wetlands | place: USA: Florida...
CGTCATCAACGCGGACAAGATCGCGCTGAGCGGCTCCAAGCTGCAGGACAAGCGGGCTTACCGGCACTCCGGCTACCCGGGCGGCCTCCGCTCGGTGGGCTACGGCGAGCTCATGGAGAAGCACCCCGAGCGGGCCGTGGAAAAGGCCGTCAGGGGCATGCTGCCGAAGAACACGCTTGGCCGTAAGTCGCTGACCAAGCTCAAGGTGTACGCGGGCCCGGATCACCCGCACCAGGCGCAGCAGCCGAAGCCGTACGAGATCCGGCAGATCGCGCAGTAGCGCCGCAAGGAAGCGTGAGGAAGAGCAACGTGGCCGAGCCCACTGGCATCGAGACACCGTCCGCGGAAGACGCGGACTACTTCGAGGACGAGGTCGTCGAGACGGGGGAGGAGCTCTCTGAGGAGGACGCCCCTTCCGAGTACACGACCGAGTCCGCCGACGCGACTCCGGCGAGCCGGGTGCAGCGCCGGCCCATCATCACCGGCCCCGCGTCTGGCACCGGCCGCCGCAAGGAGGCCATCGCCCGGGTGCGCATCGTCCCGGGTACCGGCCAGTGGAAGATCAACGGCCGTACGCTCGAGGTGTACTTCCCGAACAAGGTGCACCAGCAGATCGTCAACGAGCCGTTCACCACGCTCGGTGCCGAGGGCAAGTTCGACGTCATCGTGCGCCTTATCGGCGGCGGCGTTAGCGGCCAGGCGGGCGCGGTGCGGCTGGGCGTGGCCCGGGCGCTCACGCTGGTCGACCCGGAGAACCGCCCGTCACTCAAGAAGGCCGGCTTCCTGACCCGGGACCCCCGGGTGAAGGAGCGGAAGAAGTACGGCCTCAAGAAGGCCCGCAAGGCGCCCCAGTACTCCAAGCGCTAACGCGGCCAGGAACTGGACAACGACGCGACATGGGTCGGCTTTTCGGTACCGACGGTGTTCGTGGTGTCGCGGGGCGGGATCTAACTGCCAGGCTGGCGTTGGATCTCGCCCTCGCCGCCGCTCCGGTGCTCACAGAAGACAGCACCGGCACCCGTCGGCTGGCCGTCATTGGCAGGGACTCGCGGGCCTCGGGTGACTTCCTTGAGGCGGCGGTCGTCGCCGGGCTAGCTAGCTCCGGCGTGGACGTGCTCCGGCTGGGGGTGATCCCCACACCCGGCGTCGCCTACCTCACTGGCGCGCTCGGGGCCGACTTTGGTGTTGTCTTGTCGGCCAGTCACAATCCGGCGCAGGACAACGGGATCAAGTTCTTCGGCCGTGGCGGGGTGAAGCTGCCTGATGACGTCGAGGACGAGATCGAGGCACGGCTGCGGGAGCGCGGGGTCGAGGGCCTGCCGCCCGAGACGTTCGGCCGCGTTACCGATGCCTACTCCGAGCATGAGCGGTACGTCGAGCACCTGCTGGCTACCCTGCCATCGCTGGCCGACAGCCGCCCCCCGCTCGCCGGGCTGAAGGTGGTCGCGGACTGCGCGCACGGTGCCGCCTACAGCATCGCGCCGCGGGCACTGCGCCGGGCAGGCGCGGAGGTCATCACGATCGGCGCCGCCCCCGACGGCGAGAACATCAACGCGGGCTGCGGGTCTACTCACCTTGAGGTGCTGTGCGCCGCCGTCCTTGAGCACGGTGCCGACGCCGGGCTCGCCTTCGACGGCGACGCGGACCGCTGCCTGGCCGTCGATGCCGACGGCCAGCCGCTTGACGGTGACCAGATCCTCACGGTCCTGGCGACCAGCCTCAAGGAGTCGGGCAAGCTCGCCAAGGACGCGGTCGTCGTCACCGTGATGTCCAACCTCGGCTTCCACGACGCGATGCGGGCGGCCGGCATCACCGTGATCGAGACCCCCGTCGGCGACAAGCACGTGTACGCGGCGATGCGGGACGGCGGCTACGTCCTGGGCGGCGAGCAGTCCGGGCACATCATCCAGATGGGCCACGCCACCACCGGCGACGGGGTCCTGACCGGACTGCACCTGCTCGCGGCGCTCAACCGCGGCGGCACGACGCTGTCGGCCGCGGCCAAGATGATGACCAGGTACCCGCAGGTCCTGGTGAACGTCCGCGGCGACAAGAACCGTGCCATGGCTGACCCCAGCGTCGACGCGGCGGTTAAGGCGGCCGCGGCTGAGCTGCACGGCCACGGCCGTGTGCTGTTGCGCCCGAGCGGGACCGAGCCGGCGATCCGCGTGATGGTTGAGGCCTCAGAAGCCACCGTGGCTGAGCGGGTGGCCGAGGAGCTGGCCGGAGTCGTCCGCCTGGCCATGGGCTGACCGCTGGCGTTGGGATCGGCGTCGGCGACGCTGGCGGGCCCGACCCCCCGGATGGGGTGTGGCCGGGTGGGGCAGACTAGTGGGGTGCGAGACGCCTACGGTGTAGAGAAGATCAGGGCGGCCGAATCTGCCTTGATGGCAAAGCTGCCAGAAGGCACGCTCATGCAGCGGGCCGCGGCCGGGCTGGCCTCGGTCTGCGCGGGGATACTGCGTACCGCCAAGGGTGGCGGGCGCCTTTACGGTGCGCACGTCGTCGTGCTGACGGGCACGGGGGACAACGGAGGCGATGCGCTGTACGCGGGCGCGCAGCTTGCCCGCCGGGGAGCAGCGGTCACCGCGGTCCTGGCCGGCCCCCGCGCGCACCTCGGTGGCCGGGCCGCCCTGCAGGCGGCGGGGGGCCGCTTCCTCACGATCACCCCAGATCATGATGTACGGCACGCCATCGGGCACGCGGACCTCATCCTGGACGGGATGCTCGGCATCGGCGGCAAGGGCGGGCTGCGCGAGCCGCAGGCGACGCTGGCCCAGTACGCCGCCAGCTCGTCGGCGGTCACCGTCGCGGTCGACCTGCCGAGCGGGATAGACGCGAGCACCGGCGCCGTCGACGGCCCGTGCGTGACCGCCGACGTGACCGTGACGTTCGGGGCGTTGAAGCCGGGCCTGCTCGTCGACCCGGGAGCCACCCGGGCCGGGGTGGTCGAGCTCATCGACATCGGGCTGCGTCCGCACCTGCAGCGGCCGGACGTCACCGCCCCCACCCTGGCGGACATCGCCGCGATCGTGCCCAGGCCCGGTCCTGAGGCGGACAAGTACCGGCGCGGCGTCGTCGGGCTGCTCGTCGGCAGCGATCGCTACACCGGGGCGGCGGCGCTGTCGACCGGCGGCGCTGTGCACGGGGGAGCCGGGATGATCCGCCTGGTGACGGCGCAGGCCGCCGCCAGCGTGGTCCGGGCACGCTGGCCCGAGGTCGTGATCACGCCGCTCACACCGGACCTTGAGTTCCCCGGCGGCGTCGGCCGGGTGCAGGCCTGGGCCGCCGGCCCGGGCATGGGCGTGACCGACGAGGCCGCGCGGCGCCTCGAGGCGGTGCTGCGGACCGACCTTCCCGTGCTGGTGGACGCCGACGGGCTAACGCTCCTTTCCCAGCGGCCTGGCCTGCTGCCCCGGCACGCCCCGACGCTGCTGACGCCGCACGCGGGCGAGCTGGGCCGGCTGCTCGGCGCGCGGCCCGCGGACGTGGAGGCACGGCGGCTGTCCTGCGTCCAGGAGGCGGCGACCAGGTTCGGGGCGTGCGTGCTGCTCAAGGGGTCGACCACGGTGATCGCGCAGCCCGGCGAGCCCGAGCCGGTGCTCGTCAACCCGACGGGGACATCGTGGCTGGCCACGGCGGGCAGCGGCGACGTCCTGACCGGCCTGGCCGGCGCGCTGCTGGCCCAGGGCCTGCTGCCGCCCCAGGCGGCCATCACGGCGGCCTACCTGCACGGCCTGGCAGGGCGCATCGCCGCCGGCGGTGACACCGGCGCCGCGCCCGCCGGCGAGGCGCCGATCGGCGCGTCGGACGTCTTGCAGGCGATCCCGGCGGCATTCAGGCGCGTAGCGGCCTAGATGGGCGCGTAGCCGCGCGACGGTCCGCCTGGCCCCATACGATTGGACACTATGCACGCTGAAGCACGTGTTGACCTTGACGCGGTCGCGGGGAACGTCGCGGCCATCAGGGAGCGGGTAGCACCGAGTGCGGTCATGGCCGTAGTCAAGGCCGGCGGATACGGCCACGGGGCTGTCCCGGCCGCCAGGGCCGCGCTCGCGGGCGGGGCGGCCTGGCTGGGGGTAGTCCACGTGGCTGAGGCCCTCGAACTGCGTGCGGCGGGCATTGACGCCCCGGTGCTCTGCATGATGGCGATCGGGCCGGACGATCATGAGTCGGCGATCACCAGCGAGGTGGACCTGGCCGCCGGGTCGACCGAGGCCGTGGCCCGCCTCGTGGCCGCGGCCCGGGCCGCGGGCAAGCCCGCGAGGGTCCACCTCAAGGCCGACACCGGGCTGAGCCGGGGCGGCGCGACCACCGCCGACTGGCCCTGCCTTGTCGACACCGCGCTGCGCGCTCAGGAATCCGGGCAGCTGAAGGTCGTGGGCCTGTGGTCGCACTTCGCCTCCTCCGACGACCCGGGCAACCCGTCGATCGCGGCGCAGCTGACCGCCTTCGCCGAGGCGGTCCAGATCGCGGAGAAGGCAGGCGTCAGCGCTGAGGTGCGGCATATCGCCAACACCGCCGCCGCGATCAACGTGCCCGGGTCGCGCTACGACCTGGTGCGGATCGGGGGCGGCATCTACGGCGTGTCCACGCTGCCCGGAGGAGCGCCGCCGTGGCTGCGCCCGGCGATGACGTTGCGAGCCGGCCTCGTGCAGGTCAAGCGGGTTCCGGCCGGCTCGGGCGTGTCCTACAACCACCGGTACATCACCACCGCGGAGACCACGCTCGGCCTGGTGCCGCTCGGCTACGCGGACGGGATACCGCGGACGGCACGCGGGCACTGGCTCGCCTTCGCGCACGGACGACGATGGCCGATCGCCGGGACGGTGTGCATGGACCAGTTCGTCATCGACTTCGGCGACGAGCCGGTGGCGGAGGGAGACGAGGTCGTGCTGTTCGGCCCGGGGGATGACGGGGAGGCCACCGCCCAGGAGTGGGGCGAGGAACTTGGCACGATCTCCTACGAGCTTGTCTGCGGGATCGGCCCCCGGCTGCCCCGGACGTACTCCTGATGGTGAGGCGGTGCTCGTGAACGAAGAAGTCACGGTCGCGACCAGCGCGGAGATGCGAGACCTCGGCCGGGAGCTGGCCAGCCTGCTGCGGGCGGGTGACCTCGTCATCCTGGGTGGCCCGCTCGGGGCGGGCAAGACGACCCTCACCAAGGGCATCGGTGACGGCCTAGGCGTGCGCGGGCCGGTGACGTCACCGACCTTCGTCATCGCTCGCGTGCACCCGTCCCTGACGGGCGGGGCCGCCCTGGTCCACGCGGACGCCTACCGGCTGGGCAGCGCACGGGAACTTGACGACCTCGACCTGGACGCCGACACCGACACGTCGGTGACCGTGGTGGAGTGGGGCGAGGGACTGGCGGAGGGGTTGTCAGGCGACCGGCTCGAGGTGACGATCGGGCCATCGCCGGGTCAGTCGCAAGGCCAGGACGATACGTCAGGCGAGGGTGATCAGCCGCGCACAGTGCGGATACATGGGGTGGGGGAGCGCTGGCAGGACACCCGGTTGGCCCGCGAGGATGTGAGCAATCGTCTATAGTTCGGCCTGTACAAGTTCCGGTTTGTACGTTCTAGCGACTCTTACGGTCACTCATAGCGAACTACGCGTAACCCCTCCGGAGGCATGCCGTGACTCAGCACGGGTCATTCCCTGACCGGCCGCGAGGCCGCCGAGCACGACATGGAAGCGACCCGCAGTGGCAGTCGCCTTCCGGTGAGGACGGCACTGGCGGCCCCGGCTCCGCACCCCAAGGCGACCGTGAGTTCCCCGACCTTGAGCCGATCCGCGGCCCGCGGCTCGGCGAGTCCGACAACCGCCGCCTGCCTGGCCGCGGCGGCGGCCGTCACGGCCGGCATGGCGCTCCCGACACGGGTGGCGGTCCCGGCGCGGACGGTGGCCCGGCCACCGGTCCCGGGCCGGCCGCGTGGCGGGAAGCGGGGCGGCCGTCGGCGTTCGAGCCCGGTCCCCAGCAGTACGGACAGTACGGGCAGCCGTATGACCAGCAGCCCGGTGCCCAGCAGTCCGGTGCCCCGCTGGGGCGGCCGCAGTCGGCCCAGTTCGGTGGCCAGTCCTACCCGGGTCAGTCCTACCCAGGTCAGTCCTACCCAGGTCAGCCGGAGACGGTCCAGCCGGGCCTAGACCAGCAGGGGATAGACCAGCCGGGCCTAGACCAGCGGGGCCCGGTCCAGCCAGGCCCGCGCAGGCCGCACCGGGGTGCGCGGGCCGCGGCCCGAGTGGCGGCGGATGCCCGCAGCCGGTCGCGGGCGCAGGTGATGGAAGATCCCGATGAGATCACCGACGACCCGATGGAGGCGTTCTCTGAGCGCTGGGCGCGACGCGGGGCCGAGGAGGAGGATGGCGGCGGCGGGCGCCGGCGGCTGATGTGGTTCATCGGCGGCGGTGGCGTGATCGTGGTGGCCGTCGCGGTGGCCGTGTACTTCCTGTTTGGCCCCGGCGGCGGCTCGAGCTCGGTTGGCCTGGGATCTCTGGTCACGACCTTCCTGCCTGGCGAGATCCAGTCGGCCCCTGACGCCTGCAACGTCATCTCGGCCGCCACCATCAGCCAGTACATGCCAGGCGGGCAGCCGGACATCGCCGCGCCACCGCTGAATGGCGGCGCCGACAGCCAGTGCACCTGGACGCTCGACAATCCGCCGAACTACCGGGTGATCGAGGTGGACATCAACGCGTTCTCGCCGAGCGCGCTGGCCAGCGGCACCGGCAGCGCCACCTTCGCCGCGGAGGACGCCTACGCCGCCGACCTGCAGACGCTGAAGAGCCCTTCGGCAGGCAGCGGGCAGCCGAAGGCGGTCATCACCGACCTGACGGGCCTGGGGGAAGCGGCCTTCAGCGCCACCCAGGTCTTCAACGTCAATGGCGCGACGACCTACAAGGCCACTGTGGTCGCCCGCTACCACAACGTGATCGTGACCGCCGTCGTCAACGGCCTGGACCACGCGGTAACGAAGAAGGGCACCTACGGCCCGGTCTCGATGTCGACGCTGTCGGCCGCGGCCAGCCAGGCCGCCACCCAGGCCGTCGCCCACCTCCACTCCTAGGGCGCACCAGCGCCGGCGAACGAGGGTAACCTCACTATTCGTGCTGCTGCTAGGACTTGACACCGCGACGCCAGCGGTCACCGTGGCGCTGCACGACGGCACCCAGGTGCTCGCCGAGGCCACGACCATCGACAAGCACCGGCATGCCGAGCTGCTTGCGCCCGCTATCGAGCAGGTGCTCACCGAGGCCAGCGTGGAACGCGGCGACCTCACCCACGTCGCGGTCGGGGTCGGTCCTGGCCCGTACACCGGCCTGCGGGTCGGCCTGGTCACGGCGCGGATGCTCGGAGCCGCCCTCGGCATCCCCGTGCATGGCGTGTGCTCGCTCGACATCATCGCCGCCGACGTCACCGGCGTGGCGACGGGTGCCCCGCAGTTCCTCGTCGCCACCGACGCCAGGCGCCGTGAGGTCTACTATGCCCGCTACGACCAGGCCGGCCGCTACTCGGGACCCGAGGTCGACCGGCCTGGCGACATCGCGGACCGCGCGGGCCTGCCCGCGTTCGGTGAGGGCGCCCGCCTGTACTCGGCGGACTTCGCCCTCGCCGACGGCCCGATGTACCCAGCCGCGGCGACCCTGGGCCGGCTCGTGGCGGGCGTGCTCGCCGGGCCGCCCAGCCCGCCCAGCCCGCCCGCACCGCGGGGGACCCGCCCGCCCCTCCTCGTGCCGCCGGAGCCGCTCTACCTGCGCAGGCCAGACGCGCGCGAGCCGGGAGCACCCAAGCGGGTCACCGAGACCCGCCCGGCCCACGGGGAGCGCCTGCCGTCCGGCCAGGTGCGGGCGTGACCGGGGAGGCCAGGCCCTTCAGCCGGGCGGCGGCGGTCGCCTCCAGGCTGCGGCCGATGCTGACGTCGGACCTGGACGCGGTGCTGGCCCTTGAGCACGAGCTGTTCCCCGATGACGCCTGGACACCGGAGATGTTCGCCGACGAGGTGACCCAGCCGCCGGACAGCCGGCTTTACCTGGTGGCCGAGGGAGGGAGCGTTATGGATGAGGAAGGCAGTCAGGGCACCCAGGCAGGCGCTATCCTCGCCGGGTACGCGGGCCTGATGTTCGTGCCCGACGGGATCAGCGCGGACGTGCTGACGATCGCCGTCGCCGAGGCGAGCTGGGGCAAGGGCATCGGGTCGGCGCTGCTAGGCGCGCTGGTCGACGCGGCCAGGCGCCGGCGTTGCGAGCAGATGTTCCTGGAGGTGCGCAAGGACAACCCGCGGGCGCGCGGGCTGTACCTGCGCCGCGGGTTCGAGGAGATCGGCGTCCGGCGGGGCTACTACCAGCCCTCAGGAGTGGACGCGATCGTGATGCGGAAGGACCTGAAGGCATCGTGACCGCCATTGCCGACCCGGGAGGACGACCACCCGTGCCCCGCCCGCTGGCGAGAACCGCTGCCACCGCGGGCGCGCTTGACGAGCCGCTCGTGCTCGGAATCGAGACCTCATGCGATGAGACCGGCGCGGGGATCGTGCGCGGCCGGACGCTGCTCGCCGACGAGGTGGCCTCGTCGATGAGCGAGCACGCGCGGTTCGGCGGCGTGGTGCCTGAGGTCGCCAGCCGGGCGCACCTGGAAGCCATGGTCCCCGTCATCGACGGCGCGTTCGCCAAGGCAGGGGTCAAGCCCGCCGACATCGACGCCGTCGCGGTGACGGCCGGGCCCGGCCTGGCCGGGGCGCTGATGGTCGGGGTGGCCGCGGCCAAGGCCTACGCCTACGCGCTCGGCAAGCCACTGTACGGGGTGAATCACCTGGCCGCCCACGTGGCGGTGGACCAGCTAGAGCACGGGCCGCTGCCCGCGCCGTGCGTGGCCCTGCTGGTGTCGGGCGGGCATTCCTCGCTGCTGCTTGTGCCCGACGTGACCGGCACGGTTGAGTCGCTCGGTGCCACGATCGACGACGCGGCCGGCGAGGCCTACGACAAGGTGGCGCGGGTGCTGGGCCTGCCGTTTCCCGGCGGGCCGCCGATCGACAGAGCCGCTACCGCAGGCGACCCCGAGGCGATCAAGTTCCCCCGGGCCAAGCTGCACGACGGGACGCTTGACTTCTCCTTCGCGGGCCTCAAGACAGCGGTGGCCCGGTGGGTCGAGGCCAGGCAGGACGCGGGCCTTGAGGTTCCGGTCGCCGACGTGGCGGCCTCGTTCCAGGAGGCCGTGGCCGACGTGCTGACCCGCAAGGCAGTCACGGCCTGTCAGTCCCACGGCGTGGACCACCTGATCATCGGCGGCGGGGTGGCGGCCAACTCGCGGCTGCGGGCGATGGCGGTCTCACGATGCGCCGACGCGGGCATTACCGTCCGCGTTCCGCGCCCCGGCCTGTGCACCGATAACGGCGCGATGGTGGCCGCCCTCGGCGCGTCCATCGTCGCGGCCGGCCTTGAGCCGTCGCCCCTTGACATCCCGGCGGACTCCGCCCTCCCGGTCACCGAGGTCATCGTCCGCTAGCCTCGGTCCTTCGCCGTCGGCCTCGATAAGCCCCAAGCGCAAGATGGTGAGACGTTCACCACCCAAAATGGTGGCTCAACGTCGCACCATCTTGCGGGTGAGGCTGCTGGGCGGCGGCCGCCGTCAGGACGACTTGCGGCGCCGGACAAGCTTGCGGACGAGCAGGGCGATGCCGGCACCCACGGCGGCGACCGGCAGGACGCGCTTGAGTACGGGGACGACCACGAACTTGAAGGCGTTCAGCGACTCTTCCTGCCTGATCGCGGGCGGCGCGGCCTTGGCCGCGGCCGGAGTAGCCGCCGCGGCGGGCTTGGCCGTATCGGCAGGCGCGGTCCCGCTACCGTCGGCGGCGTCGGCCGGCGTCGCGCCCTCGCCGGGGGCCACGTCCTGCGACGGCACGTCTTCGGCGGTCGTCTCGGCGGCATCGGTGGTCTCGGCGGCATCGGTGGCTGCCGCGTCGGCCGGTGTCGCGGCGTCAGCGGAGATCAGCGCGGCGAGGTTGTCGGCGAACTGGGCGATCAGCTTGCCACTGATCTCCGGCAGCAGCGACCGGCCGAACTGCGCGGGCCTGCCGGTGACGTTGAGGGACGTGTGGATGGTGGCGGTCGTGGTGCCGGGCTCCTCGCCGGGCTTCAGGACGGCGTTCACCGACGCTGATGCCGTGCCGGCGCCGCGGGTCTCCTTGCCGGAGGCGTCAAGCACGATCGTCCGGGTCGCCTCGTCCTTCTCCACGAACTTCGCGGTGCCCTTGTAGGTCAGCGACAGCGGGCCCAGCTTGACCTTGACCTGGCCCGCGACGGAGTCGCCGTCAACGGAAAGGACG
>Ga0335072_10016913_pt1 | contig 10328 bp, 6 predicted proteins | sample Lox_Sample_21_FD_206725 | JGI IMG/M metagenome (GOLD analysis project Ga0335072, IMG submission 206725) | Soil microbial communities from Loxahatchee National Wildlife Refuge, Florida, United States - Lox_Sample_2.1 | ecosystem: Environmental > Terrestrial > Soil > Wetlands | place: USA: Florida...
TTCGAGCCGACCGTGACGTCGTCGGGACCTAAGCCTCGCTGCTCCAGCCAGCTCGCCAGAAACGCCTCGGCCAGTCCATAGGAGCGCGCCGCGTCGAAATAGCGGATGCCGCCCGCGTAGGCCGCGTCGAGGACCGCGTGCGCGCCCCTTTCCATCGACTCGACGTCCGTGTTGCCCGCGAGGTCCTCCGCGTGACCGAGGTTGATGTAACCCGGCCGGCCTAGCGCGGCGAGGCCGAGCCCCAGCGGCGTGACCTCGAGGTCAGTGTTGCCCAGAGTCCGTGCCATCGCGCGGGGTGCACGCTATCGCCTCGCTCGCGACCACGGGGGCTCACGCCGGCTCGGCGACCACCTCGCCGCCGCGGTTCGGAACCAGCACGAGCATGCTCCGCCGCGCCCACTCTGCCTGCGGGCGCATGGGACGGAGCGTCAGGCCGGCGGCGGCCCGCAGCACCTCACGCATCTCCATCTCGGCGAACGGCGCGCCGGCGCAGCGGCGGACCCCGCCCCCGAACGGAATCCACGACAGCGGATTCGGCGCCGGGTGGTCCGGGGCTGCTCCGAGCCAGCGCTCGGGCCGGAACTCGCCGGCGCGCTCCCACAGATCCTCACGCCGGCACGCGAGCCACAGGCAGGCGGCGACCTGCACGCCGGCGGGCACGGTTCGTCCGTCGATCTCCGCGGGCTCGAGCAGCAGGCGCGGCGCGATCGTCAACGCCGGGCGGGCCCGGAGCACCTCCTTGACGACCGCCTCGACGTAGCCTGGCTCTCCCTCGCGCAGACGAGCCTGCACGGCGGGGTGGCGCGCGAGCAGCTCGAACGCCCACGCCAGCGATGCCGCCGAGCTGTCGTGACCGCCGACCAGCAGCGCCACCAGCTGATCGCGCAGGTGCTGATCGCTCGGCGGGTTGCCGCGCTCGTCGCGCGCCTCGAGCAGCAGCGCGAGCATCGAGTCGGGCTCGCCGGCGCCGGGGCGAGCGGCCTCGGCCCGCCGTCGCGCGAGCAGCGCGTACAGCTCGGCGTCGAACCGTTCGACCGCGATCCGAAACCGGCCCCACGGGCTGCGCGGCCCCATGTCCTTGCGGACCACCGCCATCGCCAGCACCGACGGCAGCGAGCGGACCGTCGCGAGCGAGTCCTCGATCACGTCGCGCATGTGAGCGAGCTCGTCGTCGCGCGCTCCGAACACGACGCGCAAGATGATGTCGAGCGTCAGGTCGCGCATGCGGTCGAGCGCAACGACCCGCCCGTGCCAGCCGCTCAGCTCGCGGCGCGCAAGGTCAGAAATCATCGGCGCGAACGCCCGCATCCGCTCGCCGTGGAACGGCCCCTGCATCAGCCGGCGCTCGCGGATGTGCTCGTCTCCGTCGAGCAGCAGGATCGAGTGGGGGCCCGCGAACGGGCGCAGGAACTCCCAGCTCTGCCCCGCCGGCGCGATCGCGGGATCGAGCCGGAACACCGCGCGGACCGCGTCCGGGCCCGAGAACAGCACCATCGGCTCCTCGGTCCAGTACGTGCGGATCGTCGCCGGGTCGCCGAAGCGGCCATGGACGCGGCGCAGAAACGCGCCCGGGCGGGTCATCCACGCGAGCGTCTGCCAGATGGCGGGCGCGCGCGGGCCGGGCGGCAGGTCCATCGCCCGATGCTAACCCGAGAAACCCGGGCGGCACGAGCGCCGCCCGGGTCTCTATCGGTCCGTCCCGCTTGGGTACGTCGTTACGCGGCGAGCGGCACGCGCCCCGGCTCCGCTACGTGCTCAGCGTGGTGATCGAACCGAGGCAGCCACTGGAGCCAGTTCGGCAGGTACCAGTTGCGGTCGCCGAGCAGCTTCATCACGGCCGGGAGGAGGACGCCGCGGACGATCGTCGCGTCGATCAGGACGGCGGCGGCCAGACCGACGCCCATCTCCTTCATCTCGACGATCGGAAGCGTCGCGAACACCAGGAACGCTCCGACCATCACGATCGCCGCGCTGGTGACCGTGCCCGCGGTCGTCTTGATCCCGTGCGCGACCGCATCCTCGGTGCTCATGCCCCGGTCGTGCGCCTCGCGGATGCGGCTGAGGATGAACACGTGGTAATCCATCGACAGCCCGAACAGCAGCACGAACATGAACATCGGCAGCCACGGGCCGATACCACCGTAGGACTTGAAGCCGAGCAGGTGCTGGCCCCAGCCCCATTGGAACACCGCGACGACCACGCCGTAGCCGGCGGCCACCGACAGCAGGTTGAGCAGGACCGCCTTGGTCGCGATCACGATCGAGCGGAACGAGACCAGCAGGAGCAGGAACGCGAACGTGAGCACGAAGCCGAACACGATCGGGATCGAGCTCTTCATCATCTGGTTCCAGTCGTAGGACCCGGCGGTCTGCCCGGTCACCGCGAACGTCGCCCCGGGCACGTGTCCGATCGTCGCCGGAAGCAGCTGGTTGCGCAGCGTCAGCAGCGCGTCCGTCGACTTGCTGTCGACGCCGCTCCCCGGCAGCGGGATCGTGATCTCGGCCGCGGTGTGGGCGCCGTTCGAGTCGACGTGGATCGGCCCGTAGCCGACTCTGCTTGTAGTAGCCCTTGACTGCAGTTGCGCCACCGCGGTCATGAACGCCGGCGCGGTCGTGTCGGTCCTGACCGCGACGAGCGCGGGGCTCGACTGACCCGGGAACGCTGCCTGGATCCGGTCGAGCGTCTCGACCGTCGGGGCGCTCCGCGGCAGCGACGACAGGCCGGACTGCGCCGTGTGCAGCTGGAGCGTCGGGATCGCGAGCGTTGCCAGCAAGGCTGCCGCCAGGACGGACGCCACCGCCGGACGCCGGAGCACCGGGGTCAGAATCGCCGACCAGACCCGGCTGTCGCCGGACTGACGCCGCAGCCGCCCGAGCAGCGGAATCCGTCCCTTCTCGACGCGGTCGCCGAGCTTCGACAGGACCGCCGGCAGAACGGTGAGCGAGCCGACCATCGCGACGGCGACGACGATCATCGTGGCAATCGAGAACGACTCGAACGTCTTGTCGCCCGAGAACAACATCCCGGCCATCGCGATCATCACGGTCGCGCCCGAGATGAGCACCGAGCGGCCTGAGGTCGCCGCAGCCGCCTGGAGCGCCGCGCGCTCACCGCGGCCGGCGGCGCGCTCTTCGCGCTCGCGGCGGAGGTAGAACAGCGAGTAGTCGACGCCGACGGCGAGGCCGACGAGCGTCACCACCGCGCCCACGCTCGGGTCCATCGGGGTGAGGTGGCTGACGATCGCGACGAGCCCGATCGTGGCGACGACCGACTGAAGCGCGAGCATCAGCGGAACGAACGCCGCCAGCAACGAACCGAACACGAGCACGAGGATCAGCAGCGTGAGCGGCACCGAGCGAGTGCCGGCCTGACCGAGTTGCTTGTTGAACATCGCGTTCAGCGCCTTGTCGGAGCTGGCGGCGCCGGCCTCGCCGACGTAGAACCGCGGGTGTGACTTCGCCACCGATGCGACGGCGCTGGTCAACGAGTCGATGTGCTTCTCCGCGGCCTTGAGCGTGGCGCCGTTCATGTCCCACTCGACGAGCGCGGTGTGCGCGTCGTGGGTGACCTGATCGTGGTTGGCCGCGGCGAGCGGAGAGCGCAGGTTGTGGAACTGGCTCGCGTATGGCGAGACCGCACTCATGACGTTGCCGACCACCGCCTGGAAGGCCGGGTCGTGGATCGTGAGCTTGTGGTTCTGGATCACGACGAACTCGGTCAGAGGACCTGACTCAGTGAACCCAGCCTGCGTGAGGATGTGGTCGGCTCGGTTCGCCTGGCCGACGTCGTTGTTCTGCTGGTCGATCGTCTTCTGACCCACGGCCGTGCCGACCACGATCGCGGAGAGGACGAACGCCAGCCATCCGAATATCGCGAGCTTGCGATGGCTCGCACTCCATCGCCCCATGCGGGCGGCGATGTTCTTATGAGGACGAAGGACGGACATTTCTACCTTTCGGGTCTCCCTCAGGAGGGCGTTGAGCGATAGGTGCAGCTTGGACTCGCCGGCCCGTCACGGCTATGGAGCAACCTGGCGTCTGCGGGGTAGGGATAACCGCACCATCGAGATCGATCCCCGCGCGGTTCGAACGCTGCCGGCGGCAATTCTTCTTGCCTCGCGCCGTTGCTCGGGTATGAGAAGCGGGCCGGATCGCCTCGTCAGCTACGGCTCACGCGTGGTCGCCGGCCTGGTCACGTGCGCCGTGCTCGCGGCCACGCTGCACGCGGACGCGGCGGCGGTCACGATTCTCACGGCGGTGACGCTCGTCGTCCTCGCGATCACGGCCGTGATGCTGCGCGACGGCCGACTCTGACTCGTCAACAGGTCCGAGGCCGGCGACGCGTTATGCGGGCGCCTTCATAAGCTCGGTGGTGTGACCAAAGCGCCCGCCTGCGAAGAGCTGACGCTGCTCGATGAGCACCGCCTGAAAGGCCGGAAGTTCGACGCGACTGCATATGAGCGCGCGCGGAAGCGAAGGGAGCGGCGCCAGGCAGCGGTCCCCCCCTCGATCGAGTATCCCGATGAGCTGCCGATCAGCGCTCGCCGCGACGAGCTGCTCGCGGCGATCCGCGACAACCAGGTCGTGGTCGTCGCCGGCGCGACGGGCTCCGGGAAGTCGACGCAGCTGCCCAAGATTTGCCTCGAGCTGGGGCGAGGCGTGCGCGGGGCGATCGCGCATACGCAGCCGCGGCGGCTGGCGGCGCGGACGATCGCCGAGCGAATCGCGCATGAGCTAAGTGTTCCGTTGGGTGGGGCGGTCGGGTACGCGGTGCGTTTCAACGATCGCTCGAGCGCGCACACGCTGCTCCGGGTGATGACGGACGGGCTGCTGCTGGCGGAGATAGCCCACGACCGTCTGCTGCGCCGTTACGACACGGTGATCGTCGACGAAGCGCATGAGCGGAGCCTGAACATCGACTTCCTGCTGGGTTATCTGAAGTCGATCCTGCCGAAACGGCCGGACCTGAAGGTGATCGTCACGAGCGCGACGATCGACGTCGAGCGGATCTCGGAGTACTTTGACCACGCGCCGGTCGTCGAGGTGAGCGGACGCACGTATCCGGTCGAGGTCCGCTATCGACCGCTTGGGGACGACGCCGACGAGATCGACGCGATCGGTGACGCAGTGGAGGAGCTGCAGACGGCCGGCCGTGGCGACGTACTGGTGTTCCTCTCGGGTGAGCGCGAGATCCGCGACGCCGCCGACGCGCTCCGCGGGCGCCTCGACGCCGGCGCGGAGATCCTGCCGTTGTTCGCCCGTCTCAGCAGCCGCGAGCAGCAGCGCGTGTTCCGGCCGGGAAACGGCAACCGCGTCGTGCTCGCCACCAACGTTGCCGAAACGTCGCTGACCGTCCCGGGCATCCGCTCGGTCGTCGACGTCGGGACCGCGCGCGTCTCCCGCTACAGCGCGCGGCTAAAGGTCCAGCGGCTGCCGATCGAGCCGGTGTCGCAGGCGAGCGCGGAACAGCGGAAGGGCCGCTGCGGCCGGACCGCGGAGGGCGTATGCATCCGGCTCTACTCCGAGGAGGAGTTCGCCGAGCGCCCGCCCTTCACCGACCCCGAGATCCGCCGCACGAACCTCGGCTCGGTGATCCTGCAGATGGCCGCGCTCGGGCTCGGGGACATCGAGGCGTTCCCGTTTCTCGAGCCGCCGGACCGCCGTCAGATCAGCGACGGCGTCAATCTGCTGATCGAGCTCGGCGCGCTGACCGCCGACCGGCGCCTGACTCCGCTGGGGCGCCGGCTCGCCCGGCTGCCGGTCGACCCGCGGATGGGCCGGATGGTGCTCGAGGCCGACCGCCTGGGCTGCGCCGAGGAGGTGGCCGTGATCGCTGCCGCGCTGTCGATCCAGGACCCGCGCGAGCGGCCGTTCGAGGAGCAGGCCCAGGCCGACGCCTCCCACGCCCGGTTCGCCGACGAGGACTCCGACTTCCTCACCTACCTGAACCTCTGGCGCTACCTCGAGCGCCAGGCGGACGCTCTGTCGCGCAGCCAGTTCCGCAAGAAGCTCAAGGCTGAGTACATCCACTACCTGCGCGTCCGCGAGTGGCAGGACCTCGTCGAGCGGCTGCGCGCCGCGGCCCGCGAAGTCGATGTCCACTTCGAGCGCGGTCGGACCGCCGAGCCGCGCGACATCGGCGTCGCGCTGCTGAGCGGCCTTCTTTCTCACATCGGCTTGCGTGACAAGGCCCGTGGCGACTACACCGGCGCCCGCGGTGCGCGCTTCGCGATCTTTCCGGGCAGCGGCCTGGCGAAGAAGTCGCCCGACTGGATCGTGGCCGCCGAGCTGATGGAGACCTCGCGGCTCTGGGGGCTGACGGTGGCCCGCATCGACCGCCGCTGGATCGAGCCGTTGGCGGGCAGCCTTGTCCGCCGCGAGTTCTCAGAGCCGCGCTGGGACGAGCAGCGCGCCGGCGTCGTCGCGACCGAGCGGGTGACGCTCTACGGTCTCCCGATCGTCGCCGGTCGCCGCGTCGACTACGGTCGCATCGACCCCGCGTTGTCGCGCGAACTGTTCATCCGCCGCGCGCTGGTCGACGGCGAGTGGGCGGCAAGTCACGAGTTCCTCGCCGAGAACCGGCGCCGCGTTGCCGAGGTCGAGGCGCTCGAGGAACGCTCGCGTCAGCGCGGACTGCTTGCTTCCGACCAGGTGCTTTACGACTTCTTCGCGGCCCGCATCCCCGAGGATGTCGTTTCCGGCCGTCACTTTGACCGCTGGTGGCGCGACGCCCGCCGCGAGGACCCCGACCTCCTCACGTATCCGCGTGCCCTACTGCAGGCGGGCGCCGCGAACGACGACGGCCGACCGTCGACCTGGAAGCAGGGCGATCTCGAGCTACGGCTCACGTATCGCTTCGAGCCGGGCGCACCCGACGACGGCGTGACCGTTCACGTTCCGCTCGTAGTGCTCGGCTCGGTGCGCGACGTCGGCTTCGATTGGCTCGTGCCGGCGCTGCGCGAGGAACTCGTGACGACCATGATCCGCGGGTTGCCCAAGGAGCAACGCCGACTGCTGGTCCCGGCGCCGGAAGTGGCGAAGTTGGTCGTCGAGGCCCTGCGGCCACGTGAAGGCCGGATCGTCGACCAGGTCGCCGAGCAGCTGGGCCGCCTGCGCGGCGTGCGAGTGACGGGCGAGAACATCGACACGACCAAGCTGCCGCCGCACCTGCGCCTGACCTTCAGCGTCGAGGACGACCGCGGCGCGGTTCTCGCCCGCGGCGACAGTCTCACCGAGGTGCGCGAGCAGCTGCGACCGCAGCTGCGCGCCGAGCTGACCGCGGCAACGGCCGGCCTCGAGCGGACCGGCCTGACCGACTGGCCCGGGGAGAACGCGCTGCCGGAGGTCGTGACGCTGCCCGGCACCGGCGGCGCCGTGCGCGGCTATCCAGCGCTCGTCGACGAGGGCGAGACCGCGGGCGTACGCGTGACGGAGACACCGGCGGCGGCCGCCATCTCGATGCGGGCCGGGACATTGCGGCTCCTCGCCCTCACCGTCGGGACGCGTGCCCGATCCGTCGCCGACCGGCTCGACCAGCCCGCCAAGCTGACGCTCGCGGCGTCGGGCAACCTGGACTCGCTTTTAGCGGATGTGACCTATGCGGCCCTCGCCGCCATCCTCGACGAGGCCGGTGGCCCGGTGCGCGACGACGCCGGCTGGGCCCGGTTGCGCTCCCGCGTTGTCAACGAGATCGAGTCCGCGGTTCGCCGGACCCTGGTCGCCACCGTGGACGTCCTCGCGGCGGCTGAGGAGGCGCGGCGAGCGCTCGCGGGGCCGCCCAGCGACGCGCTGCGGCCAGCCCGGCTCGACGTCGCCGCTCAAATCGGCCGGCTCACCCACGAAGGGTTCGTCTCCGCATCAGGAGTCGGGCGGCTGGCGGACCTCGCGCGCTACCTGCGGGCGTCGACGTACCGGGTACAGCGGATCGCCGACAACCTTTCGGTCGACCGCGAACGCATGACGACAATCCACCAACTCGAGGCCGAGGTCCGAGCCGCACCTCCCGGACCGGCTCGCGAGAAGGCACGCTGGCTGCTAGAGGAGCTCCGCGTGTCCTACTTCGCCCAGGCGCTGGGCGTGCGCGGTCCAGTGTCCGCAAAGCGCATCAGAACAACCCTCAAGCAACCGACATGAGGCGCGCGCACTGGAGGACGAATCGCTCACCTCCAACCGCGCCCACACCTCTCATCCTGAAACGTCCGTTTTTCCTCAGGCGCCGGCGCGATCCCATTGATCGCCTGGGCCGCCGCACTGGGGGCGCTCGGTATCGCCCTGTCCGGTTGTAGCTTGGCGCGATCGGCGTTGCGCTGCATCCCCGGGGATGAACAGGAATCTGTCAGCGCGGGCGGCGCCGAGTCAGCCTGATGGTGGGCTCGGGATGCTCGGGAATTTGGTCAGGAGCACGGTGCGGTGACCCGAGGAGCGCTGGGAGCCGGGCATCACGTCGGAGTTGACCGTCACGCGCACCCGGAGGCGACCGGCACGGTTCAGGACCGCGCCCACGCTGCTTGCGAGCCGCACATTGAGGATCTCGTCGTCGCCACCAGGTACGGAGTAGGAGCGGCGGCCGAGCACTCCACGTGGAGCACCGCCGGTCGCGGTGACCGAGAATGTCCCTTCGCATCGCTGGTCATGGCGCGGGCACCGGATGCTGATGATCCCAACGGCCGGGTTAGGGCCTGAAGGCGTCGTCTTCTTGGGCGCGACGTTGGGGGCGAGTTCATCGAGGCCGGGGTAACCGGTCAACTGTGGCGAGTCCGGCGGGACGGAGATCGATGGGTTCGACGGTTGATTTGGATGCAAGGCGATCAGGTCGGTGAGCGGCGTTGGGGGGAGGCTGTTCGGGAGGTCGATGTCTAGGTCGCGTCCGCTGTAAAGGTTGATGCCCACGTCCGATTCGAGCGAGATTGTGTCGGTCTCCATGACTTGGTTCGACTGACAGATCGTGCTCCAACTGCCGGTGCCCCCCGGGCAGGTTGTAGTCCTCGTCTCCCGAGCCCACGACATCGCCGTGGGACGGGGTGAGTGGCAAGTACCCCGTCTTCAAGTAGGAAGTCGTCGGCTCAAAGGCCGTCAGAACATCGGTCTCGAATCGATCGGTGCTGACCGCGGGCGGCCCTCCGGGACAGGGCCCCGCATCACAGGAGTTGAAGTCGCAGTCCAGGACGTCGGTTGGGCTGCTCGTTTGCCCGTTTGCATGTGGCGGCCGCCCCGGGGATCCCTAGGCCGTATCCGGCCTGCATAATTCCATGGTCGTCTAACAGGCTGACACGGATTGGGGCCGACGCACCCGAGCCCGCGCTGTACGTACAGTTCGCCGCTCCGCCGCTCGACGCCCCGGAGACTATTAGCGCGCCGCGCAGGTTCGCAACGCCGTACGTTCTGGAGCCGTTGAAGGAGATCGGCACGTTCCCCTGTGCGGACCATTCCCATTCGACCGTCTGGTTAACGTAGCTCTCAACCGTACCGGCCCTCGTCGCCATCTCGTGATACTCGTAGGACCCTTGGTAGACGATCACAACCGGGATCGGGATCGAGGACTCAGCGAGGACGCTCGCCGGGGCCGCCGCGCCAACGGCAACACCTGCGACAACGAGACACAGCAGGCTCACCAATCGGGCACGCACGCGGGCATTAGACCACACTGCGAACGCGCCACGCTCCCCGCCACAGCAACCCGCCCGGGGCGTTACAACCTCAACTCCACGGTGGTCCCAATCACCATGCCAAGCCAGAGCGGCCCTTCCCGACGGCGGCTGCGCACACCCGGGCACCGCTAAGACCAAGCCGCACCTCAGTTCTGGGACCGCTACGAGCATTCGCTGTCAGAGCGGCGATCCCGACCACGTCGGGTTGCGCATCATCCGGGCAAGCCAGCCGTCCGCCACTCGGGGCAAGACAGCTGAGTGCGTCGCGGACGAATCGCGCCGTTGACGGCCGCCTCGGACAGCCGAAGCGGTCGTGCCGGCGATCACAGACCGACGATCGCAATCGGGGCATTTTCCGCCGCGAAGCCATACACCTCACGGCACCGAGACGACTGCTGCTTAGGCTGAATCCGGCAGTGAAGGCGCGGGTCCTCTGCGAGCAGTCGGACTGGGCAGGCCCTATCCCGGGGAATTCATGAGCGGGTTAGATCTCGCGCGGTGTGCTCCGCTAAGGTGCGCGGCCATGGTCCCTGGCGCCGGTCTGGGGACGTTGACAACAAGGAGGGGCGGTGCTGCGAAGAATCGGGGCGCTCGCGGCGGTGCTGGCGGTCACGATGGCTGCGGTCGCGTCAGCGGCCTCGTCGGGGCTGTACACGGGCAAGACCAGTCAGAAGCTGAGGA
>Ga0335072_10016914_pt1 | contig 10328 bp, 10 predicted proteins | sample Lox_Sample_21_FD_206725 | JGI IMG/M metagenome (GOLD analysis project Ga0335072, IMG submission 206725) | Soil microbial communities from Loxahatchee National Wildlife Refuge, Florida, United States - Lox_Sample_2.1 | ecosystem: Environmental > Terrestrial > Soil > Wetlands | place: USA...
AAGACAGCACAGTACAACAAACATACCCAGAGACCTGTCTTACCTCAAACGGTGCGCGTTTTGTTAATCCAACACAGCAAGAGCCGTGTGCTACTATTGGCTGGAGCACTGACCCACACACCTGTCGGCCTTACTAGTGCTTCAATGCTAGTTTTATGCGCTCTTCGGTTGGTAATGTCGCGTCAATCTCCTTTAAGGCAATAAGGGCGTCCTGTGGAGAGTAACCAAGAGATATAAGCGCCTCAACAGCTTCGTCTCCGGTATTAATACCCGGACGAGTAGCTATATTCTCAGCGCTCTCGGTACTAGCGAGGCCAACTTTATCACGTAGCTCTACAACAATCTGTTCAGCAGCACGTTTACCAACACCCTTTGCGCTCTGTAGTAGTTTTACGTCTCCTGCCGCGATCGCCCCGCGTACTGCTGGTGCTGTACCTATGTCTAGCACTGCTAATGCCACTTTCGGTCCTACGTTTTTAACACCTAACAGCTGCTCGAAGAGGCTCTTTGTGTCAGGCTGAATAAATCCGTACAAGTCGTAGCTCTGCTCCCTGATATGCTCGTATACATACACTTTGGACGGCTTGCCAGCATGCATGCGGCCGAAATCTTCTGCCGTTACTTGCAGACCGTAACCCACACCGTGTACATCGAGCACTACTTGGTCGGCTAATTTTTCACCAACTGTTCCGTATAATGTAGCGATCATGCAGTTAGTATCTCATAGTTTGTGCATGTGTGAGCGCAGCAGCGATAGCGTCGGCAGCATCATCTGGTTTAGGCACTTCTGGTAACCCAAGTAACACGCGCACCATTTCTTGTATCTGTTTTTTGTCCGCCTTGCCATAGCCTGCGACCGCCTGCTTGATTTGCATAGGCGTGTATTCGTGGATGTCTAAAGCCGCTTGCTTACCGCACAATAACACCACGCCGCGCGCTTGAGCTACTGTCATGGCCGTAGTAACGTTGCGTGCGAAAAACAGCTTTTCTACACTCATACTCTCAGGTTTGGTTGCAGTGATAATATCAGTCAGTTCTTCGTAGATCGTTTGTAGTCTTACCGCATCATCCTCTTTGACGGGCGTACGAATTACACCACCATCCACGAGTATATATTTACCCTTAACAGCCTCGATGATTCCAAATCCTAGTATCCCCGTGCCTGGATCAATACCCAGAATCCTCATTGCGTGAGCGCTACATACTTAAGGCGCTTTAAGTCCGCTTCAATGTCACCGTATGTTTTACCTGGTAAACGGCCACCAGCGATAAAATACTCCTGAGTTACTTCTACCAGACAACAGTCAGGGGCTGTGAAGTCCGCTTTGGCAGCCGCACTCGTAAACTCAAAATCAATAACCACCAAACCTCCTAGGTCGCCTCGAAAGACATCAACCTGAGCGGGATAACCGGAAAGGTCGACGTAGTAGCGATCCTTGACTATTTTTTGGGTCGCCGTGTGCGTTAATGCCGTAAACTCTTGGCCTGTCAACGGAATGGTTTCCTCTGTTTGGTGTGAGACATCGTCTGCGTTAACTACTACTTTCTTAGTAATTTCGTACTGATTGTCCTTCTGTCGTAAGCGGAGATGTGGATCGGCTGCATCTTGTGGAATGTAGACATCGATGAGGTGCTTAGGTATAACGTTCGCAAGCTCCGGAGGAATGAATTTAGCTAGATACGTACGTTCGAATTCGTCTTCCTTAGAGACGTTAGGCATCGAGGAGTCCTTCGTCGATATCAAAATTAACATGCGTGTTGGTGACGTCGTCAATATCATCAAGCGCTTCCATGAGGCGCATGATTTTGCCAGCAGTGTCTTTGTTTGTAATTTCGATAGTGGTATTTGGTACGTACGTCAATTCAGCGTCGGTTACTTCCAGGCCAGACTCCCGTAGATAGTCACGCACCTTAGCAAGATCGGTCGGTACAGTATAGACTACGCTTTCACCATCCTCTTCCTGTACGTCTTCAGCGCCAGCATCAAGCGCGGCCAACGTTAGCTCGTCACCGACTCCCCGGACACGGACTAGACCTTTGTGGTCAAACTGAAATGCCACCGCACCCTTCTCGGCAATATTACCACCATGCTTACTAAAAGCCAGACGTACCTCAGGATACGTACGGTTAATATTATCGGTCGCTGCTTCAACTAGAATTGCCACACCACCTGGACCATATCCTTCGTACAATACCTCTTGTAACTGCGCAGCATTCTTGTCCTTTACCCTGTCTATACTGCGCTGGATATTTGCCATCGGCATATTGGCCGTCCTAGCTTTGTCAACCGCTAGACGAAGGGCAAAGTTTGTTTCCAAGTCAGTACCCCCACGTGCGGCGATAGCGATCGCGTTGCCAAGCTTAGTAAACAGAGCGCCACGTGCGGCGTCTTTAGCGCCTTTCTCACGTTTAATGGTCGACCATTTACTATGACCAGACATCGTCTTTCACTCCAATCATATCTGTTATTTTAACAGATATGACCTCAGAGAAAAAGACGGTTACGAAGAATTAATGAGCCATCAACAAGAGCGCTCTAACTCTTAACGCTCGCGCATATTTAATGGTACGAGATTCATTACGCCCAGCAGCCGCAAGGTCAGGGAACGCAGCGTACTTCCGGCGCAGAAAATTATCAATTCGTAAGTCAAGTTCGTTCGCTTGCATTGCCCTTCCCTTCCGTTACCCCCACTCTCTGTGGAGCTATTATCAGTCTACGGGGCAAACCTGTACTACCGCTGTAAGTAAGCAGGCACAAAACGTGTAATAATTTTTGCTTCAGCAAATGTCAAGTTACAGGCTGTGATGCGTTGTCGACTTCACGAATCAATTTCACAAGCTCGTCGGGTGTAGCCCAGGCCTTGAGCATGTAGTGCATAGCGCCAAGTGAGAAGGCTTCGTCGATCTCACCCTGATCATCATAATTACTGAAAACAATTATTTTGGCATCTGGCAGGTTTTCTTTAGGCCGCAGCCGTTTCAAGAATTCAATACCGTCCATAACTGGCATACGTAAGTCGAGTAAGATAATGTCAGGCTTTTTTTGCGTAACCAAATCCAACGCCTCCTTACCGTTATAGGCGCGCAGAAGTGATATGTTTGCAGCAGCAAGCACTCGCGCATATGCCTCGTTGAGCAGTTGCTCGTCTTCTACAATGAGAACCTGTAGATCTTTGTCCGACGCTTTTACCATGGCCGCCCCTTTTTTAAACCGGATTTTTTTATTCTAGCCATTGGTTGGTTTATAGTCTGTAAGCCAATTCGCATATTTTACTCTTGCAACTTCCGGGATATGCTGCTTTTTTCATTGTGCATCACTGGCAAGGAAATGGCAAACGTAGTGCCCTTGCGTAATCGTGATGATACGCTAATATCGCCATTATGCAAGCGTACGATCTCGGCCGTCAGATAGAGACCAATCCCGCTACCACCTGCCTCCACACTCAATGGATTATGGATGCGTGAGAATTTTACAAATAGCTTGCCGATGTCACCTTTTCGTATTCCAACGCCCGTGTCACTAATACTCAGCAAGCAATTGTCGGCATTACGCCTCAGTTTAACAGTTATTTGTCCGCCTTTAGGGGTGTATACAATGGCGTTATGTAACACATTTTCGATAGCCATACGCAAGTAACCAATGTCTGCGGAAATCTGTACTGGGCGTGCTGGCAACTGCACTAAGACAGTGTGTTCGTGCTGCCGCAGTGAACTTTCCATATCTGCCATAATCCCATGTACGAGCGAACATAGGTCAACTGGTACTGGCGCCATTACCAGGCGACCAGTGTCAGCCCGAGCGGCACTTAAGATTTGGTTAATAATCTGGATTTGCCGCTCATTACTTCCGAACGCTTTGGCAAGGACATCGGTTTGATCTTCAGTAATATCGCCGACATATCCCTCCAATACCATACCAAGGTATTGCTTGACGGCCGTGGCGGGTGTGCGTAGTTGATGGCTGGCTAACGCAACGAATTCATCCTTACTGCGGGAAATAGCCTCGAGCTCCTCGTTGCGCTTTTGCAAGATACGGGCTGCCTGTCGGTTCAGCCGATCTTGCTGGCGAGCGAGCTCTACCTGAGCACGTAAGTCTCGTTGTTCGGTCAGGTCTACAACCACACCGGAGAAGACAAGTTCTTCGCCATGCTCTTCCGGTTCACCGCGCGCCAGAATCCAACGTTGACTGCCATCCGTAATAGTTATGCGACACTCCTCTTCAAATGGCACCTGATTAGTCAAGCTAGCCTGGACAGCGGCCACTACACGTGGACGGTCATCTTCATGCACCGAGTTTAGAAAGGCCTCTAATGTATACGTGCGGGCGTGTTCGTCAGTCATCTTAAATAGCTGTTTTAGATTTTCGTCGCCAATAATACGGCCGGAGGCGGCATCAAAGATCCAGCTGCCGACCTTACCAATAGTAAGAGCAACGCTGAGGCGACTTTCAGCAGCAGCAACGCGTTCAATAGCATGCAGCTCGTCCGTGACTTCGCGAGTGGACGCCAGTATGTACTGTACCGTCCCGTCGGCACCATGCAGTGGAAAGTAGGTCGCCTGTAGGTAGATTGTGTCGTTAATTCCCCTGGTGTCTGCTCGGGACTGACCAATGGGTTCAAGTCGCTCAGAGTGACCAGTACGGACAAGTCTTTGTAGCCGCTCATGCAGATCCTTCGCAACAGTCGTATTAAATCTTTCGTTGGTATATGGGTATACGCTAAATAGTGGCTTACCGACGCACTCCTCTTTAGTCACACCTGTTATTTCCTCGCGAGCCCTGTTGGTGTCGACGATACGATACGGTTCAGACGCTTCAAAAAGGAGATAGGGTTCGGGAAGGTCGTGGAAAAGTCGTCCGTAATCGATATTCTGGCTGGTTGTGGCTATTATCTTAGACGGCGATATTTTCAAACTCATCGCTCCCCGTGGCCGCCACAAGCAGCGGTACATTTACGTAGTATGAAAAGCGCTGATAGCTGATAAGTTTTTTTGCTTTCAATCGATGTAGTTCCACGGCCGTAGTCTCACGAGTAAGGCCAACCATCTCTGCGATATCCTGATGGCTCAACCTTAAATCGATTTTAGTAAGACCGTTTGATTGCTTCTCACCAAAGCGCGCTACCAAGTATTGTAGAATGTAAACCAATTTCTCCTGAGCATGTGAATGTTCAAGAGCGTAAATGTGCATAGTAGCGCTCGTGTAATGCGCCATGTAGGCCTGAAAAACTTGTTGCTTCAATTGTGCATCATTCTCCAGAGCTGCCATAAACTCATCTTTTGGGAGGTATAGCACCATAGTGTCTGAGATCGCTTCGTAGTAATACAGGCTTACGCGTGACATACCGAAGATACACTCCACTGGAAAAATATCACCCGCCCCTAATAGGGTGACGGTTCGTTGGTCGCCACCGTTAGTGATACCGTAGACTTTTACAAGCCCATTTTTGACCACCAAAGCACCCCGTGGTATCTCGCCCTGAAATAACACAGTGCGTTTCTTAGCAAACTGCCGAGTGACACCCGTGTCTTGCAAGCCCTTAAATGGCGCGAACCTCAGTCTATCGTCCATCTCACTTAGTATAGACCAGACGTGGCGGCAGTAAATACTAGCTACTCGCTTTATACGGCCGCTAGCGGCGATCCGGACGACGCAGAATAGTTACGCTACACGTTTACGATACACCGCGACTCGCTCCCGGGTGGCGCAACGCGTCGAACAGTAATGCTGATTGCCGTTCTTACTAAAGCTGATGAGCGGGCGGCTGCAAGATGGTGAGGCGCACAGACGGCACGGATTTTTATCCTCTTCCGTCAGTAAAGCTGCGAACGCTAAAGCTGAAGAAACTGTAAATTGCTTAACCCATGACGCACCATCGCCATCATCAGCATATAAACTCCAAACCCCACTCTCGCGCCTACTGAGGTAGGGCGGTCCGGCAAACTCAGTAAGTATATCGTTTAATATTGCCGCTGCTTCGCTTACATCCTGCGCGATGAAAACTTTGTACAATGTGCGCGTCACATACTTCAGCTCGTCAAAGTCTACTCCGCCCAATACGTTTCGTTCACCGTAGCTTCGAAGCACGATATCAACTCGGGTAACGCGCTCTTGATAGGCCACGTTACTAGAATCTCGCATGGCCGCAATAATATCGGCAGCCTTCTGGGCCGTGCGCGCTGTTAACTCCAAAGACTGCAGACGCTTAGGTACTCTGCTCACATCTGCACTATACCAGATGTAACGCTGCTATACGATAACAGCGTTACATCTCGAGGTACCACAACAAATAAAAATTAAGCGAATACTTCCGGTGGACTGATCAGCCCACGCCCTGTGAAAGTATAAGTGCCGTCCCGGGCGGCAATACAAATGTGCCACTACCAGACTTAGCCTGTACATCTGGCACGTGAATGCCAACAAAATCTGGACTATATTTTTTATCACTACTGCAAAAGCGCACACGCCATTTGCCGTTACGCGGAAAGCCTATGCTGTAGTCTGTGAATGTGCGATTACCAAAATTTATTACCACGATTACATCATCTTTGGTTCCGCCATCTTGCCAACGGTGATACGCGATAACCTTATTAACTTCGTCGACGTGGAATAGATTTATAAGACGACCGCTCAAGCCTGCGGTCGTACCGGTCGAGTTCCGACGCAGCGCAATGAGATTCTTGTACGCATTTACGATGCCTTTGTAGGTTTCAGCGTTCTGCCACTTTAGGCCTTCCCAATCATTAAAGCTGTCGTCCATCATAAACTCTTGGCCTTGCAGTAGCATAGGAATCCCGGGTGCAGTAAGCAGTAGGGTTGCGGCTAGCAGCGATTGCTGGCGTGCAAATAGCCCACTACCCTCACCAGGCGCTATCGCTACATTAAAGCGAGTGCCACCGTTCGCTGCCGAGTCATGAGAGTCGATGAAAATTAGTTTTTGCATCGCATCGTCGTTATAACGCCGCCCAAGCTCACCTAGTAAACCTACTAGGTTTATTCTTTCTGGGTCATTAGAGCTAAACACCGTCCGTGCCACCTGAGGTAGTGTAAGCTCCCACTGGGCCATGAATCCCGCGCCACCAACGCTAATAGGCTTGGTTATGTACTCATTTGCGCTCACATCCTCAGCGATAGTCAGTGTGGCAGGGTTAAGCTTATGCGCTACTTCGTTTATCTGCTGTAAGAGACGCCAGCCGTCCTCCAGATCGATAGCGGGTGCATCATTCTTACCCTCAGCGTTGCGAATAAAAATTGTCGAGTCCACACGCAGGCCATCTACGTGACAGTCGTACATCCACATTCGTACGTTATCGAGAATATAATCACGTACTTCTGGACGGCCATAGTCTGGACGCGTATCACCCCACGGCGTCTTACTACGCCAATCGTTATAAAAATAGATGCCCCCTTTACCATCCTGCGACCAGCCATCAAACTGCCACATATCAAAGCTCATAGGGCCTAGGTGGTTATATACCACATCAAGAATGACAGCTACACCTTTCGCATGGGCGGTGTTGACGAACTCTAGAAACTTATGACGCCCACCGTACTGCGCTTCCACCGCATATAGATACATAGGGGTATAGCCCCAGAATTCGCGTAACGGCGACATTGTAGCTATAGGCATGAGCTCAATAGTAGTAATACCCAGTTTTACTAGGTAATCTAGCTTAGTCATGGCGTCCTCGAATGTCCCAATGGTGGACGGGTCTGAGCGGCAGAACGTCCCGACATGTAATTCGTAAATGACTTGCTTCTCTAGTTCAATCGGCTTGAAGTCTTGGTCGGTCCAATCAAAATGCGTATCAACCACCACTGCATTACCTGCCGCAGTAGTAACCTGCAACGCCCGAGGGTCAGTACGGGATAACGTTTGATCGCCGTTTGTTATAACGTAGCGATATTCTTGCCCCGCTCGTGCGCCGGGCACCACAACCGCCCAATAGCCATCTCCCTCGTTTTCCATAGTCTGCGCTTGCCAGTCGTTAAACGAACCGCTCACGGCTACAGTAGACGCGAATGGCGCCCATACTCGAAAACTTACGCCTTTCTTCAGTACTATAGCACCGACATCTTTTTTGTGTTGCCCACTCATTCGTTGTTTATTATGCACGATTTTTACGCGTAAGCGCAAGCATTACTCGTCTATCCTACATTGACTTTTATTCAAAAAAATCGATAATGTAAGAAGTTATTTTGTCTTTTGTGGTATATTTTTACTTCCACATAAAGGGAAAAGAGCTGCAAGGGTAACGAGTTAATTCTCACATGCCCTATGATGGGAGAGACTACGACGTCTTATCTCATTCTGGGCCCATAGCTCAGTCGGTTAGAGCAGCGGCCTTTTAAGCCGCGTGTCGTGGGTTCGAGTCCCACTGGGCCCTCCAAGATTCCGAAATTGAAGCCAAAGCCAAGTTGTCATCTGATGACTTGGCTTTTTGCTTGGTTCGTACATAGAGGTAGCGTTTCTCTAATACTGGATAGCTTTCGCCGATGGGTTTCAGCCACTCGTTAGGTGTAATGGTTAGTTTGCCATCCTTCAGAGTCAGGTTCTCACCTAAAGTCATCAATATATCCCGCTTTTGACGGGGCGTTCCCTCCTTAAAGTGGATTCGGGCATATGTAGCAAAGTTAAACGCCCTTTCGGACAATTCAAGCCAGTCTTCTGCGCGCTGCTCGGTATTTCGTAAGGCATCATCTATTCTCGCCATTTCAGCCTTTAAGCGTGTGCGAGAGCGTGTGTATTCGTTCTCATCAAGCTCGCCCTTGGTTCGCATATCAATGAGGTTGTCTAGCCGTTCTTGTACTTCGTTACGATTCCGCTGCTGCGTAGCGTAAATCTGCCGGCGCTCTTTTACTTCCACTTGATGGTTACGATTCAATATATCTAAGGCCAGGTCACGAAATTCTGGCAGAATGGTATATTTTGCCAATTCCGCATCGATTTCTTTTTCTAAATCCTCCACAGTGGTGTACTTTGTCTGACTACACGGTCGTACCTCACTTTTCCTTGTGCAATGATAGTGTACGTAATGAACAATGCGACCTTCACGCTTAACGAACTTTGCATTGTGTTTTCCGACGACAGAGCAGCCACATTCTCCACACACCATTAAGCCAGTAAAAGCATACTCATAGGTATTTACACGGGGCTTTCCACGCTCTTTAAGGATTATCTGCGCATAGTCATATTCATCGAGAGTTATCATAGGCTGATGTTTGCCCTGCGACCACTCGCCCTCGTGCACTATCCAGCCTGCGTAGAATGGATTATTGAAGATTCTGTAAATTGAACTAAGGCCGAGTGGGTTACCACCCATCTTCTCCGTCTTTCGTGTCCTATAACCCCATTCCTCGTTTGCAATCTTACATATTTGACGTGGTGTATATATACCACTTAATAACATCGTCCACATCTTCTTAACTAACTCGTACCTTTGCGGGTCAACGTCTGTTTTAGTAACAACCTTGTGGTCCTTTGGCCTTATTTTCGGATTGCCATACTCATCTAACACAGGAATCTTCATATACCCTTGCGCGACAACACCTGGTCTCTCACCATCCTTTGCCTTCTGTGTCATACCGCGACTAACATCACGGCCTTGTTTTGCACTTTCGTACTGGCCGGTCGACAGCAGGCTCTGTAACATCCATATCCCTTCCGGCGTATTCTCAAAATTGTAGGTACAAAACTTCAAGTCTTTTAGCACGCCCGTCCGCAGCATATAGGTTAATTCGGCGGCGTCAATCTCATTCCGTGAAAGCCTGTTCGGATAATAAGATACGACCCCATCCGCCAAATCCTCACGAATCATACGAATCGCTTTATTAAATATGGGCCTGCCGGGCTTAAAGGCGCTCTTGCTCTCTGGCTCCAACCAAGCCACTATGTTTAAATCAGGAAACTGTTCCTCTATGCGACGTATCTGAGCTGGTATAGATAACTCCTGTCGCTCTTTACGCTCTTCGGATTTACGCACGTATGCTATGTAGCGAAGGCCAGTTTTTACGTTACTCATCAGGTTCATTTACTCCTTTAATTATACCTCATTTCAACGAGTCATTTGTTCTAAATTCAGCCTGCAACTTCGAGGTTAGATGTTTGGTATGATTGTTTTTTATTGATAGTTTTTTCTGTATAAGTTTGCCGCTTTTCATCAAACTCATAGTTTGTTGGTTTTGCCCAATCTTGTTTGCTGAATTTACGTTTCTTGCCCGATTTCTGTTTGTTGGTTTCCAGCAAAGAGGCCAGCCGCGTAGCTACTACATCCATATCCACGCGAAACTGGCGCGTGGCGTGATAACTGCCAAGCTTATATTCAAGGAA
>Ga0335072_10016915_pt1 | contig 10327 bp, 9 predicted proteins | sample Lox_Sample_21_FD_206725 | JGI IMG/M metagenome (GOLD analysis project Ga0335072, IMG submission 206725) | Soil microbial communities from Loxahatchee National Wildlife Refuge, Florida, United States - Lox_Sample_2.1 | ecosystem: Environmental > Terrestrial > Soil > Wetlands | place: USA: Florida...
CACCATCGTGAAGAACGCGATCATCTGGCCGTCCAGGCGCCCGTGCAGCCGGGCGAAGGTGACGAACGCCAGGTTGACGGCATTGAGCATCAGCTCGACGCACATGAACATCACGATGGCGTTGCGCCGCAACAGCACACCGGCGGCGCCGATGGTGAACAGCAGGGCCGAAAGGTAAAGGTAGTTGGCCGGATTCATGACGTACCGCCCTGGCCGGCTTCGGCAGTGGTGATTTCTTTTCCGTCGGCCCCGCGGGTCCGCAGAATCTTGGAGACCGACAACTCCGAGTAGGAGCCGTCGGGAAGCAGCGCGGCCACGTCGACCGCGTTCTGGCGTGCGTAGACACCGGGATTGGGCAGTGGCGTCGGGTGCCCGCCGGGACGGAAGCGCTCCTGGGAGAGCTCCCGCTGGGTCTTGCGGCGCTCGAAACGTTCCCGGTGGGCCAGCACCATCGCGCCGACGGCGGCGGTGATCAGCAGCGCGCTGGTCAACTCGAATGCCCACAGGTACCGGGAAAAGATCAGTGCCGCCAGGCCTTCGACGTTGCCGTCGGAATTCGCGGCGGACAGTCCGGTGAAGCCCCCGGTCGCCACGTTCCCCATGGCCGCGATCAGCAGCACGCCGAACCCGACTCCGGTCGCCACGCCGGCGACCCGCTGTCCGCGCAGCGTCTCCTTCAGTGATTCCGCGGAGTCCACGCCGATCAGCATCAGCACGAACAAGAACAGCATCATCACGGCACCGGTGTAGACGACGACTTGAACGACGCCCAGGAACAGCGCGTCCTGGACCATGTAGAACACCGCCAGCACGATCATCGTCATCGCCAAGAACATTGCCGAGTAGACGGCGTTGACCGACAGCACCACTCCGACCGCGCCGATCAGCGCCACCACACCGAGCACCCAGAACGTCACGGCCTCACCGGTGGAGGTGCGGGTGATGGTGTCGGTCGCCAGGTTCGCGGCCAAGCTGGCGATCACGGGGCGTCTCCGTCTTCGGGTGCTGCGCTTTGCTTCTCGCGCAAGCCCTTTGCGGTCACGTTGCCCTGGTAGTAGTCCTTGTCCGTGGCGCCCGTGGCCCGGGGATGCGGCGGCGCGGACATCTCGGGCAGCAGCGGGGCCAGCAGCCGGTCTTTCTCGTAGATCAGGTCGGCGCGGTTGTCGTCGGCCATCTCGTAGTCGTTGGTCATCGTCAGGGCCCGGGTCGGGCAGGCCTCGATGCACAGACCGCAGCCGATGCAGCGCAGATAGTTGATCTGATACACCCGCCCGTAGCGTTCGCCCGGCGAGAACCTCTGTTCGTCGGTGTTGTCGGCGCCCTCGACGTAGATCGCGTCGGCCGGACACGCCCAGGCGCACAACTCGCAGCCGATGCATTTCTCCAGGCCGTCGGGGTACCGGTTGAGTTGGTGACGGCCGTGGTAGCGCGGCGCGACCGGGCCCGGTTTCTCCGGATACTCCTCGGTGACCGTCTTCTTGAACATCGACCCGAAGGTCACGCCGAAGCCGGCCAGCGGGTCAAGGAACTTAGGCACGTGCGTTCTCCTTGCTCAGATCGACTTTCTGCCCCGCAACTTGACCTGGCAGCGGCGGTGTCGGGAATGCCGGTGCGGCGCTGACACTTTCCGCGCTGTCCGCGTTCAGCTTGCGGCGCTGTCGCGCCAGGGCACGGGCACTGGGCGCGCTGAACGGCTTGCGCAGCAACGCCAACAGCAGTACGCCCATCACGAAGCTGGCGATGACCAGCACCAGGGTCCACTGCTGGAAACCCTCGTTCTTCAGCGTGCGGATGACGGCCGCGACCATGATCCACACCAGGGAGAAGGGGATCAGCAGCTTCCAGCCCAGCGCCATGAACTGGTCGTAGCGGAACCGGGGCAGGGTGGCCCGCAGCCAGAAGTAGATGAACATGAACGTCCACACCTTGGCGGTGAACCAGAGCACCGGCCACCAGCCGGTGTTGGCTCCCGCCCACATGTTCAGCGGCCAGGGAGCATGCCAGCCGCCCAGGAACATGGTCGCGGCCAGCGCCGAAACCGTGGTCATGTTGACGTATTCGGCGAGCATGAACATGGCGAACTTGAGCGACGAGTATTCGGTGTGGAAACCCGCGACCAGCTCGCCCTCGGCTTCGGGCAGATCGAATGGGGCCCGGTTGGTTTCACCGACCATCGAGATCAGGTAGACCAGGAACGACGGCAGCAACAGAAACACATACCAGCCGCCGTCCTGCGCGCTGACGATCTCGGACGTCGACATGCTGCTGGCGTACAGGAACACCGCCGCGAACGACAGCCCCATCGCCACTTCGTACGAGATGACCTGGGCGGTGGATCGCACCCCGCCCAGCAGCGGATAGGTGGAGCCCGATGCCCAGCCGCCCAGCACGATGCCGTACACCCCGATCGCCGACAGCCCCAGGATGAACAGCACCGCGACCGGGAGATCGGTCAGCTGCAGTGGGGTGCGGTGGCCGAATATCGACACCTCGGGACCGAACGGGATGAACGCGAACGCCGTGAACGCGGGAATCACCGAAATGACCGGCGCCGCAAAGTATACGAACTTGTCGATGCCGAAGGGGGTGATGCTCTCCTTCAGCGCCAGCTTGATGCCGTCGGCCAGGCTCTGCAGGTAACCGTTCGGGCCGACCCGGTTGGGACCGGGCCGCAGCTGCATCCGGCCCAGCAGCTTGCGCTCGGCCAGGATCGCCACCAGCACCGTGAGCATGAGGAACACGAATATCGCCAGCGACTTGCCGAGTACCAGCCACCAGACGTCGCGTCCGAAGACGTTCGAATTCATGAGTTCACTCGATTCGCGCCGATTTTCACTGTGCTTCCGATTGTTGCGCCCAATTGCCGGTGCACCGCCGAACCCGGAGAGTTCAGCGGCAGCCACACCACCCGGTCGGGCATGTCGGTGATGGTCAGCGGCAGGGTGATCGAGCCGCGCGCGGTGCTGACCGTCACCTCGTCGCCCTCGGCGGCGCCGATCTCAGCCGCCGTGTCGGACGACAAACGCACCACCGGCGGGCGCGCGGTGCCGGCCAGATACGGCTCGCCGTCCTGCAGCCGGCCCGCGTCGAGCAGCTGGCGCCAGCCGGTCAACACCGCCTCGCCGGCCCCGGGTTGGGGCGCCTGCGGGGCGGCGACCTGGGGGCTCGCGGCGTGCTCGCCGTCCCAGGTGCCCAGCCCGGACAGCTCCTGGCGGGCCGCCTCGACAGTGGACAGTCCCAGGTAGACGCCTATTTCGTCGGCCAGCGCGTCAAGCACCCGGTGGTCCGACTGGCCGGCTTGCTGGGTGGTGCCGTGCAGCGCGGGGGCGAACCCGCGGTAGCGACCCTCCCAGTTGACGAAGGCGCCGGCCTTCTGCGTCGTCGGCGCGACCGGGAACACCACGTCGGCGCGTTCGGTGACCTCGCTGTGCCGCAGTTCCAGGCTGACCACGAAGCCCGCGGCGTCCAGCGCGGCCAGCACCGCGTCCGGATCGCCGAAGTCGGCGGGTTCGATACCGCCGACCAGCAGCGCGCCCAGGGTTCCATCGGTGGCGGCGGCGACGATGCCGTCGGCGTCGCGTCCCGGCGTCGACGGCACTTCGGAGACGTGCCAGGCGGCGCTGACCTGCGCGCGGGCCGCGTCGTCGGCCAGCGGACGGCCGCCGGGCAGCAGCGCGGGCAGCGCACCGGCCTCGAGTGCGCCGCGCTCGCCGGCCCGCCGCGGCACCCACGCCAACCGGGCGCCGGTGGTGTCGGCGAGCCGTGCGGCGGCGGACAGTGCGCCCGGCACGGCGGCCAGTCGCTCGCCGACCATGACGACCGCGCCGGGGGTGGCCAGCAGGTCGCCCAGTTCGCCGGTGGCCAGGCCGTCCAGTGTGGCCGGCTCGGCGCCGGGAGCGGTTTTGAGCAACCGGCCGGACATCTTCCGTAGCGAGCGCGTTTCGAACGGGGCGACCGCGTAGATCGGTACGCCGTGCTTGCGGGCCGCCTTGCGCAGCCGCAGGAACACGATCGGCGATTCTTCCTCGGGTTCCAGCCCGACCAGCAGCACCACCGGGGCGGACTCGAGGTCGGTGTAGCTGACCGTGACCGGCCGGCCGGCGATGCGGGCGGCCAGGAATTCGGCCTCCTCGGCCGAGTGCGGGCGGGCGCGGAAGTCGATGTCGTTGGTGTCCAACACGATTCGGGCGAACTTCGAGTAGGCGTAGGCGTCCTCCCAGGTCACCCGGCCACCCACCAGCACACCCGTGCGGCCGCGCGCGGCCTCGAGTCCCTGGACCGCTGCCACGATGGCGTGCGACCACGACGCGGGTTGCAGCGTGCCGTCGGTATCGCGGATCAGGGGAGTGGTGATCACGTCGGGCAGGGTGGCGTATTTGAAGGCCCACCGGCCCTTGTCGCAGTTCCACTCCTCGTTGACTTCGGGGTCGTCGCCGGCGAGCCGGCGCAGCACCTTGCCGCGGCGGTGGTCGGTGCGCTCCGCGCATCCGCTCGCGCAGTGCTCGCACACGCTGGGGCTGGAGACGAGGTCGAACGGGCGGGCACGGAAGCGGTACGAGGTTCCGGTCAGTGCGCCCACCGGGCAGATCTGCACCGTGTTGCCGGAGAAGTAGGAGTCGAACGGCTCGTTGGCGTAGATGCCGACCTGCTGCAGCGCGCCGCGCTCCTGCATGTCGATGAACGGGTCCCCGGCGATCTGGTCGGAGAACCGCGTGCACCGCGCGCACAGGATGCAGCGCTCCCGGTCCAGCAGCACCTGAGAGGAGATGTTGATCGGCTTGGCGAACGTGCGCTTGACGTCGGTGAAGCGAGAGTCCGCGCGGCCGTTGGACATTGCCTGGTTCTGCAGTGGGCATTCGCCGCCCTTGTCGCACATCGGGCAGTCCAGCGGGTGGTTGATCAGCAGCAGCTCCATCACGCCGTGCTGGGCCTTGTCGGCTGCCTCCGAGGTGAGCTGGGTGCGCACCACCATGTCGTCGGTCGCGACGGTGGTGCACGACGCCAGTGGCTTGCGCTGGCCCTCGACCTCGACCAGGCACTGCCGGCACGCGCCGACCGGGTCGAGTAGCGGGTGGTCGCAGAACCGCGGGATCTGGACGCCCATCAGTTCGGCCGCGCGGATCACCAGAGTGCCCTTGGGAACGCTGATTTCGGCGCCGTCGATGGTCAGCGTCACCATCTCCGGCTGGCTCACCCCGTCGCCGGTTTGGGTCTTGGCGGCACTTGTCACGGGGTTATCAGCCCTTTCCGTCCAACGTCAGCATGGAGTCTCGAGGGTCGAACGGGCAGCCGCCGCCCTCGACGTGCGCGACGTACTCGTCGCGGAAGTGCTTGATCGACGACATCACCGGGCTGGCCGCGCCATCGCCCAACGCGCAGAACGACTTTCCGAGGATGGCATCGGAGATGTCCAGCAGCTTGTCGAGATCCTCGTGGGTGCCCTTGCCGGTTTCCAGCCGTTCGTAGATCTTGTCCAGCCAGAAGGTGCCTTCCCGGCACGGCGTGCATTTACCGCATGATTCGTGCTTGTAGAACTCGGTCCAGCGGCGCACCGCTCGCACCACGCAGGTGGTCTCGTCGAAGATCTCCAGCGCTTTGGTGCCCAGCATCGAGCCCGCCGCACCAACCCCTTCGTAGTCCAGCGGCACGTCGAGGTGCTCCTCGGTGAGCAGCGGCGTCGACGACCCACCCGGCGTCCAGAACTTGAGCTGGTGCCCGGCGCGAACTCCGCCGGCGTAGTCGAGCAGCTCACGCAGCGTGATGCCCAGCGGGGCCTCGTACTGGCCCGGGCGGGTGACGTGCCCGGACAGCGAATACAGCGTGAAGCCAGGCGATTTCTCGCTGCCCATCAAGCGGAACCAGTCGACGCCGTTGAGAATGATCGACGGCACGCTGGCGATGGTCTCGACGTTGTTGATCACCGTGGGGCAGCCGTAGAGCCCGGCCACCGCGGGGAAGGGTGGCCGCAGCCGCGGCTGGCCGCGCCGGCCTTCCAGCGAATCCAGCAGGGCGGTTTCCTCGCCGCAGATGTAGGCACCCGCGCCGGCGTGCACCACCAGCTCCAGGTCGAAACCCGAGCCCTTGATGTCGCGGCCCAGGAAGCCGGCCTGATACGCCTCGGACACCGCGTTCTGCAGGCGGCGCAGCACCGGGAGCACTTCGCCGCGCACGTAGATGAAGGCGTGGCTGGCGCGGATCGCGTAGGCGGCGATGATCACGCCTTCGACGAGCAGGTGCGGCGTTGCCAGCATCAGCGGAATGTCTTTGCACGTACCGGGTTCCGACTCGTCGGCGTTGACCACCAGGTAGTGCGGCTTGGCGGCGGCGCCGGTGTCACCCTGCGGGATGAACGACCATTTCGTCCCGGTCGAGAAGCCCGCGCCGCCGCGCCCGCGCAGCCCGGAATCCTTGACGGTCGCGATCACCGCGTCGGGCTCCATCGCCAGGGCCTTCTGCAGGGCCTCGTAGCCCCTATAACGATCGTGCCGTTGATAGGTCGCCAGGGTCCACGACTCGGGGTCGTCCCAGTAGCGGCTGATCACCGGGGTCAACGGGGTGGCCTGTGAACCCAAAGAAGTTGTCATGACTCGGCCCCCGGAGGAGTCGGTGCGTGCATGTTGTGTTCCTGCGCCACCCGCAGTCCGGCCAAGGTGGCCGCGCCGGCGCCGCCCTGGCCTTCGTCGGGGCGCGGGTCGGGCAAACCGGCCAGGATGCGCGACGTCTCGCGGAACTTGCACAGCGGCGCGCCGCGAGTGGGTGCCTTGGGGTCACCCGAGCGCAGCGAGTCGACGAGTTCGCGCGCCGACTCGGTGGTCTGGTTGTCGAAGAATTCCCAGTTGACCATCAGCACCGGTGCGTAATCGCAGGCCGCGTTGCATTCGATGTGTTGCAGGGTGACGGTCCCGTCCGGGGTGGTCTCGTCGTTGCCGATGCCGAGGTGCTCTTTGAGGTCGTCGAAGATCGCGTCGCCGCCCATGACGGCACACAACGTGTTGGTGCAGACGCCGACCAGGTAGTCGCCGGTGGGACCGCGACGGTACATGGTGTAGAAGGTCGCCACCGCCGACACCTGCGCGCTGGTCAGACCGAGTTGGTCGGCACAGAATTCCAATCCAGCCGGGGTGATGTAGGAGTCTTCGCCTTGGACCAGGTGCAGCAACGGCAGTAGCGCCGAATACTTGTTGGGGTAGCGGCCGATGATCTCTTTGGCGTCGACCTCCAACCGCGCCAGCTGGTCCGGCGGATACGACTGCGGTGCGCCCTCGACCACGAATTGGTTGGGCTCCTCGGGTGGCGGGCCGAGCCGGATGAAGACCCGCTCGCCGCCGTTCGCCGGGGGTCCGGCGGGGACGGGTGAAGTCATCGGTCCACCCCGCCCATGACCGGGTCGATGCTGGCGACCGCGGTGATCAGGTCGGCTACCATCCCGCCCTCGCTCATCGCGGCAACCGCCTGCAGGTTGGTGAAGGAAGGGTCCCGGTAGTGCACCCGGTAGGGGCGGGTACCGCCGTCGCTCACCATGTGTACGCCGAGCTCGCCGCGTGGTGATTCGACCGCCACGTAAACCTGGCCGGCCGGAACGCGAATGCCCTCGGTGACCAGTTTGAAGTGGTGGATCAAGGCCTCCATCGAGCTGCCCATGATCTTGGCGATGTGCTCCGGCGAGTTCCCCATGCCGTCCGGGCCCACCTTCAGGTCGGCCGGCCAAGCGATCTTGCGGTCCTCGACCATCGTCGGACCGGGCCGCAACTTGTCCAGGCACTGCTCGACGATCTTCACCGACTCCCACATCTCTTTGACGCGAATGATGTAGCGCCCGTACGCATCACAACCGTCGTCGGTGATCACGTCGAATTCGTAGTCCTGGTATCCGCAGTAGGGTTCGCTCTTGCGCAGGTCGTGCGGCAACCCGGTGGCACGCAGGATCGGGCCGGTGATGCCCAGCGCCATGCACCCCTCCAGGTCCAGGTAGCCGACGTCCTCGGTGCGGGCTTTCCAGATCGCGTTCTCGTTGAGCAGGTCGCCCATTTCGCGCAGGGGTTGGCGCAGCTTCTTGAGGGCTTCGGCGATCTCGGTGGCCGCGTTGGGCGGCAGGTCCTGAGCCACGCCGCCGGGCCGGATGTAGGCACTGTTCATCCGCAACCCGGTGATGGATTCGAACAGGGTGAGGATGATCTCGCGGGCCCGGAAGCCGACGAACATCGGTGTCATCGCACCGAGTTCCATGCCGCCGGTCGCCAGTGCGACGAGATGCGACGAGATCCGGTTGAGCTCCATCATCAACACCCGGATGACGTTGACCCGCTCCGGGATCTCGTCGGTGATCCCGAGCAGCTTCTCCACGCCCAGGCAGAAGGCGGTCTCGTTGTAAAACGGTGCCAGATAATCCATCCGGGTCACGAAGGTGACGCCCTGCGTCCAGTACCGATACTCGAGGTTCTTCTCGATTCCGGTGTGCAGGTAGCCGATTCCGCATCGGGCCTCGGTGACCGTCTCGCCCTCGATCTCGAGGATCAGCCGCAGCACGCCGTGGGTGGACGGGTGCTGGGGACCCATGTTGACGACGATGCGTTCGCCGGGATCCGCGTTGCGCGCCGCCGCGACGATCTCGTTCCAGTCCTGCCCGCCGGCGACCAGGACGGTTTCGCTGTCGGTCATCAGTTATAACCCCTCCGCTCGTCGGGCGGAGGTATCTGCGCGCCCTTGTATTCCACCGGAATGCCACCGAGTGGGTAGTCCTTGCGTTGCGGATGTCCCTGCCAGTCGTCGGGCATTTCGATCCGCGTCAGCGACGGATGGCCGTCGAAGATGATCCCGAAGAAGTCGTAGGTCTCGCGCTCGTGCCAGTCGTTGGTCGGATAGATGTCGAACAGCGACGGAATGTGCGGATCACTGTCCGGCGCAGACACTTCCAGCCGCAGGCGACGGGTGTGGGTGATCGACTGCAGCGGATAGACCGCGTGCAGTTCCCGGCCGGTTTCGTTCGGGTAGTGCACGCCGCTGACGCCCAGGCACATTTCGAAGCGCAACTCCGGTTCGTCGCGCAGCCGGCGGGCGACCTGGGGCAGCAGCTCGCGGCGGACGTGCAGGGTCAGCTCGTCGCGGTCAACCACGACTTTCTCGATGGCGTCCTCGAATTCGAGGTCGTCGCGCTTGAGCGCCTCGGCCAGCCCGTCGGCGACGTCGTCGAAATAACCGCCATAGGGCCGCGGACTGCTGCCCGGGAGGGTGACCTCGCGCACCAGCCGTCCGTATCCGGAGGTGTCGCCGGATCCCTTGACCCCGAACATGCCCCGGCGCACGCTGATCACTTCTTCGTCCGTGCTGATCGGAGATCCGCCCACTTCGCTCGCCGCCTGCTGGGGATCTTTGTCGGGCGAGCTCATCGCAGCAATCCGTGCATCTCGATGGTGGGCCTGGCCTCCAGCGCTGCCTTTTCGGCTTCGGCGATGGCCTGTTCCCGGTTGACGCCCAACGGCATTTCCTGAATCTTCTGGTGCAGCTTGAGGATTGCGTACAACAGCATCTCGGGGCGGGGAGGGCAGCCGGGCAGGTAGATGTCCACCGGCACAACGTGATCCACACCCTGCACGATCGCGTAGTTGTTGAACATGCCGCCGGACGAGGCGCACACCCCCATGGCCAGCACCCATTTCGGCTCGGCCATCTGGTCGTAGATCTGGCGCAACACCGGCGCCATCTTCTGGCTGACCCGCCCGGCCACGATCATCAGATCGGCTTGCCGGGGGGTCGCCGAGAACCGCTCCATCCCGAACCGGGCGATGTCGAACCGCGGCCCGGCGGTCGCCATCATCTCGATCGCGCAGCAAGCCAACCCGAAGGTCGCCGGCCACAGCGAGTTTTTGCGGACGTAGCCCGCCACCTTCTCGACAGTTGACAGCAGAATCCCGCCGGGCAGCTGTTCTTCCAGGCCCACGTCTTACCTCAATCCCAGGTCAGGCCCCCGCGGCGCCACACGTATGCGTAGGCCACGAAAACCGTGAGCATGAATATCACCATTTCGACCAGCGCGAACCTCCCCAATTGGTCATAAGCGACCGCCCAGGGATACAAGAACACGATTTCGATGTCGAAGACGATAAACAGCATTGCGGTCAGGTAATACTTCACCGGGAACCGCTGCCCGGTTGACGCATGCGGACCGGCTTCCGCGGGTCCGGCAGGTCCGGTGGGCTCGATTCCGCATTCGTAGGCGGCCTGCTTGGACCGGTTGTACCGCGATGGGCCGACCAGGCTCGCGATCGCGACCGAACCCACGGCAAAGGCGGCGGCAATCGCTCCCAGCACCAGGATGGGTATGTAGGCG
>Ga0335072_10016918_pt1 | contig 10327 bp, 6 predicted proteins | sample Lox_Sample_21_FD_206725 | JGI IMG/M metagenome (GOLD analysis project Ga0335072, IMG submission 206725) | Soil microbial communities from Loxahatchee National Wildlife Refuge, Florida, United States - Lox_Sample_2.1 | ecosystem: Environmental > Terrestrial > Soil > Wetlands | place: USA: Florida...
ACACTTTTGCCCGCCGCGGCCGGCAGGTGGTCAAACAGCGCAGCGAGCAGAGCATTGGGAAAGCCGCGGTCCTGGTTCAGGCGCACGGCCACAATCGCCGTCTTGCCGTCGTCGCTGCGGTGCACCAGGTCCACTTCCATGTCGCTCAGCTTGCCTTTCACCGCGTGCTCGCTCGGGTGGTGAAAGTCGAGTTCGACCAGGTTGTAGCGCACCCCGTTCGCTACCATCGTGCTGCCCGGATCCACGCGCGCAACGATCCCGCGTCCCGTGTTCTCCAGCGTCATCGGCCCGGCAATGTAGTGGAACTCAAGCGGTTGGAGCGCCTTGTTCAGGCGCGCTCCACGCATATCCAGAGGCGATTGCTCGTGCCCTTTCGAACATGCCTCATATTGGGGATCCAGCTTGCCCCACACCAGCGGCCCGGTGTGCCCCTCGTAGTTCCAGTAAGCCCCGCTTTGCGCCGCGCAGATTGAAGCAAAGCCAAGCACAAACGCAGCGAACCCATAAGAGCGCATCAATCTCTCCGTCAAGAATCGGGCGTTGGCCGCCCGGAAGAATTCTAAGCGATAGACGCAGACGCGCTCAAAACGAATGGGACCCGCCGCAGCGGATCCCACCCAGATTTTCTACCAATTCACGGTTCGCAATGCGCTGCCGCGCCTTCGCCGACTCCTTGTCACCCCTGCGGGCGCCCTGCGTCCCGATTCCTCGGACCCGGGACAGCACCAGGGCTCAGCGCGCCTTTGCCGGCACGGCTACGCCGGCCTCTTCAGCCAGCTTGGTCGCCTTCTCCGTTGACTCCCAGGTGAACTCCGGCTCCGTGCGCCCAAAGTGCCCGTAGGCCGCCGTCTTCTGGTAGATCGGCCGCCGCAGGTTCAGGCTCTCGATAATGCCCTTCGGCGTCAGCGAGAAATTCTTGCGGATCAGCGCAGTGAGCTTCGCCTCGCTCAACTTGCCCGTACCGAACGTCTCCACCAGCACGCTCACCGGTTCAGCCACGCCGATCGCATAGGCGAGTTGCACTTCGGCCTTCTCGGCCAGTCCCGCCGCCACCACGTTCTTCGCGATGTGCCGCGCCATGTAGGCGGCCGAACGGTCCACCTTCGTCGGATCCTTGCCGCTGAATGCGCCGCCGCCGTGCCGTCCCATGCCGCCATAGCTATCCACAATGATCTTGCGGCCCGTCAACCCGGTGTCGCCCATCGGCCCGCCAATCACAAAACGACCGGTCGGGTTGATGTGATACTTGGTGTGCTCGTCAAGCCAGGCCGCCGGCAGCACTGCCTGAATCACGTGCTTCAGAATGTCTGCGTGCAGCTCATCGTTCCCGACAGCCTCGGAGTGCTGGCTGCTGATCACAACCGCATCGATCCGCGTTGGCTTTCCATTCTCGCCGTATTCCACCGTCACCTGGCTCTTGCCATCGGGCCGCAGATAAGGCAGCTTGCCGTTCTTGCGCACCTGGCTCAGTTGCCGGCAAAGCTTGTGCGCCAGCGAGATCGGTGCGGGCATCAGCTCTGGCGTCTCGTTTGAGGCATAGCCGAACATCATGCCCTGGTCGCCCGCGCCGCCCGTGTCCACGCCCTGCGCAATGTCGCCCGACTGCTTGTTGATGCTCGAGATCACCGCGCAGGTGTTGGAATCGAAACCATACAGCGCGTTGTCATAGCCGATCGACGCCACCACGCCGCGCACCAGCGATTGAAAATCCACGTAGGCCTTGGTCGTAATCTCGCCTGCAATCACCACCAGGCCGGTGGCTGTCAGCGTCTCCGCCGCCACGCGGCTATACGGGTCCTGGTCCAGGCAGGCATCGAGAATCGCATCGGAGACCTGGTCGGCAATCTTGTCCGGATGGCCTTCGGTCACTGACTCAGACGTAAACAGAAAACGGTCGCTCAACTTCAAACTCCTTCCCATGGTAAGGGATCAACTGAATGCTTTGTCAGCGGGCCCTTCGCCCGCCATCCTGAACTGCCCGCGCGGCAAGTACCCCACGGCTCTGCTGTCATGCCACACTGGAAGTCCTGCCCGCAGGCAGGTTCAAGCCTTTTGGTGCATCTTTCCTATGGTAATGGGAGCAGTGGGTCGGCGGCAAAATCCTTTGGGTATATGGCGCCCAATCGGCGCTCAATGGCGGATTGAAGGCCCTGAGCAGGGCTCCGGCCCGCAGTCCCGCCCTCCTTGCACCCCGCAATCAGAATCGCGAGGCTGCCGTGCCGCTACGATCGGAACGGCGTCCACAACAAACCAAGCGCCAGCGACACCTTGTGCCCCGGCACCACCGAATGCCACCAGCCTTCGCGCACGCCGAGATACCGTACCACAAAGTATGCCGCCACCATGACCACCAGCAGCAGCACCGTGGCCCCGATCCAGCGCAGCCGCAACTCCGCCGCCTCGCGGCGAAGAATTCTCGCCTTCCCCACGTTGGAAGCAAACGCCGTCCAATTGCCGTCGTCGTCGATCGTCTGGCCCGAGGCGTTGTACGCACTCAGAAAGCGCTCGGTCCAGTCCTGCTGGTCCAGCCCAAGTGCCCCCGCGTATCCGCGCACAATTCCCTTGCTCAGGATCCCGCCGGGCAGCAGGCGGAATCTCTCCTGCTCCAGCGCAAGCAGGTGGCGCTGGCTGATCTTCGTAACTGCCGAAATGTCTTCCAGCGCAACTCCCCGCGTCACGCGTTCGTTGCGCAGGTCTTCTCCGAAAGTGCTCATCGGCGACCTGAAACCTGTCAAGGGTCCACTAAAATTCTACCTTCACGATAGCCCGCGTTTCACTCCCGGTCAAAGCCCGTTTTGGCCTCGTCAAAGCTTGTGGAATCACCAACGTAACCCCTGCTTCCACATGCAATTCCCAGTCCAAAACGCACCTTTGCCTCAGGCTGTTACTCTGAAGCTAAGGCTATTGGGGCTCGCGCGGCTCCGCTTGCCCGAATCGGAACATGAACAAGCTCATCTTCGCCAACCTGCTGCACCGCCCCTTGCGCTCGGTCATCAGCGTGCTCGCCGTGGCCATTGAAGTCATTATGATCCTCTCCATCGTGGCCATCTTCATGGGCATTCTGAATTCCACGAAGGAACGCACCAATGGCATTGGAGCAGATCTGATGCTGATGCCTTCTAACGCAAGCATTTTCAATGGAGTAGGCGGTGCTTCCCTGCCGGTGAAATTCGCCGAGGTGCTGCGCCGTATGCCCCACGTCGCGGTTGTGTCTCCGGCGATCCAGAAGCTCTCAACCACCGGCAGCGTGGAAATCATGTGGGGCATCGACTATCCGAGTTTCGCGGCCTTGAGGCCGTTCACGTTTCTCGCAGGTGGCCCGTTTACCGGACCTTATGACGTGATTGTTGACAACGTTTTTGCCGGCAGTCCCAATCCCGAAACGGGAAAGCCCTACCAGGTAGGCGACACAGTCTCTATCCTGGATCACTCATTCCGCATTTGCGGGATCGTCGAGCAGGGCAAAGGCGGCCGCAAGCTCATTCCCCTCGACACCATGGAACAGCTCACCGGCGCCGAGGGAATGGCTTCGCTCTTCTATATCAAGTGCGATAGCCCGGCCGACGATGACCTGGTCATGCGCGAGATCTTCTCCACGCGCGGCTTTCAGAACGACAAACTGATGACGGTCGATAGCTTGCTTGACCAGATGACTCCGAACAAAATTCCCGGCTTCAACATTGCCCTCCGGATCGTCACGGGCATTGCTGTCGTGATCGGGTTTCTGGTCATCTTTCAGTCCATGTACACTGCTGTACTCGAACGCACGCGCGAGATTGGCATTCTCAAATCGATGGGCGCATCGAAACCCACCATCGTCGGCGCCGTGCTGCGCGAGTGTGCCCTGCTCGCCGCCGCCGGCGATATCGTGGGCGTGGCCGCAACTTATGGCGTGCGCTTTCTGATGCTTCACTTCTTTCCCACGCAGAGCTTCCAGATCACCGGCCTCTGGATCGCCTACGGCGCAGTGATCGCTTTCGTAGGTTCGCTCTGCGGCGCGCTCTACCCGGCCTGGATGGCAGCCCGCAAAGACCCCATTGATGCGCTGGCATATGAATAGCCGAATGCCGCCGCCCCGCACGGATAAATTCTTTCTTTATGAGATCTTGACGCGTTTTCCACCCGTCCGTGTGGTAGCCTGAGGGCGATCTAACAGGCATCTTTGGGAACTTGGGCTTCTGAGTCCATCAGAGCGAATCGCGCCTACCTGGTATTGAGACAATGAACCACCGGCGGGCTGTTTCCTTTTGACGAATTGCCGCCCCCGCGGCGCTGCTTTCATTCCTTCCAAAGATGCAACAGCAGTCAATTGACCCCCTACAAGGAGAGCCTATGACAAAGCTTTGGAATTTTTGTCCCCAGCGAGTTTTCGCCGCGTTCGCATTGACGGCGTTCTTGCTCGCTTTTGCCGGCATATCCGGCCGTTCGCAAACATCCGGCGCAGGCACCATCAACGGAACCGTGACCGATCCCAACGGTGCAGTGGTTCCGGGCGCCGCGGTCGCCGTCATAGACACCGACACCGGCGTGTCCCACTCGTATACCACCGACTCGGCCGGCCGCTATTCGGCACCGTTCCTGGTGCCCGGCCACTATGAGGTCGATGCCACCGGTACTGGCTTTGGCAAAGTGCAGGAGAAGGGAATCACGTTGATCGTTGGACAGGTTCTCACCGTCAATCTGACCCTGGCGGTGAGCACTGCGACCACCACGGTTGAAGTCACGGGTATCAACCAGATCCTCGATCCGGAGAAAACCGAGGTCTCGCAGGTTCTCGACACAAATCTCGTTGCCAATATGCCCGTGAACGCGCGCAACTGGAGCGACTTCGTCCTGCTGACTCCGAACGTGACCCAGGACGGTCCTTACGGGCTGATCAGCTTCCACGGCATCAGCGGCCTTTATAACCAGAACTACGTGGACGGCGCGAACAACAACCAGATGCTGTTCTCAGAGGCCAGAGGGCGGGCCAGCGGCGCGCCTTACGTCTACTCGCTCGACTCCATCAAGGAGTTTCAGGCCGAGACCTCGAATTACTCCGTGGAATTCGGCCAGGCGGCCGGCGGGCAGGTGAACGCCATCACCAAAAGCGGCACCGACAATCTGCATGGGGACTTGTTCTACTATCTGCGCTACCCGGATCTGAATGCGCTCGATCCGATTGCCAAGTGGACTGCACTCTACGGGAGCGCGGCCAGCAACCCCTTGCTCTCCCATACCCTTCTGACGCAGCCGATTCACCAGCAAAACCAGTTCGGTGGTTCGGTCGGCGGCCCGTTCATCAAAGACCGTCTGTTCTACTTCCTTACGTATGATGAGTTCCTGCGCGTAGGCCGCGCCCTTTACTACAACACCAATACCCTCACGCTTACGCCAACGGCGGGCAACTCAGCCGGCACGGTCATCTCGCCGACGCAATGCCCGACGACCGTCACCAGCACTATGTGCACGGCCGCCATCCAGTTCCTGATCAACGTGGGCGAGGCCGCGCCATCCCGCTATTCCAAGCAGTACCTCTTCTTCCCGCGGCTGGACTACCACATCAACTCCAGGAACGATGCGTTCATCGATTTCAACTGGGCCGACTTCAGCCAGACCAACGGCTATACCGCGACGCCGACCATCTCAAACAGTTCGCCGACGACCAACGGCCCCACCTATTATCACGAGCGTTTCCTGGTGGGCGGATTGACCACTACGATCACAAATTCGATGGTGAACGAGGTGCATGGCCAGTGGGGCCGCGACCTGGAGACGGCGGGCGCCAATGACGCGGCCCCGTCGGTCGCCGTTGGCGTGCTCACCTTCGGCATGCCCAACGCCCTGCCCCGCGTAGCTGAGCCGGATGAGCATCGCATCCAGGGCTCGGACGTTCTGAGCTGGTCGAAGGGCCGTCACACCTTCAAGTTTGGCGGCGATATCAACAACGTCCACGAGGTGATGATCAACCTCTACCAGGGTGGCGGCCTCTACGGTTACAGCGACACCAACAACGCCGCTCAGTTCGCCGACTGGGTTGCCGACGCGTTTGCGGGCCAGTCAGGCGATACCGATCCCTACGCCGGCTATCACTACAACTCCTTCGTCCAGACCGTCGACCAGGTGAATACCAAAGCGGGCACGCAGGGCAAGGACGACTTCTACATGAACATGTTTGATTTCTACGGGGAAGACACCTGGGCCGTGAACCGCAAGCTGACCGTTACCTTCGGCGCGCGCTGGGACGCTCAATTCACCCCGTCACCCGGCCTGATCAACAACAACTACGATCCGATCTCGGCCGAATACACGAAGAGCATCAAAAATGTTCTGGATCGCGTGCAGCCGCGCATCGGCTTCTCCTATGAGTTGATGCCGGGCTCTGTGCTGCGCGGCGGATACGGCTTATTCTCCGGGCTCAACCAGGGCAGCACCTACTACGCCATGCGCGTAGAAAACGGCGTCGTGCAGGTGAACTTCAACTACGCCGGCTGCAAATCGAGCTGCACCGGGTTCAATACCGGCGCCACGGAGCAATACCCGAACGTTCCTTACCTGCCGACCGGCCCCGCGCTGAGCACGGCTTTGATTCCATCGGGCGGAGCGGTTCCCGCCATAAAAGGCCCCAGCAACCTGGGAACGCAAAGCTTCCACGGTCTCGATCCCAACTTCGTGCCGCCTTATTCGCACGAGATGGATCTCTCGCTCGAACAACTGATGCCGGGCAAGCTCTCCCTGTCGATCGGCTATGTGGGCACGCGTGGCATGCGGCTGCCAGTCTTCCTCGATGCGCAGCTAGTCGGGGTGACGCCGCACGGCATCAAGACCTACAACGTCCTGGATGGAAGCGGCAATCTGCTCAAGCAGATGACCGTCCCCGTTTACCTGCCTGGCGATCGACGCTACCTGGTCGCGGGCGCAGCGCAGAATGCAAGCAGCCAGCTGGCTACCTTCAACACCGGCTACAGCATCGCCAACACCTGGTACAACGCCATGGCAGTCACTCTCAAGCGGCCATTTCAGCACGGAGTGGAAATCGTGGCGAATTACACATGGGCGCGCGCCACCGACGATGGCCAGGTGGCCGGCAACAACGGCACCTTCTACGGTGGCGATGTACCGCTCGATCCAAATAACCTCCGCCTCGAGAACGGTCCTTCCGATACCGACGTCCGCAACCGCTTCACACTATCCTTCCTCTATCAGCCGACCTTCCACGTCGCGAATGCTGTGGCGCGCGGCATTGTGAACGGCTGGGCTCTCTCCGGCAGCGAGATCGCTTCCAGCGGGCAGCCTGTCTATATGGGCAGCTCCGGCATTAGCGGCACCATCTACTCCGGTTCCACCAGCGCCACCAGCTATGCCGACGACGGCGGCATCTACGGCGGGGCCATGAGCTCAGGTTCCGGCGGAGCAACCAACGGGCGCCCGCCCTATATTGGCCGCAACAGCATTCCCATGCCGGGCTGGAACGACGCAGACTTACGGCTCGCCCGCACGTTCGCTATTCGCGAAGGCATGTCGCTGGCTTTTGGCCTGGACGCCTTCAACGTGGTGAACCAGACCATCGTTCAGGGCGTGAACGCCACGTATAGCGCATACACGGCCGCTGCCAGCACGATTTCGTTGCCCTCGGGCAGTAAAGTCGTCTGCTCGACGACCGGCGCCGCGCCTTCCAACTCCTCGCTGCAGGGCTGCTTCAGCCCCTACACGGGAACCGGCGCGAACGCGTTCAACGTACAGACGACCACCACCGGCAATCTCGCCGGCCCGCGCCAGTTGCAGTTGTCGGCGAGGTTCACTTTCTAGCTGCGGCAGCGTAGCTCATCAAAAAGGGCGGCGGCTTCGGGTCGCCGCCTTTTTTGCGCCCGCCTGCGACTGCGCCAACTCCGGCCCATCGGCGATACTTGAGAGTTGGGTTTTCCACCTCAAGCGTGCCGTATTGTCACGGCCAGCAACGGAAACCCCTCGAGGCCCAGATGCCAACCGGAACTGAAACCCTCGTATCCATCGACGCCATCCGAACCGCCGCACAGCGCATCGCCCCCATCGCCATGAAAACCCCTCTGGTGCGCGCGGCTTTTCCCGGCCTCTCCGGTCACGGCACAGGCAGGGAGATCTGGCTCAAGGCAGAAAGCCTGCAACCCATCGGAGCCTTCAAAATCCGTGGAGCTTCCAACAAGATCCTGCAACTCACTCCCGCTGAAATCGCTCGCGGCGTCATCACCTATTCGAGCGGCAACCACGCCCAGGGCGTGGCCTACGCGGCGCGTGAAGTGGGCGCCAAAGCAGTGATCGTCATGCCCTCGAATGCGCCGGCCATTAAGCGCGCCACCACCCTTGCGCTGGGCGCCGAAATCGTCGACGTCGGCCCCGCCTCAAGCGAGCGCCTGGCCAAGGCTGAAGAACTGGTCCGCCGGCACGGCTACATCGTCATTCCTCCCTACGACGATGAGCAGATCATCGCCGGGCAGGGAACCTGCGGCCTGGAAATCGTCGAAGAACTTCCCGATGTGGATCTTGTTCTCTCGCCCGTGTCGGGCGGAGGCCTGCTCGGCGGCATCTCCGCTGCGGTCAAGCAACTCCGCCGGCAAATCAAAGTCTTCGGTATCGAACCGGAGCTTGCCGGCGACACGGCAGAAAGCTTCCGTACCGGCAAAATCGTCACCTGGCCCGCCGAACTCACCAGCCGCACCCTCGCCGACGGCCTGCGCACGCAAAGCGTTGGCGTGCGTAACTTCGCTCACATCCAGGCCTTCGTCGACGGCATCGTCACCGTCACCGAAGCTGAAATCCGCGCCGCCATGCGCGCCATCGTCGCCGCCACCCGACTGGTTCCCGAACCCAGCGGCGCCGTCTCCACCGCCGCGCTGCTCTTTCATGCGCACGAGCTGCCGCCCTACCGCAAAGCCGTGGCCGTGGTCAGCGGCGGCAACGTCGATCCCGCCCTCCTCGCCCAGGTGCTCACCGAAAGCGAGCCCTAGCGTCGTTCAACTATGATCTTTACTGTGATCAAGCCGCGCACGTTCGCTCTCCGCGCTCTCGGCCTTGGTGCCGCTCTCGCGTGCGCCGCCTTTCCTGCTGCCGCGCAAAAAAGGCCTCCGCAGCAAGTCAAGCCGATGGCCGGGCCGCGCGCCACCGTCCTGCGCGTCACGCCGCTCTACATCTCGCCCGATACCAGTTCGCAGCGCGTCGACAGGGTGCAGGTCGGCCGCGAAATGGTGGTCGCAGAAAAAAGCGGCCCCTGGATGCAGGTCTTCGCTGACACCGACATTGAGGAACAGACAAACGACCGCGATACGCCCATGGTTGGCAGCGATGAAGCGCCTCCGCCCATCTCAGGATGGATGCAGGCCAAGGGCGTCGTAGAGGAAACCACTCCAGGTGGCGACCAGATCATCATGGGTGCGGCGGCCAACGAGGAGGCGCTCGCCTCGAATCCCCGCGGCCCGGCCAACGCAGCCCAAAGCGCGCGCCTGCTCTATCGCCGCGTCGCCGAAATGTTCCCCAACTCCCCGCTCGCGCCCGAAGCCGCGTGGCGCGCCGCCGACATCGAGTGGCAAATCGAGAAGGCCGACGCCGCATCCCTGCCTTCAGCCCACGAAAAAAGCCCCAACTTTCGCGAAGGCATGGACGAAGATGCCCTCCGCAAGGTCATCAAGTACTATCCGCGTACACAGTGGGCAGCCCTCGCCGCATTCGACCTCATCGACAACAAGCTCTGCGGCGACTGGCAGGGTTCCGAGCAGTGCCCTGAGAAAGAGGCCGATCTCTATCTCAAATACGCCAACGAGTACCCCGACGGTCCGCGTACTGCTCGTGCACTCTACGAGGCCGTCTACCGCTTCGCCGTGCTTAAAGACATGTACACCTCCGACGGTAACGACAAAAAGACCCAGGAGGCCCTCGATCAGGCGCACGCCGTGCTCGCGCAAATGAAAGCCCACTTTGCCGACTCTGACTACACCTTGCGCGCCGGAGCGCTGGTCTACAAACTCGATCAGGGTGTTCCGGTCTTTGGCGTCGACATGGAGTGAGCCGCCACACGCTCTGCCTTCTTCGTTTATCCTTATCTGTCATCTCAATCGCACTCACAGCCATCGGGAGGCTCCTTGAGCCCTTATGTCTTGTCCATTCTCTTGGGAATCGTGGAAGGCTTGACCGAATTCCTGCCCGTCAGCTCCACGGCTCACCTGCGCATCGCTGAAGCATTCATGAAGATCCCTCTCGACGATCCCTATTGGATGATGTACACCATCGTCATTCAGGTGGGCGCCATCTTCGCCCTTTGCCTGCTCTTCCTTGAGCGCATCCTCAACTTCCTGCGCACATTTCCCCGCGGCGACAA
>Ga0335072_10016919_pt1 | contig 10326 bp, 9 predicted proteins | sample Lox_Sample_21_FD_206725 | JGI IMG/M metagenome (GOLD analysis project Ga0335072, IMG submission 206725) | Soil microbial communities from Loxahatchee National Wildlife Refuge, Florida, United States - Lox_Sample_2.1 | ecosystem: Environmental > Terrestrial > Soil > Wetlands | place: USA: Florida...
CGACTAACAACTGGCGCGAGCTGAAATAATGCCAGCGCCAGGTTATGCAAAACAATATCGCCGTTCCGCGAGAAGCGCACGGGCACCCCCGCCCAAAGCTATTTCTGTAGGCCCGGGCGGGGTTGCGCCCATTTGCTCACTGGCACGCGGATTTGGGAATCCGCAGCATGTAAAGGTCATTCGTGCCGTCTGGCTCGGTGATCGACGCATGATGCTGCGCTATCCAGGCGCTGTACGTCTGATCCTCGATCGGAATGGTGTGCGTGCGAATGAGCCATATGGGGGTGCAGCCATGCGCTCGCGACTGGACCAGGGCCTGGTTCATGGCCGCGTTGACCCCGGCGGGGGTGCGGCTGAGCGCCATGACGATGCGGGGCTGGCCAGGGAAGTAGGCCTCATACCCCTGGATAATCGTGCTGTCGGCCTCACGGGCCAGCTGGCCCTGCGGCCAGTAATAGGCGAACCCGAAGTTGCTGTCCTGGGCCAGCACGATCTCGTCGCTCGCCGGGACATGCTCAGCCGCGTAGAGCGTGACGCTCTTCATGCTCTCGAAGGGGATCGGGTGGGCGCGGACCGACGGTAGCGCGACGACCACGAATCCAGCCACGGCCGCCATGGCCAACTCGACCGCGAGCAGGCCCTTGAGGAAAGGCCAGAGCAGGGAGCACACGCCGGCTACTCCGATGGCGGCGACGACGGCGGTGACCGCGAACAGGAACGTCGACGTGCGCGCGTCAAGGAAGGGGTACAGGCGCAGGGCGGAGATGAGGACCATCTCCGGCCACAGCATGGCCAGCGCGACGGCGGTGGCTGGTCGGCCCCGCCAGAAGACGGTGGCCACGCCCAGCACGAACAGCAGGCCGCCCAGCCACAGCGGCCCGAGGCCGAAGTGCTGGTCCAAGGCCTGAAGGTGGGCGTGAATGAACCCGAGAAAGGCGCGCACGCCCTTATGCAGCGGTGGATAGTAGTTGGAAAAGTGCGGGGAGTAGGTGAGCGAGGGCGTGACCGCCTGGGCGTCGAACGCTTTGTAGACGGCCAGGATGAGGACGGCCGTGATCACGCCCGCGATGGCCGCCTCAGCGAGCCGTCGCCAGGCCCGGCGTACGAGCTGGACCAGGCACACCGCGGCAAAGGCGGCCGCGCCCATGAACGCGACCGGGTCACTGAATAGCATGCCGCCCCAGGTGACCACGGACAAGGTGGCCAGCATGCGCCGTGACCACTCCCGCTCGAGCCGCGAGGTGACCGCCAGCACCAGCACCGCGAAAAAGGCGTCGGTGGTGTACTGCTTCAGGTCATCGCGATCCAGCATCGCCGGGACAAGCAGCATGCCGATGCCGGCCAGCAGCCCGGCGCACAGGGATGCTCGCAGGTCGGGCCAGTCAAGCTTGCGGCCAAACCAGTAGGCGACCACCACGGCCGCGCCCGCGAAGGCCAGCGGCACGATGCGGGCGCTCTGCGTCCCGCTCACGGAAAAGAACCGGATCAGCACGGAGAAGCCAATGGGCGTGCTATTGGTCGTCGCGGGCAGCTGTGACAGCGGGAACTTGGTGGTGAGCGCGACCCAGTCCTCGTCGGTCCAGTAGGGCTGGCTGAAGATGTAGCCAACGTCGTGGACCACAAGAACCATGAGGGCCAGCACCAGGACGTTAAGGTTCTCCAGCGTTAGGCGGCGCCGCAGAGCAGACGCCCAGCGGCGCGGGTCTGGCCGGGAGGACGGCCGATCAAGGGCAGCGCGAAGGGGGGCGAATACCATCATAGGCCGCAGAACCTAACAGGTATTTCTTAGAAATTTCTTAACTATCCCCGTGGGTCGTTCCCAGCAAACTCCCGGCTAGCGGTGCGAAGCGGGAACTTTGCCCGTGTATGTAGTCGTTTCATGCGCAATACGGCCTAGCTATCGGGGAGCGAGGCGGATCATGCGCATCAGTGCCGTGGCAGCTTGCGCGGCCACCACCCTGCTCGTCCTCATCACGGCGGCGTGTGGCACCGCGACCTCGCCTCCCGAGGTCGCGACGGGCGCCGGCGCCCTGCCCACGCCGTCGGGCGTGGCGGTCGGGCCGGCCGCGCTGGCCGGTTCCACCCCGCTGGGCGGAAAGTGCGGGCCACTGCCCGATGTGGCCCCCACCGGGCCGTTGCCGCAGCCGGGGCACATGCCCGCCGGGTCAACCATGGCCAGGATCTACGCTCAGCACTACCTGCGGGTCGGGGTCGACCAGACTACCGAGTTCTTTGGCTACCGCGACGCGGACGGCAACCTCGTCGGGTTCGACGATGATGTCGCGCGGCAGATAGCGAAGGCCATCTTCGGCAACCCGAACGCGATCCGGTTCGTCGTCATTACCTCCGCGCAGCGCATTCCGGACGTGCAGAACGGCACCGTGGACCTAGTCGCTGACAACATGACGATCACCTGTGACCGGTTGCAGAAGGTCGCGTTCTCCTCGGACTACTACAACGCGGGCCAGACGATCCTCGTGCCGTCCAACTCGCGGGTGACGAGCATCCACCAGCTTGGCGGGCAGCGAGTCTGCGCGGCGGCCGGCACTACCTCGATCAACGAGATCGGCCAGCAGCGTCCCGAGCCGATCCCGGTCTCGGTGCAGAACTGGACCGACTGCCTGGTCCTGCTTGAGCAGGGCCAGATCGCCGCGATCTCGACCGACAACTCCGTGCTGGTCGGCCTGGCGGCCCAGGATCCCCAGACGACGATGATCACCAAGCCGTTCACATGCGAGCCCCACGGGCTGGCCATGTCGATCGCCCCCGGCGCGCGTGACTTCGTGCGCTTCGTCAACGGCGTACTCGAGCAGATGAGGACGGACGGAGAATGGCAGCGTCTGTACAACCAGTGGGTCGCGCCGCACCTGGCCCCGCAGGGGCCGCCCCCACCGCAGTACAACGTGGCGGTCGAGCAGACCTGCCCCTGGCTTTGAGGACTCCAGGCCGGCTCCGCGCGGTCCTGGTGGCGTCGGTCGTGGGCAGCCTCTTGTGGGGGGCGGTGGCCGCGTGGACCGTCGAGCAGCGGCTGTCGGCCGCTAACCAGGTCGTGGCGGGCAGCGGGCCGCTCAGCGATGACGCCCAGCAGGTGTACCAGTCACTATCTGACGCCGATGCCACCGAGGCGAATGCTTACCTGTCCGGCATCGAGCCCGCCTCTGACATCACCCGGGTCCATGACGACATCAGCCGGGCCGAGGCCAACGTCCTGGCGATCCGGGCCGGCGACCGGGATCCGTCGATCCAGGCTGACCTGACCACGCTCGCCACCGGGATACCCAGTTACACCGACTATGTCGGGGAGGCGGACGCCTTCAACCGGGGGCAGCAGCCCGTCGGGGCCGCGTGGCTGGCCGATGCCTCGTACCTGATGCGCGGCACGCTACTGCCCGCCGCCAGCAGCGTGTACGGCACGGAGAACGCACGGCTCAACGCGGCCTACTCGCAGGCGACCGGCTTCCCCTACCTGGCCGTAGGGGCGGCCATCCTCCTTGGCCTGTGGGCGATCGCGGCGCAGTACCGGCTGGCCAGGCGCACGAACCGAGTGCTCAACCCGGGCCTGGTGGCGGCCTCGCTGATCGGGCTGCTCTCCCTGGGGTGGCTGCTTGGCAGCCTAGCGTCGGCCCGGTCAGGACTACTCGCCGGGCAGGGCCAGGGATCGGCTCCCGCGCAGGCCCTCGTCCAGGCCGAGGTGACCGCGCTGCGGATGCACAGTGACGAGAGCCTCACGCTGATTAGCCGGGACGGTGCGGACGACGCCACCGAGCGGGAGCTGCAGCAGTCGCTGTGGCCGCTGCTTGGCAGGCAACTCGTACTGGCTCAGTCCATTGGGACGCAAAGCCCGGGTGAGCGGGCGGCCGAGGCGGCGGCCAGGGACGCTCAGGCGTGGTACCGCCAGCACCAGCGCGTGTACAGCGCCAATAGCAACGGCAATTACACCGGCGCGGTTACGCTGGCCGTCACGGCCTCGACGACGTCGTTCCGGTCGGTTGAGGTGGCGCTGGCGCAGGGCACCGCCGCCGACCAGGCCGCGTTCACCCGGTCGGCGGCCCGTGGCGACCATGCCCTTGGGGGCCTTCTTCCCGGGATGCTGGCCGCCGCGCTGCTGATGGCAGGGGCCGGGGCGTGGGGCCTGTACAACCGCCTCGCCGAGTACCGCTGACGGGCCGACGCCCTGGCTAGCTGACGCAGATGCTCTGGCTGGCGGTGCGCCCGGGGAGATTGAGTGGCGTGCCGCCCGGCTGGCCGAGCGACTCGGACGGCGAGACGCCGAATTTCCCCGGGCGGCCGAGCGCGGCGGCCGGCTGGGGTGCGGCCGCTGGCTGGGGCGCGGCAGGCGGGAAGAGCGAGCTGCTGGCGGGCACGTCATCGCGGAAGGAAGCGAAGATCTGGTTGTCCTCAGGCTCGGTCCACAAAACGTTGGCGGTGTCGGATGGGACGACCTCGGCCCGCGGGATGGTCGGCAGCGTGAACAAGGCGATCCTGCTGGCCGGGATGCCGCGCAGCGAGCGCTCCAGGTTATAGAGGCCGGTCACGCCGCCAAGCTGGCTGTCGATGGCCAGCGAGCTCGTGACCGCGTCAAGGAACCGGTAGATCGCCAGCGGGTCGAGCAACTTGCTCTTGGCCCGCGCGGTCAGGGCGGACATGAGCGCCTGCTGCCTGGCTATCCGCTCGAGGTCGCTGCCATCGCCGATGTCCTCCCGGGCACGCACGTAGGCCAGTGCCTCGACCGGCGTCAGCCAGTGGCGGCCGGCCGACAAGACGATGCCGGAGTGCGGGTTGGTGAGCGGGATCGGGTTGCACTCCTCGACGCCGCCGAGGGCGGCGACCATCTTCTCGAAGCCGATGAAGCTCATCACTACGAAGTGATCGATGTAGATGCCAGTGTCCTGCTCGAGCGTCTTCACCGAGCAGGCGGCACCTAGCGCGGTATGGTTCCCGTGCAGGTTGCCGATCGCGTAGGCCTCGTTGATCTTGAACTGCGTAGGCGAGGACATCTGGCCGTCGCCCATCTCGCAGGACGGGATGGGAACCCACGAGTCGCGCGGGATCGACATCACCTCGGCCCACTGCCTGTTCGCCGGGATGTGGATGAGCATCATCGTGTCCGACTGGTCGGTGCCCAGGTCCGCCGCGGTGGCGCCGGGCAGGCCAAGGCGGGTGTCGGACCCGAGGACCAGGATGTTCTCCGCCTGCGGGTGCAGGTCAGCCGGCTGGCGGCCGAGCAAGCCCCGGATGTTGGCCTGGGTGATGTTGCCGTTGAGGTGCCGCACCATCGTGTAGCCAGCAAACACTGCCCCGACGAGGAGCACGACCAGGCTCCCCGTCGTCCAGGTCAGTAGCTTCCGATGACGGCGCATCCATATGCTGCTCACGCTCCGTAACGTAACACATACTCAAAGTGATTAACAGGCGGGCCAATGCGCGGCCGCTGCTGGTCTGCGCGATATTCTCGAGGAATGACAGAGACCGAGATCCGGGGGACGCATTCGGGCATTAAGGTAAATGTCGGATGCGGGCTCTCGCCAACCTCTGGATGGCTTAACTTCGACAATTCGGTTAGTGTCCGCGTGGCGCGCTGGCCGGTTATGTCATGTCTGCTAAGGCGGCTGGGCTTCCTGGCCCCTAAATCCGCGGAACTGGCGGAAATGGCCCGGCATGGGAATGTCCGTTTCGCCAATGCCGCAGCCCGGATTCCGTGCGCGACCGCCTCGGTTATGGCGCTCTACAGCTCGCACATGATCGAGCATCTCGACCGGGCCGAGGCGCGGGCCTTCCTCGGTGAGGTCCGGCGCGTGCTACAGCCCGGGGGCGTGGTCAGGATCGCGGCCCCCGACCTGTCCACGATCGTGCGGGACTACGTGGCGAGCGGGGACGCGGACCGCTTCGTGGCCGGGATTCACATGGGCCTCGACCGGCCCGCGGGCGTGCGGGGCTGGGTCCGCTGGACGATGGTCGGGCCGAGGCACCACCTGTGGATGTACGACGGCGGGTCACTGACCCGGCTGCTTGCCGAGAGCGGTCTCGCGGAGGTGACTGTGATGCCGCCCGGATCGACGAGAATCACCGGGCCGGGGCAGCTTGACCTCAGGGAGCGCGAGGCGGAGAGCGTGTATGTCGAAGCCATCCGGCCGCTCTAGCCTCCCGGCCCAGGTCGCGGAGCAGTTCACCGTGGGCGCGCGCGTCGTCAGGTATGTCTGGGGCCATCCGGCCAACCGGGGGCACCAGACGCGAGCGCTGCTGCGCGCCGCCCGCTACCAGGCCCAGGCCCGGTTCCTGCGCCGCCGGGCCGTCGCCCGGCTGGGGGAGCGGTCCAGGCTCTGGGTCGACCCGCACCGGACCGCGGCCGCCATGGTCATGTACGCCAACCCGCCCGACCTGCCCGAGATGCTCGTATGGCGGCGGGCGCTGGCCAGCGGCGGGCTCTTCATCGATGTCGGCGCCAACGTGGGAACCTACTCCATCTGGGCCGCCGAGCTTGGCGCGGAGGTCATCGCGATCGAGCCGGCCGCCGACACCTTCAGCCTGCTTGAGGAGAACATCGCCCTCAACGGGTACTCGGTGAGCGCCGTGCGGGCCGCCGCCGGTGATCACTGCGGGTGGGCCAGGTTCACCTCGGGCCTCGACGCGGGGAACAGCCTGTCCTCCGACGGGCCCGCGGTGACCAGGCTCGTCACGATCGACTCACTGATCGGGAGCCGGCCGGTGGCGGGCATGAAGGTCGATGTCGAGGGATTCGAGATCGACGTCTTGCGCGGGGCGGCCCGCGCGCTCGCCGAGCACCGGATCGGCCTCATCCAGATCGAATGGAACCGGATGTCCACCGTGGCCGTCGGTGCCGGACGCCAGCCCATCGCCGGACTGCTCGCGGAAAACGGCTACCGGCTCTACCGCCCGGACATGACAGGCTGCCTCGGGCCGGTTGATGATCCGGAGTTCGGCGCCGATGTCTTCGCAAGTCCAGGTCAGGAGGGATTCACTTCATGAACACCGTGCCCATGCGGGCCAGGCCATCGCACACGCACTCGCACCGGACGCCGCGATACGTCCGCGACCGGACCCGTCAGATGATGTACGAGCGCGCCCACCCTGATGCCCCGTGGCTGACGCCCGCGGCGATCAGGCTGCTCTCCACCCTGCTGCGTCCCACCGACCGTGGCGCGGAATTCGGCTCAGGGCGGTCAACGAGCTGGTTCGCCGCCCGGGTGGCCGCCCTCACCAGCGTGGAGCACGACCCGCGATGGCACGAGGCCGTGACGGCCGTGCTGAACGATCGAGGGCTGTGCAACGTCGAGTACATCCTCGCGACCGAGGACCAGCCCCTCGACCGGGGCGGTGAGAGTGCCTACGCCCGGGCGGCGCTGGCCTTCCCTGACACCAGCCTCGACTTCGCCCTCGTCGACGGGCACTACCGTGATTACTCGGCGAAGTTCATCATGCCCAAGCTCAAGCCGGGTGGCATGCTCATCATCGACAACGTGAACTGGTACCTTCCCTGCCAGTCGAAGGCGCCGAACTCCAGGACGGCCGCGCTCGGCCCGGCCACCGGCGTGTGGGCCGAGATCTGGCGGGAGCTGACTGAGTGGCGCACGATCTGGACCAGCTCGGGAGTCTGGGACACGGCGATTTTCATCCGGCCGGCCGACTAGCTGCCGACAACCGCCAGCGTGTTGAACGGCGCGGCGGGGACCGGTACCCGGTCCCCGCCGCGCGTTTCTCCGTCGTACAGGGTGTAGCCATGGCTGGCCAGGATGCCGGTCACGGCGTCCGCGTTCGGCGCGCAGACCTCGCAGATCACCCTGGGGGAGCGGGCCAGCACCTCGGCGCCACCGGACAGCACGGCCAGCTCGGCCCCTTCCACGTCGATCTTGAGCACGTCAGGAGCGGGGAACCTGGCCGCGAGCCAGTCCAGCGTGACCGTCGGGACCAGTTGCGTCGACCGCACGCCCCCGGCCATGGGGCTGCCGAACCCCGCCAGGTGGCTGGTCGCGCGGTTACGCCGGGCCACGTGGAACCGGGCCACCGACAGGTCCTCTGACACCGCCGCGGGCAGGACCTCCACCGGCGCGCGCCCCGTGCCCTCGGCTGCCGAGCGGCGTAGCAGCCGGGCCAGCTCCGTGTCGGGCTCCACCGCCAGCACGCGTCCCTCAGGGCCGGCCGCCACCGCCGCGGCGAAGCTGAACAGGCCCATGTTGGCGCCGATGTCCCACACCGTGTCACCCGGCTTGACGACTTCGGCCGCCAACTGGAGCAGCGTCGGGTCGACCCCGGCCATCGCGCGGCCCAGGTAGCGCAGGCCGCCTTCGGTCGAGACGTAGATCCGGGCGCTCGCGAACGGCGGCGGCAGCCGCCGGCGGACGACGATGCGATGAGACGCTCGCTCAACTGCCCACCGCAGGCCCATAGTGCCTCCCTAGCGTCAATGTGTCACTCAGTGCACTCGTGATACTACTGTGTGCTCATGCCAGTGAGCAGGCTCGCACACCTCGCGTCGGACATGCTGATCAGCCGGGCTACCTGGGGCGGCAGCCAGAACTTCCTCGGCGCCCGGTGGGTCGAGTGGACCGTCTCCCGCTCACCGCGGGCCGCTCGCGAGCGGGTGGCACTGCGGTTCCTCTCGCTTTCCCCGCACTACTTCTACGATCGGGACCTGGCCGCCGAGGCGGACAGGAACCGGCGGTCGCGGCAGGTCCTGGCCGACGAGCTGATCGCGCCGCTGCTCCCGCCAGGTGGCCGGGCGCTTGACTACGGGTGCGGTCCCGGCTACCTGGCCGCCGCGGTCGCGCGACGGGCGGGGCGCGTCGACGCCCTTGACATCTCTCGTGGCGTGCTGGCCTGCGCCCGGGTACTCAACGGCCTGCCCAACATCGCCTACCAGACGCCGGCTGAGTACCAGGGCGAGGGCCTGGTGGACGTGGCGTACTCGTTCGCCGTGGTCCAGCACCTGCGCGCGGAGGCGCTGGCCACGGCCCTGCGGCTGCTCGCGGCGGCGCTGCGGCCCGGCGGAACGCTGCTGCTGCACTTCGCCGTGCCCGGTGAGCTTGGCTACCGGACCGAGGGACAGTGGACGTCCGACGGCTCGCTGGCTGGGTGGGCCAGGCTCCGCTACGGCCTGAACTGCTTCGGCCGGGCGCCGGCCGAGCTGGCTGGCCTGGTGGCAAGGTGCGGGTTCACGCAGGTGATCACCCGCCCGCTGAGCGGGTCGGTCACGATTCCGGGCGACGACATCGCCGATCAGTACGTGCTGACCGCCCGGCGCGCCGACGCCCCGGTAGGCGAAGTAGCTATGACTACTGATTGTGATTGATTATAATCACTGTGTGATCAAGACGGAGAGCGCCGCGTGCCGTTGAGCACCCGCCCCCTAGCCGGGCCGGTTGTCCGGTCCGTCTTGCGTCACCGCCATGGCGGCGCCGTCGCCCGCACGGCCGGCTTCAACGTCGCCTCAGCGGCCGCCGCGGCCTTCACCGGAATCATCATCGCGCGAACCGTGGGGCCCGCCGTGCGCGGTGAGTACGCGGCCGTCACCGCCTGGTTCGGGGTGCTCCTCCTGGCCGGGGAGCTTGGCCAGTCGGCCGCCGTGTGCTTCTACGTCGCCAGCGACCCGCAGCGTGCCCGGGGCTACGTCGCCACGTCCCGGGCGATGATGCTGGTCACGGGGGCTGTCGCGCTGGTGGCCGGCCTGGTCGTGGCGCCCCTGCTTGCGCACGGAAACCTCCAGCTCACCAGCGCCTACCGGATCGTCTTCTGCGGGTCGGTGATCGCCTTCATCGGCACCGGCTACACGTTCTCGCTGCAGGCGACGAGCACGCGACGCTGGAACCTCGTCCGCGTCAGCCAGCCCGTGCTGGCCCTCACGCTGATCATCACGGCGCGACTGCTTGACCAGCTCACGCTGGGCACCGCCATCGGCGCGATGCTGGCCAGCATGACCTTCCAGCTGGGCTACGCCTATTACTTGTGCCGCCGGTCCGGGCTGGCTCCCGGGCACGTCGAGCCGGCCCTCATCGGCCCGCTCGTGAAGTGCGGGCTGGCCCAGCTGGGAGCGATCACCCCGGCCGCGGTCAACTCCTTCCTCGACCAGCTCGTGCTGTCCCAGCTCGTGCCCGCGGCCGACCTGGGCCGGTACGCCATCGCGGCCTCGGTCACCACCGTGCCTATTCCGCTGGTGTCGGCCATTGGCGCCGTGGCCTTCCCCCGGCTGGCCGCCCGGCGCGGCAGCTCCGCGAGCAGCGCGGGGCTGGCGCTCACCGCCGTGGCGGTCGCCGCTGCCCTCGCGAGTGCCATCCTGCTGCCCCTGGCGGCCAGCGCCTACTGGCTGATCCC
>Ga0335072_10016920_pt1 | contig 10326 bp, 9 predicted proteins | sample Lox_Sample_21_FD_206725 | JGI IMG/M metagenome (GOLD analysis project Ga0335072, IMG submission 206725) | Soil microbial communities from Loxahatchee National Wildlife Refuge, Florida, United States - Lox_Sample_2.1 | ecosystem: Environmental > Terrestrial > Soil > Wetlands | place: USA: Florida...
GAGATCTGCGACCGGCACGGCGTGCTGCTGGTCTCCGACGAGGTGATCTGCGCGTTCGGCCGCCTCGGCTACTACTTCGGCTCCGAGCGCTACGGCTACCAGCCCGACGTCATCACCTTCGCCAAGGGCGTCACCTCGGGCTACTCCCCCATGGGCGGGATGGTGGTCAGCGACCGGCTGATGGAGCCGTTCACCGAGGACACCGCGACCTTCCTGCACGGTGTGACGTTCGCCGGCCACCCGGTTTCCTCCGCGGTCGCCCTGGCCAACCTGGACGTGTTCGAGAAGGAGGACCTGCTCGGCAACGTCCGCGCCAACGAGGCCGGGTTCCGGGCCACGCTGGAGAAGCTCGGCGACCTTCCGATCGTGGGCGACGTCCGCGGCGACGGCTACTTCTACGGGATCGAACTGGTCAAGGACAAGGCCACGCGCGAGACGTTCACCGACGACGAGTCCGAGCGGCTGCTGCGCGGCTTCCTGTCGCACGCCCTGTTCGACGCCGGCCTGATCTGCCGGGCCGACGACCGGGGCGACCCGGTGATCCAGCTGTCGCCGCCGCTGACCTGCACGCAGGAGCATTTCGACGAGATCGAGCAGATCCTGCGCAGCGTGCTGACCCAGGCCTGGTCGCGCCTCTGACCTGCTGATTCACGGTTTCCGGGCGACGGCCCGAGAAGTTATGAATTTGTGACCGTATGACAGTGGCCCGATCGGTGCCTCAGGCGTGTCTTATATGACGGCACGGCACAACACGGGGTGTCGCTGACGTACGGGGAGGTTCGATGTCCAGCAGCCAGGACTGGAGCGCACTGGCCAGCCAGAATGAGCGGGTTGTGGCCCCGACTGCCCTCCGGCAGGCGTCGCAGCCGCAGCGCCCGGCCCGGACCTCCAAGCTCGGTCCCCAGGTCAGGGGGCGGCTCAGGCTCCGGAAGCGCGCTGGGCGGACAGATACCGCAGCACGCGCGTGACCGCCTGCGCGGCAGGCACGCGCTCCTTCTCACCGGTGCCGCGGCTGGTGATCTCGACCAGCCCGTCCGCTAGGTCACGGCTGCCGACGCTGACCCGGCACGGGATCCCCACCAGTTCGGCATCCCGGAACTTCACACCCGGCCGCTCGTCCCGGTCGTCGATCAGCGTGTCCACCCCGGCCGCCCGCAGTTCGGAGTAGATGGCCTCCGCCGCCGTGACCACCGCCTCGTCCTTCGGCGACAGCAGCAGCACCGTGACCTCGGCCGGCGCCACGTTCACCGGCCACACCAGGCCGACGTCGTCGTGGTGCACCTCGGCGATCACCGCCATGGCCCGCTCGACGCCGATGCCGTAGCTGCCCATGATCGGCGTGATGCTCGCCCCGTCCGGACCGAGCACCGACGCCCCCAGCGCGGTCGTGTACTTGCGGCCGAGCTTGAAGATGTGCCCGACCTCGATCGCGCGGATGATCTCCAGCGGAGTTCCGTCCAGCGGGCACGGCTCGCCCGCGGTCACCTCGCGCAGGTCCGCCCACCGGCCGACCGGGATGTCGCGGGCCACGTCCACGCCGGTGAGGTGCACGCCGTCGATGTTGGCCCCGGTGGTCATGTTCCGCCGGCCCTGCAGCGCCAGGTCGGCGACGATCGGCGGGTCGCTCACCCCGACCGCGCCCAGGCTGCCCGGCGACGCGCCGAGCGCCTCACGGATCTCGTCGGCCTGGGCGGGCCGGACGTCGGCGGTTCCGGTCGCGTCGATCAGCTTCTGCTCGGCCAGCGGGTGATCGCCGCGCAGCAGCACCAGGGTCGGGTCGCCGCCGATCACATACACCAGCGTCTTGATCTGCCGGTCGGCCGGCTTGCCGTACTGGGTAGCCAGGTCCTCGATCGTGCGCACGCCCGGGGTGGGCAACTGCTCGGGCGCGGCCGGGCCCGGCTCGTCCTCGATCGGCGGCAGTGCGGAGGTCGCCTTCTCCAGGTTCGCCGCGTAGTCGCCGGCCGGGCAGGTGGCGACCAGGTCCTCGCCCGCCTCGGCCGGGCACATGAACTCGATCGAGTCCTTGCCGCCCATGTTCCCGCTCGACGCCTCGACCGCGATGGCCGGGATCCCGAGCCGGGCGAAGATCCGCTCGTACGCGCCCCGGTGGGCCTGGAACGAGACGTCCAGCCCGGCCTCGTCGACGTCGAAGCTGTAGGAGTCCTTCATCGTGAACTCCCGCACCCGCAGCAGCCCGCTCTTCGGGCGCGGCTCGTCGCGGAACTTGGTCTGGAACTGGTACCAGAACTGCGGCAGCTCGCGATAGGACGACAGCTCGAGCGAGAGGTAGGCGAAGATCTCCTCGTGGGTCAGGCCGAGGACCATTTCCGCGCCCTTGCGGTCGGTGAGCCGGAAAAGCTCCTCGCCGATCGCCGCCAGCCGCCCGGTCTTCTCCCAGATCCAGGCCGGCTGCATGCTCGGCAGCAGAAACTCCTGCGCCCCGATCCCGTTCATCTCTTCCCGGATCACGTTTATGATCTTGGCGCGCACCCGCACGCCCAGCGGCAGCAGGCTGTAGTGCCCGGCCATGAGCTGTCGGATGAACCCGGCGCGCAGCAGCAGCCGGTGGCTGGCCGCGTCGGCCTCGGCCGGATCCTCGCGCAGGGTTGGGATGTAGAGCTGTGACCAGCGCATGCTGTCAGATCCCCTGCTTGTCGAAACTTAAGGTTGTCCGCCAGAAGATACCCGGTCCGATCCCCCGCCCAAATCGGTTTCCTTACGCTCCGTCTCGCCCCCGGCTGGTTACGCTTCGGGCGGCCGGTAGTCGGCGTTCCGGTCCACCGTCAGGTACACGTCCATCCCGAGCGGATGACGCTGCTCCTCAGCGAGATGACCGAGCAGTCCGGCCGTCCTGGCCAGCAGGGCAAACCCGCGCAGCAAGCTCGGCGGCAGGCCGAGGTCGGCCAGCGCGGCGCCGGAGGTGCCCGCGCCGTTGAGCGGCAGCGTCCGGCCGAGTACCTGCGGGTGTACCCGGCCGATGGCCTGCAGCAGCCGCAGGTGCGGGCCGCGCAGCCCTTCTTCCTCGGCAATGCTGATCAGCACCGGCGTGCGCGGGTCGGTGACCTTGTGCACCGGGTGGCCGAGCCCGGGGATCAGGCGCCGCTCCGCCCGGGCCCGTTGCACCGCGGCCAGCGCGAGCGCGTCGTATCCCGCGTCGTCGGCGGGGGGTTCGCCCGCGTCGGCCAGCGCGTCGGCCAGGAACATCCCGGTGTCCTCGGTCACCCCGAGGAACCGGGAACCGCCGCCGAGCAGCCCGGCCGCGAGCGCGCCCTGCACCGAGTCCGGCGCGCTGAGGTAGGTCAGCCGGGCCGCGATCGCGGTCGGGGTGAATCCGTGATCGGCCAGCGCCACCAGCACCGCCTCGAACACCCGGACCTGCGAGGTGGTCGGTCGTTGCTGCGTGACCAGCCACAGCGCCAGCTCGCCGAAGGAGACCTGGCCCATCAGGTCGGCGGCGAGATCCTGGCCGAGCAGCGTGATGCTGTCCGCGTCCGAGACGCCGAGCGATGTCGGAAAGCGGGGCACGGCCTCAGTCATCGATCGGGATCCTCCTCCGGCGGGGCGGTAAGCCAGGCCCGGATCTGTTCGCCGTGCTCGTCGAGCCCGGGCGGGGGCAGGTGGTAGCGCGGCGGGGTCTGCGAGAACGTCAGCGGGTGCCGGACGGTCGGCATCCCGGCCTCGCCCTCGCCCGCGGTCACCACCGGGTCCAGCCCGATCTCCTCGGCGAACGCGATGCCGCCGTCGACCGTGTTGATCGGGCCGCAGGGCACGCCGGCCCCGACCAGCTCGCGGAACCACTCGGCGGCCGAACGCAGCTTGAGCCGCCCGACCAGCAGCGGGCGCAGCTCCTCCCGGTTCGCGGTGCGGCCCGCGTTGGCGGCGAAACGCGGGTCATCGGCCAGCTCGGGCGCGCCCAGCACCTCGCACAGCTTGCGGAACTGGACGTCGTTCCCGGCCGTCACGATCAGGTCGCCGTCGCCGGTGGGCAGCGGCTCGTACGGGAACAGGCTGGGATGCGAGTTGCCCATCCGGAACGGGACCACCCCGCCCGCGGCGTAGGCGCTGGTCTGGTTCACCATGCCGGACAGCGCCGAGGACAGCAGGCTGGCCTGGACGAGCTGACCCCGGCCGGTGCGGGTGCGGTGGTGCAGGGCGGCCAGGATGCCGATGGCCGTGTGCAGGCCGGCGATGACGTCGAACGCCGAGATCCCGGCCCGGTACGGCGGCCCGTCCGGGTCACCGGTCAGGCTCATCAGCCCGGACATGGCCTGCACCACCAGGTCGTAGCCGGGCAGGTCCTTGCCGCCCTCGGCGCCGAACCCGGTGATCGACGCGTAGATGATCCCGGGATTCGCCGCGCTGACCGTGGCGTAATCGAGGCCGTACTTGCGCAGGCCGCCGGGCTTGAAGTTCTCAACCATGATGTCGGCCCGGCGGGCCAGCTCGGCGGCCGCCGCCAGGTCGGTCTCGTCGCGCAGGTCGAGCGCCACGGACCGCTTGTTCCGGTTGATGGCCAGGAAGTAGGTGGAGACACCGTCCCGCACCGGCGGAACCCAGCGCCGCGTGTCATCGCCGGCCGGGCTCTCCACCTTGATCACGTCGGCGCCGAGGTCGGCCAGCAGCATCGTGCAATAGGGACCGGCCAGGACGCGAGAGAAGTCTGCCACCAGCAAACCGGACAGCGGCCCGGCGGGCTCAGCTTCCGATGATCCCCGGACCACCACGCCTCTACAGTAGCGAAAACGCTCCCGGCGCTGACAAATGCCCAGCCAGTTCCGCCACGCACCCCCGCGCGCCCGACCCGGCCCGCGCCTGCTGCCACAGCTGGCCGACCCGTGCTAAGGGCTTGCGGCCGTCGCGACGGGGTTCGTTGATGTGGTCCGGCCGCAGGCCGAAGAAGATCCCGAGCATCGCGGCCAGGTCAAAGATCGCGATCAGGCCGCCGATGTACGGGCCGGGGCCGCCGAGCCAGGCCAGGTAGCCGCAGAAGGAGAGCACCACGATCAGCGCGCCGAGCACCCGCGGCCGGGCGGCCTGGGCCAGTCGCTCGGGCACCTCGTACGGGGCGCGGTCTACGTAGTTGGCGGTGGCGGCCTTCTCCTTGGCGATCTTGAGCCACAGGTCGTAGAGTTCGGGCGCCTGATCACGCAGCATGATCGCCTGCTCAACCGGGAGGCCTTCGGCCTGCACCGGCGGCTGCGGGAAGGCGGTCCGGGGTTCGGGCTTGCGCACCGGCCCGTTCACGTGATCGCTGTCGGTCACGCGGGTAACGTCACGCCGGTCTTGGGGGAGGCCTGCACGGCCACCTCGCTCTTGCCGGGGATCTGCATGGCCACCTCGCTCTCATCGGGAGCTTGAACGACCACCTCGCGGTGCGCGGCCAGGATCGTGTCCGTGGCAGCACGGAACGGATCGGGACGCGACCCGCGCGGCGGGGGTTCGGGCAGGCCCGGGCGGACCACACGGAAGATGGTTGTGCCGGTCAGGTCCAAGATCGCGGAGATGCCGAGCCGGATGGAAAGCACCCAACGAGCTGGCCCCTCCGTCGGCATGGGTGGATCAATTCCCGGTGGCCCCCGGCCCAAACTCGGGCGGGGCTGAGCCCGCGGGCGTGGGAGGGGCTCGCGCCAGTGGAAGAGGCCAGAACGGAAGACCATAGAGCGGAAGGCATCGCCGGGATAAGCCGGAAATTGTCAGACTCGCGAGTAACATCCTTGTATCTATCGCAACGCCAGAGATCGCCGGTAACCTACCCCTGTCAGGCAGTCCGAACGGGGAGCGGCGGATGGCAATCGGGGAGCCTAATCACGTGCCGGGCTTCGAACCCCACCCGGCACCCGTGCCCTCGCCGCTCAGGCTCGCGGCGCGCCGCCCGCCCGAGGGAGGCAGCACACTCGTCCTGGAAGCGGGCGGCCAGAACGTGGTCGTCGTCCTCGGCGAGCAGGGCGGCGACGCCGGGAAGATGTGGGCTTTCATCCTGCAGCAGCTGAGCGGCCGGAAGACCGTGCGGATGTAAAGATCGCGAGGATCGGGGCGGCGGGAGGGCACCTCATGATCCGTATTAAGCGCGTTGAACTCCCGGCGGGGATGCAGGTGTTCGCCCGCCGCGAGAACGGCGCCGTGGTGGTGTACGTCTCGGCCGACCTCTCGGCCGCCGGGCGAGCGGCCGCGATCCGGCGGGCGCTGCGCGCGGCGCCCGAGGCAGGCTGGCGTTCGCCGCGCAGTCCGGTGCTGTTCCCGGCCCTGGCCGGCGCCGTCCGCCTGCGACGGGCCCCGGAGAGCGCCTGGACCTACCGGGCCGTGTTCGCGACCGCGACCGCCGCGGCGATCGTCGTGATCGCGATGGCCGCGGCCATGGCGCTGACCGGCGGGCCGCCGGGGAATGGTCCGGTCTCGCGGCCTCAGGCGCTGGCGCCGCCCGTCGGCGGCGCGGCGGACCCGGCCGGCGGCCCGGTCAGGTCCGGCAACGGCTCGTCCGGAAACGCATCGGGCGGGAGCGCGACACACGGCAGCAAGTCCGGCCAGGCGGGCCAGGCGGCGCGGCCCGGCACGTCAGGGGCGGGCGGCGGCGGCCCGGCCCCGCAGGCGTCCGGTAAGCCGGTCCCGGTCGCGACGACGACCGCGACCTCGGCTCCTTCGCCTGATCCGCAGCCGTCCTCGACGCCGTCGCCCAGCCCGACCAAGAAGAAGTCGGGCGGGTCCGGTTCCGACTGCCTGAACCTGCTGGGCATCGGGATCTGCCTCTAGAGCCCCGCCGCCGCTCGGCTCAGGCGCCGGCCCGCCTGCCGCGCGCCTGGCCGTAGCGGCGGCGGCTCATCTCGGCGGCGACCTCGTCGAGCTCGGCCTCGGTCAGGATCCGCGGCTCCCCCCGGGAGCAGGCCAGGCGGTGGACCTGGGCCAGCCATTCGAGCAGGAGCGCCCGGTCGTAGGCCTCGGCCAGGCTGGCGCCGTAGCTGATCGCACCGTGATTGCCCAGGATCGCGGCGGTCCGGTCGGCCAGCGCGGCGGCCGCGGCCGCGGCCAGGCCGTCGGATCCGAAGCGGGTGTACCGGGCCACCCGCACCGGCCCGCCCAGGCTGGTGATGGCGTAGTGGATGGCCGGGAGCTCGTCGCAGACCGCCGACAGCGCCACCACCTCGGGCGAGTGCGTGTGCACCACCGCCCGGGCCGGCGTGGCGGCGTACACGGCGAGGTGCATCGGGGTCTCCGACGACGGCTCGCCGCTTGCGGGCCGCGGCGCCCCGGTCAGGTCCACGACGCAGATGTCGGCCGGGTCCAGCTCGGGGTACGGGATCCCGGACGGCGTGATCAGTACCTCGTCCGCGATGCGCACGCTCATGTTGCCGGCACTGCCGACGGCCAGACCGTCCGCGAGCAGGCGGTTGCTGTAGCTGACGAGCTGTTCTCGGTGCCGGGCATGGTCGTCGTCGCGGTTCACACCAGGGATCGTAGACGGGCGCGAAGTACGGCATTGCCGGCCGGTCCGGGCCAGGTTCGGACACCGCCCCGTGGGTACCACCCCGAGAGATGTCCGCAGTCGGGGGAGGCCATCGACAGCTCGCGAGTTCGCCCGGGCTGGTGTCCCTCGGCTGGCTCGCGGCGGCCGGCATCGGCAGCTCGATCCTGATCATGATCGTCGCCTCGGCGGCGCGGTACAGCCCGCCGGTGCCGGTGATGCCCCGGCCGTCCGGCCCGCTTCCGGTCGAGCTCTGGCCGCACCTGCCGAAAGAGCTGGTGACGCTCGGCCTGTGGGTAGCCGCCATCCTCGGCGGCGGCGGTGTCGCCATCGGGCTGCTGGCGATCTCCCGCGGCGCGCGGTATCCCGCCTGGTTGCTGCTCACGCTGGCCACGGTCGCCGTAGTGGTTCTGGCCATCTTGCCGCCCGCGGGCTCCACGGACACGGTCAGCTACGCCACCTACGGCCGGATCACGCTGCTCGGCCACAACCCCTACGTGATGACCCCGGCGCAACTGAACCGCATCGGTGATCCGATCGGCAGCCTGTCCCATCTCACCTGGCACAAGTACCCGTCGCTGTACGGCCCGCTCGCCACCGCCGAGCAGTGGGCGGCGGCCAGGCTCGGCGGCACCTCGCCGACCACGATCATCCTGTGGCTGAAGGTGTGGAACGGGATCGCGTTCCTCGGCGTGGCCATCGGCCTCGACCGGCTGCTGCGCTCCGACCCCGCTCGCCGGGCCCGGGCGCATCTGCTCTGGTCGGTGAATCCCCTGCTGCTCTGGGCGCTGCTGGCGGGCGGGCACCTCGACGTGCTGGCGGCGGCGGCGTCCCTGCTCGGCCTGGTCCTGCTGCGGACCGACGATCCCGGGGGCCGGGTGGGACGCGCCCTGGCCGCCGGGCTGCTCGTCGGCATCGCGGCCGACTTCATGCTCACCTACCTGCTGTTCGGGCTCGCGATGGCCTGGGCGCTGCGCCGGCGGCTGGCGGCCCTGGCCGCCGCCGTGGCCGGGGTGTGCATCACGCTGGTGCCCGGGTATCTCTGGGTCGGCCTGCCCATCTTCCGGACGCTGGCCCGCCGCCAGGGCAAGGTCGGCGCCGACACCTTCTACCAGCTGATCTCGACCACGTTCCGGCACCAGCTGCCGCCCGTGACGTCGGCCCTGGTCGGCGTCGCGTTCCTGGGTCTGGCCGCGCTGATGCTGTGGCGCCTGCCCAACGCGGTGCCGCGGATGCCCGCGATCCAGCCGGCGCTGGCCATCAGCATCGCCTGGCTGTTCATCTGGTACTACCAGCTGCCCTGGTACGACACGATGGCCATCGGCGTGCTCGCGGTGTATCCCGCCTCCCGGCTCGACTGGGCGGTCGTCGGACAGCTCACCGCGGGAACGGTGGCGCTCATGCCGGGCACGGTCCAGGCCATCCGCCCGCACTGGCTGGACCGGCTCGCGTTCCTCCTGTCGTTCCGGCTGATGCCGCTGGTCCTGTTCTGTTTCCTCGCCTACCTGGTCTGGCTCTGCGCCACGCGGACGTGGAACATAGGTTTCCGGCCGGCCGCTCGCGAGCCTGAGGCGCCCGTGATGACGGCCGGGGCCGCGCCAGAGCGCTTAGCGCACCGGCCCCGCCAGCTGGTTCGCGCCGTTCGTCCGGCCCAGGCGGAACGCACGATTCGGGTACTGTGTTGCCAGTCATCCGCGATGGGACGCTGGTGGCGAAAGATGGCCATCAGTCATAGACCAGTAACCGGGACGGGCACGCACAGTGAGCTCAGCAACGAGCACTGCCACGGGCACCGGCTCGTCGCCCCGCCCCGAGCCCCCGGCCGCGTCCGCGGGGAACGGCCTGACCCGGGCCCTCTCCTTTGCGGCGGTCGCCGGGATCGGCGGCTCGATCCTGATCATGATCGTGGCGTCGGCGGTCAAGTACAGCCCGGCGATTCCCCCGCCTCCCTGGCAGTCGGGGCCGCCGCTGCTGGAACTCGTCGGCCGGCTCCCGGTGACCGCCACGTACACCGCGCTGTGGATCGCGGTCGTCCTGGGCGCCGCCGGTGTCATGGCCGGTCTGGCCGCCGTCGCCCGCGGCGCGCGGTTCCCGGCCCGGGCCCTGATCACCGCCGCCCTGATCCTGACCGCCCTGTTCGCCGTGCTCCCGCCGTCCGGGTCAACGGACACGCTCAGCTACGCCACCTTCGGCCGGATCGAGGTGGTGGGCCACAACCCGTACGTGATGACCCCCAACATGCTGCAGCGGACCGGCGACCCTCTCGGCGAACTGGCCCCGCTGATCTGGAAGCGGCACGGATCGGTCTACGGCCCGCTGGCCACCATCGAGGAGACGGCCGCCGCCGAGCTGGGCGGCACCTCCGGGCCGCAGATCGTGTTCTGGCTGAAGCTGTGGAACGCGATCGTGTTCGCCGGCGTGGTGATCGGTCTCGACCGGATGCTGCGCTCGGATCCGGCGCGGCGGGCGCGCGCGCATCTGCTGTGGTCGCTGAACCCGCTCATCATCTGGGGCATCGTCGCCAGCGGGCACCTGCAGGGAATGGCCACCGCGGCCGCCTTCTTCGGCCTGGCCATGCTGCGCATCCGCCGCACGCAGGACGGCGGCCGGGCCGGGCCGGGCGTGCTCGCCGCCGTGGCCGCGGGCGCCCTGCTCGGGGTGGCCACCGACCTGCTGCTGTACTACATCATTCTCGGCGCCGCGCTGGCCTGGGCGCTGCGGCGGTCGGCCGCCGCGCTGCTCGCCGGGTGCGCGAGCCTGGGCGTGGTGGTCCTGCTGCCCTACCTGGCGCTGGGCAGCCCGAGCATCCACGCGCTGCTCTCGCGCGGCAACAAGGCCACGGCGTACAACTTCTACCAGCTGTTCTC
>Ga0335072_10016921_pt1 | contig 10326 bp, 8 predicted proteins | sample Lox_Sample_21_FD_206725 | JGI IMG/M metagenome (GOLD analysis project Ga0335072, IMG submission 206725) | Soil microbial communities from Loxahatchee National Wildlife Refuge, Florida, United States - Lox_Sample_2.1 | ecosystem: Environmental > Terrestrial > Soil > Wetlands | place: USA: Florida...
AGCCCGGGCGTGATGACTGTGCCGCTTGCCATCCTGGCCTTTTTCGCCATGGCGCTCGGCCTCATCGGCACGCCGGCGTGGCCATGGTTCCGCGCGTTCCTCGAGGGGCATGCGGCGATCATCGATCTGCACATATTCATCGAAGCCGATTTTCTCAAGCTGCTCGGCACATCGAGCCTTGTTGTATTCCTAGGCCTCTGGCTCGGCTGGCGGCTTTACGGCGACAAGTCACCCAAGCCGGAAAACCCCGACGTGCTGGAGAAGACGGCGCCGCATCTCTGGGCGGCGCTGCGCGACCGCCTCTACGTGGACGAGTTCTACGGCGCGACCGTGATTGCGTTCTACGCCTGGTGGGCGCGCGTGACCGACTGGCTCGACCGGCGCCTGTGGGGCGGCATCGTCCGCCTGGTGGCATGGCTCTTCGGTCTCTGGGCGCAGCTCAATCGCCTGCTTGATACCTACGGCGTCGATGGCGGCTTCGACAAAGCCTGCGAGGAACTCTCGACCGGCGGCGGCTTGCTCTCGCGCGTCGAGAGCGGCCGCGTGCAGAACTATCTGCGCATCCTCGCCATCGCCGTGGTGGCGCTGGCCGCCCTTCTTTTCTGGAGCAGCCGGCCATGAGCGAGACGATTACCGGCTCGGCGGCCGGATTTCCGCTGCTGACGCTGCTTACCACGCTGCCGCTCGTGGGCGCGGCGCTCGCGCTTCTCATCGGCAAACACGCGCGCGGCATTGCGCTCTTCACCACGCTGATCGGCCTTGTACTCTCGCTCATCGTCTGGATTCATTTGCCTGCGAACGGAACCATGGGCCTGGTGGAGGTGCACCCGTGGGCGCCGTCGCTCGGCGTCGAGTATCACCTGGGCGTGGACGGTCTGGGCGCGCTCATGCTCGTGCTTTCCGCCATCGTCACGCTCATGTCCGTCGACGCGGCGCATCGCGTGCACCACATGCCCGGCCTTTATTACGGCCTGGTGCTGATGCTTCAGTCCGGGCTCTTCGGCTCCTTTACCGCGCTCAATTTCTTTCACTGGTTCTTGTTCTGGGAGCTGAGCCTGATTCCCGCCTTCTTCCTCATCAAGCTCTGGGGAGGGCCGAGGCGCGGGCCTGCGGCGACGCAGTTTTTCATCTACACCATGGCCGGCAGCGTGGCGCTGCTGCTGGCGTTTCTTGCCCTCTTTCTCTCCACCGGCACCATGGACTTTATGCAGCTTGCAGCGATGGCGGCGGACGGCTCGCTGGCGCGCCTGGTGACCGCGCACGTGGGCGCCGCGATGCCGTGGCTCGCCATCGGCGTGCTCGCCGGCTTCGCCGTCAAAGTGCCGCTGTTCCCCTTCCACACCTGGCTGCCGGACGCTTACGCGGAAGCGCCTTCGCCGGTGACCATGCTGCTGACCGGCGCCATGTCGAAGATGGGCGTCTACGGGTTGCTGCGTATCGCGCTGCCGATTTTCGGGGCGCAGATTGCGGCCATGCGCACGCCGCTGCTGGTGCTTGCCGTGGCCACCGTGGTGCTGGGCGCGTGGGCTGCGGCCGCGCAGAAGGACCTGAAACGCGTCTTCGCCTACTCCTCCGTGAACCATCTCGGCTACTGCCTGCTGGGCATTTTTGCGCTTGCGGTTCCAGCCGTGGACGCGGGCGCGCGTGCCAGCCAGGCCGCGGCGCTCAATGGCGTCATCCTGCAGATGTTCAACCACGGCCTCACCGCGGCGGCGCTCTTCTGGTTTCTGGCCATGATGCAGATGCGCAGCGGCGGCCTCCGCGGGATCGACGACTTCGGCGGACTGCGCAAGCCCGCGCCCATCTTCGCCGGGCTCATGGGCATTGCGCTCTTTTCTTCGCTTGGCCTGCCGGGCCTCAACGGCTTTGTGGGCGAGTTTCTTATCTTCCGCGGCGTGTTTCCCTTGGCCTGGATCGGCGCCACGGTGTCCGTGCTTGGCCTTCTCATCACCGCGGCGGTGATTCTCACCGTGATTCAAAAAGTCTTTTCCGGACCCGTGCCCGAGCGCTGGCAAGCATTTCCCGATCTGCATGCGAGCGAGTGGCTTGCGCTTGCGCCCGTGATCGGACTGATGCTTTTGCTCGGCCTTGTGCCGCAGCTGGTTCTGAGCGCCGTGAACCCCACGGTGACGAACCTGCTTGCGCACTGGAGATTTTAATGCTGGCGTTGACGATCTACGTCTCGTTCCTCGGCGCGATCGTGGTGGCCATCGGGCTTCCGGCGAACCCGCCGCGCCTGGCGCGCATTTTTGCGCTCCTCGTCGCGGCCGCGGGGCTCGCCTTCGCGGTCGCCGGATTCATTGCCGGGATGGGGCAGGGCAGCGCCGTTCTTACGGACAAACTCTGGGTTCCTTCGATGGGAATCCATTTTCTACTCGTCGCCGACGGCATCAGCCGCGTGCTGGTTCTGCTTACCGGCATCGCCTCCGTGGCCGGCGTTCTCTTCAGCTGGAACATCGAGCAGCGCGCCAACCAGTTCTTCGCCTTTTATCTCGCGCTCATCGGCGGCGTGTACGGCGTCTTTTTGAGCGGAGATTTCTTTCTGCTCTTCGTCTTTTACGAAATCGCCATCGTTCCCAAGTACTTCCTCATCGCCATCTGGGGTTCCACGCGCCGCGAATATGGGGCCATGAAGCTGGCGCTCTACTCCTTCGCCGGCTCGGCTATGGTGCTCATCGGTTTGCTCGCTGCGTACGTGACCGCCGGTTCGCACTCCACCACCCTGGCCGCGCTGGCACACGCGGGCCTGCCCGCCAGCTTCCAGATGTGGTGCTTCCCGCTGGTCTTTGTCGGCTTCGCCATCCTCGCCGGCATGTGGCCGTTTCACACCTGGGCGCCCACCGGCCACGTGGCGGCGCCTACGGCCGCCTCCATGCTGCTGGCCGGCGTGGTGATGAAGCTGGGCGCCTACGGCTGCCTGCGCGTGGCCATGGGCGTCTTTCCTCACGGCCTCGATCCCTGGGGATTCACCTTCCTCGGCCTCGGCTCCTGGCGCGCTGTTTTCGGGCTGCTCGCCGTCATCGGCATCGTTTATGGCGCGCTGGTCGCGCTGGCGCAATCGGACTTCAAATTCGTCATCGGCTACTCCAGCGTGAGCCACATGGGCTTTGTGCTCCTCGGCCTGATGGCGCTCAACCAGATCGGCCTGGACGGCGCGGTGCTGCAGATGTTTTCGCACGGCGTGATCGCCGGACTGCTCTTCGCCATCGTCGGGCGCATCGTCTACGACCGCACCCACACGCGCCAGCTCGCGGAGCTCGAAACCATGCACCTGGCGCGCCGTTTGCCCTTTGCCGCGTGGGCCTTCGTGCTTGCCGGCATGGCGTCCATAGGTCTGCCGGGCTTCTCCGGTTTTGTGGCGGAATTGCAGGTGCTCACCGGCGCGTGGAAGGCCGAGCCCTGGTGGACGCTGGCCGCCGGCGTGGGCATCGTCGTGGGCGTGGCTTACACCTGGCGCGCGCTGCAGAGGGCGTTCTTCACGGACTCCATTCCGCCGCCGCACGTGCTCGAGTACGAGCACACGCACAAGCTCGACCCCATCACCTGGCCTGAATATGCGGGCGTGGCGCTGCTTTTGATTTCGACGCTCGTTGTCGGCCTCTATCCGCGCATTCTTCTCGACCAGATCGAGCCGGCGGTGAAGGCGCTGCTTGCGGGAGGCGTGCAATGAACTACGCCGCCCTCAACTACACCGCTCTCTTCCGGGCCACGCTGCCCGAGACCGCGCTCGAAGTGGCCGCGGTTCTGGTTCTGTTTATTGATCTCGCGTTCCTGCGGCGCGCGACAGAGAAAGCGCGCACGGCGGTGGCCGCGTGGCTCGGCGTCGCCGGCTGCATCACCGGAATCTGGGCTGTCTATGCCGCGGGGTGGTCCGGTTTCAGCGCCGGGAACGACGTGCTTCTCTCTGCGGGCGGCTCGGCCGGCGTGGCCCAGGTGGCCATCCTCGTGCTCACCGCGCTTACGCTGCTTCTACTCATCGGCTCTGTGTTTACGCGCAACCCCGGCGAGTATGTGGCCGTGGTGCTGATGGCCGCTGCGGGCGGCTTGATCATCGCCGCGGCGCAGGATCTGCTGGTGATCTTCATCGGTCTCGAGCTGCTCTCGCTTGGCCTTTACGTTCTTACGGCGTTCGCCAAAAAATCCGGGCAGAGCGCCGAAGCCGCGATCAAGTACTACTTGTTTGGCGGGATGAGTGCGGCGTTTCTGCTCTTCGGCTTCAGTTATCTTTACGGGCTCTCGGGATCGACCTGGCTGCCCAGGGTTGTGCTCGGCACCTACCTGGCCTCCGCGCAAGGGGGCACGGCATTGCTTTTGGTGGCGCTGGTGATGGTTGCCGCCGGCCTCGGCTTCAAAGTAGCCGCCGTTCCGTTCCATCTGTGGGCGCCGGATACGTATGAAGGCGCACCGGCTCCGGCCGCTGCGTTCATCGCGTCGGTCTCGAAAGTGGCCAGTTTTGCGCTGCTGATTTCCGTCAGTTATGTGACTCTGCGCTTTATGGAGAGCTTTCACGTAAAGGGCTATGTGACGGAAAGGGTTTTCAACGCCGGAGAGCCGCTCCCGCATATCACTCTTGGCTTTATCACGGCGTGGCCGCTGATCCTCATGGCTCTCTCCGTAGCCTCGATGGTGCTGGGCAACCTGGCCGCGCTGGCGCAGTCGAGCGTGCGCCGCCTGCTGGCCTATTCCGCCATTGCGCATGCGGGCTACATCCTGCTTGGTCTTGCGTTCTTCGGGTGGACGAACATCAGCGCAGAGGCGATTCTTTACTACATCCTCACCTACGGCCTGACGACCATTGGCGCCTTCGGCGTGGTGGGCGTGGTGGAACGCGCAGCCGGCAATGACAAGCTCGACGCCTTTGCCGGACTGCACAAGCGCTCGCCCGTGCTGGCCGCGGTCACGCTGGTTCTGTTTCTTTCGCTGGCCGGGATTCCGCCGCTGGTGGGCTTCTGGGCCAAGTTCAACCTGTTTGCCGCGGTGCTCACGCTGGGTTCGGGTCCGTTTCCTGTGCAGGGGCCGCTGACCTCGTTGCCCACGGCGCCCCTGGCGCTGGTCGTGCTGGCCATTGCCTTCAGTGCCGTCTCCCTCTACTACTACCTGCAGGTGCTCAAGCGCGCCTACGTGCTGCCTCCCGCGCAGGCCACGCCCATCAAGGCCCACCCGCTCACGACCCTTGTGCTCGTGGCCATTGCGGCGGCAGTTGTCCTGATGGGCTGCTTCCCGTCGCTGCTGCAGAGCTGGATTGCGGGCTTCTACGTGTAGCGTTCAGGCTGTATTTGCCCTACCCCCTCCCCCCGGCTTTTTCCCAAATTCCTCATGCCAGAGAGTTTAGAAGATGGGGTTCCTCATTCTAAAGGAGATGCCCGTAAAATCTTCGATCGGCTGCGGTTAACTCCGTTCTCGATGGCAGCCGAAGCGAGTGGAACCCCATTCGACGCGAAAAACGCGTACGCAAGACAAAGTAAACGGCAACGCGCGGGCGTCCGCCGTGCGGACACTCGTGAGAAGAGTATGCGCCGAGAGGAGGAAATACTTCGCAACGAACTCAATATTTCACAATCGCCGCGAACGAATCCGGTTTGAGGCTCGCGCCGCCGACGAGAGCGCCGTCGATCCCTTCCTGGGCCATCAGGTTGGCGATGTTGTCCGGCTTCACGCTGCCGCCGTAGAGAATGCGCAACGCTGCGGCCACGTCGGCGCCCAGCAGCGTCTCCACTTCCGCGCGGATGATCCCGTGCGCATCGGCGGCAATCTCCGGCGTAGCCGTGCGGCCCGTGCCGATGGCCCACACGGGCTCATAAGCAATCACAATGGGCGCGGACGCTTCAGGCGCAATGCCCGCAAATGCGCCGTTGATCTGGGTCTTCAGGACAGAGGCGGTTTTGCCCCCCTCGCGTTCTTCGAGCACCTCGCCCACGCAGACGATGGGTACAATGCTGTGCTTGAGCGCGGTGTGCAGTTTCTTGTTCACGATCTCGTCCGTCTCGGCAAAATACTGCCGCCGCTCGGAGTGGCCGATGAGCGTGTGCGTGCCGCCCACGGCCTGCAACTGGCCCACGGAGGTCTCGCCCGTGTATGCGCCCTCTTCGGCAAAGTGGATGTTCTGCGCGCCCACAGCCACAATCGATCCGTTGCAGGCCGATACCACCGTGGGCAGCAGCACCGGAGAAGGGAAGAGCGCGATCTGGTCGCGCGTATGGCCGGCCACGAGCGGCAAAAAGGTATCGACAAAGACCTGCGCTTCGGCGGGCGTCTTGTACATCTTCCAGTTGGCGGCGATGAGTGCTTTGCGTCCCATGATCGGAGCTTCCCTCAATTTCTGCGGTTCTTGCTTCGATTCTAAGGGATCGACTTCCGCGAAGGCGGAGCTCAGGCCCAGAAAAAGACCTTGTGCATACGAAGTGGTTCCAGTATGCTGAGGCCTCCCCGGACAACAAGGAGGAAAGGTATGTCCAGAACGTCGAGCGTGGACAAAGCAGGGAACAATCTTGCCTTCTGGCAGGGGGGCAAGCTATCGAGCAATGCCGTTCAACGCCAACTGGCTCAGATTCAGCGGGCGGGCGCAGCGGAGATTGCGGAGAAGGGGCGCATCCAGCAGCAGGCTGCGCGCTATCTCAGACAAGTGCAAACCCCGGCGAAACCGGAGAAAGGAGAAACGGCGGACAAGGCATTGAAGAGTCTTCGCGCCCTGACCGACCGGATCTCAAAGCAGAAGAAACTGCCGAGGCCACCGATAATTCCGCCCAATCCCGTATGGGGAAGCTATACGATGACGTTCACTCCTCCGGACTACACGGAGCTAGGGGGGGACTATGCAGAAGGACAAATCACTTCGGTAACGGGAGATCCCACAATTTCATCCACCGGAAATGTGAGCACCGGCCAGATGAGCTGCACGGTCGAGAGCAATTACGACAGCCCCAGTTCGGGAACCGCGAGCAACCTGTTCGGTTTTTATTTCCAGCCGCATTTCCCCAGCGCAACGGTGGAGGTTTCCTTCAGCTCGCAGCTCAACTTCTACTGGTATGTAAACTCGATCCGGAACAAGTACGCATTTTCGGCCGGACAGGGACTGCTGGAGATTTACCAGTATTTCGGCGGTCCACCGACAACACCGCTAAGCCGAGGGGCATTTATCGGCTGGGGCGTGGATGCCATCAACAACCTCGACTTCGACTTCTATTCCGGGCCTGGTCCCACGTGGTCGCTCACCGCTCCCGTGAACGGCAATTACTTTTACTTTGTGGTGTTCCGGCTGTCGGCCTCGGCAACCGCTTCGGGATGGCCGGGCAGTCTGGCGGGCGCAAGCGCCACCGTGACGGTGCCTTCGGTCACGGTGACGGTCACGGGAAACCCGTTGAGACTTCCGTGACATTTCAGGAAGGATCGGCAGCCGATCAGGGGCAGGGCGCGGTGAAAGCACGCACGACAAGAAGCTGACGAAATTCTCGCCGGGTCCTGCCCCGTTCTTACTTTTCCGTCAGCGCTTCCACGCCCGGCAGCTTCTTGCCCTCGAGGAACTCCAGCGAAGCGCCGCCGCCGGTGGAGATGTGCGTAATCTGGTCGGCCACGCCGGCCTGGTTAATGGCGCTCACGGAGTCGCCGCCGCCGATAATCGAGATGGCCGTGCGGTTTCTGGCCACGGCCCGCGCAATCGCGTTGGTGCCCATGGCGAAGCGCGGAAACTCGAAGACGCCTGCCGGCCCGTTCCACACGATGGTCTTCGCCGTCGAGACCACTTCTTCAATGGCCGCGACCGACTTCGGCCCTATGTCGAGCCCCTGCCAGTCAGAGGGAAAATTGACGGAGCAGTCCCACACCTGCGTCTTGGCGTCATTTGCAAAACTGTCGGCGAGCACGTTGTCTGCCGGCAGCAGCAGCTTTATGCCCTTGGCTTTGGCGGCAGCGAGCGTCTTTTCGGCGAGCTCGATCTTGTCTTCTTCCACCAGGCTCTTACCCGTGGTCACGCCCAGCGCGCGCTGGAAGGTGTACGCCATGCCGCCCACGATCACCAGCGTGTCGACTTTGTCGAGCAGGTTCTGAATCACGTCAATCTTGCCGGAGATCTTCGATCCGCCGAGGATGGCCACGAAGGGCCGCTCGGGCGCTTCCAGCGCCTTGCCCAGATAGGTAATTTCTTTCTCCATCAGCAGGCCGGCCACGGCGGGCTTGAGATAGTGCGTAATGCCCTCGGTGGAAGCGTGCGCGCGGTGCGCGGAGCCGAAGGCATCATTCACGTAAATCTCCGCCAGCGAGGCCAGCGCCTTGGAAAAGGCCGGGTCGTTGGCTTCCTCCTCGGGGTGGAAACGGAGATTCTCAAGCAGCAGCACCTGACCGGATTCGAGCAGCCGCGCCAGCTCCTCGGCAATCTCTCCCACGCAGTCGGGCGCAAAGGCCACGTTGATGGAGTAGTTGTCTTCCTTCTTGTCGAGCAGCTCGCGCAGCCGATCCACAATGGGCCGCAGCGAGTATTTGGGGTTGGGCTTGCCCTTCGGCCTTCCCAGGTGCGAGGCCAGAATCACCTTGGCATGGTGGCGCAGGGCGTATTCAATGGTGGGCAGCGTGGCCGCAATGCGCGTGTCGTCGGTGATGGTCTTGCCGTCTTCGGTGAGGGGCACATTGAAGTCGACGCGGATGAACACACGCTTGTTGCTGAGCTCGACGTCGCGAATGGAAAGCTTGGGCATGGACAGGACCTTTCGTATGAATTGATGCAAGAGACTAAGGGGCGGAGGGACAGGCGGCCACCGCGCCAAGAATCGCATCCATCTCGATCTCGATGCGCCACGCGGGGTTGAGCAACGCAGCCACCACCACCATGGTAGCCGCTGGACGGATGGCGCCGAAAATCTCGCCATGCACGCGTCCCACGGCATCCCAGTCTTCCGCGCGGGTCAAATACATGCGCGTGCGCACCACATCAGAAAAAGTGGCGCCGACTTCCGCCAGAGCTTTTTCGGCGATGGCGAAGGCGCGCCGCGCCTGCCCCTCGGCGCTCTCCTGTTCCGCGCCCACCGGCCCGGTGCCGGCAACATACACCTTGTTCTCCAGGCACACGGCGCGCGAGAAGCCGATGATGGGCTCGAAGGGCGATCCGCCGCTGATGTTGGTGCGCATAGAGTCAGTGGTCAGTTGTCAGTGCTCAGTGATCAGTTGTCAATGGCCCAGCGCTGTCGCGTTTTGCGGAGCCGACCACTGTTCGCTGATCACTGTTGACTGTTTCTATAGGCCTTTCGAGGCCAGGAAGCCGACCAGGTCAACGACGCGATTCGAGTAGCCCCACTCGTTGTCGTACCAGCTCAGCACTTTCACGCTCTGGCCCACCACCTTGGTCAGCGGTGCGTCCACAATGGAGCTGCGGCGGTCGCCCTTGAAGTCGGAGCTCACCAGCTCGCCCTCCTCCACGCCCAGAATGCCCTTGAGCGCGCCTTCGCTGGCAGCCTTGAGGGCGGCATTCACGGCCTTGGCATCGGTGGTCTTCTCGCTGATGAAGGTCAGGTCGACGATGGAAACGTTGGGCGTGGGCACGCGGATAGCAAAGCCGTCGAGCTTGCCCGCGGTCTCCGGAATCACCAGCTTGAGCGCCTTGGCGGCCCCGGTGGAGCTGGGAATCATGTTCAGGGCGGCGGCGCGGGCGCGGCGCAGATCCTTGTGGGGAAAGTCGAGGATGACCTGGTCGTTGGTATAGCTGTGGATGGTGGTCATGATGCCGCTGACGATGCCCACTTCCTTGAGGAGCACCTTCACCACCGGCGCAAGACAATTTGTTGTGCAGCTCGCGTTCGAGATGACGTTGTGCCGGGCGGGATCGTACTTGTCCTGGTTGACGCCGAGGACGATGGTGATGTCCTCGTTGCTGGCGGGAGCCGAAATGATGACCTTTTTCACCGTCGCGCCCAGGTGCGCCTTGGCTTTGGTCGCGTCAGTAAAGTGGCCGGTGGACTCAATTACGATCTGCGCGCCCACATCAGCCCAAGGCAGCTTGGCGGGGTCGCGCTCAGCCCACACCTTGATCTTTTTGCCGTCGACGGCGATGAAATCCTCGCCCGACGTAATCGTATTGGGCAAATTGCCCAGGATCGAATCGTACTTGAGCAGATGGGCCAGCGTCGCCGGGCTGGTCAAGTCGTTCACGGCAACAAAATCGATCTCCTGCCGTCCGAGCGCGGCGCGCAAAACATTGCGGCCAATGCGGCCGAAGCCATTGATTCCAACCTTCACTGCCATTGAATCTCTCCTTGATCCATTATCTGGGTCTTGCTTCTGTTTTGGGTTGTTGAGCCCACGTTGAGGGGCGTTTGCAGAGGCGCAGAAGGCAATTCCACC
>Ga0335072_10016922_pt1 | contig 10326 bp, 6 predicted proteins | sample Lox_Sample_21_FD_206725 | JGI IMG/M metagenome (GOLD analysis project Ga0335072, IMG submission 206725) | Soil microbial communities from Loxahatchee National Wildlife Refuge, Florida, United States - Lox_Sample_2.1 | ecosystem: Environmental > Terrestrial > Soil > Wetlands | place: USA: Florida...
GTCAAGCGCAATGCCGCGCCGCGCGAAGAAGAGATCCTGGCGTTATTTGCTGGCCTGAACCGCTATGGCCGGAACACGCTGATGTGGGTGGTCGCCGCCGATGAGCAGCACGAGGCCGGTTCGGTGGAACGCGTGCTGCCGGGCCTGCTGAAAGGTTACATCGACCGGTTTGCGCCGTACGAGAACGCCCACGATCTGTCGTTCGATCTGTGGCTGCGCCTATGTCTGCTTGCCCGCCGCATCGTTCCCGCGCGTCGCATCGCCGCGTGAGGCGGCCTCGGCGGCGGTGAGCTTCTGCGGCCGTTGCAGCTGCATCAGGCGGTAGGCATTGAGGCAGACACGCAACCACGCATTCAGCGACAGGTCGTGCGCGTTCTCGGCCGGGGCGAAGCGGTCGACATAGCCGCGGAGCAAGCCATTCTCCAGCACTTCGACGTTGCCGACCTGCGAGGCCGATGCTGCCGGCACCACCCACAGCAGCGTGTTGGAGCCGTATCGATTGAGCGCGCGGAACAGGGCCCGCACTTCCTCCCGGCTGACATCGGTGTTCTGCTTGTAGACGAAGATCTTTTCGTTCGCGGCGAGCTCTTCCATGAACTTGCGGTGCAGGAACTTGAGCCGGATCGATTCCTGGTCCTTCAGCAGCCAGGCGCTGCGCTGATTCTCCAGGACGAAGGTATGATACAGCAGGCCGTAGCGCCGGTCGGCGATCATGTATTCCCGCTCGCCACCGGTGCCTTCCAGGCGCGGCTCCAGGTCCTCGGGCGTGCCGATGCCTTCGAACCCGGCGTCCAGCCCGCGCACCAGGTCGCGCACGAAGGTGCTGGAGAAGCGCAGCAGGCCGAGCGGTTCGGCATCGCATCGACGCTGCACCAGGCCGAACTCGCAGTTCTCTCCCAGGCTTTCGAACTGCATCACCAGTTGTGTCGTGGTGAGCCCGGTCTGCTGCTTGATATACTGGCTCACGTCGTCGAGTTCCGGCATGCCGGCGTCTCTGGCATAGGCGCCGGGCAACAGCAGTCCGGGCGGCAATGCCACGGGTGCGGCGAAGATTTCGCCGGTCAGGCGGTACAGCCGGGCGGAAGCGATCGACAGCGCCAGCGGACGGTCGTCCGTGGTGTCGGACAGATCCATGGGCCGCGCGGCATCCGGATGCTGCAGCGCGATGACCGTGCGGCGCGCTTCGCGGAACAACGGGTTCGGCAGCTTGTAAGTGAGGATGCTGGGGCGAAATACGTTACAATTACCGACGACGGCATTGTTGGCGGACACGATCAGCCGCTGCGACGGCAGGTCCGGCGCGCGGGCGAACGGGATCACGTCCAGTTCGAGCAGGTAGGCGTCGGCTTCCGGATCCAGGCGGACGAGAATCTGGCTCTCGCCCCCGATCATCCAGGTAAAGTCGGTCTCGGCCCGTGCCCAGCCACCTGCGAGGTAGCTTTGGCTGTTACCGGAGGCCTTGAAGTCGATACTGAGTTCGAGTTCCACGGGCATGACGGCGGTCGGGCACCCCTTCTGGTGCAGAAACCATGGTTGAGGACGCCCGCATAGCGGAGCCCTGCAACCAGCGATAGTGTCTTCGTGGTAATCCCGTACCCGGGCACCATCCTAGGACGACGCCGCACGGCATGCCACAACGAAATAAAATGGCAACGGGCGAATGGCCCCGCGGGGGCAGCGGTCGTGTAACCCGGGAGAGCCTGCGAGCCTGCGATCCTGCGATCCTTGCCAAAGCGTTCCTTGCCAAAGCGTTCCTTGCCAAAGCGTTCCTTGCCGAAGCGTTCGAACGAACCGGCTACGCCGCCGCGCCCCGCAGCCGGATCTGCCCGTCAATGCGGCCGGCCGCCATCTGCCCGGCCAGGACTTGCAACCTGATCTGGGGGCCCTGGCGGAAATCGGCATCGGCAAACGCCATCGCAGCCAGGCCGTCGCGCAGCCGGCCGATCGTGCCCGCCAGCGTCGCCTGCGGCTGGTGCTCCGGCGCCAATGCGCGAAACAGCGAGAAATCCACGCAATAGGATCGCCGGTCGGGCGGTGCGCCGGCGTTGATCGACAGCGAGCAGCCGGGCAATAGCGAGGCAACGGCGTTCGCCAGATCGCGCACCTGGTAGTTCCAATCGCCGGCACCGGTATTCACCACCAGCATGTCGCCGCCCTGCCCGGCCGGCCGTTGCACCGCCCACTCGACCGCGCGCGCCATGTCGGTCACGTCGATCAGCGGGCGCCAGGGCGTGCCGTCGCTCAGCACCGCGATCGCCTTGGTTGCCATGGCGCTGGCGACGAAATCGTTCAGCACCAGGTCCAGCCGCAGCCGGTCCGACATCCCGCATGCGGTGGCGAAACGCAGGCAGGTGACAATCATGCCCCCGCGGTCCATCTGGCGCAGCGCCTGCTCGGTGGCGATCTTGGATCGCGCATAGGCGGTCAGCGGCAGCACGCTGTCGGCCTCGGTGCGGGCGGCGGCGCCCGCGGCGCCGTAAACGCTGCAGCTGGATGCGTAGACGAAATGCCGCACCCCGGCCTCGCGCGCCAGGTGGGCGAGCCGCACGCTGGCGACGTGGTTCACCGCTTGGGTCGCTTCGGCGAAGCGGTCGCCCATCGGGTCGTTGGAGATCGCGGCCAGATGCACGACGGCATCGCAACCGGCGACAATCTCCGGGCCGATATCGCGCACATCGCCGAATACCTGCTGGCTCAACAGCGCCTCGGGCAACGCGGAACAAGCGGTGAGACAATGGCCGAACAAGCCGGAATCGTAGCCGATCAGCACCGCGTCCGGAAATCGCGCGCGCAGATGGCGCACCAAAGGCGGGCCGACATAACCCATATTGCCGGTGATCAGGATTTGTAACGGCATTGACAAACCTTCCAGCTTGCATGGCGTGGGGCGGCACGGCGTGGGGCGGGCACGGCGTGGGGCGGGCACGGCGTGGGGCGGGCACGGTCCGGGATCGGCACGGCTTGGGGCGGGCACGGTCCGGGATCGGCACGGCTTGGGGCGGGCGGTTCGTTTCTCGCCCACCTCCATCCGGCCGAGGCGCGGACCGAAGGCCGGATCGCAGCAGTGCGGCAACCAGCTGCGCGATACGTTTTTGATAACCCGGCTGTTGTAGCCGAGACAGATGATGAAATCGTTAATGCCGATCGCCGGCGCCACAGAAGATCGTGGAGACCCTGACTGCGGCTGCGGTTCGCCGGCCAGAGTCGTTGCTTCCCAAGCCCGCAAAGCAGTAGACTGCTGTCAAGTTTTCACCACGTCCCCGCCGCCGCCCGCAGGAACCGCCAGCGCCATGTGCCGCCGTTCGCTTTGCTTCGCCTTGCCTCGCCGGGCCGGGACCCTGTCGTGAGCCCCGCCATTGCCAGACAGCGGCGCCGGCGGCGGCGGCGCGATGCGTCCCCCGTCCAGCGTACGCCGGAGCAAAGGAGCGAGCTGTCCCGTCGCCGCCGCATCGGCGGCATGGAGGCCCTCGCCAGCGTCGCGATCGTCGTCATCTGCCTTGCCCTGAGCGTGCTGATCTGGATCAACGCCGCGAGCGCCATTCGCGAGCGGGCGGAGGATCAGCGCGGACGGGTGGAGGCGGCTCTCACCGCCCAGGCGACCACGCTCGCCATGCAGGTGGAACATGAACTGCTGATGATCGACCAGTCGCTTGCCATCCTGCAGGCGGCGTGGGACCAGAACCCCGATACCACCAGGCTGGACGAATGGCAGAAGAAGATGCCCGCGCTCGCCGCGGTGACCAAGGACCTTTTCATCGCCAACCAGCAACATGTCATCGTGCAGGACATCCTGCCGGCGGCCATCGGGCAGGGTATCGGCGCGGCCTATGGCAATTTCGCCAATGGCTCGCTGGAACCGCTGCGCGTTAACGATCCGGCGGTACACGATACCACACTGCTGATCGGCGAACTCGGCAACGAAGCCGTGACCCGCCAGTTCGTCATGTATCTGGTGCGCCCGCTGCTGCAGCCGGCCGGCTGGCTGATCGGCGCCTCCTATCATTCGCAGGCATTATCCGACGTATTCGCCGTCGCCGGTCTTGGACAAGGCGGCCTCGCTGCCCTCATCGACACCCGTCGCGGCGGCGTGCAGGCGGTGGCGGGTCGCGCGGCGGTGAATCCCACGCTCCTGATTGCCAAGTCGCCGCTCTATCCGGCGATGACGGCAAAGGCGGACAGCGGCGTGTGGATCGGCCCCGTACCGATCGACGGCGTCGACCGGATCGTGGCCTTCCATCGTGTCCCCGGGCGCGACCTGGTCGCGCTCGTCGCGGAAACCAGCAAGGTCGCGATGGGCCCGGCAGACAGCCTTGCTGTTGCCACCAGATCGCTGGCCATGATCGCCACCCTGTTGGTGGCGGGGATCGGCGCTGCCGTGCTGTGGGAAATCTGGCACTGGCGTCAGACCAGCCGCCGCCGCCGCCTCCTCGCACACGCGCAAAGCCTGCTTGCCAGCCTGCAGGCCGAGCATGGCACCCTGCGGCAGCGTATCGCGATCGACGACCTGCAGGTGCAGACGCTGTTGCCGCTCGCGGCTGCCGGCGTCGCCACCGTCGACGCCCAGGATCGCCTGACGCGCTGGAACACACAGTTCGCCGAATCCCTTGGGCTGCCGCCGGACATGCTCCACGCGGGCGTGCCGCTGGACGCCTTGCTGCGCCGGCAATTGTCCGCCAGGCAGGCGGAACCGGCCGCCGAGCTGGAAGCCGAGATCGTCAGGCGCCTGGCGACGCTGCGGACAGAAACGGGCGATGCCTCGATCGATTGGACCGTGGCGGGCGGCAGCGCCTGGACGATGCGGGCGCGGCCACTGCCCGATGGCGGACTGCTGCTGGTGGCGCAGCGCAGGGCAGAAGCACTTCCGGCGCCGGAGCCTGAGCAAGCCGCGGCCGACCCGGTCGAGCTGTAGATGACAGCGAGCCGGCCGCCGGTTCACCCGGCGCCGGCGATCCCATCCCGGCACACCGCCACCAGCCTTGCTGCCAGTACCGGCACCGCCGCCGCCGGCACCGTCCGGCAAGCGAACGTGAGCACCCCAGGCCAGCGAACGCGCACGCGGCTATGCCGCCAGCGCCAGGATTTCCTTCACGTCAGCCGGACCCGCAATCGGACGCGGATTGCGCGGCACCCACGGCGTGTGCATCGCGCCCTCGGCGATGCGGTCGAAGGCATCCGCCGGCACATTCACCGCGGCGAGGCTGCGCGGCATGCCGAGGCCCGCGATGAAGTCAGCCAACACCGCGGCGGCGTCCTCGCCCGGACGCTCCATTGCCGCCGCAACCACCGCCTGGCGCCCGGCGTTCGCCGGCTGGTTCCAGCGCATCACCGCGGGCAGCATGATGCAGGACGTGTGGCCGTGCGGGATGTCGAACACCGCGCCGAGCACGTAGCCGATGCCGTGGCTCGCCCCCATCGGCACGCCCGACGCCAGAGGTCCCATCGATAGCCACGCGCCCATCTGGCAATCCAGGCGCGCAGCCAGGTCCTCCGGCGCCGCCTTCACCCGGGGCAGTCCGCGCGCCAGCAGCGCCAGGCCGCGCAGCGCCTGGGCATCGGCATAGGGATTCGCCGCCGCGGAGCAGATCCCCTCCACACAATGGTCGACCGCGCGGATGCCGGTGGAGAGAAACAGCCATTCCGGCGTGTGCACGGTCAGCGCGGGATCGAGGATGACGGTGCGCGGGATGATCAACGGGTGGCGGAGCAATTCCTTCACCCTGGTGCGCTCGTCGGTCACGCCGGCGATGGCGCTGAACTCGCCAGCCGAGAGCGTGGTGGGCACGGCGACCTGCGGCACGACGGGCGGCCGGCAAGGTGGCGGCGTCGGCGCGCCGTCCGGTCCCGTCACCGGGCGCAGGGCATCCATCGCCTCCGGGGTGGCGATGTCGTTCGCCAGGCAAAGCTGCACCGCCTTGGCGCCGTCGGTGATCGAGCCGCCACCGATGCTCACGATCAGGTCCACCTGTGCCGCGCGCGCCTGTGCCGCCGCCGCGATGACGGCGGCGCGCGGCGTGTGCGGCGGCATGCGGCCGAAGGTGCCGGCGCAGCGGTTCCCCAGCGCACGCCGCACCGCATCGATGGTGCCGGGCGTGCGGTCGAGCGTGCCGCTGACCATCAGGAACACGCGGTGGGCATCGCGGCGTTGCGCCTCCTCGGCCACCGCGTCGGCGGCCGCGACACCGAACCGCACCTGCTCCATTCTGCCGAACACGACGCGACCGGTTTGCAGCATGATGGTGTCCTCCCGGCTGGCTGGCCGCGTTATGCGGCGGGCGTACTATCGCGCCCCACGACACCGGGCAGTCAATAACGGCCCCGCGGCAGGCGATCGCCGCTACCGGCCGGCGAGCCGGTTACCAGGCCCGCCGAATCCGTCAATGATGGTCCTCGCCCATGGACCATAGGTGGCCAATGGCCAGTTCGAACCACATCACGGCCGCGGCGCCAGCATCGGCGCCTGCCCGCACCGCCGGGGCCGCGCCACCGCCGCGCCGACCCACGTCGGCCGGACTGGACGCATGACCGTGCCCCCACCCTTGCTGCGCCTGTTGATGCTGATCGGCCTCGGGTTCTTCCTCGGCCTGGCGTTCGAGGATTTCTATGCCCGCGCGCACCAGAAGCGCCCGGGTGGCATCCGCACCTTCCCCTTGCTCGCCCTCGCCGGCGCCCTGCTCTATTTGCTCGACCCCGCCCGCCTGCTGCCGGTATGCGCCGGACTGCTGACGCTCGGCGCCTGGCTGACCTGCTATTACTGGCAGCACGCCCGCGAGACCGACGCCGAGGGCTTTCCCAATGTCGGCCTCATTGTGCCGATCTGTAACGTGCTGGCCTACCTGCTCGGCCCGATATCGCTGGCCGAGCCGCCATGGGTCGCCGTCGGCGCCACCGTCGCCTGCGTGTTGTTCCTGACCGCCCGCGAGGGATTGCACGGCCTCGCCCACCGCATCGAACTGGGCGAGATCGTCAACGCCGGCCGCTTCCTGCTGCTCACCGGCTTCATCCTGCCGGTACTGCCCACCTCGCCGGTGACATCGCTGACCACCCTGACCCCGTTCCAGGTCTGGCTGGCGGTGATCGCGGTGTGCTCGGTGTCGTATGCCAGCTACCTGTTGCAGCGCTACGTGGTGCCGTCGGGCGCGACGCTGCTGACCGCGCTACTGGGCGGGTTCTATTCATCGACCGCGACCATCGCCGTGCTCGCCCGCCACGCGCGCAGCGATGGGACCGCGCTGCGCCAGGTGCAGACCGGCATCGTGCTCGCCGGTGCCGTGATGTATCCGCGGCTGCTGATCGTCATCGCGATCTTCGACCGGCCACTGGCCCAGGCGCTGGCGCCGGCATTGCTGGGGCTGTGCGTTTTGGGAATCGCGCTGGCCGCGGCCTGGTATTGGGCGGGCGGATCGGACAGCGGCGGCGGCGCGCCCGCGACGAACCCCGACAATCCGCTGGAACTCGGCACCGCCGCGATCTTCGCCGCGATGTTCGTCGTGGTGTCGATCGTCACCGCCTGGGCGATGCGGAATTTCGGCACGCCGGGTGTCTACAGCGTCGCGGCGATCGTGGGCGTCACCGACATCAACCCGTTCGTGCTCACCCTGGCCCAGCACGGCGCCGGGGCGGTGTCGACATCGGTCGCGGTGGTTGCGACGCTGGTGGCAACGGCGTCCAACAATCTGTTCCAGGCGATCTACGCGGCGTCATACTCCGGCGGCAAAGCCGGACTGGCGCCGCCGCTGGGGCTGGCCTTGCTCGCCGCGGGTGGTATCGCTGCGGCCGTGTTCCTCGCGGCGCGATGACGATGGGAGACCGGGCCATGCCCCGCATGCTGCGTGCACCGAATGGCGTGCCGCCACTGGAATTCGGCAACCGCGCGTTCTTCGGCGCCACCACGCCGGACGGCAACGTCGTGGTGATCGACTCGCCCTCGATGGTGGCGCAGTCGGCGGTGCCAATCGATGCGCCGCGCGATGTGCTGGTGCACGCGGCCTATCTAGCCGCGCCGCCGACGGTGGGATTGCTCAACCGCGGCCTGCGCGGGGTGATCGCCATGGATGCCGGCATCGGCCGCAACGAGTCCGGCGTGGGCGGTCTTGGCCTGGCCGATGCGGTGCATGTGCCGGCCGCCTCGGTCAGCGTGTTCAGTGCCGAGATGTGCGTCGGGCGGTCGGTGTGGGACGACGGCGTGATCAGCCGTGTCAATGCCGCCGCGGCGGCGCTCGGCGTGCAGCCCGGGTTCGCCACGCGGGAGGCCGCGATGCTGATGCTGCGCGCGCCGCCCGGCATGCCGCGGCACCTCGCCAACCCCGAAGGCGACGGCGACTTCCCGATTGTCAATTCTACTGACGGCGGAATCCACGGCTGCTGGAGCATGGGCCTGCCGCGCGGCGACCGGGCGCGCGACGTGTTCTGCGTCGGCACGCCGGTCGATACCACGATGACCGTGCACATGTACAATCACCGCATCCTGCCGCGCGGCGTGATCGGCAGCGATGGCGGCTTCGGCCGGGCGCAGATGGCGATTGCTGGTTTGCAGATTTTGCAGGACATGGGGATCGCCTGTGCCGCGGTGTCTCATTTGAGTGCGGAACTGGGAAATGCGCGCAGCATCCATGGCGAGGGAATCATCAGCATCGCCAACGCGCATGCCGAAGCGGCGGGTGTGCGGGTTGGCATGGCGGCACGCGACGCGGCGGCGCTGCTGCTGCGGCGGGACGTGCCGGCGGCGCGCGCTCGCATGATCCGCCCCGCTGCCGCCGGCGACGCGGTTGCCGTGGCCGCGGTGGTGCACGCGGCCTATCGCCATTACGTCGCACGCATCGGCAAGCCGCCCGGACCGATGCTGGACGATTACCCGGCGCGGATCGCCAACGGCCAGGTCTGGGTGCTGGAAGCTGCCGGCGCTATCGCCGGCGTGCTGGTGCTGGAACGCCAGGCGGACCGCTTCCAGCTCGACAACGTGGCGGTGCGGCCGGACTGCCAGGGCAGCGGCTTCGGCCGCGCGCTGATGGATTTCGCCGAGGCCGAGGCGAGGCGAGGCGGCTGGGCGGAAATCGTGCTGTACACCCACGTGCTGATGACCGAGAATCAAGCGTTGTACCGCCGCCTGGGCTATGCCGAGACCGGCCGGGTCAGCGAAAAGGGATTCGAGCGCGTCTACATGACCAAGCGGCTGGCGTGATGCCGGGCACGTGTTCCGGTTCGATCCGCAGATCACGCTTCGTGAGGGACCCTTGCGTTCTTTCGCGTGACAGGCCGGTTGCCGTCGGCGGCTGGCCGGCGACACTCGATCCAAGTCGCCGACGCTAATTCGCCGCCTTCAGCGCCGCCCCCAGCCGCCGGGCCGCGTCCGCCGCCAGCGCCACCGGCGTGCCGGAAAACCCCAGCACGATCCCGCTCATCCGCGGCGGACCGGCGTAGTAGGCGCGCAGCGGCACCACCGAAAGGCCACGCGCGCGGCAGGCCCGCACAGCGGCGGCCTCGTCGGTGCCGTCGGGCAGGCGCGCCACCATGTGCAGGCCACCCGGCGCGGGAATCACCGTCAGCGCCGGCGCGTGCCTGGCCAGGGCCGCCAGCACGGCGTCGCGCCGGTGCGCGTATTCCGTGCGCATCCGGCGGATATGCGGCCCCAGCAGCCCCTGCCGCATGAACTCGGCCAGCACCGTCTGGGTCAGCGCATCGGCGCCGCGGTCGAGCAGCGCGCGCAGCCGCACGAAGGCCGGCACCAGCGGCGGCGGCACCACGGCGAAACCCAGCCGCAGCGCCGGCGCCAGCGTCTTGCTGAAGGTGCCGCAGTAGATCACCCGCCCCGACTGATCCAGGCTGGCGAGCGGCGGCAGCGGCCGGCCTTCCCAGCGGAACTCGGCGTCGCAGTCGTCTTCCAGCACCCAGGCATTGGCGCGCGACGCCCAGTCCAGCAGCGCCAGCCGCCGCCCGATCGGCAGCGCGCCGCCCAGCGGCGTGGCATGCGACGGCGCGGCCAGCGCCAGCCGCGCCTGCGGGGCCAGGCGGATGCCGGCGGCGACATCCAGGCCCTCGGTGTCGCTCGGCACCGGCACGGCCGCCGCGCCCGCCGAAACCAGGGCGCCGCGGCCGGCGATATAGCCCGGATCCTCCACCCAGGCGGCATCACCGGGGTCGAGCAACAGCTCCGCCGCGATGCGCAGCGCCTGCTGCGTGCCGGCGGTGACGACGATGCAGGCTGGGTCGGCGACCAGGCCGCGGGTCGCCGCCAGGTGCGCCGCGATCTGCGCACACAGCTCGGGCAGGCCCTGCGCTGGCGGATAGCCGGTGCATCCGGGGGGCAGAGCTTTCAGCACGCGCGCGGTG
>Ga0335072_10016923_pt1 | contig 10326 bp, 7 predicted proteins | sample Lox_Sample_21_FD_206725 | JGI IMG/M metagenome (GOLD analysis project Ga0335072, IMG submission 206725) | Soil microbial communities from Loxahatchee National Wildlife Refuge, Florida, United States - Lox_Sample_2.1 | ecosystem: Environmental > Terrestrial > Soil > Wetlands | place: USA: Florida...
CTCGCGGAATGACTAGTCCATTTGTGAATCGTTGTTATTCATCAGTACCATGGGTCCGAATGCATCAATACCAATGTCGCGGACGCTATGATATCTTCAAATCTCCTTACATTGTCCTATTTAACTCATTTCTACGCCCGTGTATAATTCAATCATCCTAGGTCAGGAATAGTGAGATAGAGTTCTTAAATTGCCGTCTATTCTCTAAGAACTATGTGGGAAGTCGATCAAGATATCGAGCAGATCGCCTATCCCAGACTGGATCAGGATGTTTTCACAGAACAGTCCGTCCTGCTAGACGCCCAGGAGCATTTACATTTCACTAGATATCGTTCATCCGGGATGCACAGTGATATTCAAGCGAATAAGGTCCGGAAACAGATCAATGTAGCAGGAATTATCTCTCTGTTGATGATAGGTAATCACTAGTCTAAATCATTCTTTCCTTGTCCATAGAGGAAATCTAAGCAAGCCATCTAGGAGTGTTCATTGCCAATGCAGATGGAACTGTTGTACTGGCCACCAACGGAACCATCTCCTCGCATTTTTCTCAATTGGAATATGCGAGCTGGCTGACAACAAGCTATGTATTAGCTATGTGCGCAGCACAACCCATAGTAGGAAATAACCTCTTGTAAGGAGATTTCGACATGATCGCTGATCGGCATTCTAGGTCGGAAAGCTAAGTGATGTATTTGGTAGGAAAGGGGTCTTACTAATCTGCTACATGATCTTTGGTTTCGGCATTATGATAAGGTTAGTCTTGGATTCCGGATCTTTTGGTGGCATAAATCTGACAGTTATAGTGGGTTGGGCCAAGCTTTATGGCAAGTCATACTCGGAAGAGGAGTTGCGGGTATAGGCGGTTCGGGAATGATGGTGATAGTCTCCATTTTGATCACTGGTGTTCCCCCCCGCTCCATTCATTCAATTCCTACGTTGCTAATGAGACCAAGATCTGGTGCCAAAGATTGAAGTTGCGACTTGGAGGAGCTATGTTAATGTTGTTGCAACCGTAGGAAGAAGTCTTGGAGGACCCATAGGAGGTAGGTTTCACAGCGTCGGCCAGGAGCAGTACTAACTCAAACAAGGCTGGTTGGCCGATATGGTGGGATGGCGATGGTATACTGAATGACTTGTCATTAGATAATTTGGAAATATGCTGATGCCATCTGCAGGTCGTTAATCTGCCAGGTCCCTCTCATTATGCTTGCTATTATATTAGTTGTCTGGGGATTAGAGAACCCTTCAACAGAGCAGAACGAAATGCAAGCACCCAGCATAGGAGTTGCCACTTCGAAGCTCGGTCGTATCGACTTCTTCGGCGCAATTTTAACCAGCTCGGCCATTGCAACTTTTCTGCTCGCTGTAGATTTACCCGGCCAAGGAGAGTCATGGACTTCTCCTTTGGTAATATCCCTCATTGCAGCTTCCTTCGTCCTTGGCATCACTTTCTTCATATTCGAGGCAAGGTATGCCAGAGAGCCCATATTCCCGCCACGACTCTTGATGCAACGAGATGTAGCAACATCATATTCGATTTTAAGTCTCCAAATCGCAGCCCAACTTGCAGTATGTGCATCTCGTGGCCCCAACGCAACCCAAATCTGACACAACCTAGATGATGTTCTCCGTCCCACTATACTTCCAAGTGACCGAAGGCGTCTCAAACACTAAAGCCGGCTCCCACCTCGTCCCCGCCGTCCTAGGAAATACGATCGGCGGCCTCTTCACCGGCTTCCTGATCCGCGAGCACGTGCCCTTCCTCCAGATCCAAAATGTTCGCGACCCAAACTAACTACCCGTTAGAACCGGGAAATACAAACACCTCGCCACCCTCGCCGCCACCCTTGCCATCACCTGCTACATTCTCCTTATCCTTCGCTGGCACGGCCACACCAACACCCTCGAGTCCCTGTATATAGTTCCCGGCGGTCTTGGCACCGGCATCACCTCCGCTGTAACCTTCATCGCGCTCACCGCCAAGATGGCGCATGAAGACGTGGCCGTCGCGACAGGGGGCTTGTATCTTTCCGGGAATATTGGCACGGTGCTTGGCGTGAGCCTTGGGAGCAGCGTGCAGAAGTGGATGCTGAAAGCACTGCTTGTGGAGCGTCTAAGGTTGCCGAGTGGCGAAGAGGTAAGGGTTCCGCACGTGTGTACCGTAGGAATTCGTAGTGTTAGATGCTGATTGGGGCAGATTATTGAACGGGTTCTTTCCGACGTCAAGTATGTGGGACGGCTCGAGGCCTCTTTGCGTGATACGGTTGTTGGCAGCTATGTTGAAAGCCTCAAGTATAGCCATGGTACGTAATTACTCTTTCATACCGAGTCTAAAATCCCCGACCTCGCAGCTTCTGTTGCTCCATTTCTCTTACAGTCAGAACTCATGTGCTCTCCAAAGGCTTTTCGCTCGCTTGCTCGGCCATGGCGTTCACCATCTCGCTCTGCATCCAGGAACATCCCCTCGTAGAGTAGATGCAAGCGGAGCGAGGTCGAGAATAGAATAGATCAATCATACAGCTTGTGAGTGAGAAGAATTTTTTAATCTCATTTCCTCCCACTTCATCTAATGTTCTAGCAGGGTATTTCTCATAACGTATAGTCTTGTACTGTACCCGAGTCCACGCTCTATATCCCATCCCGAAAATTCTTCAGTACTATGCTGTCACACGCCACATGCCACACGCCACACGCATACAGATCATAATGCATCACATCATTTCATAAGCCCATTGTCATATGAATTCCCTCATGGGTATCCCAAAGACTACATATACACAATCATGTGCTCAACTCCTTTCAAAGTCCCCGAAACCTCTTCCGGAAGAAGATACACCGCTCATGCCCATTATAGGATGCGCAGCAAGATACGCCTCAAATCCATCTCTCACTTCGCCACTACTCGTGCTCGTGCTAGGACTAACAAGTCCGCTCTGCGTCTCCGTACCGGTAGTCGCACTGCCATCGCCAACAGCCATATTCATGGCAGAGTAGCTGTATCCATTGCCATACGAATGCAGGTCAGATCCAGGTCTACTATTTTGGATGCCAGTCATGGGTATCTCGCTTCCGCGACGAGACAAGATGGGCTTTTCCGGGAGGGCCTTGAGCAGGCCGGTGCTTGTATCTAACATTCCAAGTGCAAACTCGGTCAAGCCTTTTACGCCTCGACTCCCTGCGCCATCCCCAGTGCCAACTCTCGCGCTGACTCCCAAAGTCCACCGATACTCCTTCAAGCGCATCCTGTAAAATTCCGCTTCCTCTCTGCCTGGTGCTGTTGCCCAGAGCAAACTGCCAAAGGTGCCAATGAGAGCGAAGTTTGTTTTCGAGGCGAAGTACCAGAAGGAGCGGAGATGCGAAGGCGTTAGACGATTCACAAAATCCATGGCCGAAATGAGGCGCGTCTTAGCGGCCGACCGGCAGATATATATGATATACGGGTCAACTTGAGGAATGGGAGAACCTGGAGAGGAGCGAGATGGCGCTGAGAGGGACCTTACAATTCGGCGGTGGAGAGTAATTTCCGTCGCAAAATAGGCAAGATGAAGAAAACCAGTCGAGGAAAGTTTGGAGGTTGGTGAGGATGAGCTATCCATCTTCAAACATGGAGGAAGGGCAGCAAACCACTCTTTGAGTTTGAGCTGGACGGGTTTGGCAAGCTGGAGAACGAGATGGGTGCCAGAGGGGCCGGAGCGAGCTACTTGGTCCATTGCAGAAAGAGTGTAGAAGGTTTCCAAGACTTCGGCAAGAATTTGAGAGAGAACGATCATTTGGGTGAAAAGGAGTCTTCCACGCTCGTACTCAGCCACTTCATCTTCGTCCTTTTCGTCAAATTCGACATCCGGGAAGTCATGCGGAGTTAAAGCTGGTACAGCCCAATTAGTAGCAAAAATGTGTGAGGGTCTGCCATGAACTAGCGAGCCCCACTTGTCCTGCATGTACAATGCCCACGCAAGCCGTTTTCGAAGTCCACGTTCCCATAATGGGATCTTCCAGTTCGTACAGTCAAGATGTAAACCAAGCTCTTGTCCAATGGCTACCAGCTGAGCCGTTGGTGCCCACTGATCCCCCTCTGGTCTTTGAGAAAGTAGGAGTCCCGCCTGAACAGTAGAAAGCTTAGGTCGGTACATGGCATCAGCCAATGTTGCACGTGCCAATCGTTCAAGTTCCTTCAAATTTGGTCGAGGATGATTGGACAGCGTTTCACTATGGTTCCACCAGTTGATGGCCAAAATATACATCGCTGCCAGCAGCGGCGGAGAAAATTCTCTGTATGACTTGGCATACTTCTCCAGAAACACTGTCTTCTGTAAAATCGGAAAATTCGGATGTATGATACGGAAATAGAGATCAATCAGCGCAGGGCCATGAGGAGCGACAATATTCTCTATGTCATCTGTGTCATCTATTTCGTGCTCATGCCCAGGAGTATTGTAGTCGGGAAGCATTAGAAATGTGTCTGTATCGCTGACTTTCCGTAAAGTCCCACGGGAGAGCAGGCTTTCATCTTGTGGATCGAAGGGCGAAAGATCTATGAGTGAAGGCTCGAAATCTGTGGTCGGACCTATATATTGACTGTATCGATCTGTTTGAAGGCCAAGGGTTCGTTTTAATAATGTGGGACCGCCAATATTGGCCATATCCTCAGTAAGTGAACCCGCACCGTTGCTTGAGGCACTTGATTCCGTATGCCTTCGGCCGCGGCGTTCTTCAGCCCTATCCGGTGATCTGAGAGGAAATTTAATCAGTAAAGGTTCTCGGGGAGTTTCTCTATCTGTGGTGTGGGGTTCTAGATAGGGGCGTGGGCGTCGGTGTGCCAGGGGAAGATAAAGCATACCTGCGTTTCGCGGCCGATCCTTCTTTGCCATCACCATTCAACTTTCTCTTTCGAGGCTGTGGACTTTGCACGAATGTGCAGTCCTGTGAATGGAATTGACATAATACGCAGGCTGTTTGTCCCTCATGCATAACACACCTGCTCTTCCGCTTTCGACAAGCGTCACACGGACGCTCTTTTCGACTCCGAGTATTGGATGCTTCTCCCCCTGTTATGCTGCTCATACTGGCTGAGACCTTGAGCTTCGTATTCTCCTTTCCAAGTGCTTCAATCTTTGGTTTGGTCGGTTTAGCAGCAATGGCTATTGGAGCAGTGCGAGCAATGGTTGTTGGGGTCGACATGGCGTAATGATTGAGGCTGGCAGGCCAAGGCTACCAGCAGAAAGTTTCTGTAAAGCTCGTGAGTAAAAATTCGGGGGGTAGGCTCCGCTGTGACGCTCGGCAGCTGTACACTCCCTGCCTCGGAGAAGGGCGATAACGCAGGCCTGACGGTTGTAGAAGGCTTAGCGGCTGCAGAAGCAATCTCGAAGCAGCAAACCCACGAGGTTGAAGCCAGTAGGCTTCTATGGACCTAATGTTACTGGTCACGAGTGTGTCGGTGTTGAGGCCTTATCAAAAGCCTTCAATACGGCAGAGACGGGTTAGATTGGACGAGAGTGGGGAGAAGCACCGTTGAGCTTGGGAGGGCTTATCGTCAGCCTGGTATTTGCCCACTGCGAAAAGCTGACAGAGAGATCTGCTTCGGTCCAACGCGGATAGATAAGGCGCAATTAAGGTAGATATGTACCTTGTAGATAAATTTGAAGCGGTCAGGATGCCAGATAGTGGTCAATGAGTCGCACCATTCGCGTCTGCCAGCGCTTGAAGAAGGCTGAGATGGTTGAGAGCCGTCAACGTCATTGAACGAGGCGCACTTTTACCACAATTTTCGTAGCTGAGTTGCAATGCCGCACAGAATCGAGTGACGGTATGGATTCAGATATATATTACTATACGGTTAGCAGCTCATGCCCAGTAACGGAATCGGAATATCCTCTCCAGGAATCAGATCGGCGAGGGTTTAGCATATTTTTATCGCTTACCATTTTCTTCGGACTGTCGCAGTTCGCATGCCAGCTTTCAAGCGCATCCCGTACAATAAAGAGACTATGACAGAAGACAACCTGAATTCAGGGTATTAGATACGTAATACAGCACGAATGAATGGCTGCAAATGCGCGGGAGCTTCGCTGACCAGGGCGCATCCAAGGCACAGCCTCCAGCACGAGACGCCTATAATGAAGGGGCGAGAGATAAGAGATAACGCTGTGACACTGCACTGCTTCAGGCCAATTGATGATGGTAAGAGCTGGTTGGAAACCGTAAGATGCTTTCCCTTTCTAGCGAGCCTGTGGGGTTGACCGCCGGCAGTTGAGCGCTGACTGGCTGGCCGAGCTGGCAGAGCTTGTTAATCACGGGAAAGCCTGCAGGGACCACTATCGTGCTGATTCACTGCGCTCATCGGTCGCGTGTGAATTACCTAATGTAGAGATATGGATCGCCTGTGTGACAAGTTGCTGTTGTGTAATGGATTCGCCCACGTGACGGCTAGTACCGACAAGTCATTAGAGGCAATGAAGACCAAGTAAGGAGGGTGAGGCTCCTTGCATCTCGTGACGATAAGAGTGCCTCTTCAAATGGCCCCAAAGCCATCTGTGAAGCCAACGGTGTTGACGAATGCAAGACCGGGACTATGCAAGGCCGTTGCAAACATCCTGACGAGAACGCAGCGAGCAAATCATTGTCCCAAGGCTAATCCGACCGAATCTCTCAAGATCTTCGTTAATCTGGCAGTTTATGGCATATGGCATCCATGATATGAATGGTGAGAGGCCATATAATAGGAGCTTTAAGCCTTCAAAAATAGGCAAGGGAGAGCATTGGGGAGGCCTCGGGAAATGCATGACTCTTATGTCAACCACAGAGCACGTGCAAATGAAGGTTTCTTTCAATCATGTGCTTTGACACACCCGCTAGGACGTTTGCAGCCAATTCGCGACAAACTACGCAAATTGGTCGTGGCCAGCCGATAGAAACTTCTCCCAAGACATAATTTTTCCTTGAAACTGTTACATACATATACCAATCCATAGAAGGCTTACGTACTGTTTTTCTCTGGTCCGATTCTTTTCGACGAAGTATTGTCTGAGCTTCAGATGAACCATGTAAACGGAATCTCGCCTGTTCTTGTTGGTGTTGAGATGGGTTTTTGGCGTGCAATGCTCGGACGCTCTCTCCTACTACGTGTTATTTCACGTTCCATTCGTAGCTCTTTGAGGAGCATGGCATTTGATTTACTGGAACAGATGTGGACAGAGTTGCCCTTAAATTCTACTCTGTCTTGATATGTGGACAATCCGCATCACATTTCTGGCATAGCTTACATGGCAACATGCATATTCCAAGAATTGCATTCAGTCTCTTTTATCGTGCTGTTGCACGATAAGAAGATCATCCCGTAAGTTGTCAATGCGACTCCGCTTCTTTGTCCATACGGTAGCATCTCCGTTCATATCACATCTTGGCAACTCGGTCCTTGAATAGTGATCATTGTCCGATGTATGCGGCTCGCCACTCGAATTTACTCTAAATTGAAACAACGTGTCTCATAACGTACAAAGACCTATGTGGAGCGCAGTGCTCCGAATTATATATGACATGCGCAGCCTAGGACTACGCCAAGTCGCTATTGTAAACGGTCTCTTTTTGTTGTGACACAAAGAAACTACTTTTACGAACTTCGAATTTTCCTCCCGGCAATTAATCCTTCGATTGTTCGGACTCGCCGAATGAGTCTCTGAGCCCAAGACCTCCCTGAAATTGAGCATTGACGTATAAATTGTACTATTTCGTTCTGTCCACACTTCAAGTGGGCCATCAAAGCTGATGGAGACCTCGATCGGCTTTTGATAATATTACGGTGCGACGTCTTTCATCGGCTCAAAGATTTTCTCAAAGTAGAAATTTTTCCTGAAGTTTCCAATTTTGTATTACATTTTGTGTTGCATTGAGCCGCGTGGCTTTCGTATTCATGCAGCTATGCGTCTGGACCAAGTATCTCGCGTGTTTGGCATGGGTATTCAGCCTACAGCTCTGTCCAACAAATTTTTCCATGGATATCTATATATTGCTGATCATGTCCTGAGAGGTTATGTTTTTGGTTCATCAATCACACATTCGTTTCAAATTACCTCTCTCGTTTCTCATCCCATTCGTTCGTTATGATTCTTTCAACTAAGGCAGCATTAGCTGCCTTCAGTTGGTTGGCCGTTGCAAGTGCCCAGTATTATGCCATAACAGGTGTGCAAGATGGCGTTGGCACAAATGGATCGCGGCCTGCCAGACAGAACATCGAAACCCTCCAAACAGACCCTTATGCATGGTAGGCTGCCCTATCAGATGACTCCAATCCGCAGACATCGCTAGACGGGTAATGAGCTTGTAGCAGGAGTGCACCAATAGCATGCAGTGTCTAAGCTCCTAACTATCAAACAGGCCACTGTATATACAAGCACTTGTTGCTATGCAAAATATTTCGGAGACTGTTCAGACCTCATATTTTCAAATAGCAGGTAAGCGATTCTACCCAAAGAGCTATCTAATGCTGATCTGCCCATCAGGTATTCATGGCAGACCATATTATTCCTGGAACAATGTAAACGGCCCGTATAGTTATACCGGGTACTGCACTCATGACTCAGTTTTATTCCCAACATGGCATCGTCCCTATTTGGCCTTATTTGAGGTAAGAGTGTATCCCTCCAGCGAGATATCCGCATTCCATAATTGATCGTACTGATTGAAAGTGATAGCAAGAATTGAACTCGCATGCTCAAACAATAGCGCGCCAATATTTCGGTGCCAATAAGGCGAACTATATAGCTGCAGCCCAAACCTTGCGTATACCTTACTGGGATTGGGCTGCATCAGCAGCGATACCGACCATTGTTAGCACGCCTACGGTTACAATTATTACACCAACAGGGGAGCAGGAAATAGATAATCCCCTATATTACTATAAGTTCCCTCCGTTGGACCCCACTTACTTTCCCAATCAGGGGCAGTACGACAGCTACCTTGCAAATGATTCGACCACTATCAGAGATCCAAATGCTAATTCAAATCTCATGAATGCCGGACTAACGCCTGCAACTGTCAGTATAAATCCCCGTGGAACATTCGCACCTGTGATGTTAATTTTGATATAGTACAACCTATTTTCTCATACGCTCAATTACGAGAATTTTGCCACGCAAGCAGTATCAGGTAGTTCACTGGAAGCTGTGCACGGCATTGTCCACGTTTGCGTTGGTGGAAATTACGGAGACATGGCCCGGCTCTCATATGCTGCTTTCGATCCAATATTGTAAGTTTTGTCGCGTATTCCTGTTGCGGTTCGTCACACATGTAAATATGCGGTCTCTAATATAATTATTTTTGGGGACAGTTGGTTACACCATGCCAATGTCGATCGTATATTTGCGCTCTGGCAGGCCATCTATCCTGGTACTTTCATTCCAGCTGAAGGCTTAGAGGACAACTTCGGGACCCTCACCATAGCGCCAGGTACTACAGAATATAGCAGCACCGGTCTAACTCCTTTTACATCCTCTACAACGGGTTCCATGTACACGTCAGACACTGCTCGCGCTTTAAAAAACTGGGGCTATACTTATCCCGAAATCTACGACTGGAACCAAACCGCAGCACAATTGACAGCGACCGTGATTGCGAAGGTTAACGCTCTGTACAACCCTTCTGGTGTTTTATCTCGCCGTAATAGGCATCCCCGCGACATGTCAAACACCACGCAATACGAGTGGTTCGTCAACATCCAAGTCACCAAATCCGATCTGCAAAACTCGTCTGTAATTTTTATTTTCCTCGGGGAAGCGCCTGCTGATGCTAGCACTTGGAAAGGTGCCAGCAACCTAGCTGGCTCGCTGTTTGTGTCTGTGCCTCCTAATTACTCGATTGGGAATAATAACCGTTACACGTACGGTGAGGTGCCTCTCAAAGAACCACTCGCTAAGGTCTCCCTCTCGGACTATTCCAAGGCAACTGTAGCCGCGTATTTGAAAGAGAATTTGGAATGGAGGATTCAAAAGGTATACATCTACCCATGCCCAAGACGAGATTGACACCGTGCTGACAGAAGAACTCAGGTCGACGGCACCGTAGTGGACCTTTCCAGCTGCCCAAGTCTCCAGATCACAGTCCAGGACGAAAAAGTTACGCCGGCGGAAAACAAGTACAGCTTCCCGACATACGGAAGCCCAACTATACATCCGGAGATCACGGAGGGGAAAGTGGGTGGTTATGACCCTTCTGGTTCTGATTGAGTATTACTTGGGAATTACTTACCAAATATCTTGTCGAGGAATGTCTTGTCGTTGTTTTAATGTGTTTGCGTGATTTCTTCTCATTTTGTCCACGATCTACTGGATT
>Ga0335072_10016925_pt1 | contig 10325 bp, 12 predicted proteins | sample Lox_Sample_21_FD_206725 | JGI IMG/M metagenome (GOLD analysis project Ga0335072, IMG submission 206725) | Soil microbial communities from Loxahatchee National Wildlife Refuge, Florida, United States - Lox_Sample_2.1 | ecosystem: Environmental > Terrestrial > Soil > Wetlands | place: USA...
ACCGAAAAGATCCTGAAGGCACCCGACTGGTCCCGCCTCGCTCTCTGGGATCGGCTGCGCCAGCGCTGGCTCGGCTTCGCCGACCCCGATCCGCAGGACCGCGCCAGCCGCGGATTCCGCCATGTCTGACCACTGGAGCCCTCAACCAACCGAAAGGAGCAACATCATGTCCCTCGCATCCTCGACCACCGCGAGCCTGAGCTGGCGCCAGTCCCTCTGGCTCGGCCTGCTGATCGTCGCCAGCGTCGCCTTCAGCATAGGCTTCACCTGCGCCACGCCCTTCGCGGCCTTCTCCGCCGCCGCGGCACTCACCATGGCGCGCCGCGAGGCGCTTCTGCTTTCCGGCGGCGTCTGGCTCGCGAACCAGATCGTGGGCTTCGGCTTCCTGCACTATCCCTGGGATGCCGAAACGCTCGCCTGGGGCGTATTCATCGGTCTGGCGGCTGTCCTCGCGACACTGGCTGCAAGGGCAATCGCTCGTCATCCGAGCAGCTTCTCGCCCTCGATCATGGGCTCAGCTGCCTTCGCCGCAGCGTTCTTGACCTACGAGGTAGTACTGTTCCTGGTCGCAGCGTCGCTGCTTGGCGGCATCGAGACCTTCACTCTCGAGATCGTCGGCCAGATCTTCGCCGTTAATGCTGCGGCATTCGTCGGGCTGTTACTTCTCAGCCGGTTGGGCGTAGCGCTAGGGTTCGGCAGTAGCCCAGCTCGCTTCTCAAGAGCATGACGCCGGATTAGCGATCAGATCGCTGTCAATGCCGGCGCAGTGACGGCGCCGATTTTTCACCACGTCCCCCAGAAGCGGCCTTGATGTGTATCAACTTAGGCGATCACGCAGCCCAACAGCCGCAAGAAGGAATTGAGATGGCCCGCACCCTCATCAGAACAGCCCCGCTACGGCACGTCCCATCCCGAAAAGGCTGGTGGATTAATGGACGTTTAATCCCATCGTCGTAGCGTTCGATGCCGATGAACCAATCACTGCCAACTTCATCGAAGCGGGGGCGCTTTAAATGAGGTCGACGGATGATTTCCAATCAGAAAAAGGCGCACCGGCCGCGGTACTACCCTGAACGGCCACCAGTTCCCCACCAACTTCTTACGTCCCGGGATTCGGCAGCTCGGCCGCATGTGGCGGCCGAGGCGTCATCTATTCCAGCCGACCAGAAGATCGCTGGAGCGGCCATGCTGGCCGACCTGCCTCCACCTGCAATAGAACCGGTGCGGGGGGCTCGCGCGATCGCCGAGCTTCTCGGCCTCAAAGAGCAACAGGTCTACCGCCTGGTGGAAGCTGCTGGGAAAATGACGCACCCGATCCCGGCGAAGAAGGTGCCGCTTATCGGCCTCTGTGGTGACAGGCAATCGCTGCTCCGGTGGTGGGCTCACCAAGTCGGCGCCACCACCGCCTGACCTCGTCTTGCCTTCGTTGGCGGGCCATGCATAGGCTTCTCCATGGCATCGATCCGACCGCGCAAATGGACCACCAAAACCGGCCAGCCCAGATCCGGATGGGAAGTCTCGTGGTATGAGCAGAAGCGGCGCCGCAAACAGGTCTTCAGTGGTGCTGGCGCCAAGGCCAAGGCTATTAAGCTCCGCGCGCGGCTCGACAGCGCAGCACCGGCTCAGCGCGCCCTAGTCGCCAGCGCAAGCAAACCCACCGATCCCACGACTGTGGAGCTCGCTGGTGATCGCTGGGTGCGTTATGTCGAGCGCGAGCTCGGCCGCGAGAAGTCGACCTGGAAGAAATACGAGCAGCGGCTCGATCACCACATCTCACCTGCCATCATTGGGCGGCCCGCGACCGGGGAGGAGGTGAGATTCGGTGAAATCCCCGTGCGCGAGCTGACGGCACCGGACGTCGAGGCGCTTAAGGATCATCTCCTGGCGACGCTAAGCAGCAACCTCGCCAGCAAAGTTCTGAGCGTGCTGCGCATGATGTTGAATGATGTCGTGCGCCGCGGTGAGCGCGACAGCAATCCCGCGCAGACCGTCCGCATTCGCACACCTGATCGCGGCGAAGACGAGGTCAAGATACCGCAACTCGAAGAGATGCGCGCGATCCTCGCAGCCGCGAGCATGCCACCACCAGCGCCGCCGACGCTGTCGGAGGTATGGGTAGGCGTTACCATCTTCAGTGGTCTCCGGCCGAGCGAGAACCGAGGGCTCGCGATCGAGGATCTCGTTCTTGACGGACCCGATCCCGGTATCCCGGTGCGCCGCCGCGCCGATCAGTGGAATGTCATCGGCCCGGTGAAGTCGGCGAGTGGCCGCCGATTCATCTCGTTGCCGCCCTCAGCGGTGGCGCTACTCAAACGCTGGCTGCTGGTGGTGCCGCGCGGTGATGGTTTCGGGGATCCGGATCGGCCGGGCCGGCGTCTGCACCCGGTCTTCCCCACTTCGATCGGGACACTGCAGAGCCTCGCCAACATCTTCCATCGGCTCTGGGTGCCGCTGCTGATCAAAGCCGAGCTCGTCGACTGGGTGCCGGTGACGAACGATCTCGGCCAGCCAGTCCTCGACGAAGACGACAGACAGGTTATGCGCCCGATCCCGCGCTACCCAATCAACAGCCTTCGCCACTTTCACGCTAGCTGGCTCATCGATCAGGGCTGGTCACCGAAGAAGGTGCAGAAGCGGATGGGGCACAGCTCCATCCAGGTTACCTACGACCGCTACGGCCATCTCTTCGATCGACGCGAAAGCGACGCCAGCGAAGTGGCCCGTCTCGAGCACAAGTTGCTCGGCTGATCCAAATTTCATTGTTGTGTGGCGTGGAACAGCACTGGAACATCCGGCCGCTCGCATGCTCCCACATGCTCCCACGTGCCTCCGGGAGCACGTTAGAAACCGCAGAAAACCGCAGAAATCCGTGTCAAAGGAAACGAGACCGGAACGCATCTGTCGCTCCGAGGCCGACTGAGAAAAGTCCAACCTTATGAAACATTTGCGTCGGAAAATATTGGTAGCGGGGAGAGGATTTGAACCTCCGACCTTGGGATTATGATTCCCCTGCTCTAACCAACTGAGCTACCCCGCCACCGGGAGGGGATGGCATATAGGAGATCGGGCCCGGGCCGTCAAGCCGGCCCCCTCAGGCGGGAACCGCAGCCCCTGCCTGCTCGCCCACCGCCGTCTTCTCGCCCCGCCGGATCCAGCCGCCGCCCAGCACGCGGCTGCCGCCGTAGAAGACGCAGGCCTGGCCGGGCGCCACGCCAAGGACCGGGACGTCCAGCAGGACCTCGCCCGTTCCCGTCCCATCGAGAAACAAGGCCGCCGGAACCGGCGGCTGGGCGGAGCGGAGCTTCACCGCCACCCGAATTTCCGAGGCAGCGGTAGGCTCATCCCCCAGCCAGTTGACCTCGCTGAGCTTGACCCGGGTCTCGCCGAGCGCCGCGCGCGGTCCCACCACCACGCGCCGCGTCGTCGGCTCCAGGCGCAGCACGTAGAGCGGCTCCTCGCCGGCGATGCCGAGGCCCTTGCGCTGGCCCACCGTGTAGTGGATGACGCCGCGGTGACGGCCCAGCACATTGCCGACGCGATCGACGATCTCGCCGGGCTCGCCGGCACCGGGGCGCAGCTTCTCCAGGAGAGCGGCGTAGTCGCCATCGGGCACGAAGCAGATGTCCTGGCTGTCGGGCTTCGCCGCCACCGGCAGATCGAAGCGCGCCGCCAACGCCCGCGTCGCGCGCTTGTCGAGATCGCCCAGCGGAAAGCGGAGAAAGTCGAGCTGCGCCCGCGTGGTGGAAAAAAGGAAATAGCTCTGGTCGCGCGCGGCGTCGACGGCGCAATGGAGTTCCGGCCCCGCCGCTCCCTCGATGCGCCGAGCATAGTGTCCGGTCGCCAGCGCCTCGGCGCCGAGATCGCGCGCGACCGCGAGCAGGTCGGCGAACTTGACGCGCTCGTTGCAGCGGATGCAAGGCACCGGAGTCTCGCCGCGCGCGTAGCTCTGGGCGAAATCCTCGATGACGGCCGCGCGGAAGCGGCTCTCGTAGTCGAGCACGTAATGCGGGATGCCGAGCCGCTCGGCGACGCGGGCGGCGTCGTGGATGTCCTGGCCAGCGCAGCAGGCGCCCTTCCGGCCGATGGCCGCGCCGTGGTCGTAGAGCTGCAACGTGATGCCGACGACGTCGTAGCCCGCTTCCGCGAGCAGCGCCGCCGTCACCGAGCTGTCGACGCCACCCGACATCGCGACGACGATGCGGCCCGTCATCGTGCGAGTTCCCGCCGGCGGCAGCGCACGTGATCAGGGGGAGGGGGAATGCGCGGGGCAGGCTCGACAGTCCCTCCCCCCTTGAGGGGGAGGGTCGGGAGAGGGGTGGGGACGGAGCTCATCGCACGTCGCCCTATCCCGCCATCATGTTGCGCGAGCCCGCCGGCAGAGAGACGGTTAGACCGTCGAGCTCCTCGGTGATGATGATCTGGCAGCCGAGCCGCGAGGTGCGCGTGAGCCCGAAGGCGAGATCGAGCATGTCCTCCTCGTCCTCGGTCGGATCCTTCAGGAGATCGTACCACTCGGCATCGACGACGACATGACAGGTCGAGCAGGCGAGCGAGCCCTCGCAGGCGCCTTCGAGATCGATGTTGTTGCGGTGGGCGATCTCCAGCACCGAGAGCCCGACAGGCGCATCAACCTCGCGACGGGTACCATCGCGCTCGATAAAAACCATCCTCGGCATCGTCCCTGCCCGCCCCTCTTCTTCGTCCCTGATTGATACTACGGCCGCGGCGCCAGCGTCGCGGCCGCGTCCTCCGCCGCGATGGCGGCGCCGAGCACCGGCGCCTCCTCGGGCGCAGCGTCCTTGGCGAGCGCCGCTGCCGCGGCGCGCTCGACAAGGCGCAGTACGGTGATGCCGGCCGCCGCCGCCGCATCCTCGATGCCGGCACGCTCGCCGAGATCGATCGCGATCACCGCATGGGTCACCGGCCGCGCCAGCTGCTTCTCCGCGCGGCTGCGCAGCCCGAGGAGCAGCTCCTGCTTCACCGCCGCGGAAAGACTGCGCGCGCCGTCGCCGTCGGGCAGGATCTCGGCGTTGCCGCCGAGCGCCACGGCGACGCGGCCGGTGCCGCCGGTGACATCGATGCCGACCGCCGCGCCCGGGCCGTCAGCGGCCTCGAGCGGCGAGCCATCCGGCTCCTCGATCTGGAACAGCTTCATCAGAGCGCCGGCCGCGCGAGACGCGCGGCCTCAGACGTGGAAGGATTCACCGCAGCCGCAGCGACCCTTCTCGTTCGGATTGCGGAAGGTGAAGCCGGACTGCAGCTTGTCCTCGACGTAGTCCATCTCGGTGCCGATGATGAACATGCTGGCCTTGGGATCGATCAGGACGGTGACGCCCTTGTCCTCGACCACCTCGTCGAGCTTTCCCTTCTCGTCGGCATATTCGAGCGTGTAGGTGAGGCCGGAGCAGCCGCGCGACCGCACGCCCACCCGGATGCCGACAGCCGGTCGGCCGCGCCTTGCCAGCAGCGCCCGGATGCGGTCCGCCGCGGCGTCGGTGAGCGACATTGCCTGCCTCAAAGCCATGGTCTCTAGCTCCTGAATTCGAACCCTTGATACATGCCGTTGGGGGTCGCCGGCAACCCCCGGGACCTTCTAGTATATGGCGCCTCAGGCCCCGGTTTTCACCGGGGCGGCGGCCAGCCGCCGGGCCGCGTCGGAGAGCGCAATCACAGCAAAATCAACCTCTTGCTCGGTGCTGAAGCGGCCAAGGCCGATGCGGAGACTGCCGGCCGCGAGCGCCTCGGGAACCCCCATGGCGCGCAGCACATAGGAGGGCTCCACCTCGGCCGCCGTGCAGGCGGAGCCGGTGGAGAGGGCAAGGCCCGGGCAGGCGTTCATGAGATCGAGCGAGCCCAGGCCGGGAAAGCCGAGGTTGAGATTGCCGGGAAGCCGCCGCTCCGCATCGCCGTTGAGGACGAGGTCCGGCAGCTCGGCGCGGAGCCCGCCGAGAAAGCGGTCGCGGAGCGCCCTGAGGCGCCGCCCCTCCTCCGCCATCTCCCGGCGCGCGATCGCCGCGGCGGCGCCGAGCCCGACCACCAGCGGCGTCGGCAAGGTGCCGGAGCGCAGCCCCCGCTCCTGCCCGCCGCCATCGAAGAGCGGCTCGAGCCGCGCCCGCGGCCGCCGGCGCACATAGAGCGCGCCGATGCCCTTCGGCCCGTAGATCTTGTGGCCGGAGATCGAGAGCAGATCGATGCTCATGGCGTCGACGTCGAGCGGGATCTTGCCGACCGCCTGCGCGGCGTCGGTGTGAAAAAGAATGCCGCGGGCGCGGCAGAGCGCGCCGATCTCCGCGATCGGCTGCAGCACGCCGGTCTCGTTATGGGCGGCCATCACCGAGACGATCGCGGTCCGATCGGTGAGCGCCGCCTCGAGCGTCGCCAGATCGACGAGGCCGCTCGCCTCCACCGGCAGCATGGTGACGCGGAAGCCCTCGCGCTCCAGCGCCTTGGCGCTCTCCAGTACGCATTTGTGCTCGGTCGCGAGCGTCACCACGTGATCGCGGCTCTCGCGGTGGAAGCGCGCGGCACCCTTGATGGCGAGGTTGTTCGATTCCGTGGCCCCGGAGGTCAGCACGATCTCGCGCGGATCGGCGGCGATGATCTCTGCGATCTCCCGCCGCGCCGCTTCCACCGCCGCTTCGGCCTCGCGGCCATAGGCGTGCGTGATCGAGCCTGGATTGCCGAACTTCTCGGTGAACCACGGCAGCATCGCGTCGAGCACGCGGGGATCGACCGGCGTCGTCGCCTGATAGTCGAGATAGACCGGCGCCGCATTGGGCCGCTCGAGAGCGGCGGGCTTGGGCATCACGCTCATGCCGCCCGCTCCCGCGTCCGCCGATAGAGCGCGCCCCAGGCATCGACCAGGCGATCGATCTCGTAGCGCGCGGTGCTCCAGCCCAGGCTGATGCGGATCGCGCTCCCCGCTTCCTCCGGCGTCGCGCCCATCGCCGCCAGCACGCGGCTCGGCCGCACCTTGCCGGAGGAGCACGCGGCGCCCGCGCTCACCATCACCCCGGCGAGGTCGAGCGCCATCACCTGAGTCGAGGCGGCAACACCCGGCATCGTGATGCAGAGCGTATTGGGAAGCCGCGGCGCCGTGGCGCCGAACACGCGCGCTTCCGGCGCGATGGCGAGCAGCCGCGCCTCGGCCTCGTCGCGCAGCGCAACGATCTCCGACGCGACGGAGACGTCTCGGGCCACCGCTGCCGCCGCGCCGAAGCCGACGAGGCCCGGCACATTCTCGGTGCCGGCGCGTCGACCGCGCTCCTGGCCGCCGCCCCGCTGCAGCGCCTTGAGCGCGACGTGATCCGCGACGAAGAGCGCGCCGGCGCCCTGCGGACCGCCGAGCTTGTGGGCGGAAAGGCTGAGGAGATCGACGCCCAGCTCGCCGACGTCGACGGCGAGCTTGCCGGCAACCTGGATCGCATCCGAATGAAGGAGCGCGCCGTGACGATGGGCGATTGACGCGGCCTCGCGCACCGGCTGGATGACGCCCGTCTCGTTGTTGGCGAGCATCAGCGACACGAGCGCCGGACGCGTCCCGGCCGCGAGTATCGCGTCGAGCGCCGCCAGATCGACGACGCCCGCCGCCGTCACCGGAACGATCTCCGCCTCGGGCACCACCTCGCCGATGGAATCATGCTCGATGGCGGAGACGACGATGCGCCGCCCCGCGACACCGCCGAGCGCCAGGTGATTGGCCTCGGTGCCGCCGCTGGTGAAGACGATCTCGGCGGGCTTCGCATTGACGAGCGCCGCCACCTCGCCGCGCGCCTGCTCCAGCCGCTGGCGGGCGGCGCGGCCGGCGCGATGGACCGAGGAGGGATTGCCGCCGAGCGCCAGCATCTCGGCCATCGCCGCCGCGGCCTCGGGCCGCACCGGCGCGGTCGCATTCCAATCGAGATAGGCAGCCGCCGCCATCGGGGAAATTCGGGGGCGGCTACTGTGCCGCAACGACTGAAGGAGCTGGCTCGGCGCGATCAGGTTCCGACGGCATCAGTCGACTGGCGCCGAGCACGCGGCGCTGCACTACGTCGGCGAGGGTCACGGAGCTCAGGAACAGATTGATCTGGTTGCCGAGCTCCTCCCAGAGGTCATGGGTGAGACAGCGCGATTGGTTGCCGCGGCAGCCGATGGGCGCGCCCGGCGAGCAGCGGGTGGCACGAATCGGCTCGTCGACGGCGAGGATGATGTCGGAGATCCGCGTCTCGTCGGCGCCGTGCGCCAGCAGATAGCCGCCACCGGGACCGCGTACGCTCTTGACCAGCCCGCCGAGACGCAGCTTGGCGAAGAGCTGTTCGAGATAGGAGAGCGATATCTCCTGGCGCTCGGCGATCTCCGCCAAGGAGATCGGCGTGCCGGTGCTGTGCTTGGCGAGGTCCACCATCGCCATCACGGCGTAGCGACCCTTGGTGCTGAGCCTCATGGAAGATTCTCCTCTAGCGTCAGGCCTGGCTCGCGGTGCGGCGGGGTGGCTCCTCTTCCGCCACCGGGACCAGCTTCGGGCGGGAGCCGTCGAGCTGGCCCTCCAGGTCGCGGAGGCGGGCGCGAAGCGCCGCCACCTCGTCGCTGACGCCGGCGAGCGCCCGCGCCACCGGATCCGGAATGTCGTCGCAAGGCGTGCCGTAGGGCAGGAATTCGCCCGGCGGCCGCGCGCGCTCCATCGGCTTCGGACCGCCGACGGGCTTCGCCGGGATGCCGACCACGGTGGCCCCCGGCGGCACCTCCTGCAGCACGACCGCATTGGCGCCGACGCGGGCGCCGCGGCCAACGGTGAAGCCACCGAGGACCTGGGCCCCCGACCCGACGATCACGCCATCCTCGAGGGTGGGATGGCGTTTCGCATGGTGGAGGGAGGTGCCACCCAAGGTCACCCCCTGGTAGAGCGTGACGTCGTCGCCGATCTCGGCCGTCTCGCCGATCACCACCCCCATGCCGTGGTCGATGAAGAGCCGCCGGCCGATCCGGGCGCCCGGGTGGATCTCGATCCCGGTCGCCATCCTCCCCAAATGAGAGACGAACCGCCCGAGCAGCAGGAACTTCTGCTCCCAAAGCCAGTGGGCCAGGCGGTAGAACAACAGGGCGTGGAAGCCCGGATAGCAAAGGACTACTTCCAGTCGAGATCGGGCCGCCGGGTCATGCGCCAGGACGGTGTCGACTTCATCTCGGAGGTTTTTGAAAAGCATGAAAGACACTCGTGCTATGATGGCGATCACACGAACGGTATCGTGGTGGGCCTTCCCAGAGCGGTCTGTCGCGGAGTCGCTGCGACACGACCCTGGTGTATTTAGAAATTCCGACTTTGGCAGTCAAGTATATCGGACTAACAATGTTTAATAATGTGCGCAAAGACCCAGGGGCTGACTGGGGCAGGATGGGATGTCTCCAGGCCGTAGGAGCCGGCGCAATCCATGCCTGAGGTGATCATCAACGGACCAGAGGGCCGCATCGAGGGGCGCTACCACCACTCGAAACAGCCCAATGCCCCGGTGGCGCTGCTGCTGCATCCGCATCCGCAGCACGGCGGCACCATGAACAATAAGGTCGTCTATACCCTCTACCATGCTTTCGTGCGGCAGGGTTTCTCGGCGCTGCGCTTCAACTTCCGCGGCGTCGGCCGCAGCCAGGGCAGCTTCGCCCGCGGCGAGGGCGAGCTCTCCGATGCCGCTTCCGCGCTCGATTGGCTGCAGAGCTACAACCCGAACGCGGCGGCGTGCTGGATCGCGGGATTCTCCTTCGGCGCCTGGATCGGCATGCAGCTGCTGATGCGGCGGCCGGAGATCGACGGCTTCATCTCGGTGGCGCCGCCGGCGAACCTCTACGATTTCGGCTTCCTCGCCCCCTGCCCGTCCTCCGGACTCATCATCCACGGCGACAAGGACCACCTGGTGCCGCTGGAGTCCGTGCAGAAGCTCATCAACAAGCTCATGCACCAGCGCGATATCACCATCGATTTCCGCCTGGTGAAAGGCGCCGACCACTTCTTCCAGAACCGGCTCGAGGAGCTCGACGAGGAAGTCGAGGACTACCTCACCAAGAAGCCGAAGCAGAAGCTGGCCGCCGGCGGACGCTAGCACGCCGGGCCGCATGCGGTACGCCTGGACTTGCACGTGCTGCGACAAGCAGTACGACACGCTCCCGATGCGCTATGACGCCGCGGCGCCTGCCTACTGGGATAATTTGCCGGAAGCGGAGCGATCCGCTCGCGCCAAGCTTCATACCGACTTCTGCACCATCGACGATCAGCACTATTTCGTCCGCGGTTGCCTGGAAATCCCGGTGCTGGGGCAGAAGAAGCCCTTCGTCTGGGGCGTCTGGACCTCGCT
>Ga0335072_10016926_pt1 | contig 10325 bp, 8 predicted proteins | sample Lox_Sample_21_FD_206725 | JGI IMG/M metagenome (GOLD analysis project Ga0335072, IMG submission 206725) | Soil microbial communities from Loxahatchee National Wildlife Refuge, Florida, United States - Lox_Sample_2.1 | ecosystem: Environmental > Terrestrial > Soil > Wetlands | place: USA: Florida...
CTTCGTTGCGACGGCGAGCGACCGCCGTGAAGAGATCCATCAGTCAGTTCTGGCGACTCCACTGGCCTCGAGTTCACAGGCCCTGCAGCAGGGCTCTCATTCGCTCACGACGCAACTGCTCCACTATGGAATTACAACTGCAGATGCGAGCCGAGCGACACTGGTGATCGTCTACCAGCAACTTCTTCGCCAGAGCACGTTCTTGTCGTTCATGGACTGTTTCCGTGTCATCGGCTGGGTCACGCTGCTCATGCTGCCTCTGGTGTTTGCGGTACGGAAGTTCAAACCAGCAGGAGGAGCCTCCGTAGGGCACTGATAGCGGGATTGGAAGCCTGACCCATCTGCGGATCTCGTGGACGAACCATCCTATGGACGTCACGTGGTTCCACGTTGATCGAAACGACGCGGTTGGTCAGTCAATATCAACCGGGAAGCACAGCCAAAGCACAAGAACGTGCCGGGATCTCCCGACAGGTACTCGGAAGTCGGCTAGGTTTCAGGCATCCGGCATCTGAGCTGAAATTGCAGAGAACACGTTACTCAACAGGGTCGTCTGAGTGCCGATGAGGACCTTCGAAGGATCCTTGGCTATTCCGTCACATTCTTTCTGCGTCGAATCAGCGCTGTAATGCAATGTGGTTTGCTTCGATCCACTTCTCAACAAGTTCGAGGAACGCCCGCACATGGACCAGCAGTTCGCCGGCTTCGGTGCGGGTTGCAATCGTGGCGCCGGTGTAGTCAATCTCATTCCGCTTGCGGCGGCAGGCATCGAAGTAGTCGGTGAAGGTGGCCGCTGACTTGCCAAGCGCCAGCTTTGCCCCCTCGAAGGTGAGGCGGTGGTGTCCCGGTACGCTGGCGATGCGGTAGCCGGCGCAGGCGATGGCCATTTTTGCCGTCTGCAAAGCCGCGTTGTAGGCGGTCGCAAAGCGGCGGTCTTCGGACAGTTCGGGAATCGCGGCATCGGCGAGATCGCGCGCGATCAACCGCCGCAGCTCGGTTATTTCCTGAGGACTCGTTCTGTGGTGATGGGCTTTATGTTCCTGTAGGAGTTTCTTCCAGCTCATTGAGCGCACCTTTCAGGATGATGGTTTTCGCCTTCAGAACAGTCGAGAGGAAGTGGTCCTTCTCCAGTCGCTGGCGGCGGAATTCTTCGGGAGAAAAGAGCGTGACATTGATTTCGCGCCTGAAGCGCCCTTCGAGCTTCCGCAGCGTCGGTACCAGATCGATCTGGCGGAGCTTTCCCACAACCATGAGATCCACATCGCTCGCAGAGTGCTCCCGCCCCCGAGCCATGGAACCGTAGACGAGTGCCAGTTCGACGCGATCGCCGAAGTCCTTCAATGTGTCCCGCAATACGGGAATGATCCCCGCCGTCTTTTCGATTAGGTCGCGCAACTCCGGGAAGATCGGGGAGGTGGCGTTTGCCCTGAAGTAGGTCCGTCGGCCGTCCTTGCGGCGCTCGAGCAATCCCGCACGCGCCAGCGATTCGAGCTCCCGCTGGAGGCTGGAGGGAGTCACTCCCAGATGCCCGGCCAGCTCGGTAAGGAACCACCAGCGGTCCGGATCGAGCAGTGCCGCGGAGAGGACTTCCCCCCGAATGGTTGGGAACAACGCGTCGAGTACAACTGATCCACGCATAATGCGTAATTATAAACGCATTGTGCGTAGATAACAGCACGATGTTCGGTGCATCCAGTGTATTCATTTTTGTCACTACTTTTCGCAACTGGCGCTTACTGGGGCCTGCTGGCGCTTGCGGAGCCGGATTTCCGTAAATCTCTGAACGGGAAGGGGAAATTTCATTTTTTTAGGGGGATATCGGAGGCTGGCGGGGAGTCCGGGGTCAAGATGGTGTGTCTGCCAATTTCACCACTTCCGCACGCAGGGCGATCTTCAGCCAAGTATAACAAAGCAGCCTGCGCCCGGGCGGGCGCAGCGCCGTCTGTCAGGAGCACCTCAGTCCGAAAAGCCGGCTTTCCAGAACAGCCCGAAGGCCACATAGGCGAGGCCAAAGAACGGGGTGAAGTTCAGACAGAGGGCGAGCGCCAGCCACGCAGTCGCGTGATCGCCTTCGGCTCCCTGAGGAAACACCAATGCAGCGCCAAGCATACCTGGAATCGGCACAAAATCTGACACCAAGCCTGCAACCGTCGCGATTGTCCACCTGAAGGTTTGACGTTTCATGGCACCACTTTGCTTTGCCAGAACCATATTGGTGGGTGGCCCATTCAAGCCCTTCTTTGGCTTGAGTGGGGCGCATCCTCACTGCGGCGGCGGAGGGTAGTAGGGCAGCTTTTCGTTTCGCGTCTGCGTCCGCTCCACCGTCACATCGTCGAAGAGCAGCGCTGGCGCGATGATCGTCGTCGGAACCGCTCCGTAGATATTGTCCACATGCGCGTCCGTGCCCGCCGCGACGATACCCGAGCGAAACGAGCGCAGGTCGAAGTCCGCGGTGCGCGCGCCGCGCACCAGCTGCCGCGAACCGTCAGCAACTTTGACCCGGTAGATCGTCCGCGCCTCGGAGCCGCCTTTGGTCTGCAGCAGGTACACCGAGTCCAAACCCTGATCCTTGCCCATGGCGATCAGCTTCTTCGTCAGGTCGTCTTCGCTCAGCCCGCTGGTCGCCTGGATCTGCAGCACGCCGATCGTCGGGCGCGCAGGGCCGGCCGGCGCGGCCCGCCCGTGCCCGTTGGAAGCGGGGATGTCCTTCACCGGCTCGCGTCCGATCAGATAGTTGACCAGCTTGCCCTGGTCGACCAGCGTTACCGCCTGCGCGGGAACGCCCTCGTCGTCGACGGCATACGCGCCCAGCAATTCCCTGCCATCGAATTCGGTCAGCGCCGGATCGTCGACCATCTTCAGAAACTCCGGCAGCACGCGAGTCTGATACGCGGTCGCGAACGACCCCGTGGTGCGCGATGTCGAGCCCAGTTCCGGGCGGTTGGCGGTGACCGAGTGCGCGAAGAGCTGGTCGAAGCTCCGCGCCGCCGCGCTCGCCGAAAACAGCACCGGCCCGTTGTATTCATCGCCCATCACCGGCGCCTGCTCCAGCGCGTGCAGGCCCTCGAGAATCGAAAGCACGCCATGATGGAACCGGTCCGCTGAGCCCAGGCCCGCCGCATCCCGTCCGTCGACAGAGAGGGAGCGCTCGAGCCGCATCCCGTCCGGCGCCTGGCCCTCCACCGCCACTTCAGCGCGGTACTCGGGCGTGCTGGTGCGCACGATGGTGCCCTCGGAGTTCACCAGATACTCGGTTCGCACCATCCCTTCTACTTCGCCGCGCGACTCCTCAACCTCGTTGGCATACGCTTTGGCCGTGGGATCGGTGAGGCACAGCCCCGAGCCTTCCACGATGTGCTGTTTCCACTCGTCGCGATCGAGCGAGAGGGGAATTACCGGCCCAAGATAGATCGTCGGCTTCTGGTGCGAGAAATCGTCCGCCTGAGGCGGCGTCTGCACCGTTTTCAGATCCGCCTGCTTTTGCGCCCACGCGTTCAGCGCCGCCTTGTACGCTTCGTCGGTCGCGGACCACAGCGCGAAACGAATCCCCATCGGGCTGTCGTCGATGCTCGTGATCTCCACGCTGCCATCGCCGCGCGCCGAGGAGCTGTCCGACTTGTAGTCGCCCACCCGGATCGTCACCCGCGCAATGCGCGCGTGCGTCTCATCCTCCCCGGTCAGCGCGCCCCACGCGGCACTGGCCGCATAGTGGGTGACGTCGTCGATCCGGTATTCGATGAAGTAGGGCTTCTGCATGGCCGGCAGCTGCAGATGCGCCTCGCTGCGCTCCAGCTCGGCCAGCATGGCGCGGAGGACCGGATCGTGTTCCGCGTCGGCACGCGTGGCTGCGGGTTGGGCGGGCTGGGCTGCATTCTGCGCGAACACCGGAGCGGCGGCAACGAACGCCAGGATCAAGGGCAACACTCTGCGGGCGGTCACTGTTGCACCCCCGGCGTCCCTTCCGCTGTCGGCGGCGGCAAAATCGGCGGCCGCGCCGTCCCCTGCGGCGTTCGCTGCGTCTCCAGCTGGCTCAGCAGCATGGCCGGTGCGATCGCGGAGACGGGAATTGAGCCGGATTCCGCTCCGCAGTCGCCGTTAAACACTTCGTCTTTGTCGCCGGTGGCCACAATGCTCTTCAGCGCGGCCTGCGGCGTCCCCACAATGCTCACGCCGCGCACCAGCTCGTCCGGATGGCCGTCGGTGTAGACGCGCCATACGACCAGCGGCACGACGGAAAACGCCTGCGGCATGCCGCGGGTGGTCAGCGCGAAGCCCGAGGAGATGTCTTCGAAGTAGAGCCCGTACGGCTTGCCCTGTTTTTTCGCTTCCTCGATCAGCATTTTGCGCAGCTTGCTCTCCGGCACCATCTTTTTCGAGATGACAAACAGATTGCCCTGGCGGCCGGTGGGCAACAGGCCGTCCTGGGCGCGCCCGTGGCCGTTGGAATTGGCGAAGGCGGCGATGGGCAGCCGCGACATCAGGAAGGTCTTCAGCACGCCGTCGTCGATCAGATCCACCTTGCGAGCCGGCTGCCCTTCGTCGTCGTACTGGTACGAGCCCATCAGCCACGTGCCCTGAAAAGTCTGCTGCGTCGGATCGTCGTAAACAGAGATAAAGTCGGGCAGGATCGGCTGGCCGACGTCCTTGGTGAAGGTTTCACCTTCCTGGTCGCCGCGTTGCCGCTGCCCTTCCAGCCGATGCCCCAGCACCTCATGGAAGAACACCGCGGCAGCGCGCCCGCTCAGCAGCGCCGGCCCGTTGAAGGGCTCGGTCACCGGGGCTGTGCGCAGCTTCTCAAGGCTGGCTGCCAGTTGATTCATGGAGTCCAGCATTGCCGCCTGTGCGGGCAGCCCGGCCGGGGTTTCGGCTTCGAACCCGGCCATGCGGTACAGGTCCATGCCGTCGTCGGCGCGAGTCACGGCAACCGCGACCACGCGCGCCAGGCGGTAGGGCTTCACCACCCGCGTCCCCTCCGAGGTGACGAAGTAGCTGGTTTCGTCGGTGACGAAGAGCATCACGAAGTTCGCGTAAATATGCGGATACTTGCTGAAAACCGCGGAAAGCCCGCGCACGCGTTCCTTCCACGCCGCATTGTCATACTGTGGCGGATCGGCAGGGGTCCCGATTGCCGTCACCGGCGATTCCTGCGAAAAATCGGGCGAGGTGTCTTCCTCTTTGGCGCGAACCTGTTCTTCGGTTTTGACGCGCAGGTATGTCTCCAGAGCCCGCTGGTAGTCGGAATTCGTCGCCCACCACAGGCTCCGCTGGATGGCCACGCGATCGTCGTTTAGCGGCAGCGCCACGGTATGCACCGCGGTGGCCCGGTGCTCGTCGTGGGTGTTGTCCAGTTGGTGATCGCCCACCCGCACCACGATGTCCGCGTTGCGGGTGTGCTCGGTGTTGGAGCCGATCAGCGCGCCCTGCTGCGCCATGATCACCGACTCATAGCGGTCGTGGGCGGCGTAGCTGATGTAATACGGGGCCTGCCGCGGAGCAGCGTCGGCGGTTCCCGCCGGAGCCGGGGCGGCCAGATCGGTCATGGCCCGGTGCAGCTCCGACGACATAGCGTCCAGCAGGGGCGAGGTGTTTTGCGGGTACGCGGGCGAAAAGCCGAACAGCACCGTTGCCGGCAGGCAGAGCAAAAGGACACGGCGTCTCATGAGCTGATCCGAAGGGTGGCGCCATTGTAGCAGCGGGAGATAGAGCCGGCACGGCGGGTCGGGTCTGGCACGGCGATTCGGGGTCCGGCGATCCGCCTGGCACGCCGCTGAGCCCGGATTGGGTTTCAGGGGCGATTTCAGGGGGCCGGATGGGGCCGGGGGAGTACAATAGGGGTTACCTGTCAGCCCCGGCCGCAGGCATGAACGGGAATATTCTGAGATTTCGGGTCTGACTTCCGCCTCCTCAGAGGATTGTCCGGCGTCTAATTCAGGTGGGAAAGCGGGCCTCGACTGGTCCACCCTGGGTTGGATTGCGCGACCGGCGGGCTGCTTTCGAAGAGATAGAGAGGGTTATCCCTGGTGAACTCGACCGTTAAACAAATCCTGTTTTGGGTGCTCATCATCGCCTGCCTGCTGGTCCTGTGGCAGCTCTTCCAGAAGGGCGGAGCGATGGGCGGGCACGAGCAGGAGATCACCTTTACGCAATTCCTTGGCGATGTGAATGGCGGCCAGGTGGCCGACGTTGCCATTACCGGCAACGACGTGCACGGGCACTTCAAGGATAAGGACGCGTTCCACCTGTACGTCCCCACCAACTACCCGCACCTGTACGATGTGCTGGATCAGAACCACGTCGCGGTCACGGTGAAGAACGACAACAGCAACAGCTGGTGGGCCTGGCTGATCCAACTCTCCCCGCTCATCCTCATCGCGCTGCTGTGGTTCTTCATGATCCGGCAGATGCAGTCGGGCGGCAACAAGGCGCTGTCGTTCGGCAAGAGCCGGGCGCGTCTGCTCTCGATGCAGCAGAAGAAGGTCACCTTTAAGGATGTGGCCGGCGTCGACGAGGCCAAGGAAGAGCTGAAGGAAATCATCGAGTTCCTGCGCGAGGCGCAGAAGTTCCAGAAGCTGGGCGGCCGGATTCCCAAGGGCGTGCTGCTGGTCGGGCCTCCGGGCACCGGCAAGACGCTGCTGGCCCGCGCGGTGGCCGGCGAGGCCAACGTCCCGTTCTTCTCCATCTCCGGCTCGGACTTTGTGGAGATGTTCGTCGGCGTAGGCGCCAGCCGCGTGCGCGACCTCTTCGAGCAGGGCAAGAAGAATGCTCCCTGCATTATCTTCATCGACGAAATTGACGCCGTGGGCCGCCATCGCGGCGCCGGCCTCGGCGGCGGACACGACGAGCGCGAGCAGACGCTGAATCAGCTGCTCGTCGAAATGGACGGGTTTGAATCGAACGACGGCGTCATCCTGGTCGCCGCCACCAACCGGCCCGATGTGCTCGATCCCGCGCTGCTGCGGCCGGGGCGCTTCGACCGCCGCGTGGTGGTGGGACGGCCTGACGTTCGCGGGCGCGAGGAAGTGCTGCGCGTGCATGCCCGCAAGGTGCCGATTGCCGACGACGTGGATCTTCGCGTCCTGGCTCGCGGAACTCCGGGCTTCAGTGGCGCGGATCTCGCCAACATGGTGAACGAGGCGGCGCTGAATGCGGCGCGCGCCAACCGCAAGTCTGTCCTGATGCTCGACTTCGAGCAGGCCAAGGACAAGGTGCTGATGGGCGCCGAGCGCAAGTCGATGCTGCTGACCGACGAGGAGAAGCGCGTCACGGCGTATCACGAGGCCGGCCATGCTCTGGTGGCGGCGATGCGCGACCACGCCGATCCGCTGCACAAGGTGACCATCATTCCGCGCGGCATGGCGCTGGGCGTGACCATGCAGCTGCCGGAAGACGACAAGCACACCGTAACTAAGGATTATCTCGAGACGCAGCTGGCCATCCTGATGGGCGGCCGCATTGCCGAGGAAATCTTCCTGAAACAGATGACCACCGGCGCCGGCAACGACATCGAGCGCGCGACCGACATGGCGCGCAAGATGGTCTGCGAATACGGCATGAGCCGCCTGGGCCCGCTGACCTTCGGCAAGAAAGAAGAGCAGATCTTCCTGGGCCGCGAGATCGCGCAGCACCGCGACTTCTCCGAAGAAACGGCGCGGCAGATCGATGCCGAGGTGCGCAGCCTGGTCGACGAAGCCTACAAAGGGGCCTGGGACATCCTGAACGGGAACCAGCCGATCATGCACCGGCTGGCCGCGGCTCTGCTCGAGCGCGAGACGCTGGACGCGAACGAGATTCGCGCCATCATCGAGGGCAAGGAGCTGCCGCCGCTGAAGCCTTCGGGCGGCAATGGTTCAGCCGTCGCCGACGTGCAGCAGGTGCTGAAGCCGGAGCCGGGCCGGACGGGCGGATTGCCGGAAGGCAGCCCCAGCCCGGCGTAGAGGGCAGCTGAAAAGCGGTTCGCTGAACGCCAGTTAGCGAAAAGCAAGCGAGAGGCAGCCTGAAACGGCTGCCTTTTGCGCATCTGCGACAATACGGGCAGCATGTCTTTTCGTTTTTCTGTTCTGCTGGCGCTGCCGCTGGTGCTGCTGAGCGGCTGCGCCGGGTACCACACGGTCGGCTCGGCTTCGCATTTGCCCGACGACACGCGCACGCTGGCGATTCCGGCCTTCAAAAACAACACGCAGTCGTACCACACCGAGGCCGCGTTCACGCAGGCGGTGATTCGCGAGTTCAGCAACCGGTCGTCGTACCACATTGTGGCCGGCGAGGATCCGGAGGCGGACGCGACGCTGCGCGGCACCATCACCAGCTTTCAGATCGTGCCGCTGACCTACGACAACACCACCGGGCAGACCTCCAGCTATCTGGTGACGATCACCGCGAGGCTGGCGGTGGTCGACCGCAACGGCCGGACCATCTGGCAGAATCCGTCCTATATCTACCGCGAGCAGTACGAAGAGACCGAGGACCTGGCCAGCTACATCCAGGAGGACTCGGCCGCGACGCAGCGGCTGGCCCAGGCGTTCGCGCGCTCCGCGGTCGCGGACATTCTCGAGTCCTTCTGACATCGCACAGCGCAACCTGAAGACGCAGAGCGTGTTTAGACGGGAGGAGCCGGAACAGAGGCTGAACCCACGCCTGGCGGATTCCCTGCCGGGATGCGCGACCGGTGCACGCCGAAGCGCGAAAGGACACGCAATGAGAAAGTTTCTGATCTCCTGTGCGGCACTGGCTTGTTTGCCGCTGGTTCTGGCGGGGTGTTCGCACCCGCGGTACGACTATCCGCCGCCTCCGGCGTACAGCGCGGTGGCGCAGCAGGGCTACCACGACGGGGTGCGCGCGGCGCAGCGCGACATCCACGCCGGCCTGGGACCGGATGTGAACCGGCACCCGCGCTTCCGCAATCCTCCGGTTGGGCCTCCGTTCCGTGACGATTATCGGAACGGCTTCCGCGAAGGGTATCGCGCGGTCTTCCACGGCGGACCGGGGCCTGGTTACTGATCGGTACCGTACCCCCACCCCCCCCGGGTGGGGGGTTCGGCTAAGTAATTGAAAAATTGGCAGCTCCGGATGGTTACCGATTTGACATTCGGGTTATCTTCCTGGTAATGCCCCGGAACGGCCGGGGCGATTGCGCGACGCGATTTCAAAACAAAGCCGTACCAGAGGGCGGTGGCCGAGAGCGATTTCCGGCGACGGCCCTCAATTTTTTTGCGGGTGAGCTGACCCGAAGGTTGCCGCAAAAGAAAAGTGGATCGCGCAGGCGATCCACTCCCAGTGTTTAGGGTAGGCGACGGAGGGATGGAAGGCAAGGGAAAAGGGAGGGTCTGGGGTTACGGAGGTAAGGGGGATGCTCAAAGCTACGGCATCTCAAGACTGGGTGCTCGGCGGAGCCAATTTTCCAGAGTCTTTCCGTGTACCATCAATCTTCCTTCCTAGGCGTGCATCCTGATGAGTGATATCTCTGCCAGCGAGAGTCCGGTCTTCGTATTGGCGAGACGATTGGGGCTCAGTCTGCCAGGCATCGCGGCTGCCTGGGCGAATGCTAGCGACGCAAAAAGGGAGCTCGCCAGCCGTATCGAGGATTCTCAGATCCTGTCGGGTGGGGCAGACAGTGATCGATCCTTCGTGGTTTTTGGCTCTCTCGCGAGAAACGAATTCACAGGTTCGGGCAGGAGCGATGTCGACTGGACTCTCCTTGTGGACGGGGTGGCCGCTGTCCAGGACATCGACTTGGTGCATCGATTGCGACATTTGGTCAACGAAACTGGGCACAAGGAGCCGAATGCGGCAGGCCCATTTGGCAATCTTGCCTTCAGCCACGATCTCATCCATCAGATCGGCGGCTCTGACGATAGCAACGTGAACACTACACAGAGGCTGCTGCTTCTCCTTGAGTCGGTTTCGCTTTATGGCGAGCAGGTCCGGACGCGTGTGGTGCGCAACATTCTCTCTCGCTACGTCCTTGAGGACGAAAGCTTCCTCAGCGGGAAGCACGAGGAGCATGTTCCACGCTTTCTACTGAACGACGTTGCGCGATTCTGGCGAACGATGGCTGTTGATTTCCAGACGAAGAAAAGAGAGCGGGAGAACAAAGGATTTGCCCTTAGAAATGTCAAGCTTCGTTTCTCGCGTAAGTTACTTTACCTCGCCGGCCTCGTGACGTGCTTCTCTTTCTGCATTTGGCAGGACGATGCCGATGTTAAGCGCGCTTGGGACTCAGGCCTCGGCCTTCTCGACCGCGGTATGCCTATAGTGTTCTGCCTTGAGAAATTTGCGAACATGCCGCCCCTCGAGCTTCTTTCTCTGGCGTTTCTCAACTTAGGGAT
>Ga0335072_10016927_pt1 | contig 10325 bp, 6 predicted proteins | sample Lox_Sample_21_FD_206725 | JGI IMG/M metagenome (GOLD analysis project Ga0335072, IMG submission 206725) | Soil microbial communities from Loxahatchee National Wildlife Refuge, Florida, United States - Lox_Sample_2.1 | ecosystem: Environmental > Terrestrial > Soil > Wetlands | place: USA: Florida...
ACCTGTCTTGCCGCCGTGGCGGTCGGGATTTATTTACCGTTCAGCCCGCTGGCAACCCTTCTCGGTTTCACTCCGGTGCCAGCGGTTTACTTTGGTTTTCTTGCCGTCGCTACGGGAACATATCTCTTGCTGGTGCAAGTTGCAAAAAGGATCCTTTTCCGTATGGAGGCCCATAAGAACGTCAGCATCCATGGAGATATGCCGGCGCATCGCCTGGGCTGGGGCCGCGCTGGAGCTGGGTGACCCGTTCCCTCCAGAAAAGGCGAACCGCGGAAGCTCCTCAGCTCTAATGCTTGCTGCCTTCTGTCGAAATGCCTTCGCCTGTTCGGACAGTATCGCCATCTCCAAGCTGTCCACAATCGGCAACTACGTTCGTGAAGAGATATTGAACAGTTCAAGTCGGACTAACTCGATAAAATCCATTATCGCGTTCAAACAGAGATTTTCCACAGTTGCTTGAATAGCGCCTGCGAGACACATCGCGATCACGGTGCTATGGTCGCATCATGGCGGTTGCCATTTTGTGCAAACCCTCCTGCGGAAGCAGCGACCGGACGAATAGCTATGAAGGAAGAATATGGAATAGCAGCTTGCCATTGAAAGTGGTCGTGTCGATAGACTCCTGCAGGCTCTGAATCCAATCTTCTGCCGCTTAATTCCGATATCAGCTCAATGAGACGTTTGAGCGAACGGCCCAGCCGTCAAGACGCCAGACAACCAGCACGTCGCCCTCTTTCTGCTGCTCGCATACTTTGTCGAGGCCGGGGCGGCTCTGTCTTCCCGCTCGCGGTGTCCTCGATGATCTTTTCGCACCCTGCCCGCTCCAGAGCATCTTTCTGCTGATCCAGGTTCTGTTCCTGGGTGGAGACTCTGGCGTAGCCGATGCGCATATAACTGTCCGAATTCCGAAGAAAGCCGTCTGGCGACGACAAAGATTTACCTTGATTCTCTTACTGGCTTTCTTTACTAAGAAAGGCAAGGAAATTGGTGAAACAGGTTGGGAGACGGAAACCCGGTAAATGAAACGGTCGTTTTCTTTACCCCTGCACTCGAGGGATATTCCCATGATGGATGCATTCATCGCCATGCTCGAGGCACGTGACCCGGCGCTCGGACGATTCCGCGCTTACCGTCTTGAAGCGAGCACGGATTTGCTGGGCGACTGGCCGGTCGACATCACCTATGGGCTGATTGGATCACGGGGGCGGCGCATTCGGTACGCCGCAAGCGCATCGGCTTTCCCTATCGCTTCTGCCAGTTCATCGACCCTCTCCGGTGGTTCCCCGCTGCGCTGGAAATTCAGCGATGATGAAGCTTAACGTGCTTTCTATTGGGTTTCGTGAGGCGACTCGATTTAGGCCGCCACGGAGGAGTTAGCTGTGGCAGAGACAGGGGCGGTTCCAAGTACCAATGGAGAAGCACTCGGCAAAGAATACTATGAAATCCTCAAGATTGTCGGTGACTTCGATGCGCGTCTCATGACGGTAAAGGGATGGGGTGTAACGCTCAGTCTAGCAGCGTTAGGGTGGGGGTTCCAGTATGGCCACTACGGGCTCTTTCTTGTTGCAGCTCTCAGTGGTTTCGGCTTCTGGCTCATTGAAGGAGTGATGAAGCGTCACCAAATGCGTTACTACCTGCGGATGCGCGAGATCGAGGTATTGCAATATGAGCGAGTGACACCGCAGGACGCGAAAACATTTTCGTCACCGAGGATTGATTCAAGTTGGTCGTATGCTGGGGTGCTCTATGAGGGGAAACAAAAGGGAGGGTATCACCCCGTTGCCGTCCGTGGCCCCCGGAAATCATATCGGTTCGCATGGTTCTTTCCGCATGTGTTCCTGCCACATCTCGTCAGCGTCCTCGCGGGGCTGATGCTATTTCTCTATGGCATCCGTGGGTCGCTGGGCAAGATGACGTGGTAGGAGTCATCGCACAGGATGTTCAAAATCCTACGCTAACAACACGCCCCTGCTCCATTGGCCACGTGAGAAACCGGATTATCGCGTCCGGCGGCTGGGCACCGATATCTGGAATCGATCGTTGACCGCATCTTTGAACTTCTGCCTACAGCCAATGTACCGTTCAGTGGTTTGGACTGAGGCGTGACCGAGCAGAAATTGAATCTGTTCGAGCTCGCCTCCAGCTCCGTGGCAGAGGCGAGCGCAGGTACGGCGAAGGTCATGCGGCGCCAGGTGATCTACCCCGATCCCCTTGGCATATCGCTTCACTGCTGTCCAAACAACATCCGGCGCGACCCCACGACTCGGTTCGGTTTTATTTCTCTTGATTCGCCTGAATACCAGCCCCTCAGTCACTCCGGAAGCACAAAGCCAACGGTCGACTAGAGCCTTACACCAGCCCGGAACGGGCACCGTTCGTAGCCGTCCGCCTTTACCGTACAGGTCGGCGACGACCCAATGGCCTTCTCTCAGTTGAATCTGATCCAATCGTAGCGCAACGGCTTCCGATCGTCGCAAACCGCAACCGAGAAGCAGCCCAATCATCGCCGCGCCTCTCCTGCCGCGTACGGTGCTCTGCGGAATGGAGTTCAGGAGGTCTTGGGCTTGATCACCAGACAGCCAGTTGCCAATTCTTCTGCCGAGCCGCTTGACTCCCTTCACTCGGCGAATTCCGATTGCCAGTTCCGGGCTCAACATGCTGCTCTCCGCGGCTTCATCGGCTAGACGGCGGATCGCGGAGAGATGAAGATTGATCGTAGCAGCTGACAATGACAGCGATTCGAGGAACGAGCGATATCGCAACACGACGGCGCGGTTGAATCCGAGCCGTGGCTCAGTGCAATACCAGGCGGTGAACTTGTCAATAGCATTTTTGTAGGCGCGACGAGAATGCAATGAGACGAGCGTACCGAGCGCGGCCGCTTTGGCGTGCTCCAGTTCAGGGATTGTGAGGATCGCACGCGGACGTGCAGTTTTCAGTGACGGTCTGTTTGCGGGCATAGGAAGCGGCTCCTTCACCGCCTCCTATTTTTGGTGCTCCCAAATTGTCGAATCGAGGGCCAAAAGGCCCGCATTTTCCAACGGCAAAGGACGCTATCATGCATCGTTCGCAATCTCGACGCGGAACACTGCTGCAGAACATAGGTGCACTACCTCCAACTAGCGAAGGCGGCAAAGCCGTATAACGGGACCTCAATGCGTGCATTGGGCTGATACCGACAATTGAGATCCCTGCCTCTACAAGGATCCAGATGGTGCGATCTATCACACGTATTCAACGTACGGGCGCGGGTGAAGGCCACTCGTGGTGTCCATTCGGGCAGGGAACGGTTTTTGGCATCATCGAACTCTGCCCGTAATATGGTTAAAACTACCAGCCGTTGAGGGAGCGATGGCGTCGGGAGAGGTGCTGGATCCGTACTTACTGGCGCTGTCCGGGGTATAAGTAGCGCGAAGCGTATGACCGGGGATCAAAGAGAGTCCGCTATATGGCACGGAGATCTGGGTTCCGTCCAGCAACACTCCTGTGTTGTTGCTGAAGCAATTGGAGACGACGATATCGGGCGTGCCATCGACGTTGAGACTGCCAACAGCGGCCGAATACGGACTGTCGCCCACCGCAAATGGGCCGACAAGAGCGTAGTTTCCGCTTCCTCCGCCCAGGAGCAGATCGGCGGTGTCATCGGTGTAGTTGGCAACCACCAGATCTGCAATACCGTCTCCGTTGAAGTCGGCGAAGTTCACGTCGTCCGGTCCCTTGCCGACGCCAATGATCTTCTGTGCACCGAAGGTGCCGTCGCCCTTGCTGGTCAGCACGCTGACGGTGTTGTCTTTGTAGTTCGCCACGGCTAGCAGCAGACTGGTGCCGCTGCCATTCACGGCCAAGGCCTGCGGGCCCGAACCTGCGCCGCTGCCCACGCTGAGGGTGTTTGCCGTAAATGTTCCGTTCCGGTTGTTCAGGAAAGTAGTCACGGTTCCGTCATTGTAATTGGCGACGGCCAGGTCGGAATAACCGTCCCCGTCAAAGTCGCCGGAGCGGATGGCCTGGGGAGTACGCCCTGTGCTGAGAGGCGCGCCCAGCGGCGTGAGGCCTCCGCTGCCATCTCCCAGGAAGACGCTGATGGTGTCGTTGAAGGTGTTGGCGACGGCAACGTCCAGATGACCGTCGTTATTGAAGTCGCCGGTGGTGAGCGAGGTCGGCGTATTGGTCGATGTGCCGACGGTGTAGAACACCGGAGGCTCGAATGTCCCGTCGTCCTTGCCGACCAGCACGGCGATTTGATTGGTGTTGAAGCTGCCGACGATCAGATCCTGGGTGCCGTTACCGCGCAGGCTCACGAGATGGCACTCGGCTGGGCCGAAGCCCGCGGCGATAAGGATGGTCGTAGCAGTTTGAAAGGTTCCATCCCCGTTGCCCAGCTGCACGCTGATGGAGTCGGTGAGATAGAGCGAAGTGACCAGGTCCTGCTTGCCGTCACCGTTGATATCTCCCAGCGTGGTCCAGACAGGAAGCGTATCTGCGCCTGTGCTGGTCGTCGTCTGCGGTGTCAGCGTAGTCGTCGCCGTAGACGTATCCAGCGTCACCGGAGCCGCGACAGGGCGATCTGCGGTCACGTCGGTGAAGGCCAGTTGACCGCTCGGCGGAGTGAATCCGAAGCCGAAGACGTCGATGGTTGCCGTGGTCGAAGTCAGGGCTGTGATCGTCGTCAGAGACTGGCTGAAGACTGTGAAGCTCGTCTGGATGGCGGCAGCTGTGAAGTTGTTGGTAGCCGCCTGGCTGGCCTGGAGCGTGACCCTGCCCAGTCCGGTAAGGGTGACCGTATTGCCGGAGATGGTGGCCGGGCCGCTCACGATGGAGTAAGTGATGGCCCCGGGTGAGTTCGACGTGGCGCTTACCGTGAAGGGCGCCGCTCCGTAGGTCTGGTCGGGAACAGAGAAGCTCAGCGTAGGCGTTGCCGGATAGACGGTAAAGCTGGCCTGAGCGGTGGCTGCCTTGTAGTCGCCGCTAGCCGCCTGGCTGGCCAGCAACGTGACGCTTCCCGCGCCGGTCAGGGTAACGATATTGCCGGAGATGGTGGCCGGGCCGCTTACCACCGAGTAAGTGATGGCTCCGGTGGAATTCGACGTGGCGTTTACGGCGAAGGGCGCTGCCCCATAGGTCTGGTTGGGAACAGCTCAACATGGGCACAGCATCCGTGCCGTATCCACTAAGGCTAATCGACTGTGTTGCCGGATTGCCGTTCAGCGCATTGTCCGTCAGCACGACTTCGCTGGTGATCAGGCCACCCGCCGCAGGAATGAAGTTGATGCTCAGGTTGCAGCTTGCGCCTGCTGCCAGCGAGAAGCTGCTGGTGCAGTCTTCAGGCGTGCCTGGTCCTGCCACCTGCGTGAAGCTCGGGTTCGGGCCTACCGTCAGGCCGGGTGCGATGGCAGTCAATGGCTGGTTGCCGATGTTCATCACCATGACAGACTCCGGACTGTCCGGGCTGAGCTCACCAAAAGGCGTCCTCGCAAAACTCATCAAGGGTGGCTGCGAGCGTTCACGATCCACTACCCGGTTATCGCCGAGAAATGCGATGAAGAGGTCCCCGGCTCCATTCAGAGCCAGATCATAGGGCAGGCTTAGGCCCAGGAGGGGAAGCGTGAACTGGGCACTGCCGTCGGCCGGAACCTCCACTACCCCGTTGAGACCATCGGCGATGAAGACATTGCCCGCCCCATCCACCGCCACAGCCTGTGGCCCATCCAGTTCGCTGCCAACAGTGGTCTGGCAACTGCTCGCCGCGCAACCGGAAGGAACTTTCACTACCTGCTTGTTGGCGATGTCGGCGATGAAGACATTCCCTACGCCATCCACGGCTACGTCGATGGGATAATTCAGTCCCGTGCCGACCGCAAACTGGGCGCCTCCACCCGCCGGAACTTCCACTACCTGGTCGTTATTGCCATCGGCGATGAAGACATTGCCTGCTCCATCCGCGGCTACGCCCTGGGGCTGACTCAGGCCCGTGCCCACCGTGCTTTCAGTACCGTCTGGCGTGACCTTCAGCACCCGGCTGAGTTTGGGATCCGCGATGAAGAGATCCCCCGCTCCATCTATGGCCAGCGTGTTGAAACCGCCCAATCCGGTAGCCACCGTAGTCTGGGCGCCGCCCGGCGCAACCTTCACTACGGTGTTGTTGCCGCCGTTGGCGACGAAGACATTGCCCGCTCCATCCACCGCCACACCGGTCTGAGAAGAAAGGCCGGTGCCCACCTCCATCTGGAGGGACGGGTTAAATCCAATCTGCGGGCCCTGGCCGAGGCCGTACACCAGCGTTGCCGCCAGCACGTTGCCGCTGCCACCCAGGATCTGGACAGCGCCGGCGCGCTGGCCGGAGAATGTGGGCGCAAAGGTCGCATTGACTGTACAGGTCGAACCTGCCGTCACCGCGCCCGTGCACGTGCTGCCGCCCGCAAGGGTGAAGTCGAGGTTCGGCGCTCCCTGGGTCAGCACGATTGGGGTGCCTAAAGTGCCACCGGCAGTCACGTTGTAGTTCAGCGTAATGGTTCTGTTGCAGGCTGCCGTAGTTGTCTGCCCGGGCGCGCAGATGTTCAAGGCGGGGAAGTTAACCGAGACGGTATTCACCTCCAACACCTGGTAGCCCTGGGGAATAAAGACATTCCCGGCTCCATCCACCGCCACGCCCCAGGGCCAGGGAGCATTCAGGCCGGTGACGGGGACCGTGCTCTGGACCCCGTCCGGCGTAACCTTCACGATCCGGTCGTTGCCGTAATCCGCGATGAAGACGTTGCCCACTCCATCCACCGCCACGCCAAAGGGCTCATTCAGGCCGGTGGCAGGAACCGTAGTCTGGACACCGCCAGGCGTAACCTTCACTACCTGGTTGTTTAGGGAACTTGTGATAAAGACGTTGCCCGAGCCATCCACCGCCACGCCAAGGGGCAGATTCAGGCCGGTGGCGGGAACCGTGGTCTGGACACCGTCAGGTGTAACCTTCACTACCCGTCCGTGACCGGTATCCGCGATAAAGACATTGTCCGAGCCATCCACCGCCACCCCCCAGGGGTAACTCAGGCCGATAGTGGGAATCGTGGTCTGGATGCCGGTGCCAACTGCAACCTTCACCACCTGGTAGTTACTCACGACAAAGACGTTGCCCGAGCCATCCACCGCCGCGTTTGAGAACCCAGTCACGCCGGTGACCGGGACCGTGGTCTGGGCGCTGGAGAAGGTCACGCTTTGCGCGTGAAGTACGGCCGGCAGCACGGTCAGGAAAACGACGGCCAGTACCTGAACCATAAAAGCGGGCGGAGGAATGCGCTTCCGGTTCACACACGACGAGCGGAGAAGAAGCGTAGGCGTCCTCGCCTGCGTCCCGGTTGCATCTGGCAACGCGAGTTCCCGTGCAGACAGCCATGAAGCGTTGCCGCGACGGCTGAATAATTCCGCTCCAAGGCAAACCTCTCCTGAAGCAACGAAAGAGCCTCGTGACATAAAGGAAACCACTTCTCCACCCCTGTGTTTGTTCTCTGAGAATGTGCATGCCGGCCATGTCGGAGGCTGGCTTTATTGGCACGTTCAACTTACGATGAAGTTGTCGGTGTCAACGTCCCGAATATGAGTTTTTTTTTCTAATACCGCAGGGTTAATCCGGGAATAACTCAAAACACGGGTTCCACCCGTACCGCGATAGTGGTACAGAGAGATGTCGATCGCTGATAGCGACTGTGTGGATAGACGCCCTCGGTTATAAGCGATTGCACGGTACACATAATGCATCTCGAAGTTTCCGATGCTCGATGAGTGCAAAATCTCTAGTGCCGTATCGACAGTGCTTCGGGAGCGGAGAAGTGCGGTTATCGGGTGGCCGATAGGAAGCAGTGTGGATACGGCGATTTGGACTAAACCGTGTGGGAATTTGGCAGGGCAATTGCTTTATGGGGATTCAATGCCGCGCAGCCATTTGGTGCCGACATGGACAGTGACCAGGTTTGGAGCATTCTGACTGCAGTGGTGGCGGTGATGTTCACTTCGCAATTGTCTTGCCAGATGGTACTACGCTTCCAGCTACCCGCGAAGCGGGTTTAGTCCAATTCACCAACTCACGCCAACGTGTCGGGATGCTGGGAACCTAGCACGCGGTGCTGCATCGCAAGGGCTTGGCTAAGGACCCCATCAGCCTCAGGGTAATTGCCCTGAAGATCGGCTATCCAGCCAAGGCGGCTCATAGTTTTGAGGGTCCTGGGATTCTGCAGCCCTAGCGCCCGTTTCTGCAAGGCAAGCGCCCGCTCGAACTGCGACCGCGCCTCCGGGTAGAGCCCGAGATCCATATAGGTCTGCCCCATCGTGTCCCGGATGGCCGCTTCCACCTCCGGCTGTCCAGCGAACTTGCCCCCGATTCGCTCCGCCGCGCGATCTAGGGCCGTGCGTACCTCCAGGTGGGGATCGGGCTTCGTACTTGGTGAGGCTTGCGTTTTGGCGCTCGCTTGTGCCAGTAGGTCATTCTGTAGGAAATCATTTACCGCTTCGGCCGCCGCCGCTTCCCGGTTTGCGCGGACACTCTGTCGAACACTCACCACTGCCGCCACAACGAGCACTAACGCGAAGGCACAAGCCGTGATCAGGCTACCCCGGTTACGGCGCGCAAACTTGCGGGCACGATAAGCGGCGCTCAGCGGATGAGCGACGACGGGTTCGTTATTCAGATAACGTCCGATATCGGCGGCCAACCCTGATGCGGAGGCGTAGCGGCGATTGCGGTCTTTTTCGAGAGCCTTGAGGGCGATGGCGTCGGGGTCTCCGCTCACTGAGCCCGCGCTGGCGGCGCAAGTACTGCTCATAGTCCCGTTTGAGGCAAGCCCGTGCGCTGTTGTCCGGCAGCAGTTTCACAACGCCCTGTTCGATGGTGACGAGGGCGTACCTGAGAGCCCAAACCAAATCCTATTGAAGCGCTTGCCCGTATCTGCCGGGAAGAGGCTCGGGTCGGCTCAGGGGTGAATACGTGATAAACCGGATTATCACGCGGCACCTTAGACTTCGTAAGCTAATTGTTCGTCGGTGAAATTCGAAATCGATCATTTGACCGCTTCTCCCAGATTCTGCCCTCATCGGCGCCTGTGCTGCGGTTAGTGATCGAAGATCAGTGGGATCGCGGAACGCTATCTTCGGCAAGGCCGACTCTTGATAGAGGCCTTATGCCGAGCATGGTATCTTCAGCCAACGCACAAACCTAATTACCCATGACAAGCCAGAACTCCCTTCAACCTTTGCCCTCGGCCGGGCGGCCGCTGCGCCGCATTCTCGGCCAGGGGTTTGGCGTGGCCGTCATCTTTGGCGGCATGGTGGGCGTGGGAATCCTGCGGCTGCCGGGGGTGATTGCCGGGCAGGTGGGCACGGCGTGGCTGATTCTGGCGGTGTGGGTGGCCGGCGCGCTGTATGCCCTCATGGGCGCGGTGAATCTGGCCGAGGTGGCCACCGCTTTGCCGCAGGCCGGAGGCTTCTATATCTATGCGCGGCGTGCTTTTGGCCCTATGCCCGGCTTTGTGCAGGGTTGGGCGGACTGGCTGGACAACTGTGCCGTGATTGCGTATGCCGTGGTGACCGCCTCCAATTACGCTGGTGCGCTGATGCCGGCTTTGGCGCCGTGGCCGCGGATGGTGGCCCTGTCGATTCTGGCGGCGTTTCTTGCCCTGCATATGGCCGGTCTGCCCCTGAGCAGCCGCGTGCAGCAGGTGGCCAGCTCGGTGACCGCGGTGACGTTTCTGGTGCTGGCGGTGGCGTGCTTTGCGCACGGCGGTGCCACGACAGGAAGCGTGACAGTACACGCGCCTGTGCTGACCGCGGCTGCGCTGGTGGTCGCATTTCGCGCGATCGTGGTGACCTACGACGGCTGGTATGAGGCCATCTACTTTGCCGAGGAGGACACCGACGCGGCGCGCCACCTGCCCCGCGCTATGATTGGCGGCCTGCTGCTGGTGCTGCTGCTTTATCTGGTGATGAATCTGGCATTCTTGCGGGTGTTTTCGATTCCGGCGCTGGCCGCGAGCACGCTGCCGGCGGCCGATGCGGCGCCGTTGATATTTCCGGCGTGGGGCAGCAGCTTTGTGACTTTGTTGGCGCTGCTTACGCTGCTGAGCCTGGTGAATGCGGTGCTGCTGGGCGCGCCGCGGATTTTGTTGGCCATTGGCCGCGACGGGCTGTTCAGCGAGCGGGTGGCGCGGGTGGAGCAGGACGAAACGCCGGTGGGCGCGATGGTGTTTACCGCGAGTGTCGCCGCGCTGCTAATTGCCAGCAGCCACTTTGACGAGATTCTGGCAGTGGCGGCTCTGCTGGTGACGGCCACTTATGCGGTGAACTATGCG
>Ga0335072_10016932_pt1 | contig 10322 bp, 8 predicted proteins | sample Lox_Sample_21_FD_206725 | JGI IMG/M metagenome (GOLD analysis project Ga0335072, IMG submission 206725) | Soil microbial communities from Loxahatchee National Wildlife Refuge, Florida, United States - Lox_Sample_2.1 | ecosystem: Environmental > Terrestrial > Soil > Wetlands | place: USA: Florida...
TGGCGCGCTTGAGCGAAGGCGTCGCGGACCGGATCGGCGGCGGGCGCCGCCGCGGGCGCGACGATGCTGGCCGGCGCGGCCACCGGTCCGTGTCCGGTCGGCACCGGTACCAGCGTCAGCAGCAGCAGGCAGGCGCACGCCGCGGCCGCGGTGGCCCCGGCCGCCATGGCCAGGCTGGCTTTGGCCGACCCACGCAAGGCAGCGGCGAACCGGGCGGGGTTCTCGACCAGATACATGGTGATCACCGCGAGCCCGGCGGAGACGACGACCGCGGTCAGCCTGGCCGGCAGGCCCGCGGGCTCGCCGAGCAGCGGCGGCATCAACAGCAGCACCGGCCAGTGCCACAAGTACCACGAGTACGACACCCGGCCCACGGCCCGCATCGCCGGCTTGCACAACACGCGGCCCACGCCCAAACCGCCGGTGACACAACCGCCGCCGAGGATCAGGGCGGTGCCCAGCACCGGCAGCAGCGCCGAGGTGCCGGGGTAGGGAGTGTGCGGGCCCAGCTGCGTACAGGTCAGCAGGATCAGCGCCAGCCCACCCCAACCCACGATCATGGCGGGCAGCAGCGGCAGCCGGCGCCATTGCGTGATCGTCAGCGCCACCAGGCCGCCGGCGGCCAATTCCCAGGCGCGGGTGGGCAGCGAAAAGAACGCCCATGGCGGCGAGATCCGGGTCCACAGCACCGCGGCGGTCAGCGAGGCCGCGGTGACCAGCCCGAGGACCACCGCATACGGCGCCGCCCCGGATGTGGTGGCGCTTTTGCGACGGACGAGCCACGCGGTGCCGATGATCAACATCGGCCACACCAGATAGAACTGCTCCTCGACGCCCAGCGACCAGTAGTGCTGGAACGGCGAAGGTATGGCCGAGCCCAGGTAATCGGTGCCCTGGTTAGCGAACCGGTAATTGCCGACATACAGGGCGCTGGCGATGCCGTCCACAAAGACGCTGCGCGCCTGCAACGGTGGCAGTACCGCGGCGGAAGCGATCGCCGTGACGACGCCGACCGTGGCCGCGGCGGGCAACAGGCGCCGGGCCCGTGCGCCATAGAAGCGGCCCAGCGCGACGGTCTCGGTGGTGGTGATCTCACGCCACAGCAGCCCGGTGATGAGGAAGCCGGAGATGACGAAGAAGATGTCCACGCCGATGTAGCCGCCGGAGACGCCGGGAATGCCGGCGTGGTAGAGGACGACGGCCACCACCGCCACGGTGCGCAAGCCCTCGATGTCCGGTCGGAAACCGGTCCGTTCAGGCGGCCGCTCCGCGGTGCGGAGTGGTCCCGTGGTGCGGGGTGGCCCTGTGGTGTTCGCCTGCCGGACTGTCATGGTCTCTTCGCTAGGTCGCCATCCAGGTCAGCTCGCCGGGCAGCTGCGTGCGCCAGTAGCCCACGTCGTGCCCGCCCATCGAAAAGCTGCCCGCCGGCGGCTTTTTCAGTTGGTTGACGAACGCGCGGGTGGCCGGATAGAAGCGGTCGAAGGTGCCGCAGTCGATCCGCAGCGGAATCGAGTTCAGCGCCGGAAGGCCCGTCACGTTGTGTTGCGACCAGTCGTCTTCGCTGTCGAACGCCCCGGGGGCGCTGTTGCCGAACGAGGTGTACAGCGCCGGGCTGATCGCGCAGATCCCCGCGGTCCGGGCCGGACCCAGCCGCGAGCCCAGCAGCAGCGACCCGTATCCGCCCATGGACCAGCCCATGAAGGCCACCCGGGAGGTGTCCATGCCCATCGTGGACAGCATCGGCAACAGCTCTTCGAGGACCATCGTGCCGGAGTCCTCGCCCGAAGTTCTTTTGTGCCAGTAGCAATCGCTGCCGCCGTCGACACCCACCACGGCGAACGGCGGTTTACCCTCTTTGACCACTCGGGCCAGGGCGTCCTCGACGCCGAGCTCGAGCATCTGGCCCGCATTGCCGTCCTTGCCGTGCAGCGCGATCACCGGTCGCAGCGACGACGGCTTTCCGTTGTGGCCCGGGGGCAGCACGATCACCCAGTTGGTGTCGACGCCGCCGCGAGCTTTCGAGACGAACGAGCCGGTGAGCCGGTTGGGTAGGTTGCTGCCCGCCGTCGCTGGCTCGAACGGAGAAGGGGCCTGCGGTACCGGCGCTGCTTGGGATTCGAGCGGATCCAGCAGCGCGCCCAAAGCCCACACGCCAACGGCTCCCGCGCTGGCGCCGGCCCCCATCCGCAGTAACGCTCGTCGGGTCAGCTCAGGCACGATAGTCATGATGCCGCGCTGACCCGGGTTCATCGCTACTGCCACGCCGCAATTGGAAGAGGTTTGTGATACCGCGGTGACATTGCGTACCCGGTAGGCCTGGCCGACTTAGTATTTCAGCGCAATGGTTACCGTTACCCCGCGACGTGTCCTCGCCGTCGTCGCTGCGTCAGTCCTCGTCGCCGGATGTACCCGACAACCCACGCCCCCCACCGCGGAACCCGCACCGACGACACCAATTCGTCACCTGGTGGTCATCTTTCAAGAGAACATCTCGTTCGACCACTACTTCGGGACGTATCCGCATGCCGCGAACATCGACGGGCAACCGTTCACGGCCAAACCGGACACGCCCGCGGTGGACGGCCTCACGTCAGAGTTGTTGACGCACAATCCCAATTCGGTACAGCCGATGCGGTTGGGCGGGCCGGGTCAGCAGGTGACCTGCGATCAGAACCACGCATACCAGGCCGAGCAGTTGGCCGCCAACGGCGGTGCGATGGACCGCTTCGTCGAAAACGCCGACGGCGACAGTTGCCCGGCGCCGCTGTTCAGCACGCACGGTTTGGTGGTGGGCTACTACGACGGCAACTCGGTGACGGCGTTGTGGAATTACGCCCAGCGTTACGCGATGAGCGACAACTTCCACGGCTCGGTATTCGGCCCGTCCACACCCGGCCACATCAACCTTGTGTCCGGCCAAACGCATGGAGTGGCAAAGACATTCATGCCAGACAAGAAACCGTTCCCGGCAAACATGGTGGTGGACGGCACGCTGATCGACGATTCCCAGCCATTCGGCGACGACTGTTCGCGCCGCGATCAGGTCCAGTTCAGCTCCGACAACAAGAGCATCGGTGATTTGCTCAACGCCAAGGGCGTCACCTGGGGCTACTTTCAGGGCGGCTTCAAACCCACCGGTCACAAGCCCGACGGCACGGCGGTATGCGACGCGGCGCACAACATCGGCGAAATCCTCGGCGGGACCGGCAAGACCGGAGCGTTGCCGTTCGGCGTCAGGGGCGACTACATCCCGCATCACGAGCCGTTCCAGTACTATGCGTCCACCGCGAACCCCCACCACCTGCCACCGACCGCGACCGACAAGATCGGCCGTTCCGACCAGGCCAACCATCAGTACGACGTGTCCGACTTCTGGGCCGCCGCCGACTCGGGTCATCTGCCGTCGGTCAGCATCCTCAAACCGCCCGGGTACCAGGATGCGCACGCCGGCTACTCCGATCCCCTCGATGAGCAGCAGTTTCTCGTCGAAACGATCAACCATCTGCAGAAGCTGCCGGACTGGAAGGACATGGCGATCGTCATCGCCTACGACGACTCCGACGGCTGGTACGACCACAAGCCGCCGACGATCGTATCGCCCTCGGCCACCGCCGAAGACGCGCTGAACGGCCCGGGCCGATGCGGTGATGCGGGCCCGGCGCCGATCGTCTACCAGGGACGTTGCGGATACGGCCCGCGGCTGCCGCTGCTGGTGATATCGCCGTATGCCAGAGCCAATTTCGTGGACCACACGCTGACTGACCAATCGTCGATCCTGCGGTTCGTCGAAGACAACTGGAGCACCGGCCGCATCGGCGATCACTCGTTCGACGAGCGCGCCGGCGTCCTTACCGCGATGTTCGACTTCAGCGGCCCGAGGCAGCCGACGCTGACGCTCGACGCGCGCACCGGCAGCCCGCCGTAGGGATTCAATCTGGCAGTTTTCAATGGTTCCGTAGCGGGCCGCCGTCCCGGACGATGCGGGGATGAGCTTGGCATTTCATTGGTTTTTGCCGACCTACGGGGATTCGCGGAATCTGGTGGCGGGCGGCCACGGCACCTCGATGCACGGCGATCGGCCCGCCACGCTGCGGTACCTGCGCCAGATCTGTGCGGCCGCCGAGGACAACGGTTTCGAGGCCGTGCTCACCCCGACCGGGTTGTGGTGCGAGGACGCCTGGCTGACGACGGCGATGCTGATCGAGGACACCGAAACACTGAAATTCCTGGTCGCGTTCCGTCCCGGGCTGCTCAGCCCGACCCTGGCCGCCCAGATGGCCGGGACCTATCAGCGGCACTCGGGCGGCCGACTGCTGCTCAACGTCGTCACCGGCGGTGAACCGCACGAGCAGCGGGCCTACGGCGACTTCCTGGACAAGCAGTCGCGCTACGCCAGGACGGGGGAGTTCTTGCATGTGGTGCGCCAACTTTGGACGTCGCTGGAGCCGATCACCTTCGCCGGAGACCACATCCAGGTCGAAGGTGCCGCGCTGACCAACCCGCCCGACCCGGTGCCGCCGGTGTTCTTCGGCGGATCGTCGGGAGCCGCCGGTCCGGTGGCGGCCAAGTACTCCGACGTCTACCTCACCTGGGGTGAGCCGCCGCCGGCGGTGTGCGAGAAACTCGACTGGATTCGCGGCCTGGCCGCCGACGCGGGCCGGGATGTGCAGTTCGGCTTGCGGATCCACGTGATCAGCCGCGACACCTCGGAGCAGGCGTGGGCTGAGGCCGACCGGCTCCTGGCGGCCGTCGACCCGGCAGATGTCGAGCGGGTGCAGGCCAGCCTGGCGCGCAGCGAATCCGAAGGGCAGCGCCGCATGCTGAAGTTGCACGGCGGCAACAGCAGTCGGCTCCTGGTCGCACCCAATCTGTGGGCCGGGGTTGGCTTGGTGCGCGGCGGGGCGGGCACCGCCCTGGTCGGGTCGCACGCGGAAGTCGCCGAACGATTGGCCGAATACGCGGAACTGGGCATCAGCCACTTCATCCTGTCGGGATATCCGCACTTGGAAGAGGCCTACTGGTTCGGCGAGGGCGTGCTGCCGCTGCTGGAGCGCAGGGGGCTGTGGCGCGATCCCAACCGCCGTTCCACACAGCCGGCCGCGTCGACGCCGTTCGCGGTCGCTTCGGCGCACTAGTCACATGGCGACCACGCTGCCCGCCGTCGCGCCGGCGGACACCCTCGACGAATCCGACGCAGAGCGCCGACGGAGGCTGCGCACCGTCGTCGCGGCGAGCCTCCTGGGCACCACTGTGGAGTGGTACGACTTCTTCCTCTACGCCACCGCGGCCGGCCTGGTGTTCGGTAAGTTGTTCTTTCCCAACGCAAGTTCTCTGGTGGGCACCCTGCTGGCGTTCGCGACGTTCGCCGTCGGGTTCGTCATGCGGCCGATCGGCGGCGTTGTGTTCGGCCACATCGGGGACCGGATCGGCCGCAAGCGCAGCCTGGCGCTGACGATGCTGATCATGGGCCTGGCGACGGCGTTGATCGGGACGTTGCCGAGCGCAGCGCAGATCGGGGTGTGGGCGCCGGTGCTGCTGCTGGTGCTGCGGATGCTGCAGGGTTTCGCGCTGGGTGGCGAGTGGGGCGGCGCGGTGTTGCTGGCCGTCGAGCACAGCCCCGGTGACCGGCGCGGCCGATACGGGGCGATCCCGCAGATCGGTCTTGCACTCGGATTAGCTTTAGGCACAGGCATTTTCGCCTACTTGCAAGTCGTCCTCGGTTCGTCTCGGTTTCTGGCCTACGGCTGGCGGATCGGCTTCCTGTTGAGCCTGGTCCTGGTCGTGATCGGCATCCTGGTCCGGCTGCGCGTCGACGAAACGCCGGCCTTTCGGGAGTTGGCCGAACTCGAGGCCGAGTCCAGCGTTCCGATCCGCGAGATTTTCCGCGGGTCCCGTTCCCGGCGCAACACGTTGCTCGGCCTGCTGGCCCGCTGGGCCGAAGGCTCGGCGTTCAACACCTGGGGCGTTTTCGCGATCAGCTACGCCACCGGTGCATTGGGCTTTCACAAGGTGCCGGTCCTGATCGTGGTGACCATCGCTGCGCTGGTGATGGCGGTCCTGTTGCCCGTCTCGGGAGCGTTGACCGACCGTTTCGGAGCCCGGCGCGTGTATCTGGTCGGCGTGGCGTGCTACGGCCTCGCGGCCTTTCCCGTCTTCGCGCTCTTCGGGACCAAGAATCTGCTCCTGTTCGGGCTGGCGATGGTCGTCGTGTTCGGTGTCGTGCACGCACTGTTCTACGGCGCGCAGGGCGCGCTGTTCTCGTCGCTGTACCCGACCGGCACCCGCTACACCGGGCTGTCGTTCGTCTACCAGTTCTCGGGTGTGTACGCCTCGGGGGTGACCCCGATGATCCTGACCGCGCTGATCGCGGCCGCGGGCGGCACGCCGTGGCTGGGCTGCGCGTATCTGGTTGCGACGGCGGTGATTAGCGTGGTGGCAACGTCGCTGATCCGCGACCGTGATCTGTATCTGTGAGCTCGGCGCGCCGAGACTGAACTGGTGGCGCCGAGACTGCGTACAGGTCGCGGTTGAGGCCGAAACCACGCCCTCGCTTCAGTCTCGGTGAGCGGGCCAGCCGAGGTGAGGTGGCGACGAGGCACCCGCCGGGACTAGCCGACGGCTGGTGCGGCCGCGGCCAACTTGACCAGAAGCTCGGGCAGGGCAGCGGCGACTTCGTCGTCATCTGCCGGGTGGGTGGCGGCGAAGCGCTCGCCTGCCAGCGGCACGGACAGGGTGATGTCGTCCAGCACCTGCGCCCCGGCGACGCGGGCCGCTTTGCGGGTGTCCTCATGGGCCCAGGCCCCGCCGTAGCGCCCGCCGGCGGTGCCCACGACGGCGGCCGGCTTGGCGGTGATGGCCCCGATCCCGTACGGGCGCGAAGCCCAGTCGATGGCGTTCTTCAGCACGGCCGGGATGGTGCCGTTGTATTCCGGGGTGATCAATAGCAGCGCATCGGCGCGCGCGACTGCGTCGCGCAGGTTCTGCGCCGGGCCCGGGACGTCGCTGGGCTCGTCGAGGTCTTCGTTGTAGAACGGCACCTCGGCCAGGCCTTCGAAGATCTCCACGTCGATGCCGTCGGGGGCGTGCTTGACGGCGGCCTCCGCGAGCTGGCGGTTGTAGGAGTCGGCGCGCAGGCTGCCGACGAGGGCGAGAATCCGGACGCTCATTTGCGTCTCCTTCCAATAGTTGCTTGCGCCAACAAGCATACATTTGCTTGCGCGCACAAGCAAGAGGTAATATTTGGGTCATGCCGCAAAGCGTGCCCCCACCGAGGACGGCTCAGGAGCTCAAGGTGATCAGGGCATTGCACGCGGCCTTTTGGTCGATGACGCGGCAGTTCGACGCCGACCTGCAGCGCGAACACCGGTTGTCGCACACCGAATACGTCGCGCTGGACTGGCTGGCCGAGGCCCCGGATCGCACGCTGGGGCTCAGCGAACTCGCCGCGCGCTGCCAGCAGTCGCTCTCGGCGATCAGCCGCACCGTCGGGCGCCTGGAAACCCAGGGATTGGTGCGCCGCGAACAGTCAGCCCGAGACGCGCGTGCCTACAACGCCGTGCTCACCGACGCCGGGCTGAAGCGCTACCAGGAGGCGACGCCCACTCACAACGTGAGCCTGCGCCGCTATCTTTTCGACCAGCTCGGGGACATCGACCTGGACGAATTCGGCGACGCGCTGCATCGCATCACAGCCGCCGCCGACCGAAGGACGACCGTCCCGTCGTCGACCAGCTAGCCCAGCTGCGACATCACCTCGCCGGCGAACAGGTCCAGGTGTGCCAGATCGGAAAGGTCGAGCAGTTGGGTGTAGACGCGCCGCACGCCGATGTTCTGCCACGGGCCCAGTTTGTCGACGATCTCGGCGGGCGTTCCGACCAGCGGGCTGCTGGCGCGCAGCTCGTCCACGTCGCGGCCGATCGCGGCCGCGCGACGGGCCACTTCGGCGTCGTTGCGGCCTGCGCAGATCACGAACGCGGCCGAGTAGACGATCGAATCGTCCGTCCGGCCCGCTGCGGCAACTGCGTCGGCCACCCGTTCGAGCTGGGCTTGAGCGACGTCGATCGGCGCGAACGCGATGTTGAACTCGGCGGCGTACTTGGCGGCCAGCTCCGGAGTGCGTTTGGCGCCGAAGCCGCCGATCACGATCGGAGGATGGGGATTTTGCACGGGTTTGGGCAACGCTGGTGAGTTCGCGATGGTGTAGTGCCGGCCGGAGTAGTCGAACGTCTCACCGGGGTTGGTGGTCCACAGCCCGGTAATGATGGCGAGTTGTTCGGCGAGCCGGTCGAACCGCTCGCCCAGCGGGGGAAACGGTATCCCGTAGGCCCGGTGCTCTTTCTCGTACCAGCCGCTGCCGAGGCCGAATTCGACGCGTCCGTCGCTCATCGCGTCGACCTGCGCCACCGTGATGGCCAGCGGTCCCGGGTAGCGGAACGTCGCGGAGCTCACCAGCGTGCCGAGCCGGATTCCCGATGTTTCGCGGGCGATCGCGCCCAGCGTCACCCACGAATCGGTCGGCCCGGGCAGTCCGTCGCCACTCATGGCCACGTAATGGTCGGATCGGAAGAAGGCCGCATAGGCCAGCCGTTCGGCGGCCTGAGCAACGGCGAGCTGGTCGGCGTAGCTGGCGCCCTGTTGCGGTTCGACGAACACACGGAATTCCATGGGCGGATGCTAGCGTCCGAGGATGGAGCCGCGCGGCCGAGGGGATGTGACCGAGCCCGCCGCCGAGGGCGCGACTCGGCAACTGCGACAGGGACTGTCGCAGCGGCAGCTGAACATGATCGCCATCGGCGGTGTCATCGGTGCCGGATTGTTCGTCGGGTCGGGCGTGGTGATCCGCGATACCGGGCCAGCGGCGTTCCTGACGTACGCGATCTGCGGTCTGCTGATCATTCTGGTGATGCGGATGCTGGGGGAGATGGCCAGCGCCGACCCGTCGACCGGATCGTTCGCCGATTACGCGGGCAAGGCCCTGGGCGGCTGGGCGGGGTTTTCGGTCGGCTGGCTGTATTGGTACTTCTGGGTGATCGTGGTCGGCTTCGAGGCGGTCGCCGGCGGGAAGGTCCTCAACTACTGGTTCCCGGCGCCGCTGTGGCTGTCGTCGCTGTGCCTGATGCTGCTGATGACCGCGACCAACCTGTTCTCGGTGTCGTCGTTCGGCGAGTTCGAATTCTGGTTCGCCGGAATCAAAGTCGCGACCATCGTGGTCTTCCTGGGTCTCGCGACGGCTTTCGCATTCGGGCTGTGGCCCGGTCGGCAGCTGGACTTTTCCAACCTGGTATCTCACGGCGGCTTCTTTCCGAAGGGAGTGTGGGCCGTCTTCGCCGCCATTGTGGTGGCGATCTTTTCGATGGTCGGCGCCGAGGTCGTGACCATCGCCGCCGCCGAGAGCCGCGACCCGGAGCGCGCGGTGCAGCGGGCCACCAGGTCCGTCGTCGCGCGCATCGCGATCTTTTTCGTCGGTTCGGTTTTCCTGATTGTCGTTGTGCTGCCGTGGAATTCGTTGGCACTCGGCGATTCGCCGTACGTGGCCGCGCTCAAGCACATGGGCATTCCGGGCGCGGACCAGCTGATGAACGCGGTGGTGCTCACTGCGGTGCTGTCCTGTCTGAACTCGGGTCTGTACACCTCGTCGCGGATGCTGTTCGTGCTTGCCGACCGAGGCGAGGCGCCTGCTCAACTGGTCAAGATCAGCCCGCGCGGGGTCCCGCACGTCGCCATCATCGGCTCGTCGGTGGTGGGCTTCCTGTGCGTGCTGATGGCCTGGCTGGCGCCGAACACGGTGTTTCTGTTCCTGCTCAACTCGTCGGGCGCCATCATCTTGTTCGTCTACCTGCTGATCGCGCTCTCGCAGATCGTGCTGCGCCGGCGCACGCCCACCGAGAAGCTGCGGGTCAAGATGTGGTTCTTTCCGGTGCTGTCGATCCTCACCCTCCTCGGCATCGTCGCCGTGCTGGTGCAAATGGCGTTCGACCACGCCGCGCGCAGTCAGTTGTGGCTGAGCCTGTTGTCGTGGGCGGTGGTGGTTGGGTTGTACTTCGGCACCCGGGCGCGTCGCGCCCATCGACGGTCCGGTCGGCCACTCGCGCCGTGACGGCGCCGGTGCCGCCTTCAGTCCTCCACCGCGACAGCGAGATTGAAGTGCTGCAACGTCACGGTGTTGTTCGGTTCGCCCGGCTTGTAGACGGTGAGCGCACCATAAAGATTCGGGGTGTCATCGGCGATCTTGACGTACTGGCCGTGATAGGCCGGTGTGCCGTCGGTGAATTCCGCGGGCACCAGACTGTCGTCGATGACGAAATCGCTGTCCGGGTCGTAGA
>Ga0335072_10016933_pt1 | contig 10322 bp, 10 predicted proteins | sample Lox_Sample_21_FD_206725 | JGI IMG/M metagenome (GOLD analysis project Ga0335072, IMG submission 206725) | Soil microbial communities from Loxahatchee National Wildlife Refuge, Florida, United States - Lox_Sample_2.1 | ecosystem: Environmental > Terrestrial > Soil > Wetlands | place: USA...
ACGGGGCGCCGAGATTGCAGTCAATTACAGAACAAGCCTGATCGCAGCCGAACAGGTGAGGGAGCAAATCCAGGAAGGCGGAGGCGAGTGCCAGCTCTTCCAGGGAGATGTCTCCGACCGCACCCAGGCACGCAGGCTCGTCGATGAAGTGCATCAGTACTTTCATCACATCGATATCCTGGTGAACAATGCCGGAATCACGCGCGATCGCTCCATCCGCAAGATGACCGACGACGACTGGGCCCAGGTCATCGATACCAACCTGAACAGCGTCTTCTATTGCACCAGCGCCGTTTTGCCGGCAATGATTGAGCACCAATATGGGCGCATCGTCAACATAGCCTCCTTTGTTGGCCAGGCCGGAAACTTTGGTCAGGCAAACTATGCGGCCAGCAAGGGCGCCGTCATCGCTTTTACGAAGGTACTGGCGCTTGAGCTTGCCAAATACAACATCGCAGTGAATGTTGTGGCTCCCGGATTTACCGAGACCGACATGGTCGCTGGCATTCCCGCCGAGATCCTTGAACAGATTCGAGCGCGGATTCCATTGAGGCGGCTGGTGCGGCCGGAAGAGGTGGCAAAGGCCGTCGCGTTCCTCATCTGCGACGGAGACTGCATCACCGGTCAGCAGATCAACGTGAACGGCGGCATCTACATGTGAGCGCCGGTTACGAAGCGCACTCCGAGGGAATCGGCCTTGGAGTGCGCGATTTGCGGTGCTCTAAAAGGAGCGCGCACTGAGCCACTTTTCGATATGGGGCCAGGTGGTCTTGTGCGCACCGCTGCCCGCCATGATCCCGATATGCCCACCCGGCACCCGGAAAATCTCCTTGTCCGCGCTGGACACCTTTTCCAGAATTGCTTCGGACTGGCATGGCGGCGTGATGTGATCGCCTTCAGCAATCACGTCAAGCAGGTTGGCCTCAATGTTGCGCAGCTCCACTCGCTGTCCCTGAATGTGCAGCGTACCGGCCATGAGCGAGTTGTTGCGATAGAAGTCGAGAATGAGCTGGCGATACGCGGCCCCGGCCATCGGAATGTTGTCCGTGACCCACGTGTTCATCGCGTGCCACGCTTCGACAGCACGCGGAGAATCAACGTTGTCCCAGAGCTTGCAGTAGTTTGTGACATAGTTGTCGATCGGCCTGAGAGCTTTCGCGCCATAGTCGATCATTTCGCCGGGCATGTTGCCGAAGGCGGCAAGAACCTTCTCTACATCGAAGTATTTCGCGTCCGTCCATCGTGCGAAAGTCAGGTTCTCGCGCTTGGAGAAATCCAGAGGCGCCGTGAGCAGCAGGAGATTGCGGAGGCCATCGTCCGGACGCATCGCCGCATAGATCGTCGTGAGGATTGCACCGATGCACCATCCCAGCAGGCTGAACACCTCCGAGCCGGAGACCGCCTTCACTTTGCGGATGGCGCGTGGGAGATACTCCATGGCGTAGTCGTCAAACTTCATGTTCTTGTCTTCGATACCGGGGCTGCCCCAATCGAGCAGATATACATCAAAACCCCGGCCCACCATGAACTCCACAAAGCTGTGCCCCGGACGCAGATCCAGAATGTAAGGCCGGTTCATAATGGCGAAAACCAACAACAGCGGAACGCGATGACGGCTTCGGGCCGGAACAACCGGCACATAACGATAGAGTTTGGCTTTATTGAGAGCCCACACCAGCTCCTTGGGCGTCTGGGCGATGCGGGCTTTCGTCGTAATCACCTTTGTGAATGTGCGAAGGCGCTTTTGAAAGGCAAGAGATTGTTCTTCCAAAGGCACAAATGACTCCATGAATTCCCCCATTCTCGCCAGTGTCGCGCGCACCGGGCCGCCCGACACTGGATCTCAGGCTTTCTTGCTCTTTGCTGCGGGCCGAACCGGATTTACTCTTTTTTCGGCAATTGGAGTCTCCCTCGGCGTGGCCATCGCCTTCAGAATCCGGTCAATTTTGGCGTCGAGGTCGTCCAGTCGCATCTCGACATTCGTGAAGCGCTCTGCCAATGCGGCGACCTCCTGCCGGGACGGCAGCGAGAGTTGGACCAACGCCTGCGTCATCGCTTTTTCCAGTGATTCCCGAACGGGCGCCGAGGCGGTCAGGAAATAATCGAGCATGGCCCCGGTGGTCTGCGCATAACCTTCGGTGTTCACCGCATCGATCATCGCCTTTGACATGGCGTCAAGATAGGCATCGCGCATACCGCGGAACGGCTCGAAGGGATCGAACGGCTTTGCGCCATTTTCTTTCGTTTCCGGCATCAGAATCACCTCGACACGGTGCGAAGATAGTTTCAGTCGCAGCCCATGGCAGTGATTTGGCGCACGTATGCGTCAAATCACTGCCCAAGAGCGCGGCACCTGACAATGGACAATCAGCGGCCCGGTGGCTTTACCTCAGGAAAATGCCACCCTCCGTCCAATCCAGCAAGAGCGCAGAGATTGTGGAACCGCTCTAGTGCGTTACAAGATCCAGCAGTTCTTTCTGCGCTTCTACAATTGTGTCCACGCCGCGCTGGAAGGTATCGGTCATCACCTCGGCCTGTTTGCCGGTGAATCCGAACTGATTCTTTGCAGCATCGACAACGGCCTTGGTCTGAGCAGCAGTGTTTTCCAGCGCCTTCTTCTGCACCGCAAAAGACTTCTCGACGGCCTGCTTGGCGGCATTGGTGACAGTCTCCGTCGAACTCTTTGCCACGCTGTCACGATCCTTGAATGTGTCAGTCCACACTTTGCTTTGCTCGATGAAATAATCGATCACCGACTTCTGGGTTTCGGCATAGCGCGAAACAGCTCCCGCGGCCAGTTCCAGCATGGGCAGACGGGGCGCGCCGGGCATCTTGTCGGCGGCCTTCTTCAGCACGTCGATCATCTCCGCATTGTGCTGCACTGCAAGATCTATGGTGTGTTTTTGAATCTCGGCGACTCGCTCGAATCCGTGCAGAATTACGGCAGCGAGATTATCCCGAAACTCTGTCTTCTCATCCAATTCCTCTGCGATCGGCTCGCGGATTGGTTTTGGTGTCGGGCTCATGGCTTCCTCCGTTCGTTGCTGCTCTTTATGCTGCAGTGCAGCAACACCAACATAGTACTCCATTGCTGAAGTCTGTCAAGGGGCTAAAATAGAGAATTCCGATGCCCACTAAACCCATTTTGATCAAGAAATACGAAAACCGGCGCCTGTACGACGCCACGAACAGCCGCTACATCAACCTGGAAGAAGTGGCCCAGTTTGTGCAGCAAGGCTATGAGGTGCGGGTGGTCGATGCCGCGTCGGGTGATGACATCACGCGCCTGATTCTGACCCAGATCATTGCCGAAGGCGCGAAGACCCCCGATTCCAGCTTCCCCCTCGATATTCTTCGGCAAATGGTGATCGCTTCGGGCCGTGCCAGCCAGGAGAGCGCGCTTCGCTACACGAAAGCGATGCTGGACCTGTACCAGAGCACCTATCGGGCCATGGCTCCAGCCCTTAATCCTTTTGAGTTCATGCAGAACGCAGGAGCGGCCGCCGCATCCCGTCCTGAGGAAACTCCAGATCGGCCCTCTGCCGGCTCCGGCCGCAATAACGGCCGTGAAACCGAAGAAGTGAGCCAGCTCAAGGAACGCGTGGCCGAACTGGAAAAGCTCGTTCTCAAGTTCGCAGCCGAGAAGCCTCCACGCAAGAGAACGAGTCCAAAGCGGCCCTCGCGCAAGAAATGAAATAGTCCGCGATCAGCCCAGGCCCAATCGGCCGCAGCAATACTCGGAACTCGGAGGCGTGTCGGCGGTCGGCGCTGAGCGACGAGATTTGCCCGCTTGAACCGGCAGACTCGTGCACGGATAACACCCGATTCGCCTTTCGGCATCCAACGGGCTATGGCGATCGAGAAGAGACTCCTGAACACTCCCTTGAACGATGGCCTCAACGTTACGATCAATCTCTATGGCACGGCGCACGGGGCGGTCGAAGGGGAACTGCTGGTTGAAGCAATCGATCGCGCGCTGCCGCAGCGAAAGCTTCCTACTATGGCGGCCGGCGAAGCGCGCCGGTCATCCTGACACGCGGCGTGGTCTTTCATTTCTCCTGCATACGGTCGAGGCGCTTGGACGGGCTTTAGGGAATGGCTCTGCAGCAGCGAACGCAGCATAGAGCCGCAGCAGGTCCGTCCACTACGAGCTACTCTGCGATGGCTCGGAACTGCCTGTCTTCGACCATCATCTGTTCCGGGCGAAGATGACCCGGGGATGTGAAAGAGCAGCCGGAACTTCAGCCGGTCGCGTAACTCGAGCAGATGCTGCGCCAGCGCGGGAGGATTCCACTCGTGGATGATCACGATGTCCCTCCCGCGCAGGGTCTCCTCCCATATGTCACGCGCATTCGACGAGTAACTCCGGATCGGAAGCTCAGGGTATGCAGCGTCAAACTTGGTCAGTGACCGCTCGCCCAGGGCTTCGGTGCGGAGGTTGCTCATGGACTATCCGTCTTCCGGCTCGAAGATCATCACGTTATGTCCGTCGTCATCAGGATGCGCATGGATTCACTTCCGCCTCCAACTGTTCAAGAGGCAATGGATGCTGATCCTGGATGTCGCTGTAACCGCGATGATCAAAGAGATCGAGATAGAACGAGTGCGCGCGCTCCCAGGCATCGTCGCCGGGCTGTTGTCCAAACGTCTTCACAAACTGGGGACTTCCGGGGAAAGGAAACATGGGCACGGGCTCGCTTACCCACACGCCCTTCGATTTCAACCGGCGCTGCCATTCGGCAACCGCCTCGCCGTTGTCGTGTGCGGTCTTGATGAGATTGGCCTGTACCCAGGGGATACGTTGCCGCGCATAGATCAACAATTCGCTGATTCGTTCAGTGCTTAGCCGGCAATGTTTGTTCAGCTCCTCGCGTCCTTCTTCCGTGATCGATTCGACTCCGCACTCGAACGACACACAGTGCGCGCGCGCCATCAGTTCGATCCCGTCCTCGTCCCACAGATCGATGCGCGATTGAAATCCGATGGCGACGGGCCGGTGGGCCAACTCCTCTAGGAGAATCCGAACCTTTTTCCCCACTCCGAATATCTCATCGATGAAGTAGATGTAGTCCACTCCGCGACCGATCAGGCCATCGATTTCCGTCAGCACAGCCTCGAGAGATCGCTCTCGAAACGCATTGCGGAACAGGGTCTTGTTGCAGAAGGTGCATGAGTAGGGGCACCCGCGCGCAAACTCAACCTCCGCGCCGAGCCGCAACTCGTCTGCCCCATTGCCGGGAAACACATGATGCTTGTGCGCGTGCAATCGGACCGGATATTCGGAATAATCGATGGCGCCAATTGCCTGCATATCCGTCACTCCGAGCCCATGACCAAGATGAAAGACGCCTCTCGCGTCGCGCCAACAGCAGCCCGGGATCGCCTCCCACGGCGCAACGGCGAGCATCGGCAGGGTCTGGTCGGGTTCGCCGCGCAGCACCACATCTGCATTCATCTTTTCGACTGCAGCTTTGGGAGTCGCCGACCCATGCGGGCCGATGGCAACCACCAGGGAACGGCGATCAAGCGCCGAAATCCACTGCATGGGCACACGCAATTCCGGCTGAGGACACTGCCAGAACAGATACGACGGTGCAGTGGGGATGACGAGAAAGTCCTCGCCGAAGTGCTTGAGCCGTCGCTTCACTTCAGTGCTATCGAGCGATTCCATGTGCGCATCAATCAGCAGCACGTCGTGACCGCTTTTGTAGAGATCCTCTCGCGCCGCGAGCAGTTCCAATGGGATGTGAGGCTCACAGCAGCCAAAGTAAGCTGATCCTTCGAATGTCCATCTTGGATTTACGAGCGCATATTTCATGCCGTACCTTCTCAGGCGTCCACAGCTGGAGCCGGCACACTTCGAGGCTAGCTCGGTGCGGACTGGCTCTGGCGGGCAAAAGCCTGAATCATCGTTCTTTTCGCCTGTGCGTTTCTTTTCCGCAACACACTGGGGCCCGCGAGAGGACTGTGAACTGAAGAAGATTAGTTCTTCCGGATGCCGCGATGCGAAATCTGCGGCAGTTTCTGTTTACTCTGAGGTAAGTACGGTGAATTTGGTTGGACGAGCGTCGGCCAATAATCAGAAAGCATTCCTGTGTCCCTAGAAAGAACCTAATTATTTCGTGCTTGTTGGAAGAAGACACTCGATAGCTCCGTCATCACAACTCCCGATTAGGGAGATCCCGGGGTTACTCAGATGTATGCGACACAATGACTGAATCGTTATGACAACCTCGCATGTAGGGTTCGATTCTAAGTGAGTCAATGGAGGACGGGATGAATGAGGCTGGAGCGTCGCAACAGGGCTTTCGAGCAACTCAAAGAAGAATACGAATGATTCGGGCGAAAACATCAACAACATATTTAAAGAGGCTTCCCGCTCAATGAGGCGCCTTAGCACGAACGAGAATCGGTCCTGACCAGGCCGGCAATAACAATAGGCAATCAAATATTGAGGAGAACATGTATGGCGAACGCACTTGCACTCGTCACCGGAGCATCCAGCGGCATTGGATATGAGCTGGCTCTAGAGCTGGCATCCCGCGGCTACGATTTGATCGTCGCCGCAGAGGACGAACGGCTCGAATCCGCTGTTTACAACATGCAGAGGCTGGGCGCGCGAGTTCGCGAAATCCAGGTGGATCTGGCGACGCGCAGCGGAGTAGACGACCTGTGGGCTGCCGTCGAAATGGAAGGCCGCCCGCTGGATATTGCCTGCATTAACGCCGGCGTTGGTGTAGGCGGTCTGTTCTGGGAGACGGATCTCGATACCGAGCTGAACATGATCGCGTTGAATTGTGCCGGAACTGTCCAGCTCGCAAAATACGTCGTGCGCCAGATGGTGGCCAATCAGCAGGGGAGAATTCTACTAACCTCATCCATCGCGGGCGAGATGGTGGCTCCGCGGGAAGCAGTTTATTCCGCGACCAAGGCATTCGGTCTTTCGTTCGCGCACAGCCTGCGATACGAACTCCGCGACTCCGGCGTTACCGTCACCGCCTTGCAACCTGGACCGACAGACACAGACTTCTTCCATCGTGCAGGAATGGACGATACCGAGGTCGGTCAGAAAGGCAAAGAGGAGAGCTCGCCACGCGATGTCGCACGGCAGGGAATTGATGCGCTGATGTCGGGCAAAGATCACGTGTACGCAGCGTCTGTGAAGACCAAACTCGAAGGCATGTTAGCGAATGTCATACCCGGCGCTGCGAAGGGCGCAATGCATGAGAAGATGGCGCGTCCGAAATCCGAGAAAAAAGCCAGTTAACCAACGGGAGCGGCGGCTCCGGAGCAACGCCGCCGAATTGCGTTGCCGGAATCTCCGATTCTACAGGGGCGAAATGACTATGGCTGAGCTCAGTAATGCGAAAACGAATGCACAAGACAAGCCGTCCGGTGCTTCCGCAGTATTCAACGGACGCTATATGCCTCCACCGGAAGATGGCGGAGGCCAGAGATGGGTAAGAACCAGCATGATCATCCAGGCTTCTGCTGAAGCGCTGTATGCCCGTTGGCGCGACGTTGAGTCCGCGACGCAATGGCATGGGCAGACGGTCAACGTGCGACGCACAGGAATGAAGACGTCGCACTGGACCATGATGGTCGGCGACAAAAAAATTGAATGGGAGTCGGAGATTCTTGCCGACGAGCCCGGCAGGCGCATCGCGTGGCATTCAATCGGCGGCGATCTCGATGAAGCCGGCGAGGTTATCTTCGAGCCCGCAACGGGCGGGCGCGGAACGATGGTGACGGTGCTGCAGGAATATCGTATGGGCGCGCTCGAGAACCTGTCACAAACCATCAGCGGGCGCAATCCGAAGCAGGGCGTAATCGAGTCTCTGCGCCACTTCAAGGCATTGGCTGAAACCGGCGAGATTCCGCGCACGGAAGGTCAGCCGCATGGCCCGCGCGGAGCCATTGCGAACATGAAGCGATCGATGTATGGGGAGACGGTCCCGACCCCGCCGGGTGAGTTGCGGCGCGCCGGCTGATACCACTGGAAAACGAAATGGAGATGCCATGAAGGCTGTCTGCTGGATGGGAAAAAGCAAGATTGAAACTCACGATGTTGTCGACCCCGTGTTGCTGAATCCGCACGATGCGATTCTGAGAGTGACGCGCACTGCGATTTGCGGCTCTGATCTTCATCTCTTCGATGGTTTCATTCCCACCATGGAAGAGGGCGACGTCATGGGACATGAGTTCATGGGAATCGTGGAAGAGGTGGGGAGCGAAGTCACCAACATCAAGCGGGGCGATCGTGTTGTCGTTCCATTTACCATCGCCTGCGGCAACTGCCTCTTTTGCAAAAAGAAGCTTTGGGCAGCATGCGATAACACGAATCCGAATGCTCACCTGATGGAGACGATGTACGGCTACTCAGGCTCGGGGCTGTTTGGTTATTCACACATGATGGGCGGCTATGCGGGCGGTCAGGCTCAGTACGTGCGGGTACCGTTTGCCAATGTCGGTCCCCTCAAGATCGAAAATGATCTGCCCGACGAGAAAGTGCTATTCCTCTCCGACGTCTTTCCCACCGGCTACATGGCAGCGGAAAACGCACACATTCAGGAAGGCGATACCGTAGCGGTATGGGGATGCGGGCCTGTCGGCCAGTTCGCCATTGCGAGCGCATATCTGCTCGGTGCGGCGCGCGTCATCGCCATCGACCGCTTCCCCGAGCGCCTCGAAATGGCGCGGCGGCGCGGCGCCATTTGCGTCGACTATGCGGAAGAAGACGTCAGCGTGCTCACAGCGCTGAAGGATGTCACCGGCGGCGTTGGCCCCGACTCCTGCATTGATGCCGTAGGTCTCGAAGCGCACTTAGCCGACGTCCAGGGGCTGTATGACAAGGTGAAGACAGCGCTGATGCTGGAGCAGGACCGCCCCGGCGCGCTACGCCAGGCGATCCAGGCTGTGCGCAAGGGCGGCACCGTGTCCATCCCGGGAGTTTACGGCGGCATGCTCGACAAGGTTCCCTTCGGCGCGGCCTTCGGCAAAGGCATCACGATGAAGATGGGCCAGACCAACATGCACTCGTATATGAAGCCTCTGCTCGACCTCATCGAGAAAGGCGCGATCGATCCCTCCGACATCATCTCCCATCGCATCACGCTGAATGAAGCGCCCGAGATGTACAAAGTCTGGCGCGACAAACAGGAAAGCGTTACGAAGATCGTGATCGATCCCTGGGCTGAACGAGTGGCCGCATAGCGGGAGCTGGCAAAGGTAGGCCGCGGTATCGTGGCTCAGTCCGCGCGTCTCCCTCGCGCTCGGTCGGAGTTCAGAGCGGCGCACCTCCTCGAGATCAGCGAGCGGGGTGTGCCCATTCGGACTTCGTCCGAGCGTCGCTCCAAGCCAACGGATCTTGACGCCCCCCGCGGCATCCAATAAAACGGAGAGAGTCTCCGAGCTCTTAGAGAGTCGGAGTCTCTCCGCATACGTTGTTTTTCGGGCATGGCGACGAAGAGTTCACAACCCGCTGGCAGAAAATCGCGCTCGGATGCGCAGCGAAACCGCGCGCGCATCTTGGAGGTGGCCAAGCAGGCTTTCACGCGGTTTGGCGCCAGCGCCAGCCTGGACGACATTGCCAAACAGGCAGGCGTCGGCGCCGGCACTTTATATCGTCACTTTCCCACGCGCGACGCCCTGATCGAAGCGGTTTATCGCAGTGAAGTGGAAAAGCTGGCGGCAGCCGAGCGCAGGTTTGCCGAAACCATGTCGCCGGTTGAGGCATTGCGCGCCTGGATGATGCTCTTCGTCGACCACATCGCCGCAAAGCAGATTATTGCTCCTGCGCTGAACAGCATCATCGGAGGACCCTCGAAGCTCTATGAGGGCGCCCGGGGTCAGATTCAGAAAGCGATTGATGCCCTGGTGAAACGCGCGATCAAAAGCGGAGACATACGCAGGGATCTGGACCCCTTCGACCTACTGCGGGCGCTGATCGGCGTCTCCCACATAGCGTCCAGTCCGGATTGGCAGCAAAGCGCGAGAAGGCTGGTCGATATCCTCATCACGGGGTCCCGGCCCATTCAATAAGCGGCAGTACCGGGCGCCTTCGCGAGCGCCAAGTCCGCCGCGGGACCAAACCAAAGTACTATCCAGCCTGCTGCGCGCGGAGGCTTTGCAGTGAGAAATCAGTATCCGATTGCGTTTGCCATACGCGTGGTTTTTCGTAAAAGTAACTCGATAGATCAATAATGTTGAGTTAAGAGAAATCTGATGCCTCGGGATTGCATCCTGCTGCGACCATGATCTTTGTAACATTACCAGTTTCGAGTACTGAAGCCTCACTCCCCCTACAACTTGGTCGTCATTGA
>Ga0335072_10016935_pt1 | contig 10321 bp, 8 predicted proteins | sample Lox_Sample_21_FD_206725 | JGI IMG/M metagenome (GOLD analysis project Ga0335072, IMG submission 206725) | Soil microbial communities from Loxahatchee National Wildlife Refuge, Florida, United States - Lox_Sample_2.1 | ecosystem: Environmental > Terrestrial > Soil > Wetlands | place: USA: Florida...
TCCAGCGGCCACGCGGTCCCAGCTCAGCGAGCGGGCATCGGCGACCTGCTCGGCGGACAGCCGTCCGCCGGCGATCGCGGCCTGCACACCAGCGACAAACGCAGCCCGATCCTGCGTCGCGTTCAGGAACGGCCCGAGGGCCGGCGCGTGGGCCGTGTTCAGCGTGACGGTGGGGAGTCCGGCGGCGGCGTAGTTGTACGCCTTGTGCGGCTCCATCGAATAGGTGAACGGCTCGTCGGTATGCGGAACGATCCCGACGTCCGAGTGGAGCAGGTACGCGGCGGTCTGCTCGGGCAGGCGCTCGCCGAGGAGGTGGACGTGCGGGTCAGCGGCGGCGAGCTCGAGGACCTCCGGGGCAGGCCCGATCCCGACCAGCACCACGTCGACCCCGGCGGCGGACAGGTCGCGCACCGCCTCGACGTCGAAGCGCATCGACAGCGCGCCGACGTAGATCGCGCGCGGGCGCGCGATCGAGGCGAGATCGGATGGCTCGGGCACCGAGTCGATTGCGGGGTCGTGCCAGTGGCGGTCGACGCCGTGGCCAAGGTAGGTCGCGTCCGGCACATCGTCGATCGACCCCTGCGAGAGGCCGACGACAACGTCGCTGGAGGCGATCAGCTGCGCGCGGACACGCTCGAGCACGGCCTTGCGCGGAGCCATCACATCCCACTGCGCAAGCTTGTCGTAGGCGACGAGCACGGTGCGCGAGCACACCGGCGCGAACTCGTACTGAAGCCACCAGTTGGCCTCCGAGACGCCGAAGTTCAGAAAGATCGGATCGTTCAGCTCGGCCAGCTTAAGCACCCCGCGAGCGACCTCATGCCCCGCAGTCGGGGGGCTGCCGCTGCCGGCGAAGACGAGCAGACCGCGGTCGTCGCGGGCGCCCAGCTGCGGCTCGCCCGGCGCCGGGAGGAAGGGCTCGACGTAGGCGACGCGACCGGCGGCCGATGAGCGCACGAGCGAATGCGCGATCGCCTCGCCCGCCCGGCCGAGCTTGCCGTAGTCGTTCTGGAGCCAGCCGACGATCACGTCCGGGGCGCTCACGCGGCCTCCGGCAGGGCGGGGCGCAGATCGCGCTCGGCGGCCCAGCGCTCGACGGCGACGAGCGCCGCGGCGGTCACCTGGTCCATGTTGAGGTACTGGTAACGGGCCAGCCGGCCGACGAACAGGACATCCGGACGCTCGCGCGTGGCGAGGGTCTCATAGCGGTGGTAGAGCTCGCGGTTCTCCGGTCGCGGGATCGGGTAATACGGGTCGCCGTCGGCGGTCGGGTACTCGTAGGTCAGCGTGCTGAAGTCCGACACCTGACCGGTGAGATGGCGAAACTCGGTCACGCGGGTGAACGGGACCCGCTCGTTGGGATAGTTGATGACGGCGACGGGCTGGACGAGCCGTCCTGTAGGGGTGGCGCGCGTCTCGCGGACGAAGTGAAGGCTCCGGTAGGGAAGCTTGCCGAGCCGGTAGCCGAAGAACTCGTCGATCGGTCCGGTCCACACCGTGTGGCGCGCCTGGACCTCGTTGCGAATGTGCTCGTACTCGGTGCCGAGGCGCAGCTCGATGTTGGGGTGGTCGAGCATCCGCTCGAACATCGCGGTGAAGCCCGCGGCCGGCATCTTCTGGAACGAGTCGGCGAAGTAGCGGTCGTCCTGGTTGAAGCGCACCGGGATGCGCCCGCACACCGAGGCGTGGAGCTCGGCCGGGTCGAGTGCCCACTGCTTGCGTGTGTAGCCGCGGAACAGTCGCTCGTAGAGGTCGCGCCCGACCTTCGCCACGACGGCGTCCTCGGAGTTCTTGAGCTCGGCGCGGGGCTCGGCCAAGGAGGCGAGATATGCCGCGGTCTGGTCCTCGTCGGCGAGCTCGACGCGGTGCAGCCTTTCGATCGTGGTTCGATTGACCGGCAGCGGGATGATCTGGCCGTCGACCTCGGCCCATACGCGGTGCTCGTAGGGGAGCCAGTCGGTGAACCGCGACAGGAAGTCGGTCACCTTGCCGGCGTTGGTGTGGAAGATGTGCGGCCCGTAGGTGTGGATCAGCACGCCGTGCGCGTCGAGCGCGTCGTGCGCGTTGCCCGCGACGTGCGGGCGGCGGTCGATCACCAGAACGCGCAGGCCGTAGTCCTCCGCCATCCGGCGTGCGCAGACAGCACCGGCAAAGCCGGCGCCGACCACCAGCGCATCGAGGGACTCCATGGCCCGGTGATCGACGAAAGTCGCGGGTTCTTGATCGGTCAGAGCGACAGGGCGTGGCCCTGCAGCACCGCGTCCGGGTGCTTGGCGATGAAGCGTTCGCGGTCGGCCGCCACCTGGACTCGGACCCAGGCGCTCAGCTCGGGGTCCGCGCTGGCGACGGTCTGCGACAAGCCGTGGCGAATCTGGGCGCCCTCGACGAACACGGGCGGGCGACCGGCCTCACGCAGGCGGTGCAGCAGGTCGGTGTCCTGATACCAAAGCACGAGCGCCGGGTCGAAAAATTCGCTCTCGGCGTGCGAGAACTCGCGCACGCTGTCGCGGGTCAGCGCGAAGCACCAGGCCGGGAAGTCGTAGCGCATGGCTCCCTCGACCGTGAGCGGGAAGGTCACGGCGGCGCCGGCGTCGAGGGCGCCGCGGAGCGGCGGCCACCAGCCGGGCAGCGGCTCGACGTCGTCGTTCATCACCACGAGGTAGGGCGTGCGAGCGGCGCGCATCCCGGCGTTGACCGGCGAGGCGAACCCCTGGGGCGGCGAGCCGTTGTCGATGATCACGATCTCGTGCGGCGCCTCGGTGCTGCCCTGCACGGCAGCGATGCACGCACGCACGCGTTCAGAGGCGGCGTCGAGGGTGGGGATGATGACGGTCAGCTCGGGCGCCTCGCCGGCGGGCCGTCGAGCGCCGCCGGTCCGCGCGCCCGGTGCCGCGACCAGGCTGGACGGCGCGCTCACCGTGCGCAGGCCCCGCTCGGCCAGGGCGACCGACAGCGCGCCGATGACGTATGGGGCCGGAAGGTCGGGCAGGTCCACGGCGCGGAGGTCGGCGGCGCGTACGGCGAAGGACCATGCCGCCACCGGGCTATCGGTCGTCGCATCGGCGGTGGCGCTGGCGGCCAGACCGACGGCGGGATCCTCGAGCGTGTGGGCCAGGGGGGCGAGCCACCCCGGGGCCGGGACCGCGGCTTCGCGGAGAAACACGACGAGCTCGCCGTGAGCGCACTCGGCGCCCCGCCACGCGGCCAGGGCGAAGCCCAGGCGGCGATGGTTGCGAACCACCTCGACATCTCCCTCCAGCCGGGCCAGCAGACGCTCGAGTCCGACCGACGCGTCGTCGACGATGACGATCTCGTGGGCGGGCTCCGAGGGCTGGGTCGCGATGCCCTCGAGGCAGCGCAGCGACTGCGCCGCGCCGCCGGACAGCGGCACGATGATCGAGATCGTCGGAGACATCTATCTCCGGTGATCGGCAGGCGCGCGGGTGGGTTGAGGTCCGCCTGCGCCTCGTGCGGGCGCGAATCGGCGGTACCACGCGATCGTCCGGCGCAGCCCGTCCTCGAGGCCGATCCGCGGCTCCCAGCCCGCGGCGCCCCGCAGCTTGCTCGAGTCGAGCCACTGACGGTCGATCTCGCCCGCGGGAGTCCCGGTCCCGCGCACATCCGGCGTCACCCCGGTCCCGGCCAGCTCGCATATGAGCTCGACCACCTCGCGCACGGACCGCGGCTGTCCGCCGCCGGCGTTGAAGGCCTCGCCGCCCGCGCGGCCGTCGTCGAGCAGATCGGCGATGGCCAGGTAGGCGGCGACGGCGTCCTCGACGTAGAGAAAGTCGCGCTCGGGCGAGCCGTCGGAGCGGAGCACGGGAGCCCTCCGCTCGATGGCGGCCACGACGGCCTCCGGAACGAGTCGAGAAAAATTAAAATCCCCACCCCCGTACAGGTTCGCGCAGCGGGTCACCGCGACGGGCAGCCCGAAGGTGTGCCAGTAGGAGCGCGCGATCAGATCGGTGGCCGCCTTGGAGACGTCGTACGGGTGGGTCGGCCGGAGCGCGAAGTCCTCGCGGTAGGGAAGCTGCTCGTGCGGCCCGTAGGCCTTGTCGGACGAGGCGACGACCGTGCGGGGGATGCCGGCCCCTCGGCACGCCTCCAACAGCGTCCACGTGCCGCGGATGTTGGTCTCGAAGGTGGAGGTCGGGCCGCGGTTGGCCACCCCCACGATCGCCTGGGCGGCCAGGTGGAACACCGTGTCGACCTCGTACTCGCCGAGCGCCCGGTCGAGCAGGCGGGTGTCGCCGACGTCGCCGTGCACCACGTTGACGAGTCTCTCGGTCCCTTCCAGGGCGAGCGCCGACACGCTGACGTCGTCACGCTTGAGCACGGTGACGCGCGCGTCGCGCTCCAAGAGCGCCTTGACCAGCCAGCCGCCCAAGAGCCCGTAGGCCCCGGTGACGAATATCGAGCGATCCGACCACGCGGTCACAGGCGGGCATTAATCCACACGGGGGCAGGCTGCAAGGCAGCCCGGGTGGGCGGGGTCTAATCGAAGCGGGGTGGGCTTTAAACCCACGCGGGGGTAGGCCGCTTACGCAGCCCGGGTTGGCGGGGTCTAATCGAAGCGGGGGTGGGCTTTAAACCCACGCGGGGGTAGGCCGCTTACGCAGCCCACCCCCGCTTCCGGTTCCCTCGATGAATCGGACGTGGTTATGTGGCCTCGCGCGATGTGAGGTGGGACGGTCGCGAGGCGGGTTGTGCCCTCGGCGGCGACGACGAAGCCGTCGCGTTCGAAGCTTGGCTCGTCTGACCGGGCGGTACCTCAGGTACCGCCCGGCCCGACGAAAGGGCGATTTAGCCCAGGCTCAGCCGTTCTGGATCAGCTTCAGCACGAGCTGAGGCTGCGACTGGGCCTGCGAGAGCATTGCCGTACCGGCCTGCTGGAGGACCTGCTGCTGGGTGAGCGTGGTCATCTCAGACGCCATGTCGACGTCCTGAATGCTGCCCAGCGAGGAGGACATGTTCTCCTGCGTGACCGAGATCTCATTCGAGGTGTACTGGAGACGGTTCTGGACTGCGCCCAGGGTCGCCGCCATGCTCGAGATGTTGTTGATCGCGGCAGTGATCAGGCTGACCGCGTTGGCCTGCCCGAGGCTGAACACCACGCCACCGCTGGTGGCGTTGACGCTGCTGGCGCCCCAGGAGAAGCCGACCGACGTGCTCAGACCGTTCGTGCCCTCGATGTTCGCGAAGGACACGGCGAGGGTGTCGGTGCCAGCCGGGCCGACCTGGAAGGTCACGGCGCCGCCGTTGCCGGCGGTCCCGTTCAGCAGGTTGATCCCGTTGAACGTCACAGAGCCGGTCTGACGGTCGATCTCCTGGGTGAGCTGGTTGACCTCATCCTGGATGTCCTGCTGATCGCTCGTCGACAGGTCACCGTTCTGGTACTCGACGCCCAGCTCGCTGATCTGCTGCAGCATGCTCTGGATGTTGTTGAGCGCGCTATCGGCGGTCTGGACCATCGAGGTCGCATCGCTCACGTTCTGGCTCGCCTGCTGCAGGCCGTTGACCTGAGTGGTCAGGCCCTGGCTGATCGCATAACCGGCGGCGTCATCGGCCGCGGAGTTGATGCGAAGGCCCGAAGACAGATCCTGCATCGCGTTCGAAACCGCGTTGCTCGAATTGTTCAGGCTGATCTCGGTCTGCATCGCCGAGGTGTTGGTGAGAATAGAAAGGGACATTTGGTTACACCTCCGTGGTGTGGTCGTTTTAGTCAGTCCCCCGGCGGCTCCTTGCCACCGGTCTCCCCGGTTATCGCCTCGGGGGCCGCGGCCTTGAGGGGCGTCCAGATCGATCTGGACGCCCCGCTCCGGCGGGTGCGGTGACGCCGCGCGGGCGTCAGGCCGTCACGTCGATGTGCAGGCCGGAATCGTCCTCGCCGTCGGAGTGGTCGGCGGCGTAATCGAGCTCGTCGTCGAGCAGACCGTCCTGTCCGGGCTCGCGTTGCGCGCGCCGGCGCCGCCCCGGGTCCTGCCCGCCGCCGGCCCGCGAGGAGTCACGGCTTACGCCACCAACCAACGGTGCGGGCATGATCGGCGGGATATTCGGGGCGATCGGAACGATCGGGTGGAGGGGATCCATGTGCGCTCAGTCCTCCGGTTGCGCCCGTGAGCTCGCGGTTGGCCTACTCCGCGGAAGCGGCTCGGGCGGGCTCGGCCCGCGCCGGGATGAGGTCGGGGTCCGGCCCGGCGGCGTGCTCGACGGCCGCGCGTAGTTCGGCCATAACCAGGTGGCGCCACACCGTGACGGCGCAGGCCCAGGCGAGCATGTAGCCGACGATGCCGGCGATCAGGGCTCGAAGGCCAAGGTCGAAGGTCGGAACCCCGGCCTTGTAGGAGAGGTAGGCGGCGATGGCGAAGCCGGCGATCCCGCCCCAGCCCTTGGCCCGGCGGACCTGGTAGCTGGCCCGAGGATGGGCCGCGACGCTGGGACCGCCCGCGGCGTCGCCGGAGCCCTTGCCCTTCTTCTTTGCCTTCTTGTCCTTCTTGCCGTCGGCCTGCTCGCCCGACTTGTCGGCCTTCTTGCTCATCCGGTTCTCCTGTCATCGCCCACGCGGCCCAGCTTGGCCAGCGCCTCGCGCTGGCGAGCAAATACGAAGTGGATCAGCCGCTGGCGATCGTCGGCCGAGATCTGCTCGAACACGAGGGCGCGCCGGCCCTGCGCGTCGGCGCGGACGACCCGAGCCAGGCCGGCGATCTCGGGCTGGCCGGCGCCCAGGTTCAGCGCGAAGCGGACGAGCGCGTCGAGCTCGAGATGCTTGGCTGCGCTCAGCAGCATGCCGCCGCCGCTGATGTCGATCGCGTATGTGGCTGTCGAGCCCGCGCCGGGCGTGCCGGCCAGGACCACGTCCTGTGCCGTCGGCACGCGGACGAACTCGCGGCGCTGCGTGATCTCGGGCTCCGCGCTCAGGTCAAAGCGGACGAGGTCGCGTTCCTGCAGGACGGCCTGGCCGCGGAAGCGGACCAGGCCCCGCGGCGAGACGTACTCGAGCAGCAGGGGCTCGGCCTGGCCGAAATCGTCGGCTGCGTCGAGCATCAGCTCCTGCGCGGAGTCGAGCATCAGCACAAGCATCATGAAGTCCCCGCGCTCGTACACCCGCACCGGGACGTGACTCCCCACGGGCGTCGACAGCGTGCCTTCCTTTCCGCCCACATTGAGGCGGATGACCTTGCCGAGAGGCTCTGGGTCGGCGCTCATCGCTGCTGGTCGGTTCGTTGCGGTTCTACGGGAGCAGCCGGGCGGCCAGCGCCGACGGATCCGCCGCCGACAGCGCGCCCTCGAGCTCGAGGCCCTCGTGGATGTAGGCGACCGGCATGCCGCTGATCTGCGACAGCTCCGCGGCGATCCCGAGCTGGTCGGCCTCGTCGGCGTGCGTGACCGCGATCCCGTCCGCGCCGAGCGCGGCAAAGCCGTCGATCAGCTTGCGGGCGGCGTGCACGCTGAACGTGGCGGGCACGGCGATGTAGACGGCGTCGAGGTTCAGCGACCGCAGCTCGGCGGCCAGCGCCTCGACGCTGCCCGGATCCCGAGGGGTGGCGGCGGCGGTGTCGATCACGACGAGGCCGCCGTCGCGGCCGTGCTGGACCGGCGGGGTCGCCTCGGCGCCGTTGGCGGCGCCCATGACCCACACGTTCTGGCCCTTGAGCAGCTCCTTGAGGTCGCCGCCCCAGTCATCTGAGCCCAGCGACACCACGCTGGCGGCGAGCGTCGAGCCCTTGGCGTAGGCGGAGGCGAGGGCGGCGGCGCAACGCGTCTTGCCGGCCCCGCCGGCGCCGACGAAGGCAACCGCGGCGCCATTCGGCGGGAGCGGAGCCGGAGCGGGGATGATGGCCGCGAGGGTCGCCCGGACCGCGTCACGCAGGCTGCCCTTGGCCAGCGGCGAGCGGTGCGCCGAGGCAGCGACGATCAGCTGCTCGGCCCAGGTGTCGCTGATGCCCTGAGAGGTCAGCTCGGCGATCACCGACGCGGCCTCGTTCGAGTCGGGGCCGCCGGCCTGCTTGGCGATCCATGGGCTGGCCGCCGGTGGCACCGCCGGTTCGAAGACGGGCGTCGGAGCGGGCGCCTCGATGATCGGGGCCGGAGCGGTCGACTCCGGGACGATGGGCTCCGGGGCGATCGGCGCCGGGGCGATGGGCTCCGGGGCGATCGGCGCCGGGGCGATCGGGTGGGATGCCGCGGCGGCTGCGGCCGCCGGCGTGGCCGGTGCTGGAAGTTCTGGAGTGGCCGGGGTTTCCATTACCCGCCCGGAGGTCACGAGCTTGACCAGCTCGTCTATGTCGACGTGCGCCGCGGCCTGCTCGAGGCGGCTGACGAAGGACTCGGCGCTCAGATCCTGCGCGGCGGGCGCGGGGGTGGGAGCGGTCGGGGCCGGGGCCGGAATCTCTACCGGTGCGGGGGCCTCCTGAGCCGGCGCGCTGGCGAAGGCGTCGGCCTCCTGGGCCCACCGGGCGGCGGGCTCGGTCGGCGGCTGAACCGGCTCGTGCACCGGCTGGACCGGCTCGTGCATCGGCTGGACCGGCTCGTGCACCGGCTGGACCGGCTCGGAATGGTTGATAGCCCCACCCAGGCTGGGCTGCTCGGGAGCCGGCAGCGCCGGGGGCTGGTCGAAAACCGGCGGGATCGGGTCGGCGTTCGGGTCAGGCGCGATGAAGTCCTCGAGGCCGTCGTCCCAGCCGTTCACGGGCTCGTCCTCGTCGTAGATGTCGACGCGCGGATGGGATTCCCGGCCGCCCCCGGCCTGGGCGTCGACCTCGACGCACTTCTGGGCGAAGAAGCCGCCGACGCCGCCCATCAAGCCCTCACGCTGGCGCAGGATGATCGCGTCGGGACCGAGCTCCTCTCGGATCTGGGGAATGAGATCCTCGAGCTTGCGACCGCGGTACGTCCGCACGCCGTTCAGCTCTCGGTCATGGCCGTTGGTGTGGGGCTGAGTCAGAGTGCTCATGCGCTGATTACTCCTATGGTTTCGACGCTGATGCCTGGGGCGACTTCGTTGTAGGAACAGACGGGCAGATGGGGTACGGCGGACTCCACGAGGCGCCGGAGGTGGCGGCGCACGCGGGCCGAGCAGAGCAGCACCGGACGGAAGCCGCCGCGGGCCGCGGCGTTGTCGGACTGGCTCTTGACAGCGGTGAGGACGGCGTGAGCGCGGGTCGGCTCCATGGCCAGGTACTCGCCGTCGCTCGTCTGGGTGATCGAGGTGGCGAGCTCCTGCTCGATGTTCGGGTCGAGCGTGATCACGCGCAGCGTCTGGCTCGGGTCCAGATGCGGCGCGGTGATCGCCCGGCCGAGGGCCTGGCGGGCGTACTCGGCCAGCAGGCCCGGGTCGCGGGTGACGCGGGCCTTGTCTCCGACCGACTCGACGATCGCGCCCAGGTCGCGGATCGACACCCCCTCCGCCAGGAGGGACTGCAACACGCGCTGGATTTCTCCGAGGGAAAGAACTTCCGGCACAACCTCCGTAACGACAGCTTCGTTGATTTCCTTTAGCTGATCCAGAAGCTGGCGTACGTCTTGCCGCGTGAGCAGCTGGGCGGCGTGGCTACGGATCGTCTCGGTGAGGTGGGTGACGATCACCGATTCGCCGTCGACGACGGTGTACCCGAGCGCCTCGGCCTCGGCGTGCTGGGCCTCCGGAATCCAAATCGCCGGGAGGCCGAAGGCGGGCTCCGTGGTGGGGATCCCGGCCACCGAGCCGACCGCGTCGCCCGGGTCCATGGCCAGGTGATGACCGGCCATGATCGTCCCCCGCGCGACCACGGTGCCGCGGACCTTCACCACGTACTCGTGGGAGTCGAGGTCGACCTCGTCGTGGATGCGGACGGGCGGGATCACCATGCCCAGCTCGGAGGCGATCTGGCGGCGGATCATCGAGACACGGCGGACCAGCGAGCCGCCGGTGCGGCGGTCGACGAGCGGAACCAGGCCAAACCCAACGCCAAGCTCGAGCGGATCGATCGGCAGCTCCTTCAGGACCTCCTCGCGCGGAGCGGTGGGCTTGTCCGTCTTGGTCTCGGCCGGAAGCGCCGCCGCCGCGCGGGCCGCCGCGACCTCCTCGGGCAGGCCGTGGCGGACCGACCAGCCAATCGCCGTCATGATTCCGCCGATGAACAGGAACGGCAGCTTGGGCAGGCCGGGAATCAGCGCGAACATGCACACCACGCAGCCGGCGACGAGCGGCGCCTTATTCTGACGCAGGATCTGATTGGCGAGGTCGGAGCCGAGGTCCTTCTCGGAAGCCGAGCGGGTGACGAGGATGCCGGTGGCGACCGAGATCAGCAGGGCCGGGATCTGGGCGGCGAGGCCGTCGCCG
>Ga0335072_10016936_pt1 | contig 10320 bp, 10 predicted proteins | sample Lox_Sample_21_FD_206725 | JGI IMG/M metagenome (GOLD analysis project Ga0335072, IMG submission 206725) | Soil microbial communities from Loxahatchee National Wildlife Refuge, Florida, United States - Lox_Sample_2.1 | ecosystem: Environmental > Terrestrial > Soil > Wetlands | place: USA...
GCTTGACGGCCTGGTAGGAGCCGATCGCGCGGCCGAAGGTGTGGCGCTCCTTGGCGTAGGCCACGGACACGTCCAGGGCGGTTTCCACGCTGCCCAGGGACTCGGCTGCGATCAGCGCCTGGGCGAGATACCAGGCGCCCGCGAGGGACTCCGGCGGCGCGTCGAGCACGCGGGCGGGGGCGTCCTTCAGCGTGACGTGGCCCAGGGAGCGGGTGACGTCATAGCGGGTGGTGGCCTCCACGCTCACGCCGGCGGCGCTCGCCTCGATCGCCACGCCCACGGGCTTGCCCTCGAGCAAGGCCACCCCCACGAGCAGGTCGGCGCCGGGGGCGTCGGGCACGAAGGCGAGCTCGCCGGAGACGCTCGCCTGGCCCTCGCCGGCGCTCTTGGCGACCGGGGCATCGCCGCGGGTGGAGCCGGCGCGGGGATCCACGCTCCAGCGCTGCTCCAGGTCGCCGGGGGGGCTCACGGGCAGGTAGGCGGCGCGGCGCTCGCCGCTGGCGAGGGCATCCAGCAGGTCGGCGCCGGCGGGGGAGTCGCCGAGGATGGCACTCGCGGGCAGGTGGCCGACCAGGGCGAGCTTGGCGAGCACGCGGCCGCACTCGCCGAGCACGAGCATGGCGTCGAAGGCGTCGAGGCCGGCGCCGCCGTGCTGCTCGTCGATCAGGAGGCCAGGCCAGCCGGCCTCGCAGGCGGTGGGCCACATGTCGGGCAGGGCCGCGTCGTCGCCGTCGAGGGCGGTGCGGGCGGCCTCGAGGGTGGCAAAGCGGGAGAGGGCGCCGCGGGCGGCCTCGCGCAGGAAGACCTGCTCGTCTGAGAGTGCCAGGTTCATGCCGGTGCTCCTTCCTTGGAGCGCAGCTCCGAGAACGGGATGCCCTTGTCCAGGCGCGGCTCGGGGGGCAGGCCGAGGACGCGCTCACCGATCGTGTTGCGCAGGATCTCTTCGGTGCCGCCGGCGGACTTCAGGCCGGGCAGGAAGGAGATCATGTAGGCCCACTCGCTGTTCTTGTCGAGCGCGTCGGGGCCCTCCACGTCAACGATCAGGTCCCCCGCCTTGATGGCGCCGTTGACGATCGTGACCTTCGCGAGGCCCGCCTCGGGGCCGGGGATCTGGCCGCGCTGCAGAGCGCTGAGGGTGCGGTAGCCGGTGAAGCGGACGGCGAGCAGCTCGCTGGCGATCTCCCCCAGCTGGTGGCGCACCTCGGGGTCGCGGCGGGCGTGCTCGTCGGCGGCGATGGCGGCGGCGAAGCGGGTGGAGTTGTAGCCGAGGCCCTCGCCGCCGAGGCCGATGGTGACGCGCTCGAACATCAGGGTGGTGAGGGCGGTGCCCCAGCCGTTGCCGACGCCGCCGACGACGGCGCCGGCGTCGAGGGCGACGTCGTCGAAGAAGACCTCGTTGAACTCCGCCTCGCCGGAGATCTGGCGCAGGCCGCGGATGGTCACGCCGGGGGCGTCCATCGGCACGATGAACATCGTGAGGCCCTTGTGCTTGGGCACGTCGGCGTCGGTGCGGGCGAGCAGCAGGCCGTAGGAGGCGAACTGGGCGTTGGTGGTCCACACCTTCTGGCCGTTGAGCGTCCAGCCGCCATCCTGCGTCTGGCGGGCGCGGGTCTGTACGGCGGCGAGATCGGAGCCGGCGGCGGGCTCGGAGAAGAGCTGGCACCAGACCTCGTCGCCGTGGAGCATGGGCCCGAGGTAGCGGGTCTTCTGGTGGTCGTCGCCGTGGGCGATGATGGTGGGGCCGAGCATGCCCACGCCGATGGCGTCGAGTATGCCGGGCACTTTGGCGCGGGCGATCTCCTGGTTGCAGACGACCTGCTCGATGGGGCCCATTCCCTGGCCGCCGAACTCCTTGGGCCAGGTGACGCCGGCGAGGCCGCCCTCGGCGAGCTTGCCCTGCCAGACGCGGCGGGCGGCGATCACCTCGTCCTCGTCCTCGATCGCGCCGGGTCCTTGCAAGATCGGCGCTTCCGCGGCGTGCCGCTCGAGCCACGAGCGCACCTGGACGCGGTACTCGGCCTGCTCGGGGGTGTCGTCGAGATCCACTGCTCCTCCTTTACGTCGCCTCGTTGGAGCCCTGGTTGACTGACCAGTCAATCGAGCCCGACGGAGTCTACTCCCCAGCGGGAATCGGCGGAGCGGGCACGGGAGGCTGGCCGTAGACGTCCTCGAAGCCACGGTCGAGCAGGTAGGCGGCCTGGGTGCCGGGATCGGTGGAGTGCAGGAGCACGACGCCGAGGCGGACGCCGTGGCGCTCGGCGGTGGCCACGAGGCACTTGCCGGCGGCGAGGGTGTAGCCGGTCTTCAGGCCGGTGAGGCCGGGGTAGTGATAGATGAGGAGGGGGTTGTTGTTGTAGAGGTAGAGCTTGCCGCCCTTGATGGGGAAGGGGAGCGCCGCCGTGTAGGTGCGGGTGACGCGGGCGATGCGTGGCTGTTGCAGGTCCACGTGGGCGAGGATGGCGAGGTCGGCGGCGCATGAGTAGTTGCCGGCGTCGTAGTAGCCGGAGGGGGAGGAGTAGCGGGTGCAGCCCATGCCGAGGCTGGCGGCCTTGGCGTTCATGGCGTCCACGAAGCGGTTGACGGTGCCGGCGACGCGTTCGGCGAGGGCCACGGCGGCGTCGTTGCCGGAGGGCAGGAGCAGGCCGTAGAGGAGGCTCTCCAGGCGCACGTGGTGTCCGAGGGGCAGGACGCCGACCTTGGAGCCGGGCATGTCGTAGGCGCGGCGGGTGATCAGGACGGGCGTCAGGGGCGGCTCGGACTCGACGGTGAGCAGGGCGGTCATCATCTTGGTGAGGCTGGCGATGCGCAGGCGGGTGTAGGGGTTTCGCTGCCACAGGACCTGGCCGGTGTCGAGGTTGAACAGCAGGCCGGCGCGGGGCGGTTCGGCGAACTGGGTCTGGATGGGGTCGCCGGCGGGGTCGCCCACGCCGGCGAGGGTGAGGGCGGATTTGGCCAGCGGCAGGCCGGTCTGGGAGACGCGGGCGTGGGGGGCTTGAGTCGAGTGGCCCACCCAGGCGTGGCCGTGGCGGACGGCGGCGGCGGAGCCGCGAGCGGGGTGGGAGCGGGCGAGGGCCATCACCACGAAGGCGGCGGCGAGGACGAGGGCGAGGACGGCGACGGTGCCGGCACGCCTGCGGGCGCGACGTCGGCGGCGAGCGTGCTCGCGGCGGCGACGGCTCTCCTCGAAGGTCATGAAGGGGGGTGGAGTCGGGGTGTGGCTCATCTCCGGGGCGGGTTCAGGAGGGCGCCGAGGATGCCGACGCCGAGGAGTACGAGGATGAACACCGAGATTGCGCTTGCCAGGGTAAACCCTTGCTGGGACACGGCGCTGAGGGTGAGGTAGGCGAAGCCGACGAGGAAGACGGCGGCGGCGAGCAGCACGGCGAGGCGGGCCATGGGCTCAGTACAGCGACTGGCGCGGCGGCAGGCGCCGGCGGCGCCCTCGCGCGCGCCCGCACGCGCGGGGCGTCGATTTTTTGCAGTGATGTCTGCCGCTGGGCTTCGGCTACCCGCGGGCGGCGAGGGGGCCGGCGCCGGCCAAGGATGGTTTGCCCGCCCACCCAACGTGCTGGTCGGCGTGGTAGGAGGAGCGCACGAGGGGGCCGGCGGCGACGTGGAGGAAGCCGAGCTCGTAGGCGGCGGCCTGCAGGGCGGCGAACTCGTCGGGATGCCAGTAGCGGACGACGGGGAGGTGGCGCGCGGAGGGGCGCAGGTACTGGCCGACGGTGAGCACCTGGACGCCGCTCTGGCGCAGCAGGGCGAAGGTGTCCACCATCTCCTGGTGGGTCTCGCCGAGGCCGACCATGAGGCCGGACTTGGTCACCACCTCACCCTCGCCGAGCTCGGCGGCGAGGCGCAGGACGCGGCAGGAGCGCTCGAAGCGGGAGCCGCGGCGGGCGAGTGGGTAGAGGCGGGGGACGACCTCGACGTTGTGGTTGAAGACGTCGGGGCGCTCGGCGATGACCTTCGCGAGGGGCATCTCCTGGCCCTGGAAGTCGGGGGTGAGGACCTCCACCTGGCAGCCGGGGGCCTGGCGGCGGACCTGGCGAATGACGCCGACGAAGGCGGATGCGCCCTTGTCGGGGAGGTCGTCGCGGTCGACGGAGGTGATGACGGCGTGACGGAGGCCCATGCGGGCGATGGAGCGGGCCACACGGGCGGGCTCGAGGGGGTCGTTCCAGGTGGGGGTGCCGGTCTTGACGTTGCAGAAGCCGCAGCGGCGGGTGCAGGTATCGCCGAGGATCATGAAGGTGGCGGTGCCGCGCTCCCAGCACTCGCCCACGTTCGGGCAGGCGGCCTCCTGGCAGACGGTGTGGAGGTTCTCCGAGCGGATCAGCTCGGTGAGCTCGCGGTAGCGCCGGCCGCCGGGGAGGGGGACCTTGAACCAGGGGGGCTTGCGCTCCCGCAGGGGCCGCACGTCGGGGCCGAGCACACGCAGCACGTCTGCGCCGCCGGGGTTGGCGCGAGATCTGGTGGCGCTCATGCGGTCACCGGCGTCGGTGTGAGGGAGAGAGCCGAGGTGTCGAGGCCGAGGTCCGCGGGGGTGACGATCTCCATCTGCCGTCCATGAGCGTCGCAGAAGCAGCGCGCGATGCGCTCGCGAAAGGCATCCGGATCAACGGCGCGGTCGGCCGGGAGCTCGTGGGAGAGGGAGGTCATCTGGACGTCGGGCAGGCCGCAGGGGACGACCCAGGTGAAGGGGGAGAGGTCGTTGTCGACGTTGACGGCGAAGCCGTGGGTGGAGACACCACGGGAGACGTGGACGCCGATGGAGGCGATCTTGCGATCCTGGCCCCCTTCGGCGACAGGGACCCAGACGCCCGTGTAGTCGGGGCCCTCCTGGCAGCGGGAGCGTGCCTCCAGCCCCTCTTCGGCTAGAGCGGCGACGATGGCGGCTTCCATGGTGCGCAGGTGCCGGCCGATGTCGGTGAGGGCCATGATCGGATAGCCGACGAGCTGGCCGGGGCCGTGGTAGGTGAGGCGGCCGCCGCGGTCGGTGTCCACGATGTCGATGCCGCGGTCGCTGTAGAAGCGCTCGGGGAAGGGCAGCTCCTGGGCGCCGGAGCGGCGGCCGCGGGTGTAGACGGGGGGATGTTCGAGCAGCAGGAGGGTGTCGGGGATCGCGCCGGACTGGCGGCGAGCGCGGAGATCTTGCTGGATGGCGAGGGCGTCACGGTAGGGGATCGTGCCGAGGTGGCAGACTGCGAGTTCACCGCACCCGTTCGATGGCTGGTAGATCTCATCCATTGGCAGCTCTCTTCAGCCTAGCGTCGGCGCGCGGCGGTCGATGACGGCGGGCCATGCGACCGATGGGGGACCTATTGTGGCCGTGAGCTAAGCAACTCGGCAAGCTGACGATATGGACCCTCGGCACCCTCGCAAGTCATGGCCTGGCGACCGGCTCACGCTCCTCTTGACCGTTGCCACTCTCGCTGGCGCCGTCGTCGGAACGGGCGGTGTGCTCGTCATCGATACAGGCCGCGCCGAGGCGAGCACGTTCGTGAGGACACCCGGCGAAGCGGCGCCGACGGACGCACAGGAACGCCAGCGGCGGCGGCGCGCACGGACGGCTCGCAAGACACATACGTCGACCTCCGAGCTGGCGACGGCCGTCGCGACGAGTGTCGCGGCCGTCGTTGCGATCCTCGCGTTGCTCGGCGCTGGTGTGACGATCAGGGACAACCGCCGGGCTGGCCGTCAGCGGGCCACCTTCGAATCGGTTGCCCGCCTGGAAGATCCTCATCTGCTCGAGTGCAAGTCGGTGACGTCCGCGTTCCTGCGCTGCGGTCTGCGGCCGCCGAGCATCGCGGAGGCCGCTTGGAGGGAGATGAACGACGATGCCCGTCGCGCTGCCACAGCGACGCTGTGGGAGGAGCTGAAGGGTTCACCCTGGCTTGCGGACCGCGAACTGGTTCAGCGGATTCAGGCGTTCCCCAACCTCCTGGAGGGTGTCGCGGGGATGTACAACGACGATCTGCTCGACACCGAGATCGTGGAAGCGCAGGTCTCCTGGATTGCGTGGAACTTCTGGCAAGAGGGCGAGTGGTGGATCGCGAAAGTGAAATCCGAAGACGGCAACGCATTCGCGGAGATCGAGACGATGGTGGGACGGCTCCGGGCCCGATCCGGCTCATCCGAGTAGCGCAGGGCCCGCCCCGTGGCTCGTCTCCGCCAGGCGGTTGGGGGGCTATACTCGTCTCATGGGTCCACGTCCCGGCCTCTGAGAAGCAGCCCCTACAGTGTCAAAGCCGCCGGTGCTTGCAGCAGCTCGCGGATGCGGGCCAGGAACTGGGCGGCGTCGGCGCCGTAGAGGATGCGGTGATCGCAGGCCAGCGTGACGGTCATCGTCTGGCGCGCCACGATCTCGCCCTCGCGCACCACCGCTCGCGGGGCGACCGCGCCAACAGAGAGGATCGCAGCCTGGGGCGGGTTGACGATCGCGGTGAAGCTGGCGATGCCGTACATGCCCAGGTTTGACACCGTGAACGTGCCCCCGCCGAGCTCCGGCGGGGTGATCGTGCCCTCACGCACCTTCGCCGCCAGCGCTCTGGCCTCACGGGAGATCTCGCCGAGCGCCTTGAGGTCGGCGTCGAACACGGTGGGCACCACGAGCGCTCCTCCGGCCGGGCCCTCCCCCTCCCCCTCGACCGCCACCGCCACGCCGACGTTCACGCGCGAGTGCAGTTGCAGGCGCCCGTCGCGGTAGCTGGAGTTCGCGCGAGGGTGCTCGCGCAGGGCCAGCGCGCAGGCCTTGACGACCATGTCGTTGTACGTCGGCACGGCATCCGTCGCGTGCTGCTTGAGCTGGGCGCGCAGCTTCGCGCACTCCTCCATGTCCACGTCCATCGCCAGCGCGAAGTGAGGCACGGTGGCCTTCGACTCCGCCATCCGCCTGGCGATCGTCTGCTGGGTGCGGGTGAGCTCGACCTCGGTGCTCTCTCCCTTGGCCGTCGCCACGCTCGTGAGGCCGCCCGCCGGGGCTGTTGTGGGTGCAGAGGGGCTTGGCGCCTGCTGTGCGGCTCCGAGGGCTGCGGCGGCGGTGGTATCGGCCTGCGCCGCAGATGCGCCTGTCCCGCCGCCGGCCGCGAGCACGTCCGCCTTGACGATCCGCCCACCCGGGCCGCTGCCGGCGAGGCCGTGCAGATCGACCCCCTGCTCCGCCGCGAGCCGCCGCGCGAGCGGGGAGGCCTTCACGCGCTCGCCCGTGTCCGTGGGACCGCTCTCAGGTGGGGGAGGCTCAGGCGGGGCGGACTCGGCGGGGGGCGGCGCGGCACCGGATGCAGACGCCCCTGGGCTCGTGGACTCCTCGCGCAGCGCCTGTGCGGGGGCGCTCGCCGGAGCGGACACCGCCGGCCCGGCCGTCTCGCCTGAGCTCGCCTCGCTCGCCGCACCGGCTCCGCTCGCCTCGCCCACGTGTGCGATCAGGGTGCCCACCGGCAGCGTGTCTCCCTCGGCGGCCACGATCGAAAGCACGCCGGCGAGATCGGATTCGTAGACCATCGTCGCCTTGTCGGTCTCGATCTCCACGATCTCCTGGCCCCGCGCGATCTCATCGCCGTCGGCCACCAGCCAGCGCAGGATGGTGCCCTCCTCCATCGTGTCCGACAGCCGCGGCATCACGAGCTCGGCCATCAGGCGGCCCCCGCCGTCTGCCCGAGCGTTGCCAGGGCGGCGTCCATGACCTGGGGCTCGTGCGGGTAGGCGATGTCCTCGAGCGGCTTGGAGTAGGGCATCGGCACGTCCGCTCCCGAGACCCGCGCCACCGGCGCGTCGAGGTCGTCGAAGGCGTGCTCCGCTATCAGCGCCGCGAGGTTCGCGCCCACGCCGCCATGGGGCCAGCCCTCCTCCACCACCACACAGCGGTTGGTCTTGCGCACGGAGTCGAGGATCGTGTCGAGGTCCAGCGGCCGCAGCGTGCGGGGGTCGATCACCTCCGCCTGCACCTCGTGCTCCCGCGCGAGCCGCGCGGCAGCCCGTTCGCACGTGAGCGCCATGCGCGAGACGCCCACGATCGTCACGTCCGTCCCCTCCCGGCAGATCCGCGCCTGGCCGAAGGGCACCAGCGTCTCGGGGTCCTCGGGCACCACGCCGCGCACCCCGTAGAGGGACTCGTGCTCGATGAAGATCACCGGGTTCTCGTCGCGGATCGCGCTCTTGAGCAGCCCCTTCGCGTCGGCCGCCGTCGCCGGCACGGCCACCAGCAGGCCCGGCACGTGCAGGAACATCGCCTCCAGGCAGTGCGAGTGGGTGGGTCCGAGCTGGTGGCCCGCGCCCTGGGGCATGCGGATCGTGAGCGGCACGGAGACGTGGCCGCCGAACATGTAGCGGATGTGGGCCGCGTGGTTGACGATCTGATCGAAGGCCAGCAGCGAGAAGTTGATCGTCATCAGCTCCACCACCGGCCGCAGGCCCGTCATCGCACCGCCCACCCCCATGCCCACGATCGTGTTCTCGGAGATCGGCGTGTCCCGCACGCGGCGCTCGCCGAAGCGCTCGAGCAGCCCCTCGGTCACCTTGAAGGAGCCGCCGAACACGCCGATGTCCTCGCCCATCAGCACCACCCGCTCGTCGCGCGCGAGCTCCTCGGCCAGCGCCGCGTTCAGCGCTTCGCGGTAGCGCAGCTCGCTCATCGCCGCGCTCCTGGCGGCGTCACCGCACCTGAGCGAGGCCCGCTCACTGGTGATACCGCCCGTGCACCTGGCCCTCGAGCACGTACACGTCCTCGTACAGCGACTCGGGCGCCGGGAAGGGGGACTCCTCGGCGAACGCCACCGCCCGCTCGACCCGCTCCTGCGCCTCGCGCTCGATCCGCTCGCGTCCCGCATCGTCGAGCATGCCCTCCGCTTCCAGCAGCGCGCCGAACTGCGGGATCGGGTCGCGCTCGCGCCAGTGCGCCACCTCCTCCTTGGTGCGGTACTCCTCGGGATCGGCCATCGAGTGCCCGCGAAAGCGGTAGGTGATCGCCTCCACGAGCAGCGGCCGGCGCTCCTCGCGCACCCGTTGCAGGGTCTCGCTCACCACCCTGTGGGTGTCGAGCACGTCCATCCCGTCGCAGCTCGTGCCCGGCACCCCGAGCGACTCTCCCTTGCGCTGCAGGTCGGTGACGGCGGAGTGGCGCTCGATCGAGGTGCCCATGCCGAACTGGTTGTTGACGACCATGAACAGCACCGGCAGCCGCCACAGCGCCGCGAGGTTGAGCGTTTCCCCGAAGGTGCCCTGGTTGGAGGCCCCGTCGCCGAACGCGCACAGCGTCACCTCGTCGCGTCCCAGGTAGTCGCTGGCGAGACCGATGCCGGCCCCGATCGGCAGGTTGCCGCCGACGATCCCGTAGCCGCCCATGAAGCGCCGCTCGTAGTCGAACATGTGCATCGAGCCGCCGTGCCCGCCGCAGCAGCCCCCCACACGGCCGAACAGCTCCGCCATCACCCGCTCGGGCGGCGTGCCCCGGGCGATCGCGTTGCCGTGGGAGCGGTAGGTGGAGATCAGATAGTCCTGCTCGCGCAGCGCCCGCGCCGAGCCCACGATCGTGGCCTCCTCGCCGATCGAGAGGTGCAGGAAGCCGCCGATCTTCGCCCGCGCGTACATCTCCCCGGCGCGCTCCTCGAAGCGCCGGATCAGCGTCATGCTCGCCAGCCACTCGCGCGCGATCTCGGGCTCGGGCAGGGATGCCGTCACGCCTGCACCGTAGCCCAGCGGTCGACGAACTCCTCCGCCGGCAGCTGCGCGAGGTCCGCCCGCAGCGCCCGCGCCATGCGCGAGGCCTGTCGCGGCGGGCAGTCCCAGAACAGCACCACTTCGCCGCTGTCGATCTCGACCACCTCGATGTGGTCCACCCGCTCGGTGTCCGCGAGCAGCGCCGGCGTGAGTCCGCCGCGGGTGACGATCAGCCGGTAGGCGCGGTTGGCCTTCATCGCAGCGCCAGCGCCAGCGCCTCCGCCAAGCAGCCCTCGCCGTGCAGCACCTGGCCGTCGAGCGCCAGCGCCGGCACCTCCCGCACGCCGAGCTCGTGCGCCCGCGCGGTGCTCTGCGCCAGCCGCGCCGCGACCGAGCGCTGCTCTGCCGCCCGCAGCACCGCCGCGGGGTGCATCTCGCAGGCCGCCGCCGCGATCAGCACGTTCTCGCTCACCCCCAGCGACCGTCCGCCCGCGAACGCCTGGCGAAAGGCGGCCTGCGCGAAGGGCACCGTGCGGCCGATCGCCTTGGCGTAGGTGGCCACCCGCATCGCCAGCGAGCTGTCGAAGGGGAAGGGATCGGGCCAGCGCAGCGGCTGCAGGCCGAGCGCGGCGGCGCCCCGCTCGATGCTCTCCCGCGGCTCCCCCG